>JAEEGL016688529.1_pt1 | contig 12765 bp, 8 predicted proteins | sample 9134231 | NCBI WGS metagenome assembly JAEEGL01 (sample SAMN16246548, study PRJNA631951) | gut metagenome | biome: gut microbiome; feature: rumen; material: fiber-attached | host: Bos | place: Iran: Karaj | collected 2018-10 | reverse complement strand
AGCACTGGCCGTCGAATGCGACCTTTGCCTTGCCGTAAACCAGCAGATAGGCGCGCTCCATGTGCTGTTCATCGGTGAACACGTCCCCCGCCTTCTGGCGCAGGATGCCGAAATCCATCATGGTGTTCGGCGTTTTGTCTTCAAACTTTGTGACGGCGGTATAGCCGTAGTCCCAATCCTTCGGGCCGGGAATCAGACGTTTATCCATGATCTCCCCTCCTCAGCCGAGAATCTCGGCGACCTTGACGGGTCTGCCCTCGGCCACGGACTTCTTGGCGGCAAGGGCGATCAGAATCGCGGCCAGGCCGTCTTCGCCGGTGGTCGGGGTCGGCTTGTCGTTCTGCACCGCGTCCACAAACTGCAGCATTTCATCGCGGAAGGACTGCATGTAACGCTCGAGGAAGAAGTAGAGCGGCTTGTCGGTGGTCACGCCGTCGGCGGTCATGAGGGTCACGTTGGTCGGGGTATCGTTGGCGGCAACGGCGGCGCCGAGGGAGCCGAACGCTTCCACGCGCTGGTCATAGCCGTAGGCGGCGCGGCGGGAGTTGTCGATCACGCCGATCGCGCCGTTCTTGAATTTCAGCGAGATGATGGCGGTGTCCACGTCGCCGGCTGCGCCGATGGCGGGATCGACCAGGCAGGCGGCGTTGACATAGACTTCGTCCACCTCGGAGCCGGCGATGAAGCAGGCCATGTCGAAATCGTGAATCGTCATGTCAAGGAAGATGCCGCCGGATACCGCAGCGTACTGCGCCGGTGGGGGCTCGGGGTCGCGCGAGGTGATCTTGACCAGCTCGAGCTTGCCGATCTTGCCCTCGTTGATGAGTTCGCGAATGTGGGCGAAGTTATGGTCGAAGCGGCGGTTGAAGCCGACCTGCAGCTTGACGCCCGCTTCCTTCACGGCGGCGATGACAGCCAGCACCTTTTCCGGGGTCAGATCGACCGGCTTTTCACAGAAGATGTGCTTGCCGGCCTTGGCAGCCTCAATCGAGATGTCGGCATGGGTATCGGTGGACGAGCAGACGAGCACCGCGTCGATCTCGGGATCGGCGAGCATGGCCTTGTAATCGGGATAAATCTTTTCAATGCCGTATTCCGCGGCCAGCGCAGGCAGCGCGTCGGGGAACACGTCGGTGATGCCGAGCACCTTTGCGCCTGGCACACTGTAGGTGATGGATTTCATATGGACTTTGCCGATCCGGCCGGCGCCGATGATGCCGATGTTGAGTTGTTTCATAAAAATGCCTCCGTATTGAAAATCTGCAGGATGGGAATACCTGCTCATACAAAATTAAGTATAGCAAAAAAACAGGCGCGTTGCAAGATGCAACGCGCATATTTATGACGTTTTTTTCTGAATATTTACGCTTCGCGCAGCGGCCGCAGCCGGAAGCTGAACTGCAGGCTGTCACGGATTTTCAGATCGTACTTCGGCAGCACGTCGGGCCCGCAGGAGTTGCTGCCCGTGCCGCGCATGAAGCCGTCGATGTTCAGACAGACGAGCTTGTCGTCGTGCAGATCCTCCTGATGCCGCGCCTTGCAAAGCGTACTGTTTTTATACGGCCGGGCGCTGAACGTGAACGGCTTTGCGTCGCAGACAATTTCCACTCCGCAGCCGGCGCTGTCGCAAAGCTGCACATAGCGCGTGTCGGTGTGCGTGCCGTTTTCCTGTGGTTTGATATAGTCTTCGCACAGGTCGCACACCGTGCTCTCATAGATACCCAGCGGCGCGTGGTGCCTGATGTCGGGCAGATTCTCCTTCTCGCCTCTGCCGTAATAGCGCACGTTTTTGAGCGATTCATCCAAATGTACCGTGACGCCGAAGCGCGAAAGCTCCAGCGGCAGCTTGAGAAGACCCGGCTGCTGCAGCTTCGCGTCCACCAGCAGCGTGCCGTCAGGATAGATCTGATAGACCAGCTCGAACAAGAACAGCCGTTTGTCGGTGAATTCCAGCGCGCCGGTCGTTTTGATCCGCACAAAGCCTTCCTTGTCGTTTTTGCATTCCGTCAGCTTGCGCGACGCGGGACGCAGCTTGTCGAGCCCCTTCTTTTCCCAATCGCCGACCTTGTTGCGGTCGTTGTCCAGCGGGGCGCGATAAACATTGGGCAAAATGCCGAAATCGTCGGCCAGCATCTCCTTGCCGTCCACGACATAGCTGACCAGCACGCCGGTGCTCTTGTCGAACACGGCACGGCCGTTTTCAAAGGCAACCAGCACGGAATCTCCTTTTTTGAGGAAGGCCACAGCGGTTTTTCGGTCCGGCCGGGGCGCGGGCAGTGCTTCCTGCAGCACCAGTTGTTCTTCTGCCACCGGCTCTCCGGCCTTGTCGCAATAGGCAAAATTGATGCAGTAATCATGGCCGGCTTCGGTCATGGCGTGGCCGATGACGACCGTCTGCGACTGGCACGGCGGTATATCAAGCGCCACCTTGCCCGTTTCGATAACGCTGCCATCGCGCAAAAGCGCATAGCGCACATCGTAAACGTCGGCGTTCAAAAAGCGGTTGGTGTTGGTGAAGCGATAGAGATTTTCGCTGACCAGCGCGGCGCGGATCGGGCGGTAGGTCGCCCGCATGGCCCACGCGCCGGTATGCGGTCTGCGATTCGGGAAAAACAAACCGTCCACGCAGAAGTTGCCGTCGTGTCTGGCTTCGCCGTGGTCGCCGCCGTAGGTATAGGTATACTTTGCGTTCTTGTTATAGACGCAGTGGTCGGCCCATTCCCAAATGCAGCCGCCGCAGAGGTGCTCGTGGGCATAGATCTGCTGCCAGTAATCCTCCAGCGAGCCGGGGCCAAAGCCCATGGCGTGGCAGTACTCGCACATAAAATAGGGCTTGCCCTTATAGCGCGAACCGAGCCCGTGCTCGGCAATCCGGTTGAAAAACGGGAACCGCGGATACATTTCGGAAATCACGTCATAGGAGCCGCGCGGCGTGCGGATGACGCCCTCATAATGCACCGGCAGGTCGCTTTGCCGTTTGAGCCAGGCGCAGCAGGCGTCCTGATTCTTCCAGCCGCCCGATTCGTTGCCGAGGCTCCACATGGTAATCGCCGGGTGGTTCTTGTCGCGCCGGAACATCCGCTCCACACGATCCAGATAGCGCGGCAGCCATGCCTTATCGTTGGACAGCGCGTTGATTCTCATATGGTCTTCCCACATGCCGTGGGTCTCGATATCGGCCTCGTCGATCACATACAGGCCGTAAATGTCGCAAAGATCGAGGAAGATCGGGTCGGGCGGATAATGCGATGTGCGCACGGCGTTGACGTTGAACTGCTTCATCAGCGTCACGTCCTTCCAAAGATCCTGCGCCGTCATCACATAGCCGGTCTTTTCGTGGGTGTCGTGATGGTTGACACCCTTGAACTTGATCGGCATGTGATTGAACAAAAACCGTTCGCCGTCGATCTTCACCTGGCGAAAGCCGACGCGGGTGCGCACAGATTCCACTTCGCCCGTTTTGTCGGAAAGCGTCAGAAGCAGCGTATAGAGCTGCGGCGTCTCCGCCGACCAAAGCTTTGCGTCCTGCACGGAGAAATAGAAGCTGTATTCTTTGTTGACACTGACGGTCTGGGCGCGCAAAAGCGTCTCGCCGTCAAACAGCCGCGCCGTCATCTGCAGACCGGCGCCGGCGCCGCCGCCGAGCGTGCCTTCCACCGAAACCTCCCAGGAGGCTCCGTCCTTCGAGGTCTGAACCCGGTGATCCAGCAGATAGCTTTCCGGCAGCTCATAGAGCAGCACGTCGCGGAAGATTCCGTTTTCGCGGAACATGTCCTGACATTCGAGATAGGTGCCGTTGCTCCATTTGGTCACGATGGCAAGCAGCTCGTTTTCGCCGGGCTGCACCGCGCCGTCGAGCAGAAACTCCGCCGTGTTGTGGGAGCCCTCGCTGTAGCCGATATAGCGGCCGTTGACATAGAGGGTCAGCGAGGAGCAGACGCCCAGAAAGCTGAGAATGACGTGCTTCGTCTCTTCGCGCAGCGTGAACCGTTTGACATAGACGCCGGCGCTCATCTCTTCGGGCACCTGCGGCGGCGTGACCGGAAATTCATAACCCGCGTTGATATAAACCGGCTTTTCATAGCCCGTGCGCTGCCAGGTGGACGGCACGGCAACCGTGTCGAACGACACCTTTTCGGTGTCGATATGGGTCGGCATGCGGGAAATCTTTTCATAATAGCGGAACTGCCAGTCGCCCGAGAGCACCGTGACCAGATCGCTTTCATAGCGCTCGGTCAGCGCGCTCTGGCGCAGCAGCGCCGCCCAATCACGGTACGGGATCGCATAGGTGCGGCCGGGCAGTTTATTTTGTTCAAAAAGATCGAAATTGTTTGCTTCCAGCTTTTTGATCTGATACTTCATGGCAAAACCCCCTGTTCGGTTTTATTCTATCACACATTTCCAAAGATTTCAACCTGTCGTTCCGGTTTAGTCCGCTTCGCCGCGTCCATACTGATAGCGGGAGATGATGGGATGCACACGGGAAAAGTGGAGATCATCGGCATTGACACATCCAAGCTGGCGGTGCTGAGCGAGCAGGAGAAGACGCGGCTGCTGGAGCAATCGCGCACGGGCGACAAGGCGGCGCGCGACCGGCTGATTACGGGCAACCTGCGGCTGGTGCTCAGCGTCATCGGGCGGTTTTCGGCGCGGGGCGAAAACCCCGACGACCTGTTTCAGGTGGGCTGCATCGGGCTGATCAAGGCGATCGACCATTTTGACACAAACCTCGGCGTCCGCTTTTCCACCTATGCCGTGCCGATGATCATCGGCGAAGTGCGGCGCTATCTGCGCGACTACAACCCCGTGCGTGTCAGCCGATCCATCCGCGACACGGCCTATCACGCGATGCAGGTCAAGGAGCAGTTGCAAAACGCGACCGGACGCGAACCGAAGGCGGAGGAAATTGCCGCCGCGCTTGGAATCAGCAAGCAGCAGGTGGTGCTGGCGCTGGAAGCCATTGTGGATCCCGTTTCGCTCTATGAGCCGGTCTATTCCGATGCGGGCGACACGATCTATGTGATGGATCAGATCGGCGACGGCCACACCGACGCGCAATGGATTGATGAAATCATGCTCAAAACGGCGATCCGCGATTTGCCGGAGCGCGAAAAGCGCATTCTCTCGCTGCGCTATATGCACGGGCTGACGCAGACCGAGGTGGCAAAGGAGATCGGCATTTCGCAGGCCCAGGTCTCACGGCTGGAAAAAGGGGCGCTGCAAAAGGTGAAGGGCTATCAGAATAGTTAGAAGGACAGAAGGCAGAGAAAGCACCCTTGCGGCGTGTATCGCAAGGGTGCTTTCGGGTTGCAATCAATCGTTCGTATAGTTGTCGAAGTAGCCCTGAATCAGGATCACGGGGGTGCCCTTGTCGCCGGAGCCGCTCGTCAGATCGCACAGCGAGCCGATCAGGTCGGTGAGCTGGCGCGGGGTCGTACCCTGCGAGGCCATGCTGCCCTTCAGGTCCTTGTCCTTCGCGCGGATCGAAGCGGATATCGCCTCTTTCAGCGCGTCGCCATCCAGATGCCTGTAATCGTTGTCGGCAAGGTATTTCAGCTTCAGCTCGTTCGGCGTGCCGCGCAGGCCGTCGGTGAAGAACGGCGACACCACCGGGTCGGCCAGCTCCCAGATTTTGCCCTGCGGGTCCTTGAACGCGCCGTCGCCGTAGACCATGACTTCGACGTGCTTTCCCGTTGCGTCGAACAGCTTCTTTTGGATGTCCAGCACCAGCGGCATGGCGTCACGCGGGAAGAGCTTGACCTTTTCCTCGGTGGATTTGTTGGAGCCGAGCAGACCGTACTGCTCGTTGCAGCCGCTGCCGTCCACGGGGGCGTTGAGGATATCGTCCAGACTGCAGACAATCTTCGCGCCGGCCGCTTTGAGGATGCGCTTGGTGCGCTTGCGTGTATGGATGTCGCAGTTCAGCACACAGTCGGTTTTTTGAAGGATGGCTCTGGGCTGGTTGGCAAACAGGAATTCGACCTCGGCGCCCTCTTCACGAACAAGGTTGCCGTAGTATTCCACATAGTCCACACCGGTGAATTCGTGCTTTTCATAGCCGAACAGCGCCCGGTAGCGTTCCAGATCGAGCACGTCGGAATACGGGTTGACGCCGCTCTCGTCCAGCTTGTCCGGGCCGATCAGCGCGTTGCCGACTTCGTCCGAGGGATAGCTGAGCTGCAGTACGACCTTGCGGCTGCCGCGGGCGATGCCGCGCAGACAGATGGCAAAGCGGTTGCGCGAAAGAATCGGGAACAGAACGCCGACAGTGCCGCCGCCGAGCTTGGCCTTGACGTCCGAAGCAATCTGATCAACCGACGCATAGTTCCCCTGAGCGCGGGCCACCACGGATTCCGTGATACCGACCACGTCGCGGTCGCGCAAAGAGAAGCCCTCGCTTTCGGCCGCCTGCAGAACGCTGTTTGCAACGATTGCGGCAAGATCGTCGCCCTCGCGGATGATCGGGCAGCGGATGCCTCTGGATACGGTGCCGATCAGACGTTGTTGTTTGCTCATAATGATTATCCTTTCCAAAACGGGATTCGCATATTAGCCTTTTCCGTTTTGCAGTTTTACTTTTTGACGAACCGGATCACGTTCCACGACAGCGGACGCAGCTTCACTTCCGCCAGCGGGGTATAGACACCGGACAGCGCCTTCGCCGTCGGCTTCACCGGCTGACTTTGGGCGGTGTTGACCGCATGCAGGTCAAAACCGGCGAGCTCGATTTGCTCAGTCGGAACATACCCTTCAAAATCCTTGAGATTCACGGTCAGAAGGTTGTCTTCTTCAAAATCGCGGTTGACGGCGAACACGGTCAGTTCTTCGCCTTCCTCGTTCCACACGGTCAGCGCATCCACGTCGGGCACGTCGGTGAAGTCCTTTGTGTCGTGTTTCGTGGTGCTGAGCAGCGTTTGCAGCGCCCAGCCTCGGCCAAAGCGCGAGGCATGGAGATAGGGATAGAAGATTGTCTGCACCCAGGCTCTGCCGTTGTTTTCGGTCATGATCGGCGCGATGACGTTGACCAGCTGCGCCAGGCACGCCACCTTGACGCGATCGCTGTTTTTGAGCAGTGTGATCAGCATCAGACCGACCACCAGCGCGTCGGCAAAGTCATAGACGTCCTCCAGAATGTGCGGCGCTTCGCTCCATTTGTCGAACTTTGCGCCGTTGGAGTGGTACCAGACGTTCCATTCGTCAAACGACAGATTAATCTGCTTCTTGCTGCGCTTTTTGCCCTTGATGTAATCGCAGACGCAGACCACCGTCTTGATATAATTGTCAAGGTCGCAGGACTTGGCGAGGAAGTTTTTCACGTCGCCGTCGCTGCAGCCGAAGTATTGGTGCAGCGAAACATAGTCGATGTGGTCATAGGCGATGTCCAGCGTGGTCGCCTCCCAGTCGCCGAAGGTGCGCATGCCGCTGTTGGACGAGCCGCAAAGCACCAGCTCGATCGACGGATCGACCCATTTCATGAGCTTTGCCGCCTCGGTGGCGGCGCGGCCGTATTCCGGCGCGGTCTTGTGACCCATCTGCCATTCGCCGTCCATCTCGTTGCCGAGACACCACAGCTTGATGTCGTGGGGCTGGTCGGCGCCGTGGCTGATTCGCAGGTCGCTGTAGTAGGTGCCGCCCGGATGGTTGCAGTATTCCACCAGATTGCGCGCGTCGTCCGCCCCGCGGGTGCCGAGATTGACGGCCATCATCGCTTTGGTGTTTGCTTCCTTGCACCAGCGCATGAATTCGTTGGTGCCGAAGGTGTTCGGCTCCGTGGTAGCCCAGGCGAGCTCCAGCCGGCGCGGACGCTCATGCACGGGCCCCACGCCGTCCTCCCAGCGGTAGCCGGACACGAAGTTGCCGCCCGGATAGCGCACGATGGGCACGTCGATCTGTTTGATGAGGTCGATCACATCGCGGCGAAAGCCGTTTTCGTCCGCGGTCGGATGGCCGGGCTCATAAATGCCGCCGTAGACGGCGCGGCCGAGGTGCTCGATGAACGAGCCGAAGATGCGCTCGTCCACCTTTGCGATGCGGTAGTCTTTGGAAATGGTAATCCCGGACTGTTTCATGGTGCGTCCTCCGTCAATCTATTGTTTGGTTCATTATAACCGACGCGGGGAAAAAAAGCAAGACAATATGAAAGAAAACCCGCCGCCGAACATGGAAAAAGCATCCGCGCGGGCGGATGCTTCGGATGCGTGCCTTTCAGCGGAACAGGTCCTTCAGCCACTGGAACCAGCGGGCAAAGAAGCTGCGGATCGACGCAAAGAAATCGCCGAAGCGGAACGAAGAACCGCCGCTGCTTTGGTTGCTGCCGGGCTCGGCAGGCCGGGGATCTGCGATGAGCGAGACGCCGCAGCCGTCACACTTGTTATCGCCGTTCGCGTCCGTATGACCGACTGCGGGGATCGGCAAACACGCGCTTTCGCCGCAAAAGAAACAGGTCACGCGTTTTTCGCCTTGCTCGGTACAGGTCGGCGTTTTCACAAGAACACCTTCGTCGTAGCTGTGCGCCGAAATCTGTGTCCCGTCGGGCAAAAACAGGTCTTCCGGCACCGTCGACGTCATGTGCGCGGGTTTTTCAACGCCGAGCGCGTGCAGCGCAATGGCCGCGACGTCGCGGTTGCGCACGCCTTCGGGCAAGACGCCCTGATTGACACCCCTGCCGACAACGCCGAGCACAGCCGAGCTTTCCTGCACCGACTGGCCGCCGTGGCCGTAGCCGATCTCGCCATGGTCAGAGACAACGAGAAACAGGCCGTTTTCCATCAGGCCGTTGGCGACGGCGGCGTCAAAGATCCGCCCCATCTGCGCGTCGGCCGTTTCGCAGGCCTGCCGGTACTCCGCGCTGTCGGCGCCGTTTCCGTGGGCAAAATGATCCGGTTCGTCAAACTGCAAAAAGAACAGCTTGGGTGCGTTGCCCGCGTTGAAATAGTTTACGACGCTTTCTGTGATATAGGCGTCCCCGGCGGGGTCCGTCGCGTTTTGCGCGTCATATTTTTCCACGTTCAGATCGGTTTCGATCATGCCCGTGTTGAGGGGGTACCAGTTGGTGAAAGAGGCCAACTGTGCGTCCGGGAACTGCTGCCGTACATAGTGAAAGATCGTGGGCGTCGGGTTGTCCGACGTGCGGGCACCTTCGCTGATGCTGTCGTTCGTCATGCCGTGGGTGTCGGCGTCCGTGCCCGTCAGAATGGCGCCCCAGTTCTGCGCGCTGATGGTAACCGTCTCGGTTTTTGCGTTATACCGGTAAGCGCCGTTTTGTTTGAAAATGCGGTCAAAATGCGGGGAATCCAGCGTTTCCCACATGGCGCCGAGCCCGTCGACGCCGATGATGAACACGTGGTCGTACTTGCCGAACTGTCCGTCGGTTTCCTGCGCAGCAACGGCCGGCAGAGCGCAGGTCAGGACAAGAAACAGCGCCAAAAACACAGATGCGATTCTTTTCATGGAAAGACTCCCTTTTTTTCCGGATAACGGTTGAATCCGGGGTGGTTACTTGGTCGAATAATAGATTTCGTTTGCCAGGTTGCGCGGCTCCAGCCGATATTTTGTCCGGAACAGCAACCGCCGCAGCGGACGGCGCGAAAACGCCATGTTGTTGACGCAGGTGACGTGCAGCGTGGTCGGCGCGGTCTCAAACCGGACTGTGCGGCTTTCGCCGGGCATGATGGAAAAGTCGTTATCCAGGGGCACGGCGTCGGCCTCCAGATGCACGCCGTAGGCGAAGGCGTCGCTGCGGATCGTGACGGTATTCCCGTCCTGATCCACCTGCAACCCCGCGGGCGGCAGCCGGAGCTTGCGCGGCAGAGTGCAAAGCTCGGTCACGATATGATCCAGCCAGCGAATCTCCAGCACGGTCTTTTTTGTCAGCGGCACGGTGCAGATCGGCTTTTGGCTGTTCTTTTCCAGCGTGACCGGAATCAGCTCTTCGCCGAGACATTTGCCGTCCACCGTGAACCGGCGCACCGAAACGTCGAACGTCTGCGTCTGCAGCGTGTCGTTGTGCGCTTCCAGCAGCGCCCTTCCCTTTTCCTTTTGACAGGTCACGGCCACGGGCGCAAAGTAATCGCGCGCGTGGAACTGCGCCGCCTTGGGCATGCCGGTGAAATCGACCATCGACCAGCTCGGGCAGTTCCAGACATCGTTGAACTGCCAGACAAGGCAGCCGTTGCTGCGGCCCTTTTGCCGGCGAAAATGCACGGCGGCGTTCTTGATGCATTCGTCCTGCACCAAACCGGTCAGCGCGGGCAGATCTTCAAACCGTTCGGGGTCGTCGAACAACTCCGAAAGATAAAACAGCATCTTGCGGTTGCCGCCGACGCACTTCTGGTGCTGCATAAAAGGCTTCGAGCCGAGCGAGAAGTCCGCGGGAGAAGCGAAAGAGCGGATCGCAGCCATCGACGGCAGCGATTCCAGCCCGAACTCCGAAAGGAAGCGGGTGTTGCGGGTCGCGTAATAATCGAGCTTTTTGAGGCCGTGCCACACGCTCCAAAGATGGGTGTCGCCGGTGTTGTCGTCCGCGGCGCCCTTGAACGGCTCGCTGCCGCAGGGAGAGGACGGGATATAGGGCACGGCGGCGTGTTCGTTCATATAATCGCGCAGCGTACCGTAGAAGAAGGCAGTATAGCATTTGATGAGCTTGTGCGTTTTCGGCAGATAGCCGTACATGATCTCCGCTTCGTTGTTGCCGCACCAGAGGGCCAGCGACGGGTGCGTTTCCATTCGCGGCACCTGGGCGCGGACCTCCGCCATCACAAGATCGGTGAACGCTTCGTCATAGAACGGATACAGCTGACAGGCAAAGCAGAAGTCCTGCCAGATCAGAATGCCCATCTCGTCGCAGCGGGAGAGCAGGGCTTCGCTCGCGTAGCTGCCGCCGCCCCAGACGCGCAGCATGTTAAAGTTGGCGCGCCGCGCCTGCTTCAGATATTGATCGATCGTTTCGTCATTGCTGTCTTCAAACAGCGCGGAAAACGGGATCAGGTTGCCGCCCTTGCAGAAGATCGGCTCTCCGTTGAGCAAAAAACGGAACTGTTCCCCGTATTCGTCCTTGCCGCGATCCAGAGTCAAAGAGCGCAGACCGATTCTTTTTTCAATGCGCTCATCTTCACGCTCGAACACCACGGTATAGAGCGGCTGCGTCTCCAGGCCATTCATCTCATAGGTATACCACAGCGCGGGATGCTCCACAAAGAAGACGCCGTTCTCCCCTTCCAGCTCCACACCCTCGGGCGAAAACAGGCGGATGCGCTCGGCGTTTTTCGCTTCGGCCTTGACCGTGGCGTGCTTTCTGCCCGTCTCCTGCCGGATGCGGATGTCTTCGATCCGTCTGTCGAAGCACTGCAGCGTAATGTCGGCCAGCGCGCCGCAGTAGGGCACGCACGGGCCCCAGTCCCAACCGAAGTGGCAGCCGGGCTTGCGGATGTGGCAAATGCCGTTGACGCCGTTCGGATTCATCAGCAGCGGCTCTTCCCTGTGGCGTTTTTCAATGAAGCGGTACGCGGAACGAAACTGCAGTTCAACCGTATTCTCGCCTTCGTGCAAAAAGGCTTTCACGTCCCGGTCCACGGGAAGAAAGGCGCTCTTTGTTTCAAAGGCGGTCTGTCCGTTGAGCACCACGGTGCAAAGCGTGTCGAACACGTCGCAGCAAAGGTGGATATGCTCCTGCCGCAGCGCATCCGCGTCCAGCGTGAAGACGCGCAGAAAGGTATAATCGTGCGCCGCGGTATCCAGCGCCTCCTGTTCCAGACCGCTGATCAGCGGGTTTTTGATCTCGCCCGCGGCGATCAGCGCACCGAAATCCGTGCCGGGGAGCACGGCCGGAAACGCGGCGCCGTCGTCGCGCCGCAGCGTCCAACTGCCGGAAAGGTTCAGCGTTTTCATCGTCCATCCCACACTTTTCACAGTTTTTTTCATTTTATCACAGATTCTTCGTTTTGAAAAGAGCTTGACTATTTTTTTAATTTGTATTATAAATAGAATGATTACGAATGGAAAAGGAAGCGTTTTTATGAAAGAGATCAGTGCAACCCTTGCGGCCTTCGGCGTTGTGCCCGTGGTCGTGCTGGGCGACCCGGACGAAGCGCTGCCGGTGGCAAATGCCCTGCTGCGCGGCGGTCTGCCCGTGGCGGAAATCACCTTCCGCACCGACGCGGCTGAGGAGGCCATCCGCCGCATCAGCCTGAGCTGTCCCGATCTGCTGGTCGGCGCCGGCACCGTGCTCACAACCGAACAGGTCGACCGTGCGGTTGCCGCGGGCGCGCAGTTCATCGTCTGCCCCGGCTTTGACCCCGAGATTGTCGATTACTGCATTGCAAAGGATATCCCGATTTTTCCCGGCTGTACCACGGCGTCCGAGGTTGCCTGGGGCGTCAAGCGCGGCCTGAAGAATCTGAAGTTCTTCCCGGCCGAGCAGTGCGGCGGCGTGGCGACGATCAAGGCGCTCTGCGCGGCCTATGTGGGCGTAAAATTCATGCCCACCGGCGGCGTCGGCCCGAAGAATCTGGAAAGCTACCTTGCCTGCGACAAGGTTCTTTGCTGCGGCGGAAGCTGGATGGTCAAGGGCGATCTGATCCGGGCCGGGCGCTTTGATGAGATCGAGCGGCTGACGAGGGAAGCGGTGGAATCAGCGAAAGCGATTCGCGGATAAACCCGTTTCAGTGTGCAGTTTGCGGTGTGCAGTGAACACAAAACACAGGCGCATCGCCGCAGACGGCGCCCCACAACTGCACACGCCGCACTACACACGAAAACCACCTGCTT
>JAEEGL015246857.1_pt1 | contig 12765 bp, 10 predicted proteins | sample 9134231 | NCBI WGS metagenome assembly JAEEGL01 (sample SAMN16246548, study PRJNA631951) | gut metagenome | biome: gut microbiome; feature: rumen; material: fiber-attached | host: Bos | place: Iran: Karaj | collected 2018-10 | reverse complement strand
TTCAAAGACCTTGCGAGGTGGGCGGAGGACGATTTCCGCTCGGTAAACGGGCAAATCGAGTATCTGCTTACAGAATGCGTCAAGCAGCGAAAGAAGAACGGGCACTATGTAGGCGAGGAAATCGATGCACCACCTGACATAGACATCGAGAAATTTTGATAAAATCGGACAAAAAATACAAAAAAACAGCACATTTTTATTGTAATGTATTGCGCGAGTATTTATAATGTACGCGTACGCAATAATTTGAAGGTGTATCGTGTGGTATACCGTTATTACAAGGAGAATTACTTATGAAAAAGAAATTAGCTGTTTTGCTCGTACTCATGATGGTATTTGTATTTTCAGGCTGCATGAGAACGAGCATCGATCTCGACATCCACGAGGACGGAACTGCTGACTTTTCAATGCTCTATGCAATGATGACAGATATGGACAGCATGATGGACGACCTCGACCTCGGTGATGACGTTGACCTTGGTGATGATTCCGACTGGTCATCTGATGATGACTTTGACTGGTCCGATGAAGACTTTTCGGAAGATCTCGGTGAAGACCTCTCTGAGGACGTAGCCGAAGAGGAACAATCGCTCGAGCTTTCACCTGAAGAAATCGCTGAACTCGAGGCGGATGGCTTTACCTATGAGGTCTATGAACAGGACGGATACAAGGGCTACATCATCAAGGGCGAAAACAAGCCTCTTGAAGAAATCTTCTCTGAAACAGGCGCAACAGGCATTGACGAAAACGAGTTCGTAATTACAAAGAACGGTTCAAGCTATGTAATCGAATGGACTGTATTTGATGAAGAAGAGGATTCAGAGGTTGGCGAAATCGCTGAATACTTTGAGCCTTACGGCGGCTATATGCAGTTTGTACTCACACTTCCTGAGCCTGCCGGCGAAAACAATGCGACAGAGGTTTCCGAGGACGGAAAGACTCTCACCTGGAATCTGCTGACTCTGAACGGTGAAAACGTTCACGTTGAGTTTGAGCTTCCTCAGGCAAGCTCCGGTGGCGGATCCGGTGCGATTATCGCAATCATCGTTGCAGTTTTAGCTGTAATAGTAGTAGCAGTACTTATTTCCAGAAAGAAAAAGGCAGCAACTATAGCTCCTGCAGCAGCACCGGCTGAGACTCCTGAAGCACCGGCTGAGACAGAAAACAACAATCAGTAAAAGCACAGTAATGTGAGTTTACTTCACCCGAAGGATTATTCCTTCGGGTGATTTTTTATTAAGCCGCTTTTTGATTGAAATAGAGGCACGCATATAGTATAATAACTTTGTATGCGGCAAACGCGGAAAACAGACAGGAACGGAAACTGGGACGTAAATGGATTATTACATTTCATATATAAAAAGCAATATAGACCTAGCGCTTAGTGGTGCTAAACTCGGTACCTTTGTCTATATCATCATATTTTTAACTCTCCTTGCGGCGGTGCCGTCGAGGAGAAATTTAAAGCTTAAATATATCGCGGAGTGGCTTCTCTGTATCTACATGGGTGCGCTGTTTGCACGTACGGGGATATTGGGACTCTCGCTTGCGGACTTTAGGCTCGCCGGGCTCAGGTACAATCCGGTGCCGATTGTCCACGGCGTGCTTCAGCCGATGGTGCTTAACTTTTTGCTCTTTGTACCGTTTGGATTACTTCTCCCGCTCGCGCTTTACAGGCGCAGGGGCGGCGGACGCGGAAAGTCCGCAACAAAGCACGGCTGGACCTGGTACTATGCACTGATTTTCGGCATGATGTTCAGCCTTGTGATAGAAATAATCCAGCTCTTCTTCGGGAGACTCGCGGAGGTCGACGACGTGATAATGAACGGGCTCGGTACACTTGCGGGGTATGCGCTTTGCGCGAGCATTCTGCAGATTCCAAAGCGCCCGGTACGCGCGATTTTGTGGCTTATTATACTCATAGCGGTTGTGATAGTATGCTATTGTGCGCTCAGTTATCTGAAGACGGGCGGAATTGTACTGTAAATTAAAAATCCAAAGGAAAGATTCGAAATATACATGTCAAACGAGATCAAAAAGACATTTCATATAACAACATTCGGCTGTCAGATGAACGAGCACGACTCGGAAATTATGGCGGGGATGCTTATTAAGGCGGGGTATGAACCGGTAAAGGAACGAAAGGAAGCGGGCATTGTCATAATGAACACCTGCTCCATCAGGGAAAATGCCGACAAGAGATTTTTCGGTACCCTCGGCCAGCTCAAACACCGCAAGGAAAACGGCGAAAACTTCATCATGTGCGTCTGCGGATGCATGCCGCAGCAACAGCACATCATAGATACAATCAAGGGCAAATACCCATGGGTCGATCTGATTTTCGGAACGCACAACATCCACGATTTTCCGCGGCTTTTAGAGAATTGCGTGAGCGAGAAAAAGAAAATCATAGATGTCTGGCCCGAGGGCGGCGAAATCGTAGAGGGCCTTCCGGCAAAGCGCCTGTACAAGCACAAATCCTATGTGAACATCATGTACGGCTGCAACAATTTCTGCACCTACTGCATCGTGCCTTACACGCGCGGCAGGGAGCGCAGCCGTAGCCCTGAGGACATCGTGCGTGAGGTTACGGAGCTTGCAAAGGACGGCGTAAAGGAAATCATGCTTCTCGGTCAGAACGTAAACTCTTATAAAGGGGTAAGCGGTGATAAAGCGACACCTACCACATTTGCACAGCTTCTGTGCATGCTCGACAAAGTGCCGGGAATCGAAAGAATCCGCTTTATGACATCCCACCCGAAGGACCTTTCGGACGAGCTAATCGAAGCATTCAGGACCTGCAAGCATCTGTGCCACCAGATTCATCTGCCGGTACAGTCGGGCAGCAGCACGGTTCTAAAGCGCATGAACCGCCACTACGACAGAGAGCGCTACCTTGATCTTGTGAAGCGCCTGCGCGCGGCAGTGCCTGACATATGCATAACCACCGACATCATAGTCGGCTTCCCGGGCGAAACGGAAGCAGAGTTTGACGATACGCTCAGTCTTTGCGAAGAGGTGGGCTACGATTCAGCCTTCACCTTCCTCTATTCGGTGAGAAAGGGTACGCCTGCGGCAAAGATGGAGGATCAGATTCCGGAAACTGTAAAGCACGAGCGCTTTAACCGCCTCGTTGATGTGATAAACGAGGGCAGCGCGCGCCGAAATGCCGAATATGTCGGCAGGACGGTGGATGTGCTTATCGAGTGCGAAGCAAAGCGGGAACGCGGCGACGGACTTGACAGACCCGGCCCCGGTCAGGTTACACTTTCCGGCAGGACGGACGGCTTTAAGCTGGTGAATCTGGCAGGTTCAAAGGAACTCATAGGACAGATAGTTCCGGTCAAAATAATAAGCTCAAACACATTCAGCCTGGTCGGAGAGCCGGCCCGAGGCTAACACAAATTTCTAATACAAAAGAACCGAGGTTTGGAAAATGGAAAACACAAAAAAGGCGAAAAAGAATCCCTTTTTAATCATAGCGGTAATTGTGATAATCATTGCCCTCGCAGTGATTGCGGCAGAGGTAGTGATTCCGAGACTGCCGGCGAGTGCGGCGACGGAGCTTTCAAAGGTAAAGCTCACGCTTGACGATGAAAATTACAAGATTTCAAAGGACGATACGGTAATAATTCCGGCGGGACGCCCGAGAGTGCCGCAGATTATATGCGAGAACCCGGATGTAGAGGTTTATCAGGCATTCTTCCCGGATGATGCACAGGTTGCAACGGCCACTCTGCGCTACGGGAGTGAGGAGCGCGCAATCACCTTCATAAAGGATGAATCACTCGGACTGGAGTTCCAGTACGACGATCGCATCCAGTGGGCGGGCGACATTCCGAATGCGGTTTACGAGTCGTCAAATCCTGAAATTGCAAAGGTTTCATTAAGCGGTCAGATTATAATCACAGGTGTGAGCGACGAGCCTGTTACCCTCACCGCAACAAATGGTGTTGAGAGCAAGGAGTTCACAATCACCAGAACCGTAAAGGCGCCAATCAGCATATACATTCTGACAGGTCAGAGCAATGCCGCTTACTATTTTGCGGACCCTGAAACCAGCGATAATACGAAAAAAGGTACGGCTTATGTGTACGACATCACCGACGGAATATATTCCGTCCAGTCGATGAATAACGAGGACGGCTCTCAGGCGCGCGGCAATATCGATGCGTCGATTGCAAAGAGCCTCTACGATAACCTCGGCGAAAAGGTTTTGATTGTAAACACCGGAATCAGCGGTAACCCGATAGAAACATTTGAACCGGACGACGGAGTTTCCTACGCATTCACAAAGGAGACTTGGGACAATCTGCAGTTCATACTGGATACTGACTGGTGGAAGGACAGATTCGAGGAAACCGTCAGAAGCTATATTTGGATTCAGGGCGAATCCGATGACTGGGCGCTTCCTGAAAGATATATGTACAGCTACATGAAGTTCCATGAAATCATGCGTTCGCCAAAGTACGGCTGCGATTACGGATTCATTTCCCAGATCGTACCGAGATTCTTTAGACCTAACGATGCGCAGGAACGTCTGGCGCAGGCCTATGACGATATCTGGATGGCAACCAGAATTACCAATACATTCAGCTCGGCTACCGGTGAGCTAAGAAACGATAACCTGCATTACACTCAAAAGGGAGATAATATCGCGGGCGAGGACATCGGCCACACCATCGCGATGGTTTACCAGGGCTTCGGTTACATGCTACCGGAAGGAGAAGAGGATATTCTTATTGAAGAATAGGGGTTAGAAAATGGCAGATTTGTTTGCAACGGGAATAGGGGGAGGATTGAGCTCACTGCTTTTCGTGGTACTCTTTTTGGATGTAATCATGATTTTTGCGGTAGTTTTCCTCGAGCGAAAAAACCCATCGGCTACGCTGATGTGGCTTTTCGTGCTACTTATTTTCCCCGTGGTAGGCATTACACTTTACCTGTTGCTTTCACAGAACATTTCGCGACAGCGCGTATACAAGCTTTCCCGCGAGGAAATCAAGGTAATGACGCACTCTCTCGACAAACAGATGGAAGCGATGAAAAGCGGTGAGTTCACGTTTGCACGCCCGGAGGCAAGACGCTGGAGCGACCTGATTAAGCTCAACCAGGTCTACGGGACGTCGTACTTTACGCAGGACAACAAAATCGACATAATGACCGACGGAGGGCACATGTTTGGCGAGCTCCTCCGCGACATAGATAATGCAAAATCCAGCATTTGCGTTGAGTTCTTTATCCTCAAAAACGATCCTGAGGGTAAAAGGCTGATTGAGGTTCTTACCCAAAAGGCGGCACAGGGACTTGATGTAAAGCTCCTCCTTGATGCGGTCGGAAGCCGCGGAATCTGGGAAAGCACCCTCAGCAAATACAAAGAGGCGGGCGGAGAATATGCCTTTTTCTTTAAGAACAAGCTGAGAGTCATAAACTTACGCCTCAATTACCGAAATCACCGCAAAATCACCGTCATTGACGGGCAGATTGGATACATCGGCGGAATGAACGTCGGAAAAGAGTATCTCGGAAAGAAAAAGAGATTCGGCTACTGGAGAGATACGCACCTTCGCATCATAGGAGGTGCGGTAAACGACCTCAAGGCGCGCTTCCTTCTCGATTGGCGCGCAGCCGGCGGAAGTGCCGGTACGGAGGAGGTACGCGAGGCCCTCTACGCAATCCCGAAAAGAGGCGGAGAGGTTGGCGTACAGATAGTATCCTGCGGCCCGGACTCACTTCGTGAAGAGGTAAAGAGGGGCTTTATGAAAATCATAACGGCCTCGACAAAAAATGTGTATATACAGACGCCTTACTTCGTGCCGGATGCGGCGATACTCGAATCGCTGAAAATGGCGGCGCAGTCGGGGGTCGATGTGCGGCTCATGATACCGTGCAAGCCGGACCACCCGTTCGTATACTGGGCGACATACTGGTATGCGGGCGAGCTGCTAAAATCCGGCGGCCGCGTATTCATATACGAAAACGGCTTCATCCACGCAAAGACCATAGTCGCGGACGGTGATGTCGCTTCGGTCGGCTCCACAAACTTTGACATCAGGAGCTTCAGGCTGAACTTTGAAACAAATGCCTTTATCTATGACGGCGATGTTGCGGGAAAGCTCGAGGCTATATACAAAAACGACATATCCTATTGCAGAGAACTGACATACAGCGAATACAAAAGGCGCCCGCTGCGCATAAAGTTTAAAGAGAGTATGTCCAGACTGATTTCGGATATTTTGTAAAAAAAGGACACAGAAAAAGGAAACACATAATGAGAAGATATTTAGCATCACCATTACCCATTATAATAGTGCTGCTGCTTGTTACATCAATAATGAACGGCAGATACGGAAGTCTTGGGGACTGGTTCTTTAACACACTCTGCATGCTGCCGGGAGTAATCATCGCACTTTCGTTTCACGAATACGGCCATGCTTTGGTTGCGGTAAAGTGCGGGGACCCGACGCCCAAAAACCAGGGGAGGCTCACCATCAATCCAAAGGCGCACGTCGACCCGATAGGCCTTGCGTGCCTCGCCCTTGTGGGCTTTGGCTGGGGTGTGCCGGTGCAGATCAATCCGAGAAACTTCCGCCATCCTCGTCGCGACGAGCTTCTCGTATCGCTTGCGGGCGTAGCGATGAACTTCCTGCTTGCGGTAGTCTTTATGGGAATCGTAAAGCTGGCCTTTACATTTGGGTCAAGCTTCATGCTCACAAGCATAGGCGACACTGTGCGCCTGATTTTGCTCTATACGGTGCAGATCAACATCGTTCTTTTGGTGTTCAACCTGATTCCGGTTCCGCCGCTTGACGGATTCGGCATCTTAACGCAGATTTTCAACCTGCGAAACACCAGATATTACTGGTTCGTATATAACAACGGCTTTTGGATTCTGCTGGCGCTCATCGTGTTTAACGTCACAGACGTCATTCTGTCGCCGCTTGTTGCAATCATCTATAACTTTATTTTGGGGATATTCTTCTAATGTACAAACTGCAGACAGACAAAGAAAACAACCAAAAAAACAGCAAATCACTGGCTGAAAACCTGTTCACGGCTCTCCAAAAGGATATCCTGACGGGCAAACTCAGGCCGAAGGAAAAGCTGACCGAGCAGCGCATTTGCGACGAATACGGTGTAAGCAGGACTCCCGTGAGGGCGGCGCTTCTTCAGCTCGAAAAGGACGGTCTCATTGAAAACATACCAAATCGCGGTGCTTTTGTGATTGGATTTACCGAGCAGGATATAGCCGATATGTACGAGCTGCGCAGCACCTACGAGGTGCAGGCTGTCAGGTGGGCGGTTGCGCGCATTACCGATGAGGAGCTTGAAAAGCTCGAGGAAACCTTTGAGTTTATGAAGTTCTACACCATGAAGAACGACTTCGAAAAGATGCGCAGCATAAACACCGCTTTCCATGAGCTGATTTACAGGGCGGCGCACAACAGAATGATAGAACAGGCTCTTTCGTCCTATCTTTTGTATCTCCGCCACATTAGGAAAACTCCGGCTGATACCAAGAGCTATCTTACGCTGGTGCTTGAGGAGCACCGTGCCATTTTCGAGGCAATCAAAGCGGGAGATGCGGATGCCGGGGCGATTGCAATGGCAGCTCACATGAAGTCCTCAAAGGAGAGATTCACGATGTAGGGCGAAGGCTCTTTACATATTGAAAAATATTACCGACCGAAGGGTCGGTTTTTTTGTTTATCCTATTGACAGGAGGGTATATAGAGAGTAGAATAAACACACTGACCCGCGGGTCAGTTTTTGAAGAAATCATAACAGGGGGATAGAAATTTGAAAAAGAGCAAGACGAAAATAGTAATCATTTTGATTGCAGTGCTCCTCGGAGTGCTGTGTATTTACAGAATCGGCAGCTTCGCGGCCGGTAAAATTTCGCCGGACAAGGAGGACGAAAAGCTCACCTCAGTAAAGACAGCTACGGTAGAGTATGCTGATATCGGCAAGGCTACGCCTATGTCGGGCCGCATCACTGCAGCCAAAGAGGCGGCAATCATTCCTATGGCCTCCGGTCAGGTGACGAGAGTTAACGTCAAGGTGGGCGACTATGTAAAGGCCGGCACCGTTCTTTTCGAAATCGACAAGGGCACGGTTGCGGGCACGGTTTCCCAGGCAAAGGCGGCGTACGATCTGGCGCGAAATACTTATAACAACATGGAAAAGCTCTATGCTGAGGGTGCGGTTTCAAAGCAGGACTACGACAGCGCGCGCGTAAGCTACATCTCAGCACGCGAGAGCTACAACCTCGCCTCGGAGCAGTATTCGAACTTTAGCCCGGCTTCGCCAATAGACGGCTATGTGACAAGCCTTAATGTCTCGGTCGGCAACATGGCGGCTGCGGGCAACATGGCAGCCTCGGTGGCAAACACCGACGAGCTTGAGATAAGCACCACTGCTTCCGAATACATCGCGGGTCTTCTTTCCGTGGGCGACAGCGTGGAAGTCTACGTCGACGGCAAGGATAAGGCTTACACCGGCGTTGTGGACACACTCTCACCGGCACCGGCCTACGGGACCTTCACTTATCCGGTAACGATAAAGCTTGACAACTCGGCGGGCGAGCTGATGAGCGGTCAGTTTGCTGAGATTCGCGTGAATGCGGAGGAATCAAAGAACGTTCTCTGCGTGCCAAGCGATGCGGTTGTGATGAAAAACGGCGTGACGGTGCTTGTAAAGGTGGATGAAGAGGGAAATGCCACCTACTGCCCTGTGGAACAGGGAATCGACAATGGTGAAATCGTTGAAATCAAAAGCGGTGTAAAAGAGGGCGACCGTATCATCATCTCCGGTCAGAGCTTTGTCGAGGACGGAGAAAGGGTAAAGGTCGTTGAATAAGGGGAAAGAGAAATAATGAATATATCCAATCTGACAATCAAAAGACCGGTTGCTACGGTGATGATTCTTCTCATCGTGGTAGTGCTCGGCTTCATGGCGCTTTTCAAAATCCCGATGGATTTGATGCCTGATTTCGACCTGCCGTACGCAATGGTCATGACCACATACAGCAACACCTCACCTGAAGAGGTGGAGTCTCTTGTGACGGAGACAATTGAGTCGGCGATGGCGTCGGTTGAAAACCTGAACGCAATGATATCCTACAGCATGGAGGGCACCTCCATCGTAATGATAGAGTTCAAATATGACACGGACATGAACTTTGCCACGCTGGCGATGCGCGACAAGCTGGAGCTGGTGGAAGACTATCTGCCGGATGAATGCTCCAAGCCGACCATCATGAAGCTCGACATGAGCCTGATGCCTCAGGCGCAGATTTACGTTTCGGCAAAGGACAAGACCTTTGCTGAGCTAAACGGCATGGTCGAGGACACTATCGTGCCTCGCATCGAGAGAGCAAAGGGTGTGGCTTCGGTAAGTGTGAACGGCGGCATTGACGAAGAAATCGCGGTCGAGGTTTCACAGGAAAAGCTGTCCGGCTACGGCCTGAGCCTTACAACACTGGCACAGATGATGGCAGCGGAGAATGTTAATCTGCCAAACGGCTCCGTTTCAAAGGGAAACTCAGACATCATCGTTCGTACGGTCGGTAAATTCGGCAGTGTCGAGGAAATTGGTGAAATGCCTGTGCGCATTTCGGATTACAGCATAGTGCGCCTGGGTGATATTGCTACAATCAGCCGTCAGCCGGCTGAGCAAAAGGGCATAGCACGCATAGACGGAAACACCGCTATCGGTATCATGATATCAAAGGCAAGCGATGCCAATACAGTAAATGTTTCAAAGGCGATAAACAAGGCCCTTAAAGAGCTTGAGGAAAAGTATCCGGAATGCTCGTTTGTAGTAGGCTATGACTCGGCAGAATACATACAGGCGGCAATCGGCAGCCTGGCGGTGAACGCAATCTACGGCGCAATCCTTGCAATTATCGTGGTGTTTGTATTCCTGCGAAATGTCAGGGCGACACTTATTATCGGAATATCCATACCGACATCGCTTTTAGCGGCGCTTGCTACCATGCGGGCACTTAATATGACGCTTAATATGGTAACGCTGTGCGCGCTTGCAATCTGCGTCGGCATGCTGGTCGACAACTCTATTGTAGTTCTGGAAAACATATTCAGGCTTAAACAGGAAATCGCATCCCCTGAGGAAGCGGCAAAGGCCGGTTCAAAGGAAATCATGCTGGCAATTCTGGCATCAACGCTTACCACAATCATGGTATTTCTGCCGATAGCGGCATCGAGCGGACTTGCGGGAATGATATTCGGCGATTTCTGCTGGACTATAATAATCGCGCTGCTCGCATCACTCATCGTGGCGGTCGGTATAGTTCCGATGCTCTTTGCGAACGTGATGCGTGGAAATACGAATACGACCTACATCAGATTCGGTAACAAGCGCTATAAATATCGCATACTTAATAAATTCGCAAGCTTCATCGAAAACTTAAAGGCAGGCTACGGCGAGATTCTGCCAAAGGCACTCGCAAAGCCGAAACGCTTTGTGGCGATGTGCTTTGGAATCTTCGTGCTGTCTATGGCTCTGATAGTAACTGTCGGCGTTGAAATCATGCCTGACTCGGATGAAAGCATGATATCCGTTACGGTGGAAATGCCGCATGGTGCAACTCTCGAGAGCAAGGACAAAATCATGTCCGAAATCGAGGAATATATTCTGGCTTTGCCGGAGGCTGAGCATGTGGCAATGACCACGGACGGACTCTCAATGATGTCGATGAATTCGAACTCGTCTATTACGGTAAAGCTCTGTCCTCCGAATAAACGCAGCATCGGCTGTACCGAGATGGCGGAGCAGATTGAAGAGCACTTCAGCTATATGACGGACGCAAAGGTTACGGCCGCAAACAGCGACTCGATGTCATCATACTTCGGCTCGTACGACCTTTCTTTCAAGATCAAGGGTAACGACCTTGAGAGGTTAAAGGAAATCGGGCAGGACCTCGAGGTGCAGCTTTCCAAGATGGACCAGGTTAACGATGCGGACCTCGATCTGACTGAGGGTACTCCGGAGGTCCAGGTTCTGATAGACAGAAACACTGCGGCTTACTACGGAGTTACAGCTTATCAGCTGGCAAACGGCCTTTCGGGCGCAATCGGCGGGAAGACGGCTACGCGCGTTGATATAGACGGCGAGCAGATTAATGTTGTGCTCTCGCTTACAAATGCTGCGGACGATGTGGACAAGATGAAAGAGGTTGTCATTGCCGGAAATTACGGACAGAATGTGCCGGTGGGTCAGATTGCGACCTTCAAATACGACAATGCACCTAATTACATATACAGAGAAAATCAGGTAAAAACGCTGATTTTGAATGTTGATACAAGCAACAGCACCATCCTTTCGGGATCGCCTGAGGTTGTACGCGCTGTAGAGGAATATCCTTTCCCTGACGGATATTTTATGGAAAGCGGCGGTTCATACGATGAGATGCTCGATGCGTTTGGGGATCTCTTCCTGGCGCTGCTTGCGGCTATAGCACTGGTATTCCTCCTGCTTGCCGCACAGTTTGAATCGATGCTTATGGCATTCATCGTTATGATGGCTGTTCCGTTTGCGATGACGGGAGCGTTCCTAGCGCTGTTCCTGACCGGTACGGCACTGTCCCTGACTTCGTTCCTCGGACTTATCATGCTGGTCGGAATTGTAGTAAACAACTCCATCCTGCTGGTTGAGTTTGTAAATCACTACAAGGACGAAATGGGACTTGACGGAGCATTGGTGCAGGCAGGCAAGCTGAGACTCAGGCCAATCCTTATGTCAGCCACAACCACCATCGTCGGCATGATTCCGATTTCGCTCGGAATCGGCGAGGGCGGAGAAGTGATGGCACCTATGGGTATCTCGGTAATCGGCGGACTTACGGCTTCCACACTCGTGACGCTGTTCCTGATTCCTGTCATCTACTCGATGATAGAGCATCGCAAGGAACGTCGCAGATTAAAGAAGCAGGTAAAGGAAGAGCATATTGCGGAGCTCGAGGCAAACTGGGCACTCGAGGACGGCGGCGCAGCCGGAAAATAAGTTGGCAGGTAATTGGCAGGTAAAATAAAATGGGCAAAACAGAAAAGAAAAATGCGATTGCAGATGTGGCCTTTGAGCTGTTCCTTTCAAACGGCTACAGCACGACCAAAATCATAGACATTGCGAAGAAGGCCGGTATCGGAAAAGGCACGGTTTACGAATATTTCGAGAGCAAGGAGAGCCTCCTGCTGTATTTGATTGAGACCCGTGTTTCGAAGGAATATCGTGAAATTTTAGATTCTATTGGGGCAGCTTCCGGTGCGGAGGGCAAGCTTCGCAAATATATTGAGGTCGAGGCGCAGTTTATCGGCAAATACGGCAGATATGTTGAGGATATGAAGACACAATTCATAGAGGCCGGTAACGAGGATGCCGAGAAAATCATGAATGCCGTTCTCGAAATCGTTAGGATGCAGTCCGAAGCGGTTATGGAAATTGTAGAGGCAGGAATAAAGGAAGGCGTATTCAGAGTTGTTTCGCCGAAAATGACGGCGACATGCATCTCAGGCTTTGTAGGAACCTATCTCACCTCTGCAACCGAAGAGTGTAACGAAGATGAAATTTTGAATGTGATTCTGCACGGGATAGGAGCATAAAACGGAGGCAAAGGAGAAATGGCATTACATATAGTTTTTGTGAATCCGGAAATCCCGCCAAACACGGGAAACATAGCACGTACCTGCGCCGCAACGGGGAGCACCCTGCATCTTGTGAAGCCTCTCGGCTTTGACATTAGCGACA
>JAEEGL013755411.1_pt1 | contig 12765 bp, 6 predicted proteins | sample 9134231 | NCBI WGS metagenome assembly JAEEGL01 (sample SAMN16246548, study PRJNA631951) | gut metagenome | biome: gut microbiome; feature: rumen; material: fiber-attached | host: Bos | place: Iran: Karaj | collected 2018-10 | reverse complement strand
CATCCCGCACGATGACGCGGAACTGTCGATGGACGCCGCCGCCTGCGTCGGTTGCGGTGCCTGCGTCGCCACTTGTAAGAACGGCTCCGCCATGCTGTTCGTGGCCGCCCGCGTGAGCTCCCTGGCCCTGCTGCCGCAGGGTAAGCCGGAGGCCGCCCGCCGCGCCCGCGCGATGGTCGCCAAGATGGACGAGCTCGGTTTCGGTAACTGCACCAACACCCGCGCCTGCGAGATGGAGTGCCCGAAACACGTCACCATCGACCATATCGCCCGCCTGAACCGCGAGTATCTGAAGGCCCGCTTCAGCGAATAGTGTCATTTCGAGCGAAGTCGAGAAATCTGTTAGAAGCCGCAGGAATCACCTCCTGCGGCTTCTTTTTTTAGTGGCAGACAAAAACTTATAATATATTATAGTAAAGGAATCACAAGGCGGAAAAACCGCCACCCAGGCCGCTGGAACGGGTTTATAGCTAAGATTTTCACTTTATTAAAAATTTTTAGTTTTGAATTATAAGGTAATGTTTGGTTATAAATCGTAAGATTTTTATATCTTTAATTAACGGAATAGAAGGCAAAAATCGAAAGAATGCATAAAATACACACAGAATGAATATATTACACCATTTGCATATTTCGTTTTTGTTTTACATATTTGCATCTTGATTAGTTGAAATAACGCGCTTTCAGCGGTTTTTTCCGCAGAAAACGAAAGGGATAACTATTATCAATCAATATTTATGTTTAACCAAAGTTTATGCTTATGAAAAAAGTAAAACTGTTCTTGGCGTGCCTTCTGGCTGTCGTTTCGACGGCGCTGTACGCACAGAACATCACCGTGAGAGGAACGGTCACCGACGCTTCTACCGGTGAACCCATCCCGGGTGCTGCCATCGTCGTGCAGGGAAATGCTACTTCCTATGCTTTGACGGATGTGCAGGGTGCTTTCTCCATCAACGCTCCGAGAAATGCTGTCCTCGAAGTCAGCAACATGGGCTTCAGGCCCCAGTCTGTCGAGGTGAACGGCATGACGATCGTCAACATCGCCCTCGAGCCGGATGCCGAGTACCTTGACGAGGTCGTCGTTACGGCCCAGGGTCTCACGAGAAAGCAGAAAGCCATCGGTTATTCCACCCAGGTCATCTCCGATGAGAAGCTCAGCCTCACCCACAGCTCCGACATGGGTAACTCCCTTGCCGGTAAGGTTGCGGGCGCCCAGTTCTGGGGAGCCGGCGGCGCCACCTTCAACGAGGGTTCCATCATCCTCCGCGGTGCCACCTCCTACAGCGACGCCAAGGGTAACGAGCCTATCTACGTGATCGACGGTACCATTGCCACGGCCGCTGCCGTCAACATGGACGATGTCGAGAGCATCAACATCCTGAAGGGTCCCTCCGCTACCGCCCTGTACGGTTCCCGCGGTGCCAACGGTGCTGTGATCGTCACCACCAAGAAGGCCCAGGAAGGTACCTCCAGCATCGAGTTCTCCCACACCACGGCGGTTGAAACGTATTACAATCACATCAAGTTCAACGATCTCTACGGTGGTGGTTCCGGAACTTCCGGACTGACCAAGACTGTTGCCAACGCCATCGCCGCCGGTGAGGATGTCACCAAGATCGACTGGACCTCTCCGAAGCACCTCTATGAGGATTTCGGCGACGGTACCTACGTCATGGACTACTACTCTGACGAGAACTGGGGTGCTCGCTACGACGGCACCACCCTTGTCCGTTCCGCCCTCTCCTTCGATCCCACTTCCTCGAAGTATAACACGGCCGATCCTTGGCAGGCCCGCCTCAACATGAGCGACCTCACCCGTGCGGCCTGGTCCAACACCACCAACATCGCCTTCTCCAAGTCCTCCAAGGGAATGAGCACCCGTGTGTCCTTCACCAACGTGGACCGTCAGGGCGTCATGTACAATTCCAAGGCCATCCGTCGTTCCTTCAGTATCGCTTCCCAGTTGAAGCCCACCGAGTGGCTCACCGCCGACTTCAGCTACCGCTATCGCTACCGCTCGAACAAGAACGCCGCGATCGAAGGTTACAGCGCCGACGGTAACGTCGTCTGCGACTTCGTCCAGTGGGGTCATACCAACGTGAACATCAAGGATTACATGGACTGGCAGCGTCCGGACGGTACCTGGCGTACCTGGAACATCCACTCCACCGACGACCTTACGGCCGAGTACCATGACAATCCGTTCGCTACGATGTACAACTACAACAGCACGACTGTCTTCAACTATCACCTGCTGTCCAGTGACATCTATGCTACCCTGCCGCTCAATTTCCGCCTGGGTGTGCGTCTCAACAACTACATCCTCGCCCGTCAGCGCGACTATAAGTACGGTACCGGTTCCAAGAACTGGGATTCCTTCTTCCGTACTTACCACCTCCAGGACAACGATTTCACCGCTCAGGGCTATCTGACCTGGGGTGACCAGTTCGTGGACACCCGCCTCACCGTCGAGGCCGAAGCCTCCGCCCAGGCGCGCCGGTATGCCGACTGGTAACTGAACAGCTACACCAACGGCGGTCTGAACGTGATCGACTACTACAACCTGAAGGCTTCCTCCAGCACCTATTCCACCAACAACGAAGAGAAGCACTACAAGACTCGCTCCTTCTTCGGTACGGCCACCATCGGCTGGGACGACCTCATCTATCTGGATGGTTCCCTCCGTTATGACGTGGATTCCCGTCTGCCTGCTGACAACAATGGTTACCTCTACGGCGGTGCCTCCATCTCCTTCATGGCCAGCAAGCTCATCAACGCCCCTTGGCTGAATTTCTGGAAGATCCGCGCCTCCATTGCGCAGGTGGGTTCCACCATCGAGGAGTACCAGATCTATCCGACCTACACCGTGGGTACCAAGAAGAACGGTCAGACCACGATGTACGAGCCGAACACGCTGAAGAACGAGCACGTCCTTCCGACCATCTCCACCTCCTACGAAGTGGGTACCGAGTTCAAGATGTTCAACAACCGCTTCTACGGAGACATCAACTTCTACCGCAAGGATACCAAGAACGACATTATCGACGCGAACGAACTTCCGCAGTCCGGTTATTCCGCTCGTAAGGTCAATGCCGGTCTGGTCCGCAACCAGGGTGTTGAAATCATGCTCGGCGGCACGCCCGTCAATACCCGTGACTTCACCTGGAATCTGAGCGCGAACTGGTCGAAGAACAATAACATGCTTATTGAACTGACCCCCGATCAGCACGACTATACCATTTATTGGACCCGTTTCTACGATGCTTGGTACAACAAGGCCATCGAGGGCAAGCCGATCGGTGTGATTTCCGCCGCTTCCCGTATTGTCCGTAACGACGAGGGCCAGCTTGTCCTGCAGGAAGGCAACGCCACCTGGGGTGACGTCCGTCCTACTTTCGAACGCGGTGTCGAGAAGGAGGTTGGTAACGTCCAGCCTAAGTTTACGGGCGGTTTCTCTCAGGATTTCCGCTACAAGAACTGGTCCCTGGGAATGTCCCTCGACTATCTGGTCGGTGGCCAGCTCGTTTCCTGGACCAACATGTGGGGTACCGGTTCCGGTCTGTTCGCCTCCACGGCGAAGATCAACGACCGTGGCGTGAACGAGCGTGAGCCCGTCGGCATCGGCGGTGGTGTTCACCTGACGGGTGTTGACAAGGATGGCAATCCGATGGACGGTTATGTCGACGCATACTCCTACTATCACAACCTCGCCAATTATTCCACTGACAGCTGGGTGTATGACCGCACCTACGTCAAGCTCCGCGAGCTCTCCCTCCGTTATGACCTTCCCGCTCAGTTCCTGAAGAACCTGGGTATCGGCATCCGCAAGGCGAGCGTCGCCTTCGTCGCCACGAACCCTTGGCTCATCTACTCCGCGTGCCCGAACATCGATCCTTCCGAAATCGCCGGTGTCGATTATAACTACCTCGAAGGCGGACAGGCCATGTCTACCCGTTCCTTCGGTCTCACGGTCAACATCACTTTCTAAACAGGAGGAATTCATATGAAAAAGCTTTATAATATCATTCTTTCCGTACTGACCGCCACGATTCTTTTCTCCGCTTGCAACGTCAAGGATTTCGGAGACATCAACAAGGACCCGAACAACCCTTCCACGGCTTTCACGAACTACTTGTTCACGCAGGCCTGCACGTACGTTCCGTGGTTCGTGCTGGGTAATGCTGATAATGGCTATGACCCGTGGCAGCAGGAGTGGCCCGGTTACATTTCCGAGTCCAAGAACAACCAGTACGGTCCGCTCGGTACGACCGTCCAGTATTCGACGAGCACCATCTATCTGTATGCTCTTCGCAACCTGGACCAGATTATCAAAATGAACGAGGATGAGGAGCAGAAGAATCTTTCCAATGTCGGTATCCTGGGTTCCAACGCGAACCAGATTGCCGTGGCGAAGACCCTCTCCGCTTTCTACTACATGTCCCTGACGGACATCACCGGCCCTATCGTCATGAGCGAAGCCCTCAAGGGTAAGAGCGAGGGCATCTGGAAGCCGAAGTACGATCCCCAGGACCAGGTGTACAAGCAGCTGGACGACATGCTGAACGAGGCTTATGCCCAGTTCGAAGAGTCCGGCTCGTTCAGCTCCTCCGCCGACGTTCTTTTCAAGGGCGACATCAGCAAGTGGAAGAAGTTCAACGCGTCCCTGCGTATGCTTCTTGCCATCAAGATGTGCGACGTGGATCCCGCCAACGGTAAGTCCCGTTTTGCCAAGGCTTACGCCGACGGCGGCATGGAGACCAACGCCGACAGCTTTATGTATACCTACGACGACCTCACTTGGAACCGCCTGTACCACTGGGTGAGCCCCGATAACGCCGCAGCCGGCTTCAACGCCGTTCCGAACAAGTTCATCGTGGACCAGATGAAGGAATTCAAGGATGACCGTATGTGGGCCTACTTCGACATCGAGGGCTACCGCGGCGAGCGCAAGGAGAGCATTTTCCCGCGCGACCAGTACACCTCCTTCTACGGTGTTCCGTTCGGCCTCGAAAGCAACGATGCCGTGAATGCCTGGACGGACTGCTGCGCCTCCATCAATTACAACCTGCTTGGCATGTCCGCCACCATCCCTGTGATCCCGGCTGCCCGCGTGATCTTCGCCGAGGCTGAGGCCGCCTACCGCGGCTGGATTTCCGCCGACGCCAAGGCGCTCTATGAGGAAGGCATCAAGACTTCCTTCGACCAGTGGGGCGTGAAGACCGCCGACAAGTACATCGCCAGCCCGGCAATCGCCTATGACGCCGCCAAGGGCTTGGAGCAGATTGCCATCCAGCGCTGGATCGCCTCCTACATGTCTGACGGTGTGGAGGCTTGGGCTGACTGGCGCCGTCTGGACATCCCGAAGATGCCCGTCGGCCCCGGTGCCGCTGCCCTGGGCAACAACCACTATCCTTATCGTCTGCGTTTCTATACCGATACGGATGTCGCTTACAACGAGGAGAACTATCTGGAAGCGGTCAAGACGCTCCGCGGCGGCAAGGATGACACCAGCAGCCGTCTGTGGTGGGATGTCGAGCCCAACTGGGAAGGTGTCCTCGCCGATGAGGATTGCGTTCCTTCCGTGGTGATTCCCGCTGATTGGCAGGTGGGAAAGACCGGTAAAGTGGTTTATGGCCTTCAGTACTATGGCGACACCACGCCGATCTATGAGGGTCATACTGCCACTATGTATGAGGATGTGAACCACCCTGGTACCTACAAGATCTCCCCTTGGGGAGAAGCTGAAATGATCTTCACCGATGATGGAAAGGGCGAGTATGTCGTTGACAACCAGTTCGTCGGTCCGGTTGAAGGCAAGGCCATCAACATCGCCGACTGGAACGTTGACCAGAACATTCCTTCCGGGAACGACGTGGAGTCCGGTATTTGCTACTACGATACGGATGAGCAGGCTTACCTCTTCCTCCTGGTCTACCGTATCGGCGGCCCTCGCGGCGCTTCCGAAGGCATTGCCGCCTATGGTTACGACGCTTTCTATCCGGATGCCGAATAAGCTTTGACGAGCTTTAACGATTCAGGGCGACCCTTCGGGGCCGCCCTGTTTTTTGCTTTAGATTTCTCGACTTCGCTCGAAATGACAGACACTCAACTTGTCATTTCGACCAAGCGGAGCGCGTGGAGAAATCTAAAATAAGATTATTCAACCACGAAGGAGAACTCCTGATAGATGGGTTTTCCGTCCTCGGTGAAGCCCTCTGCGACGGCCTTGAAGCGGCCTTCGTAACCGGGGGCGCGGAACTCGACGCGGTAGTTGGAATCCGCGTCCAGGTTCAGGATGGGATGCCAGTAGAGGAGCTGGCGGCGGTCCTGCCCTTCCCCTTCCGGAACGGAGCCGTCATAGGCGACGGGATAGGAGACGCCCTGGTAATCCACTACGCGGACGTTGGCCGGGAAATGGAGGGCGGTCACGTAGTTCTTCTTGGTGATGAAGTTCACCAGGCCGTGGAAGGGGACCTTTCCGCAGACGAAAGTCTGCATATAAATGTCGATGTCCTCCAGCAGCATGGCATCGAACTCCAGGAGCGAGTTCAGGTCGCTCAGGATCACGCCGTCCATCATGACGAGGATTTTGTCGGTCCGTTCGAAACGGGACTGGACGGCGTCCGAGATGATCAGCTGGAGCACCCATCTGTCCCTGACTTTCCGGATGACGAGTTCCGGGACGAATTCCACCAGGATTTCCCGTACCGACGGGAAGCGGGTATAGTCGTCCAGGTGATAGCGACGGAAAGCGTTGCCTTCCAGGAGGAGGTCCTTCCTATGGGTCATGAAGGTGGTCAGGGTGTCGATGCGCAGGGCTTTTTCGGCCCGCAGGGCGCCTTTCCGGGACATGAGGTCCTGTCGCAGGGACGGACTCATGCGCAGCGTGGGCAGCGTCCCGGCATCGACCCGGACAAACGGGCTTTCAAAGTCGATGTAGCCGCCTTCCCGGTCCAGATTGGACACCTCACACACGATTTCCCGGTTACCGTAGATGTTGGAGGTGTAGTACCGGATCATGTCCGAACCATCGGTGCGTCCGACATAGATGCTGGAGGGGTCTCCTGCCGTGGAAAGGGTAGCCTCGGCATAACCGTTCTCGTCCTCCACCATCGCCCCCTTGATGCGCGCGGTCACGATTTCGCCGTCGAACTCCGTCACGGGATTCCGGCCGGGCTTGATGCGGACGTCCGACGGAAGGGCTTTCAGGAAGCTCTCCGGGGTGTTTTCCTGGGCCGCAGGGACGATGTCATCTTCGTGCCGGACAGACAGGCTTACGGACGCCTTCGGCCCGACGTTATTGAGCACGAGGGCGGCGGCAGCGCCTTTCTGCAGGCGCGTCCGGGAAGATATCTGCAGCGATCCTTCCGGCGCCGTGACGGGCCGCTCCAGGGCCTCGTAGTCCTTTTCTCCCAAAAGCTCGACTCCGCCCGGGACGCGGGCGGTGGAGGTGGTATTGAAGATGGTCAGGATGCGGGAACCCGCCATCCAGGGCGCACCTTCTTCATCGGCATTGACGGCGGTATAGGCAACCAGCCGGTAGGTTCCGGTGGGCGCGGTGACGGGAATCCGGAAAGATCCGGCTCCCCGGCCTTCCAATAGGCCTATTTTTGCCGTACAGACCGTTCCGGATACCGAGACGAGTTCCAGGTAGGAGACGGCGCTTTCGTTGGAAAAACGGCCGTTTTCGTCCAAATTGGTCAAAGAGCACCAGACAGCGTCGCCGGCGATATAGACGTCCCTGTCGGTGGAAACATAGATGCGTTCCACGGGAACGGCGGCCCCCAGCAGGATGCCGGCGGAAAGGGCCAGGAGAGTAAGAGCCATCTTTTTCATCATTCTTCCCAAAAATCTGGAGCGTCCAACTTTCCGCCCGCGGCGATACAGTCATAGCAACTGGCCGGACCCCAGCCGTATTTCCCTTCCTTTTCCGGGTCGTAGTCGACTTTCGTATTTTCTATCAGCGGCATATAACCCCAGGAATAATAGTCTTGCCAGCCGAATCTGCCATCCCGGTTTCCCCCTGCCAGCGGATAGGAGAGCGAACTGGGATTCGGGTGCCGGTTCAGCAGGAACCGGCTGTCGTTATAGGCCCGGAAGGAGGTGGATCCGCCCACCGTCACGAAGCCCAGGACCATCCGGTCCGGTTCCGTCTCGCAGCGCAGGTTGCCCGCGATTTCTCCCGGATTGGGCGTGAAGAGGTTGTCTCCGGACTGGGAACTCTCCTCCAGGTGGCTGAGGAACTTGTAGGTATCCTTGTCGATGGTGCGGGCCTTCACCAGGATGCTGTAGCGCTGGTGGTTCCGGTTGTCGTACCGGGAAAACACGTGCACGGGGTAGTCTCTCACTTCCGCCGTGGTCATGACGGAGTAATCGACGGGAATCTGCGTCCCCGGATTGTTGGTCATCCAGCACCAGTAGCGGTCCCAGGTGAAATAGCGCTCCGAAACGGTATTGGAGTCGCTGTCGTACATGTAGTACGGATACCATTCGGCGTGGAAGCGCCAGGCTTCGTCGTAGGAAAAGAGGACATACCCCGTCGCTTCAGGGCCGCCGTCCAGGGTAACGAGCACGTTGACGTTCTTGTCGTCTGCATTGAAGGCGACGTTCTTTATGACGGGTGCGGCCAGCGGCTGGGTCCAGTCGCTGACATACTGCAGGCCGTCCGCCAGGATGCACAGGCGGTATTTCCGGTCGGTCGGGGCGTTCTCCGTGGGGATGGAGTAAGGAGTCATCGTGTAATGGCCGGCATATTCGGGGTCAAACTTGCCTTCGTACACGCCGCCGGCGTCGTCTTCGGCCCAGACCCGCTCCACATAGACGCCGGAACGGTCAAAATAATAGCTACCGGAAAGGCCGGCATAATAATAGATGTCGCCGCCCTCGTTTTTCTTGGGCCACAGGGAAGACATGCTCCCGATTTGGACCGTGGAGGTTTCCCCGATCAGGAGATTGCCGTCCACGACGAGGACCCCTTCCGGGGCCTCGTCCAGGTCCGGCTGGTACGGATAGATGCAGGCCGTCGCACAGGCCAGGACGGCTATGATGGACAGAATCTTTCTCATCAGAACAGAATGTTGAGGTTGACGTACGGGATCTGGGTGGCGAACACCGACAGCATGTAGCCTTCGGCCTTGCCGGAGGTGTTCTTGAAAAAGACCGAGTACGGATTCTTGCGGCCGGTGACGTTGTAGACACCGAGGGTGATCGTCGTATGGAACGCGGCCTTGAGATAATGGCCCGGGTCGATGTTGAAGGCGACGTCGGTCCGGAAATAGTCCGGAATCCGGAAGGTATTGCGCTCGGAATAGGCCATCCGCCATTTCCCGCCGAAATAGTACATGCCCATGGGCACCGTGACGGGACGTCCGGTGGAATAGTCCACGTTTACGGAGAAGCTGTACCGGTGCGTGAGGGCGATGTTCGTCACGAGCTTGAACTCGTGCGGCTTGTCATACGGGGCGTTGTACCAGCCGCCGTCGGCGATGGTCTCGTTTCCGCGGTCCTGCATCTCCTTCAGACGGGCGCGGGAGTAGGAGTAGGAGGCCCAGCCGGTGATCTTGCCGGTGGTCTTCTTGGCCATCAGCTCCACGCCATAGGACCGTCCGAATACCGGGATGAGGTCTTCGGCCAGGTTCGGGTTCATGGTCAGCTGCGCGCCGGGCAGGTAGTCGAGGACGTTGCGGGTATCCTTGAAGTACAGCTCGGCGGACAGGTCGATGCCGGTGTTCATTTCCGTCCAGTACACGCCGCCGGCGCCCTGCCAGCCCCAGGTGGGCCGGATGCCCGCGTCGCTGAGCTTCCAGGTGTCCATCGGCGAGACGGCGGAAGTGTTGGAAATCAGGTGGATATACTGGGACAGGGTGTTCAGGCCCGCCTTGAAGGACAGGTTGTCCTGTGGCGAGTACTTGGCGGCCAGCCGGATGTCGGGGAGGCCGAAATAGAACGAGCCGTCCTTATGGGCATAGAACGCGGAAAGACGGAGGCCTCCCTCCAGGGACAGTTCGTCCGTCGGCTTCCAGGAGTCGGAAGCATAGAGAGCCGGTTCTTCTGCGTTTTCGCGGTCCAGGGAGCGCGGATTGACCAGTGATTCGTCGCCGTACGGATTCATGATGCCGGGATCCAGCATATAATGCGTCATGTGGACGCCCCAGGCGAGTTCGTGGTCGGTTCCGAGCGTTCTTTTCCAGTCCATCCGGAAGAATACCTGGCGGATGTAGGTGTCCAGGTCGTAGGCGCCTCCCTGCCATTCGTGGGCGGAAATCCGGTTGGCGTAGCGGTCATAGCCGGCGCTGGCCTGGAAGCGTCCGTTTTCCGTCCGGCGCTTCCAGACGGCGGAGACATTGACGTTGTTGTAGCGGAAAGTCGTGTCGCCGCCGAAAGAGAAACGGTCTGTGGCATAGTAGCCGTAGACCTGGAGCGTATTGTCCGTGTTGATACGGTGGGTGATACCCAGGTTCGCGTCCGAGAATCCTGCCGAACCGCCCGCGTAGGCGCTGTTCTGCGGAAGCCGTTTCATGATCCAGTCGGAATAGGTGATGCGGCCGCCGGCATTGACGGAAGTCTTTCCCTTGATGATCGGGCCTTCGACCTGCAGCCGGCTGGTCAGGACGCCGATACCGGCGGACCCCTTCCATTTCAGCATGTCGCCGTCCTTGGAATCCACCCGCAGGACGGAGGAAACGCGGCCGCCGTATTCGGCCGGAATGGAGCTCTTGTACAACTCCACATTGGACACGATATCCGGGTTGAAGGCGGAGAAAATGCCGAACAGGTGCGTAGGATTGTAGATGGTGCTGCCGTTGAACAGAATGAGGTTCTGGTCGGCGCTGCCGCCGCGGACGTTGAAGCCGCCGGAGGCTTCGCCCACGCTCTTGACGCCCGGGAGGGTCAATACCGCCTTGATCACGTCCCCTTCTCCGAAGGCCGATGGAATCTTGTTCACCGTCTTCACGCTCACCTTTTCCACGCCCATTTCCGTGTTTCGGTGCTGGGCCATGCTCTCGGCCGACACGACGGCCTCCTTGAGCATCGTCACCTTCTCGGTCATCATTACGTTCAGGCCGCCGTCGGACTGTACCACGACGCGGAGCGCCAGGTCCTCCTTGCCGTCGGCGTTGAAATTCAGGACGTTCTCGCCGCCGGGAAGGTTGATGGAGTAATGGCCGCGCCGGTCGGTCCGGGTGTATGTCTTCGTGGCGTCGTCGAAGACCACGACGCCGTACATGGGCTCGCCGGTTTCGGCCTCCGTGACGACGCCATGGACGGCCTTGACCGCACCGCCCTTGTCTATGGCGGGATCGCCGATGGTGTACACCTTGTTGCGGTAGGAGGCGAGGAGCGGCGTGTCTACATATTGGACGGTAACAGTATCCTTTTGTTTTTCAACGAAATAGGATTCCGGCAGGCTGGAGCCGGTTCCCGGCAGGTCGGCCGTGGCGACCGTCCCTCGGATCGGGGTCTCCGAAACGGCGTGCCAGCGCACGGCGTCCACGGAAAGCAAAGGCTCGCCGGCCGGTTCCTGCAGCATCTTTCTCAGCGTGCGCTTGCGGATCTTCCGAAGCGCGCCGTTCTCGAGAACATAGAAGGATTCATCCAGTTGGAAATAGTCGTGGACGGAGGAGCTGAAGTCTTCTGTCGCGTTGCCGATGCGGTGCAGGCCATGCCCGCCCGCATCGAAGTGGAGGGTTTTCTGGACCCGTCGCAGCAGGGGCCTCTGTCCATTCCGGATCACCTCGAAGAAGCCCTCCGGCGCCTCCGGCCAGCCCATGTACTGCAGGTTCACGAACAGGGTTCCGCCCATTGTGAACCAAGCCACCTGTTCCCGGAAGATTACGACGGGACTCGCGTCTTCGAGGGGCCGTACCAGCAGTTCGTTCTGGTAAGCGTCCAGGTTCATGGAGATGTCCTCGTACAGTTTTCCGTTGTACCAGACGGACCCCTTCTGGAAAGCCTTCTGCTCCCAGAAGTAAGTTCCATTGTATTTGAAAGGATAAGGCGATGGCAGTTTGCCGCGGAAGATGCCCGCGAAAACAGCCGTCTCGTCATTGTTCTGCGCTGCAGCCGTCCCTACCAGGGAGAGAAGCGCCAAGGTAATGAGAATCAGTCGTTTCACCAAAGAAAGTTGTTGAAGGGGTAGCGTCCCGCGTGGATTTCCGCCACCATTTTGTACAAGTCGTTCCGAAGTTTTTCGATGCCGATCTTCTCCTTGGCGGAGATGAAGATGCACGGAGTCTTCTCCTGTGCGATCCAGCTGTTTTTAAGTTCGTCCAGCGTCCGGTTCTTGGCCTCTTTCGGGGTCAGGGAGAACTCGTCGTAAGGTTCGTAGGTATATGCGTCGACTTTGTTGAAGACGACGAAGACGGGCTTGCTGGCCGCGCCGATGTCCCGCAGCGTCTGTTCCACCACCTCCATCTGCTCCTCGAAGTCCGGATGGGAGATGTCCACCACATGGACCAGGATATCGGCCTCTCGGACCTCGTCCAGGGTGCTCTTGAAAGCTTCCACGAGCTGCGTGGGCAGTTTCCGGATGAAACCGACGGTAGCGGACAGCAGGAACGGGCAGTTTTCGATGACGACCTTACGGACAGTGGTGTCCAGTGTGGCGAAGAGCTTGTTCTCCGCAAACACGTCAGATTTGGCCAGGAGGTTCATCAGCGTGCTCTTGCCCACATTGGTATATCCGACGAGGGCCAGGCGCACCAGAGAGCCTCTGTTGCTGCGCTGCGTGGCCATCTGCCGGTCCACTTTCTTGAGGTCTTCCTT
>JAEEGL011956863.1_pt1 | contig 12765 bp, 9 predicted proteins | sample 9134231 | NCBI WGS metagenome assembly JAEEGL01 (sample SAMN16246548, study PRJNA631951) | gut metagenome | biome: gut microbiome; feature: rumen; material: fiber-attached | host: Bos | place: Iran: Karaj | collected 2018-10 | reverse complement strand
CCAAACACCTGGGCGGTACATCGTACTATCCTTAGCGTGAATCGCACCATTCTCGCCATGCGTACAGTTGTTGAATTGGCGGATAACGTTCAGATAACCCCAATCAAAAAAGCGGTTGGTACCCGAAGCCGTATCGATATGGTTGCTCAACGCACCAGGACCATGACCCGCATTAAAAGAGGGACCATAACCGTAGGTGTTATAGGTGTTACCTAAATTCGTTGCATTGAGATCATAAGGATGAAAGAAGATAGCCAACGAGTCTTTAACCTTCCGACCGTGACCGCTCGTTGCCCAAGGGAACAAATCAATCCAACCGTCGTAACTCTTCGATACCAATAAATTGTTGCAAGGAACGCCTTTAATCTCTTTGAAACCCGATGCGGTCGTATTATCTTTTGTCGAATAATCAATACTATCGTAGAAGACGGTCGTAACATTGTCATTAACACCAAATACCTGCGAACTACCCGATGTCCCAGCGTCTGTATATAATTTAGACACTAAGGTATAGGAGTTATCCGTACTTCCTGCTGTCAAACTAACAATGGTAACGTCATACGTTCCTATGCTTGTAATTTCCAAATTGTCGGCTCTATTCAATGTGATAGACGAACCTGTGGGAACATTGCTTACACTAAACTGGGTTGTTGATGATGATGTCACTGTTATCTTCATAACTAACCCTGCAACATCCTCTCCATTTTTCAATTTGCTTATTATTTGTTCTGGAGAATAAATGGTTGCTTGTGCACCTCCAAATGCATAAATACTCTTACCATTACCCACACGGTCAAACTGCCGCACGGCAAAACGCCACTCATCGCGAGCAGGGCAGTACTGCAAGTTACCTGGTGAGAAAATCACTTTTCCACCATCAGCATTGATGGCAAACGGATGCCTTTCGGGCGACTGCACCAACACCTTCAACGAAGCCATATAATGGCGATCACACGGACTTCCCGCTGTATCTGCTGGCACAAGAGCCACCTGAGCAAATACGTTAGAAGATATTAGGAAAGAAAAAAAGAAAATACTTTTAAAAAATCGTTTCATATCTATTCTAAACATTAAATAAACATCTTTTTATTGTGCCTCTTCTGGGTTTTTAGTCCAATAGGAGGCATGTTTTTTTCACACTTTGGGGCAAAAGTAATAAAATTATTACAAAACACAAAAAAAATAAGTTTATAGTGCTATTTTTTCATCGCTATCGTTCGGGTTAAATGGCGATAAGTGGTGATTGTAGCGGGATATTGGCGTTTTGAGGGCACAAAATATATTTGTATAAAAAAAATACTATCTTCGCGGTGCATGGTTTGGCACATCCTTTTGCCAACCCAACAGACATAAAACCCAACAATATGAAAAAAAATATCTTAATTATTGTGTCATTGACGTTTGCATTGGTTTCGCAGGCAGATAATAACTGGCAAAGACGGCTTCCTGATGCGGCTTACATAGCGATGGTGTCGATTCCAGGCAGCCACGACTCAGGTACGGGGAACGGCTTCCCGACATCGTTATATGGTTCTTTTGGCGACCAATATGCTCGCACCCAAGACATCAGTTTGGCAGAGCAGTGGAACTTGGGCGTGCGTGCTTTTGACCTTAGACCAGCTGTTCAAGAGGATTATATCAACATTAATCACGGCATCGTACCCACGAATCTTCGCTTTGATGAGGCACTGTATTTCTTGCGGGATAAACTCGTCGAAAACCCGTCTGAGTTTGCCATCGTTCACCTGCTTCACGCTTCGGACGGCGATAATAATGCGAGTGATTACGGCGAAAGGTTACTCGAATTGCTGAATCGCACCGACTTGAAAGGCCTCTTCGTTGACTTCAAAAGCACTCTCACAGTGGGGGAGATGCGTGGTAAGATACTTCTGCTCAGCCGTAATCAGTATGCCGACCAGCCCATCGGTGGCTTCGTAAAAAACTGGACGGGGCAGATTGATTGGAGCAAACAGACGAACGGGCAGATTGTGGGGGTAGGTGGTCAGACGGCGAGGCTGTATATGCAGGATTTTTATGAGACGCACCAAGAAGGCGACCTTGACCGTAAAGTGGCTGCTATCGGTCAGTTATTGGATTTCAGTACGAACCAACCCATAAACTCGGCTGCGGACATCGTGTGGGTTTATAACTTTGCTTCGGGGTACTCGAAGACCTCACGGCTTACTATTCCGTCTTACATTGATGAGGATGTGTCCACGAGCGATGGCTATCGGGACAATGCTGCCCATACTAACGCCGCTATCATTGACTATTTGAGCGACCCTTCGCATACGGCTGGACCTACGGGGATTATTCTGGCTGACTATGTGGGTGTGAATACGAGCAACGGCTACAACACACGCGGACAAGACCTTATCAAAGCCATCATTGACAATAATTTCCGCTATCTGCAAGATATGCAAACCGCTTTGGGCGAAGTGCCTGCTTCGTTGCCCCAACCGATTCAGTTTTTTACCATCGAAGGCAAGTCGGTTAGCCAACCACAACAGCGAGGGGTGTATATTGTGCAAGGGAGCGATGGCAAATTTTACAAGATTTTGCGATAATATATATTGTTACAAAGTATATTGTTACAAAGTTTTGGTGGAAAACTATCGTCCTCGTTCAGCCCAATCGCTTCGGTCTAAGTTACGATAACCGATGGCTTCGGCGATATGGACGGCTGCAATCTCCGCACTACCTGCAAGGTCGGCAATGGTGCGTGCCACTTTGAGGATGCGGTCATAAGCACGAGCACTCAAATCCAACTTCGTCATGGCATAACGGAGGGCTTCTTCGCCCTTCGTATCCAACACACAGAAGGTTCGCAACATCTTCGGCGTCATTTGGGCGTTGCAATAAATACCCAACTTGGCGAAGCGTGCTTGCTGTATCTTGCGGGCTTTGATGACCCGTTCCCGAATGGCTGCAGATGATTCGGCAGGCTGGGTGTTGCGTAATTGGTCATATTTGACCGACTGGATATAGCATTGGATGTCGATTCTATCCAAGAGCGGACCCGAGATACGTCCCATGTATTTTTTGACCTGCAACGGCGAGCAAGTACACGGATGAGCGGTTTCTATCTCGCCATAATGCCCACACGGACACGGGTTCATCGCCGCAATCAACATAAACGAAGAGGGATATTCGATGGTCATTTTGGCACGCGAGATGCAGATTTTTCGGTCTTCCAAAGGCTGACGAAGCACTTCCAAAGCCGACCGTTTATATTCGGGCAGTTCGTCCAAAAACAGCACTCCATTGTGGGCTAAACTTATCTCACCAGGCATCGGGTTCGTTCCACCACCCACTAACGCCACGTCCGAGATAGTATGGTGAGGGCTACGGAAGGGTCGGCGAGTTATCAAGGAGCGTGTCAGACCTGCCACCGAATGGATTTTGGTGGTTTCCAAAGCCTCTTCCAACGTGAGCGACGGCATGATGGTCGGGATACGCTTGGCAATCATACTCTTACCCGCTCCCGGGGGACCTATCATCAGCATATTATGCCCACCAGCAACGGCTATCTCGGCTGCTCGCCGAACATTTTCTTGCCCTCTGACCTCCGAAAAATCCATCTCAAAAAATTGATTCGTATCCTCAAATTCCTTCTCTATGTCAATATGGACGGGCTCCATCACGGTTTCATCATTCAAGAACTGCACCACCTCCATCAAACTTTGCATTCCATATACGGCTAAACCTTCTACGATAGCGGCTTCTTGGGCATTTTGGTGTGGCACAATGATTCCCTTAAAACCCTCCTGTTTAGCACACAGAGCAAACGGCAAAGCCCCTTTAATCGGTTGCAGAGAGCCGTCCAACGACAACTCACCCATAATCATATACTCTCGCAAGTGGGTCGTCTTGATTTTCTCCGTTCCTGCCAACATCGCAATGGCTATCGTCAAATCGTACGCCGAGCCCTGTTTTTTGATGTCGGCTGGGGCTAAATTGATGATAAAACTATGATTGAGATGCCCAAACTTGTTCACCATTAGGGCAGCAACGATTCGGTCGTGGCTCTCTTTGACGGCATTGTCGGGCAAACCCACCATACGAAAATCGTAACCGGGCGTTGTGTGGACTTCGACGGTTATCAAAACGGCATCTACGCCGATGGGTGCTGCACCATACGTTTTAATCAACATAGTTATTTGATTTTTGGTAAATACGAAAATGCAATCTCCTTATTTTCAGACGCAAACGTGTCAATCGGCAATACGAGAGGTCTAATCGTGTCTAATGCGGGGGTTATGGGCACCTGTTTAGTTGTGTCTATGGTCGGTTGGGTGGTTGGTTTGAGCGTTTGACCATTGCGTTTTGCCTTGCGTTCTTTTTTCCGTTTTTCACGTTCGAGTCTCTTCTGTGCTTTCTCTTCTATACGCTCTTCTGTGGTTAAATAGTGATTCAAAATACGTTTTTTCGTATCACCGATATTATAGTCATAGTTATACGTTAAACCAAGTCCTTCCACCATATTGGCTTGTTTGAGAGAGTATTTATCCACTGAATGACTATATCCTTTCAAACGCAACTGACCCTCTGGCGTAAGCATATATTCCACCTCAATATCACCAAAGAAAGGCCTATTACTCAAGTCATTATACCGATAGCCAAAATTACCGTTGATGAGCAAACGATTGATAGGATTGATTTGGAAAGTCGTCTCATACTCTTGCGAAGCACTTGTACCCTCACCGTCCGTACGGAAGTTGAAGCCAATGGCCACTCGGTCTGTCAACTTACTTAGCCACGAGTTGATTTGACCCGTGATGGTGGATGAAAGCAGGCTGTAGGTTTCATTTAAGCCAGTCGTACTTTCGTCTGAACGTAAATAATCTGGCGTAAAGAACCGATTGAAAAGCAGCAAATACACGACTTGTTGCATCAACATCTCATCCGTACTAATAACCGAGCGTACTTGGTCTTGAATACTCTCGTCCGAATTGGGTAATTCAATATCAAAACTGACCAACGGATTGGCTAAGTCGCGGGTTAAGTTGACTACACAATTCACCGGCACGGAGGTTCGGTTGGTACGCAACATACTCGCATCGCTACCGAACAAATCCCGCAACGAAGCAGTTAGTTTATAGTTGGCTTTCAAGTCGATCGTGGGTGAAGACACATCGCCCAACCAACGCACGTTACTACCAGCCACAATATCGAAATCTTTGTGGATGATATTACCCAATGTAAAGTTAAAGTGGCCTTGGTGGAGCGTATAGGTACCCAACATTTTCATTTTTTTGTTTTCTGTTTCGTACGTGAAATGTATGTTTCCACTTCCTCGTCCGAGCAACCTGTCGCCTGTAAATTCGTTCAGGAGAATCTGTGCAGTCGTCATGGGATTAACTTCCATCATGATATTCAAACGCAAATTGGAGGAACTCTTTTCCTTTTCGACTTCTGCAAATTCCAATGCCAAAGCCTCCTCTTGGGCTCGTTCTAAGGAATCCATATTCACAAAACGAATAAACTCATTATCTTGGGTAACCGATGCACCAGCGACATTAAGTGTGATGTCCGAGTTGCCTGCCGTGGCTAAATTTGCATCTATATTGATACCTTGTTCCGTTCCCGCAATGTGAAAATCGCCCGTTGCATACACACGACCTTCCATGAAGTTCTGCTCACCTTTGGGCATGTTTATCGCCAATAAATTAGTAAAATCTGCATCAAAAGCTATGACCCAATCCTTCCATCCTTCGTGCATCAATATACCATTCATGACGGCGAAATTGTTTTCTTCGTCAAATAGGCGTAGGTTGGGGAACTCAATAGTCGTTGGGGTCATAAACATCGAATCCACGATATAATAATCCACTCCTGTAAAAGGAATACGCATCGAAACTCTATTTCCAATGATAGCCGCTTCAACGAATATCTGCTTATTTTCGCCTGATAGTCGTATTTTTCCGCTGGCTGTTCCGTTTATATTTTCGATAATACCTTTTGTCCAATGATTGATAAAGCCCAACGTAAGCGAATCGGCTAAAATATCTATTCCCCATTTCTTTTCTACTAAATCGAATTCTCCATTTATGTTTGCTACATTCCAGCGATTCTTGATGATATCACCTTGCAAGCCTATCGTTTTAGTTTTAGTATCAAAGTTGGCTTGTGCATACGCATCTCCAAACAAAGCACCATTCATGTAAGTCTGTTCCAGGAGTACGTCGGCCGTTATAGCGGGTATCTCAAACAGATTTTGCAAGTGGATGGTTCCACTGAGCGACCCTGCTAAGCTTATTTTATCCTCAGTAACACCAATCAAAGGCAAAAGGGGTGCGATATTTATCCTATTAATTTCTATATCCAATCGGTCTTGTGGTCGTGGGGAAATGATACCATTGGCTGAGATATAATGGCTTTTATTGACCATATAAAAATTATCTATATTAAAGATCTTATCCGCAAAAGATAACGTTATATGCGAGTTTTGCAAGTCATAGATAGAATCTGAAAAGATAAAATTACTGGGCAAAAACTGCATATCCAAGAATGGCTTATCCTTCACACGGCTCACTAAAGTCGCCAATTCCACGACTCCTGCGTTATGAATCTCGTCTGCGTTATCAATAAAGCCTACACGTAATTGGACCGAATCATCGGCTATATCAGCCATCAGATTCAATCGTAAGTCATAGCCAAAGATAGTATCGGCTTCGGATTGTTGGCGTTTTTGTATATTGGCGGACACGGATAACTCAAATTGTTCGTCGGCATTACTAATTAGATAGATATCTTGTGCCATCATTTGTCGCGTAATGAAATCCGTGGCGTAGAAATTCCACACATACGTGCCACTATTTTCGTTTATAATACCGTTTAATTTTTGCACCCCTGACATCTGTATATCCAACGACAAAATGCGTAAAATTTTGCCGATATTATCTCCATAGAAATCAATCTCGACTTGATTTTTGGATTTTTTTTGGGCTATTTTTTTGCGTTGACTATCACTAAAGAGGCTGGGTAAGTACTTCAATACCATTTTTTGGAACGTGATAGGCAAAGTGGCATAACTAAAATCACCCTTTATTATGCCGCGTATATAGTCCGAATTGAGGCTAAAAACGTGTTCTTGTTCGGTGTGATTGATCGTTATATCCAACAACGGCATCATCAACTCTTCGTGTGCATTGCCCAAAACCATATCTTGAATCGTAATTTTACCCATCAAGTCATCTAAATTCTTACCTTTCAAATCAATTTTGGTCGTCAAAATGGTGTGCAAATCTTGGGGTTTCTTCACCAAAGTTAAATTATAAAAATTGCATTTCTGCACACTGAGGTCGCCCGAAATCTGGAATCCTTTGTCCAATTTCACATTGCCATTGAGCGTTAAAACCAGATTTTCGTCATCTATTTTGAGTTCACCGTTATATTCGTTTTTGTCCACCTTTCCAATAAATCGGATGTTTCTGCAGACGTAATCCTTCAGTTGCACTTCCCGCACCAACAAATCCACGATGCCTTTGACGGGTTTATTTTTCCCGACCGTACCGTCTATAATCAGCGAGAACGAGGCATATTTGAGGTCTTGTACGCCCGTAATTTTGGCTAAACGTAGTCGTTTCGAGTTCAAACGCCCTTTGTAATGCACACTGTTTTTCGCCAAATTGGGCTTCAAAGTACCGTTGGCAGTGATTGTTCCCAAAGCACTTTGTATGAAACCGTGAATCCTAACCGAAGATAAATTGCCGTGAATCTTCCCTTTGTAGTGGATGTTGCCCAAAAGTTGCAGTCGTTTATCTATCTGGAAGGGTTTATTGGTAAAATCGGATATAATATCTTGCAAAATGGTAGCATTCACAAAAGCGTCTTGGCAGTCCAACTGCACAAATAATCGTTCTTTGTCGGTTGGATGATACACTGCAATATCGGAGAGTAAAAGTTGTTTTTTGTCGTGCAAAAGCGTCAATTCAGTCGCTACAATCGAGTCTAAACACGCTCTAAATTTCCCTTTGAGAACCACTTGCGTCTTTTTATTTTTCAGTTTGGGAACAAAGAATGCGAAGTCGTGCGGACAAACAGACATCTCTCGTATTCGCAACGCCGCACGGATTTTTTTCCAGTCATCTTTGGGTAGATTGGTCTGTAAGTTAGCAATATCGATGTTGGAGTGGGGTAGGTTGATGGTAAAGTTCTGTATAACCGCTTTTTTCCCATTCATTTGTAAATCTAAGTTGATGTCGTTGACGCGAAATTTTTCTCGTTGTGGATTAACAACTTGCGTTCGAAAAGAACGAATCTGGAATAGGAAACTATCGGGACTGAGATGCGGAATAGCAAACGAGGCATCTAAAGTCCCCATTTGGTAATCATCATATCGGGCACGAATGGCTTTAACACTTATGTTGTCAAAGATGAAAGTCGGAAAATCGACCGTATCCTTTTTCTCAACGGTGGTGAAAGCGTCCTGTATAAACGTAAAATTATAAATCGAGTCATTGAGGTGATAGGCGTTCACAAAGGCAGTATCCAACGAAACGTTTGAAAAACTGATAAACCCATGACGGATATTCGTCAAATCAAAATTGGCTTCTATATTTTTCACATACAAAAGCGTGTCGTTTTGTTGGTCTTGGATATATATATCGTTGATAATCAACCGATTAAAAAACTTATATTCCACGTGTCCAATTTCAAAATGGGTGTTGAGTTCTTTGCTAATTTCTTTGGTAAAAATGCCTACCACAGCCGTTTGAATCTTGCTACTATGCAGCAATGCCAAGAACAACCCACACACCATCAAGGTACAGATGATGATGAGTCCCACGACGTACAATATGCGTTTAACCGTATAATTCACGCGATGAAATCAATACTTTTTATTCTAAAAATCATCTCGCTTTCCACCATTTTACAAAGATACTTTTTTTTGTTTATTTACAAAAATTACGTTTCACAAAGAAAAACAAAAAACAGGCTGCTCAAAAAAACAACCTGTCTTTCAAAAAGAAATATACACACTTTATTCAATCTTTTTGATCACTTTTGCGGGATTGCCAGCCACGATGGTATTGGCAGGAACGTCTTTTGTAACCACGGCTGCAGCAGCCACCACAGCATTTTCGCCCACCGTAACACCTGGCAGAATCGTTGCACCTGCACCCACCCACGCATTGCGACCGATATGCACAGGCTTGCAAATCAAAATCTGACGGTCGTGCAAATCGTGATTATTACTAATCAGTTGCACATTAGCCGCTATCATAGCGTTATCGTCAATGGTTATGCCACCTCGCGACATCATCAAACAGTCGGGCATAATCATCACGCCTTTGCCGATATGCACCATATCAAAACACACTCCCTTCAACGGCGGTTGCACAATCGCTCCTTCGCCGAGGTTATCGCCAAAAAGGGCTTGGGTTGCTTCATGGTTCTCGGGCGTAAACGGAATCGTTTGGTTGAACGCAAACAATTTGCGACCTTGCTCAACATACATCGCTTGTGCCTCGGGCGAGGTTACACGCGGGTCAACTCTAAATCCTTCCATAGTTTATCGTATTTGTAATTTATATGCACCCGTTTTAATGGCTGCAATCGTGCCTCCGTCTATCAATAAATCCGTACCCGTAATGAATGACGCTTGGTCGGAGAGCAAAAACTGAGCCGCATTTGCGATTTCGGCAGGGTTGCCCACACGACTCATCGCCGAACTTTCAATCATCTGTTGGTAGGCTTCACCAGCGGCTTTAAACTCGTCGTATGCCAAAGGTGTTACGATGATGCCCGGACTGATAGTGTTGATTCGTGCACCGCGTTTGCCCCAATCCATAGCCGCTTTACGTACCCGCAACTGATTCGCACGCTTCGCCATAATGTAAGCCAGTCCTGAATTGGTTATCGCCTCCGACGACAAACAAGGCAACTTCTCCAACTCATCGGCAGGTGTCATCGTCAACGCATACTCCACCTCGTTTGAAAGCGGTTCGGGAAGCATATAACCCGTTTGACTGCTTATCAGCAAACCCGCTCCATCTCGTGCCATCACCTCGCCAAAAGCGTCTAAGGCAAAGGCTGAACCCACAAGGTCTAATTTGATGATATGCTGTGGATTCGTTTGGTTGGGCGAAGCACCAGCCGTGTGGATGTAGTATTTAACGGCTCCTAACTCGCTGGCACGCTTGGCAAAAGCATAAATGCTCTGTTTGTCGCTTGCATCAACCTGCATCGTTTCCACTTCGTAACCCGTATAACGCAACTTATCAGCCGAAGCCGCAAGGTTCTTTTCGTTCACATCACCCAACAACACAATACGATTTTGTGCCACGCGTTCCACGATACTCAAACCCATACTGCCTGCACCGAGCAACGCAACGACTTCTCTGTTGTTATTAAAATTGAATTTCATAATGCTTGTATTTTAAAGGTTAATTGATTTTAGCCATTTCTCCACTTTGCTTTTTCCTTCTTTGACGTCGTGTCCATAGATAGAAAATCCGTTTTGCACATCGGCTTTTGGATAAGCCTGTTTCACGTCCTTCACACAACGTCCCAAGCCGCTTCCTTCGTGGGTGGTGAAAGGATAAATGGTTTTGCCGTTGAGGTCGTATTGGTCAAAGAAAGTGAACATCACCTGCGGATAAGTGCCCCACCAGACAGGTCCGCCGATGAAAACGACATCATAGTCTGCAAGCGAGGTCTTGTCCAACTTGGTGCCTTTGGCGTTGGTAATCAGGGCTTCAAAAGCAGGTCTTTCGTCCTTGTTTTGTTCCTCTTGGGCGAGTTGCGTCAGCGGTGTATAAGCCATCCCATCGTACTTATGCGTAACGATTTCGAACTGGTCTGCACCCGTGATTTCACTGATATAATCGGCAACGACCTTCGTATTGCCCACTTTGATGTTACCTACTGCGTAGTTTTCGCCTGCATGGGAGAAAAAAACTACTAAAATCTTTTTGTTATTCATACTTGTTTTGCTCGTTTGTGCCATGCAACCCACTCCTACAAGTGCCGTTGCAAACAAGGTTAATAAAATCTTTTTCATGGTAGTATTTATTTTTCGACTGCAAAAGTAGGGCATTTCATGCAACCAATTGTTACACAAATTACGGCAAAAGTTGCACAAATTACAGAAAAAGTCATTTTAATCCTTGCGTATATTGAATTTTTGTAGTAACTTCGTCGCCGAACGTTGCAAAAAGTTAGTTTTATGGACTTCAATATACTCAAATTTACGATTTTTTGCGTCAACAATGTGGCTTCGTATCTGAACAAAAGTGCAAAGGAAGTATATCATGCAATGCAGGACGCAGGTGTGATAGATGACTATATTGTGCCATGTTACGATGTTTTGCACTCATTTTCAAAGGAATATATCGTAGATGATTTGGTGTCCCTCATGCGGCAGAAAGGAGTTCAAATATGATTCTTTACCATACTTCAGATACAGAAATTCAGCATCCAGATTTGCAACATTCACGTCCTCGTCTTGATTTTGGAGTCGGTTTTTACCTCACACCGTTGCGTGCACAGGCAGAACGTTACGGAGAGCGTTTTATCAGACGTGGAATGAAAGCCATCATGAACATCTATCAATTTGAAGAGGAATGTCCTTGTACGCATAAAATCTTTTCTGCCTACGATGGTGAGTGGTTGGATTTTATAACGGCTTGTCGCAAGGGCTTACCCCATGAGCAGTTTGATATTATCGAAGGCGGTATCGCAGATGATCAAGTGTTTGATACGATAGACCTCTATTTTTCGGGTATTTACACACGTGAGCAAGCATTAGGCGAACTTCGCGAGAAAAAGCCCAATCATCAGATATGCATCACCTCACAAGTCGTGTTGGATAAATATCTTCATTTTAAATCATCTCAAAGGCTTTAAGTATGCACGCTAACCCAACTATATTACAAATGAAATATGCTCGTATTGTGAAACTCTTTGCGGAGCAGGCAGGACTTTCGTACGAAGAGGCATTGGGCAAGTTCTACGATTCAACGACGTATGACCTCATCAGTAACGGAGTCGCCGATATGCATTGTTTTAGTGACGAATACCTTGCCGATGAACTATTATTAGAGTTAGGTTATAAGAAATCAATAGGACAGCATAAAGCCGTCAACTAACTTATAAAGACACCTCTCTCTTGACTATGCTACCACGTACAAAACTATGTTACCTTTCGTCTACTTCTCTCCACCCCTAATTTCAGAGGCTGAAACGCCAAGATGCTGGCGAATATAGCGGCTCAGGTACGCCGTAGAAGAAAAATCGAAACGGAAAGCGATGTCGGATAGCGTCAAACTGCGGTCGCGAAGCAAGCGGGCTATTTCCACAGCCGTATAACGATTTATCCAATAAGCCGCACCACAACCACTGATACTCTTGCAGGTCTCCGACAGATACTTGGTCGTAACGCATAGTTTGTCGGCATAATACGCAATGTCGCGGTGGGTACGGTACTCGCCCTGCTCTAACAGTTCAATAAAACGATTCATCAGTTGTGCCCCCTGATGTGGCAGGTCATTCTCCAAATCGTATATCTCCGCATGAAAATCGAAAAAGTCAATAATCATACCCTGCACCGCATTGAGCGTGAGGTCTAAATAAAAACGGTGGCTTTTCTCCACACAACGCATCCGCACATACTCCATATTTTCCCGACACCGTTCTTGTTGTCGGGCGTTGAGGTGCATCACGGGGTCGTTAAACAGCATCATGTGTCCGCGTGTGCCGTAGTTGCTCAGTGGCATAGCCATTTGAATGAACTCGGGCGTTACATAAATCGTAATCGTG
>JAEEGL010927308.1_pt1 | contig 12765 bp, 7 predicted proteins | sample 9134231 | NCBI WGS metagenome assembly JAEEGL01 (sample SAMN16246548, study PRJNA631951) | gut metagenome | biome: gut microbiome; feature: rumen; material: fiber-attached | host: Bos | place: Iran: Karaj | collected 2018-10 | reverse complement strand
GGATCTCACCGGGATACAGAAGACAGTTGCCTGCAGGATACACATCCGCATCCTGCATCTTCGCTCCCGCAAATGATTTGGGGCGAAGGCTCAGATCGTAAACATACTCCACGCAGTCGAGCATCTCGATAGCGTGGAAGATCTCGTCGAACCGAAGGGGTTCTCCGAAGTTCTTATCGGAGGTGCAGTAATCGATCTTCTGCCGGATCACGTCTTCAATGAGCTTCCCGGCATTTTCGAAATGCATCTTCGTGTAGACGGTGGCGGTAACGTTTACCGGCATGTACAGGGGCTGTACCAGTTCCACACGGGTGGTCAACAGTCTTCTTTCTTCCAGTCTCTCCCGGATGATCCGCTGGTACATCTCCGAAAGACGGGGATGTTCCTCATCCGTGCCCTGCTTCACCGCGATCTTTACAAGGTTTCGGGTTTCATCCATCTCGGCTTTCGCCTTCTGGATGCAAAGTCCCGGTGTGGTCTTCACCACTCTCTCATAGTCCTCGCCGGTCACTGCGGTATAGGGCGTCTCCATGTCTTCCACGAAGCGCTTTCTCAGGGACTCCAGTTTTTCCCTGAAAGCTCCGCCGGTGCCCGGACCCGGATTGTAGAACCGGATCCCGGGATCGATGGATCCTCCCGCGCTGTCGGTGACAAGGGTGTTGCCTTCCCGGATATTTCCTTCCTCTCCGTTTGTTACCGCAAGGGAAGCAAGGAACAGGTCGGCGCCGATAAAGCGGCCCGCATCCTCGATGATCAGTTTCCCGTCATTTTCCAGCAGGTGATAATAAAGGTCCGACTCCCCGTTTTTTTCGGGGCGTACAAAATCATATAAATAACCTCCGCGGCTATCGCTCCTTCTTGCCACGATACAGAACGAGGATGCCACCACGTGGTCGAAGGGGATCTCGATCTCCTGATAGTCATAACCCAGGACTCTTCCAAGAGAATACCGGCGCATCACCGCTTCGGTATAAACAACGATGCGGACACAGTCTCTGCCTTTTTCCGGTGCAAACTGCCTGCGCTGCCTGTCAAACCGGAACTGATACCGTCCGTAGCCGAGCTTGGTCGAGGCATAATATCTGCCAACTTCTTCGGGATCGGAAGAGTACTCGTATTTCCGGTAGGACTCTCCCCTGGCTTCCCGAACGTAAACATCGATATAGGCTTCCTCCGCTAGTTCGCTCTGCAGTTCGATCTCTCCGGCGTGATTTTCTCCATGGCATTCACAGATGGTGTTTTTCTGCCAGACTTCGAACAAAAAGGCATCCACATTGGTTACCTTGGGAAGGATGTCGTACTCGCTGTGGAGGAGCCGCGCCCGAATGGCATAACCATGCCTTGGTGCATCGGTAAAGACCGCCGCTTCCTCTTTCGGCATCCACAAACGCACTTCTCCGCTGGTCAGGAAGGCCGAGGTGTTATCCCTGGCATCCATTTTCTTCCAGCCCTCCTGCGTATAACACTCCCACAGGATGTCCGCAAAAAGTTTGTCCGTTCTCTTGTCCACGGGATTGCGATTATACCGCTCCTTTAACGTAAAGAAGAAGGTCATCTCCTTTTCCGCTTCCGGCAGGGAATTGGAGATCAGATACAGACAGTCCCCTTCCGCCGGCTTTTCTCCGAAGATCTGGGCAGGCACCGTGATCTCCCGGTCCGTCAGATAAAAGAAGTCCGCATACTCCTTTTCTCCGTTTTTCAAGCCGTAGATCCCTAAAAGTCTTCTGTCTTCGATGACCATCTGACGGTTGGTCTCAAACACCATGTCCCCCAAACGGAACTTGTGGTTTGCCGGGATCAGGGTTTTTTCCCGAACATTTTCCGCCGATAACAAAAGCCTTGCGGTCTTTCCTTTTCGAAGGGTAAATCCCACCAGTTTTAAAAGGTTTTGTTTTACCGCAAAAGGAATATCGTTTAAGCTTTCCTGCTGCAAAGATCCAAATCCAAGGAGAGTCTCCAGGATGGTGATCCCCGGATCGGAAGGATTAAAATTTGTCCATTCCGAGGTATACAGCGGGATATCGGTGATGGCCTCCGCCATCCGCTCTTCATATGTTTTTCGGTCGTTTTCGAGATAAGTAAGCAAGTTTACTCTCCGATCAGTAAATGATATGAACCGTGTGTTCTCCGCTCTTTGGCACCATGAAAGGTGTGATCTCAAGATCCGTTAAGTCTTCTTCGTGTTCGCCCTTTGCGTCCACGTAATTGGCGATCATCACCGATTTTTTCACGATGGCCCTGCTCTTTAAAACATTGAGCCGCATAAGGATCTGAGGCTTTTTCGGTACGTTTCCGATCTTCCAGCCTCTGCCCTCTCCGTAGCCCAGGGGATCCAGGTACTCCTCCAGGCAATCCTTTAACAGATTCTGGATCTCGAAGCTGTCATCCGGTGAGATGACACTGACCCAGACGCTGACGGAGATGCTGACAAATACGGGTTCGATGATGTGGAGCTTATCGATCGCCACCGTCAGTTCCGAATGCTTTAAGAGTTCTTCCTTCAATCCCCCCGCCACTCTGTGAAAGGCGTAGGATCCGTCAAGATATTCCTTCATCAGCAGGATGAAACTAATCTGGGCGGGATCTTCGATCCCCTCCGCTGTTTTTCCGACCAGAGCGGCCACCTGATCGATGGTGTCGGAATAGGAGCTGATGGCCCGGCAGTAATCATCCACGGACACCAGCCGGTTTCCGGAGGACAGGATCCCCGCCCCTCTTTCCAGGGCGTTTTCCAAAGACTCGATATTGCTGCCGCCGTAGGCCTTTTCGGGATTGGTGATGGAGCCGATATAATCGAGGCTCAGCATGGATCCCGTAATGGTGTTGGCCGGGATGTTGCCCGCCTGGCCGTTACAGCACCGGACCCTGAAGCGCAGGGCCACATCGTCCAAAACTCTTGGAATGCTTGTGTGTACGCCGTCGCCAAAGATGAGTTCGTTTCGTAAGCGGTCCAGCATGTACACTCTCGGATCTTCGGAAGTCTCAAAACGTGTGGTCTCATGATAGCGGACAAAGAAGGAACTGATCTGTCCCTGGGCGTCCATGTTTACTTCCGTATTTTCCGGATCCTCCGCCGCCATGCGAAGGGTGGTATCTCTGGAAAACCGTCCGGTCTCGTTGACCCAGACTTCCGCATCCAGCACGTTTTCCGCGCCAAGGGCAAAACGCATGTCCGCCATGGCTTCATCGATGTAGACGGGGATGAATTCCCTGGTCTCGATATTGCTGACGGATACGGCGTTCAGACGAATGTCCCGGATCTTCGGGAGCGCTTTTTTGTCTTCCAGTTCATGCTCTCTTTTGATCCTGAGCACCCGGATGTAATACCGGTCATTGCCTTCAAGATCTGTTTTCTTCATATCCGCGGGAGGCATGAACATGATAACCCCGGAGCGGGTAAAGTCCTGGGTGTAATCCAGCACCTTCATCCTCCGCCAGCCGTCGTATCCGTAGTACTCGAAAATGCAGCGAAGTCCTGAAAACTGCAATCCTTCCTCGAGACAGAACAGGATGGATACGGGACCGTTTTCCGGCTTTCTCGAAAGCCCGAGATAAAGGGCATCGTCTTCATAACTGTTTTTCTGGAAGGCAATGTATCCCTGATCCGCGGATGCAAGGCTTGTTAAGTCCGTCACCCTGGTGCCGCAGTAAGCAGTGGTCTTTCTCGCATCCACGAAGGTCCCTTCATAGCTGTAGGAGATCCGAAGGTTCCGGATGATGGGATAATGATGGATCGCCGGACGAACGTAACAGTTGTCGGATTTTAAGAGCTGGAACCGCAGCGCTCTCCCCTGAAAGGAACCGGCGGAATACTCTTCCCAGTCCTCGGGACAGATAAACTGAAGCACCACCCTCTTGGTCTTATCCTCGGAAAAGAGGTTTCTTTGGTCCGTTGTCAGCGGCAGTTTCTTCCAGCCCGTGCCGTTATAGTACTCAATGGCTACATCCTGGGCATGGCAGTCTGCATAGATCTCGTCCTTGGCGGAGTTCTGTTTTCTCTTGATAATCTTTAGCTGACCGCTTTCCTCCAAGGGGTTTAAGGTAATACGATGTTCTTCGAAGTACAGGTCAAATTCCAGAGTGATCTCGGATCCTGCCTTTGAAAAATACCGGTCATTGCAGATATAGCACTCGCTGTAAAGAGCAAGGGTATCCGTGAACGGTAAAAACCGGTCCACGTCAAGATCGTTGGCGCCGGTGTTCACTGCTTCCGCCGCTGCCGCTTTCCCTCTTGAAGAGAAAGAAATGCGGTCCACATTCCTGACTGCGATCTGGGGCGTTTCCGCCTGGAGGATCAGGGTGTCAAAGGGTTCCTCATCCAGTTTCCGGAGGATGAACACCTCCTTTTCCGGATGGAACAACGTAACGTCAATGGGGCGCACTTCCTCTTCGGAAGCCTGGTAATAAAACCGGTAATCTCCCCGCTTGATGCCTTCCACCAGTTCCTCATTTCCCTCGATGCGCACATAGATATCGTCCGTTGCCGCATCAAAGACCGTGGGATGATAAAAGATCAGGGCATTCTTCTCAAGGCCCGCCTCTTCTCCGAAGAGACTGAAGGGCTTTAATTCCTCAATGGTCACTTCCTCTCCGGGACTGCCGGGAAAGGCAGGCTTTGAAAAAGTGCCAAGGAGTGGCGTGATACTTCCTCTCTCTCCGTCCGTCAAAAACACGGTATTTACGTGACCTGCGGTCACATACAGAGAGTGATCCGTCTCAAAGATCGCGTTTCCGGCGCCCTCGGCCACAAGTTTTGTTCCCTTAGGGATGGCGGATCCCGGAACGGTGTCGGAGATCAGTTCAAGGACCACAACGGAGGTTGCGGGCTTTGCAGGCAGAAGGGAGATATCCAGCATGTTCACGAATTCCGTGTGATACCGGTCCAGGACCTCATTGACCCTTCCGATGTTCTCTTCGAGATTCCTTGCATAGAGTTTGGCGATCGCCATACCGACATCGGGATTCTCCGGATCCGGGATCCAGCCGGTGCCGTATTCCCGAGAAAGCTCACCGATCCGTGCCTCAATGTCCGCGGCTGTTCGATTGTCAATCAGTAATTTCTTCGATCTGTTCCGGCTCATAGGTTTCCGGTTCTCCTTCTGCTTCGGGTTCCGCAGCTGCATTTATGTAAAACGGGAACACCAGGTTATTCCGTGTGTTGGTGTTCCGGACGGTGTAATTGATGTCAAAGAGCAGGACGCCTCTTTGGGCTCCCGACTTGATCTCCACCTGGATGTCCCCTACCCTGGGCTCCTGATTGGCGATGGCATCCTGGATGGACCTTGAGACCATATTCAGTCTCGACAGGTTCTGATCCATAAAGGTGTAGCTCATGATATTGGAGCCAAATCCGGGTCTTAAAGGCCGCTCCGAAACCTGCGTCATCAGGATCAGATAAATGGACTCCTTCACGCTCTCTTCCTCCGACACCATCACAAACCGGCCCGTTGCCGGGTTGATCTGGGGCGGAAACTTCATTCCTTTTCCCAAAAATGATCTGTCGTATTCCATCTCTTAACCTCGTTTATCCGATCTTGATGGGGGTTCCTTCGATCTGCGCCGCACCGTTGGCGGACAGTTTCATGAGCCCCTGCGCCTCTGCCGAAAAAGATGCGCCGGAAAGCGACATCTTCTGGGTCGCGGTGGCCTCCACTTTGCCGCTGGAGGAGATGGTCAGATCTGCGCATTTTACCGTGATCTTGCCGCTGTCGGAGGAACCGTTCAAAACAACGGTGATGTTGTCTCCGGCCTGCAGAGTGATCTTCCTTGCCGCCTTGATGGTGATGTCCCCGTTTTCCGTCTTCATCTCGATCTTTGCGTTGTTTTCCTTGTCGTGGATCTCGATGAGTTTTTTCTCGTTATCCAGGGTGATGGCATGGGCCTGATCCGGCGTGTAGATCTTGATCTTGTCCTTGGTGCCGTCCCCGAGATCATCCTTGCTTTCTCCCGGAATGTCCTCAAATTCGATGGAGCTTCCGTGACGGGTCACGATGCGTTTGTGGGTGTTTTTTTCGTCCACGGACTTTTTCAAAAACTTGTCGGTGGTCCGCTGAACGCAGCCGATGATGTAGGGCCTGTCGATGATCCCCTCTTCAAAGGCGACCAGTACCTGATCTCCCACCTCCGGCAGAAAATAATGTCCCCACTCCCTGCCGCCGGAGAGCATGGCCACCCGGGCCCACTGGAGGACGTTAGCCTCATCATCCCGGGTCAGGATCTTCACGCAGACTCTGCCGGGGTATTCGTCACTGTAATTCTTCATGACTTCCCCGATGACAACGCCGAAGATCCGGCTGTCCCCGGTATCCGTTTTTAAGACCGATTTTTCACTTACCTCTTCAAAAATATCAAAGATCGCCATCAGATCAGGCCTCCGGAATCCTGCTTATCCGCCTTGCCCACAATATGGGTCAGGAAATCGCCGTCCCGCGTCATGGTGTGACGCACGGACTGCACGTAAAATCTGTTGGAGACCGCATCCCCCAGTTCGTCGATGCGGATGTATCTGCCGGGAAGGATATCGGGGATACCCACCATGGTGAGTTCCAGGGTCCCGTACCGGTAGGTCATGGTCTCAAACAGGTAATTCAAACGGTATTCCGCATCTGCCGCGGCGGAAACCGTGGGATCGACGTAAACAAATTTGGAGCCGTCGATGAGAGGGGCTGCCCGGTTGCCGAGAGAGAGCTTGTTCTTGTTCTCTTTATGGGCGTTTACGGTTTTCCCCTTACTGACATCCAGTCCTCTGACCTCGATATCGTCCACCAGTCCCGTGAGATCGTATTCCACATCCAGGCTGACGATCTTAAAACCGGGTTCCACGGTGAGCTGATCCGTCTGATCCGCCTTGGCGGGACGGAAGTACACGGTACCTCCGAGGACAAAGAATTCAAAGTTAAATTTCTTGGCGACTTTTACAACAAATTCGTAGTCGCTCTCTCCCACCATCTCCACGGTCCTGTCGGTGTTGTTCTCCTTCTCGGGAGTACCGGGGGCGGGAGCATCCGGGGTATCGGAGATCTTGAAATCCGTAACCACTTTCAGCTTTTCCTTCAGCTGTTTATAAATGTTCTGTTTAAAGATCTCTTCCACCGCCACGGAGTAAAACTGGGATTTGAGTCTCTTCTGATACCGGTTTGCCATCATCACCGCCTTGATGTCCATGGCGGTGACCCGGATCCCGGCGAACTCATCTTCTTCCGCATGGAAGTTGATCTTGGTGATCACTCCCCGAAAGACTTCCGCCACCTTTGCCTTGTAGCCCATAAGGATCTTTACGGGCGACCCCAGGAGGATGAAATCCTTGATCTTCTCCGTCAAAAACCTGGCTCTTTTGTAATCGTAAACACGGTACAGGGTAAAAACGGCCTGACTTGCTTCATAACCGGCGGTGAGCTCCACGGACACATCGGAAACACCGATCCGAAGTTTCCGATCGTCCCCGGCCGTCATGGAATGCTCTGCCACCTGTACTTCGATCAGGGGGTAGAGGAAAGAGCCGTATTCATCCCGCAGTGATTTATAATCCATGTGCCAAATCCTTTTTAGTCATCAAATTCTATATCTCCGTATTCCATGGCCATTTCCGCCACGGGATTTCCGGTGATAAAAGCTGCTTTGTAAGCTTTGTACCAGTATCCTTTGGAATAATCCTTGAGGGTATCCTGTTCCGTCTCCGCAAGGTACATGTTAACGCCCACTTCCGCACGAACGGGAAGACCGTTCATGTCAAAGAGCGTGTAATTGCTGTTGACCTGTCTGAGAACTCCTTCATACCGCATATCACCCCATTCAAAACAGATGGTGCGGGTCTTATCGTTCCTCAGGCAGGCGATAAAAGCTTCCACACTGACCTGAACGGAATTTGCCTTTTTGCCCGTGATCGCGTTTAACAGTTTTTTCCCTGCGGCAGATGCAAGACTCGATGCATTCATCAGTGACAAAAGGTCCTGCTGAAAGGCTGCGGTGTTTGAGGTGTGGTCAAAGATCAGTTTAAAACTCAGCTCCACCTGGGCTCCCACGGAACCGCTTCGGATGGAACCGCCCTGCCCCTGGGAGAATTCGGAGATGGAAACATCCTCGTCTCCCGCAAACCCGTTCAGCCGCAGAGTAGAGGGATTGAACTGAACCTCCAGCGACCTTGTGTAGCCGCCTTTTGCCACCTTGACCCCGGCTTTATCCAGTGCCATATCCATCAGGTTGCCGGTTGCCGTTGCCTTGGCCGCATCCGACAGATTTCCCACCGGTCCAAGCCCCTCCATGGCGGGATGATGGACCCGGAGTTCTTCCATGTTCTTGATCTTCAATCCGGCTTTCTGATAATCCCGCTCATCCCGAACGGAGATCAACGCTCTTGTGGTCTGTCCCGTAACGGCTGAGATCGCTTTGGATGTTCCGAGAGCGGCAGCCGCAATGGCAGCGCCTTCGAGAACTTCCACGCCCCGATCCGGGAATATGTTATCCGTATTTAATCCCATATGCTCCTCCTAGAGTTTGATCGGAGATTCCGAGAAACCAAGTTCAAAGGCTTCCTCCCAATACTTCAATTCGGAACTGAAGGTGTTGTTGTTCTGTCTGATCTGAAGATCCACCAGTGCCTTGATGGGATTACCTCTGTGGTTGAACATGGTGTAACTGGCACTGACGGAGATGAGGTTTCCGTGGAAAAACATGTCGTTCCACACAAAGATCACTTCCCGGGTTCGCTGATGCAAAAGAAGGGAGATCAATCCGTCCACCTTCTTTTTGATGGAATAGCCATCTCCAAGTACATTTACGCCGATGGCTGCGACCGTATCGAGACCGCCGCTGACATTGGCATTTGGTTCCGCAAGGGCCGTTGCCGGAAACGCATCGGCGATGTTGATGTCATCAAAGTACAACTGCACGGACATAGTGGTGGCCGATGCCTTATCGATGGAATGGAAGGCATTGTTTGTTTCTTCTCCCATGGCCGTATACTTTTTCAGCTTTCCTCCAAGGGATGTCATCCGGATGCTGGAAGGATTGTACTGTACGTCAAAAGGAATAAATCCGCTGGCCGTCATATTGACAGCGGCTGCGATCTTCTCTTCCTTTTTTTTCACGGAAGTGAGGGCCAGCGCTGCCTGATTCACCATCTGCCCCGCCCGTCCCGGAAGGCTTTTATGGTTTTTCCCACGGCTTTTTACCAGATCTTTTAAAACCGCCACGTTCTCATTGCCCGCCAGGCCGGTGCTATCCCCGGCACTTGTCATCACCCGAACGTAAAGGGTTGCCCTTGTGCCGAGCATTGTAAGTCCCTTAACTCCCAGTTCAAGACCTGCTGCCGCCGCAGTGATCGCAACGGTTTCGCCTACACTTGCCATAAGCTATCTCCTAAAGTCCTCTTCTTCTCTGCTCGTTTCGAAGCTGCTTCTCGATCCTGCCGTAAACCCTGTCGGTGATGGCATCGAGCTGCTGCCGTACCGAACGGTTTACAATACGCTGAATGTCTTTTGTTTCTTCTTCCTCCGTGGAATGGATCGTGTTGTTGATCACTGTTCTTTCCACAGTCTCTCTGTTTTCGATCTTTTCCGTGGTGGTGCGGTTCATCTCTTCAAGTCTCTGCATCTCATGACGGATGTTCTCGATGGTCTCTTCATCCACGGATGTTTCCCTGCTGCGGTGTACCATGGAGATCTGCTGTGTCTCAAAGGTTTCCGTCTCCCGGGGGCCAAGGACCTGCTTTTCCAGCCAGCGGTAGATCACGTGGTCGGTGATGCTGCCAACGATCTCCCGGCTCTTTCGAAAGACCAGTGATCTTTCATCCGCAACCCTGTTTACTTCCGTCTCGGAAACAAATTCCCGCTCGGTACGCATTCCTCTTGTGATGACAGTCTCCAGGTTTTCCCGAAGGGCGGTATCTCCTTCTTTGCCCTCCCGAATCTCCTCGGAAACGGTGGCGACCTGTTTCTTTACTTCTCCCGCGATCTCTTCCACGGTGATGCCGGGCCGGATATGGATCAGTTTTGTTGAAAATACGGGGAAGAGATTTTGAAGGACAGCCTCCCGGTACTCGGGAGCTGCTTCCTCGGCCCCCCGGGGGCCTTCCATAAGGACCGGAGGTGCCGGTCTTGCGGGACCGGTCTGATAAGTTTCCGCGGGCTTTTCGCCTTCTCCTGTTCCCGTTTCGGGGTATCCGGTCTCTTTCTTTGTTTCCCCTTCCCGTTCCAGTTTTTCTTCCCGTTCGGCTTCCAAAATATCCTGCATGAGGATACCCAGGTTATCCCGGGAGATCATCTCCGAGTGGTAGAAATTTCGGGGAGCGATCAGGTATTCCCGGATGAGTTCATGTGCTCTTTGCTGTTCGGGAGATAAAAGCTTCTCCGTCTCCCGGAAGATCACATCGCTCCGCTCACTCTCCCGTCTCTCGGCATCTTCGTACTCGGCAAGGAATTCCTCGGGATGCTCCAGTGCCAGCCTGCCATCCCGCATCATGCGCTCCGTGGGGTTTTCCTTCGCGGGTTCCGGCGCATTCTGCTGCAGGATAGTCTTTAAATTCTGCATATACTTCTGATTTCGGGCGATGTTCTGCTGATAGGTCTGGTAAAGCTTTTCTTCCAAACGGTCTCCGGAGCGGTTCTCCACCTCCGTGATCTCATCCCCCTCGTTTGTTTCCGGATAGGTGGTCTCTGCAAAAGTAAATTCCTGATCATGAACGCTTGCATCCACGCTTGTGTATTCCCGGGTCTCTGCAGAAGTATTTTCGTAAGTGTTACCACCCAGAGACTGCTGGAGCCGTACATCAGTCGACTCGTAAACGTTCAGGAGCCTGTTGATCATCTCCGCTTCGTTCCTGTAGAGTTCGATGTTTTCTTCCTGATCCCGGTACTCCTGGTGGAGGTACTGGAGGTAAGCGGTATTTTGTTCTATGCGGTACAGGGTGTTCTCTGCGGCGCCGTAGAAGGTATCTTCCGCGGAGATCCAGTTCTGCACGCTGTGATCCAGGCGTTCGTAAGTGTTCTCGTAAAGATTGTCCACAAGGTTTAAGAGCACTGCGGAATTGATACGCTCATTGACTTCCCGGAGAGTCACCTCTTCGATCCGGTTCTCATCGCCTTCGTAGATGTTCTCGTGGCGGTAAACCAGGGGGGATGCCTCTCCCCGGACGGTCTCCCGGAGTTTGTTCAAGAGGATCTCTCTTGCCAGTCTTCCCTGCTCGGTGATCCGAAACTCTGCATTGGTCACCGTCTTTTCCCCTTCTCTGCTTTCGTAGAAATTCCGGAGAATCTGGTACAGGGATGCGGTCTGGAGCCGTCTGTTCACCTCTTCGTGGAGATGCAGGACTTCCTGATGAAAAACTTCCTCATCGGTCCGGAAGGTCATGGAGGTGTTGTCCGCATAGGTTTCCACCATGCTCCGGATCTCCTCTAAATTGTTCCAGTAGAGATTGATGGTCTCTTCCTGCTCTTTTGTCTGCCTTGTCAGGTGATAGACCTGCTGCATGAACTTACGCTCATCCCGGATCCCAAGCTGATGGAGAATATTGGTGATGTAGACTTTATCCTGATAGGACAGCTCCGCATCCGCGGAAACAAGGATACGGTTTACCAGATTGTTGATGATCTCCACCTTTTTGATCTGGGTGTTTTCCACGGAAGCATTCTCCGTGACGGAGGTCATGCCGCCGTTCATCAGAAAGATTTCGGGAGGCTGGGTCACAAGATGCATCAGATCCGCTTCATCCACATAACTGCCCATCTGCATGTAGTTTCCCCGGATCTTTTCGCAAAAGGCATCCCCGGATGCTGTCAGGTCGTTTCGTAATGTAGTTTCGATGGGTGCCTTGATGGTCAGCATCTGGGGTTAACAGTCCTCGTTTCCCTGACGAGCGTCAGCGTCTTAAGAAATCGGCGATATTGGCTTTTTTGTGTTTCACCGCACGATTTGCCATTTCCGTTTTGGATAATTCTTTGATGTTACCGGTGGTGTTCCTGCCGGAAGGTCCCTGGCCGGCCTTCGTCTTGCCGGGATCCATCTTCCACTTCTTGGACTTACTTGCAAGACCGGTTTTCGGTGCCTCGGCGGGTGTGGGCTTTGTTCTGCTGGGTGTACCCGTTCCGTCCTTGGAGCCTGCGGTATCAAGATCAAACCGCCTTCTCTCGGGATCTTTTCCTCCGGGAGGAAGCTCAGCGTGAACGTGATGGACGGCTGCACTTTGCAGTTCATCCTTGGATTTCTCCGTATAGCCGTCGATCTTGCCCCGGCTGGAAGTACCGGTGCCGGCTTTTGTTCCGCCCTCATCCATCTTCCACTTCTTGGATTTCTTTTTGTGGGTGGCTATTGGCTCTTCCTTGATCTTCTTACTGTTTCTGCTGGAGGTACCGGCGCCGGCTTTGCTGTCCCCGGCCATTGTCCACTTCTTGGAAGCAGCTTCCATGGCCTCACGGGATTTCTCCGTTGCCTTCGGCTTTGTACGGCTGCTCTCACCGGAACCTGCCTCGGAGCCGTCAAACTCCCAACGATTGGCTTTTTCTTTATGGGCGCCTATCCTTGTTTCCTCAGCAGGCTTTTTGTGGCTCATCTTGCCGTTGCCTTCCATGGAAGTTGCCTCTTCGCCAAACTCCCACTTCTCCGCCATACGGGCCATGGTCTTTTTGCTGATCTCCTTGGCAGCCGGCTCTTTTTGGCTCTTTATGCCGCTGCCGTCTTTGGAATAGGCATCGGAGAAATCCCAGCGTTTTCCGGCTGCTTCCAGCTCTTCCCTGGAAAGTTCCTGGGTTCCGAGGCCGGAGGATCTTGCAT
>JAEEGL010735083.1_pt1 | contig 12765 bp, 12 predicted proteins | sample 9134231 | NCBI WGS metagenome assembly JAEEGL01 (sample SAMN16246548, study PRJNA631951) | gut metagenome | biome: gut microbiome; feature: rumen; material: fiber-attached | host: Bos | place: Iran: Karaj | collected 2018-10 | reverse complement strand
TGCTACTCTATCGTTAGCGTTTAATTTTAATTTTGGCCATTTAACCCATCGCCGTGGGACTCGCTTCTTCCGCTGCATGACCCCTGTCGAAACCATGACAGACCCATGTGACGTGTACTAAACATTATATAGTACACGATATACTTTGGCAAGAGGAAGACCTACAACATTATTGTAGTCTCCACTTATCTTTTCAACTAATACAGCACCAAGCCCCTGGATACCATAAGCACCAGCCTTATCCATAGGCTCACCTGACTGAATGTAGCTTTTAATAGCCTCTGGTGAATTTTCATACATAGTAACATCAGTACATTCTGAGAAGGTCTTAGTATTTCCATTCTCATCCACTATGGTAACACCTGTATAAACCTGATGAGTCCTGCCTGAAAGCTCAGTAAGCATCTTAAAGGCATCCTCTTTATCAACTGGCTTTCCAAGAATCTTATCATCGAAGGCTACAACTGTATCAGCGGCAAGCACTACCTCTCCTTTGTGGGAAGTAGCCACTGCCAGTGCCTTCTGCCTGCTTAAATCCTCTACCACCTTAGCCGGTAAAGTTTCTGAAGTAATCTCTTCAATATCTGCCGGGGCAACAATATATTCAACCCCAGCCTGGCTTAACAGCTCACGTCTTCTAGGTGAGCCTGATGCTAAAACAATCTTCATTATCCTAAGTTCCTTATCTTAAAGTCTCTCTCTGCCTCACGCTTCATATCCTTCTTTTGGATGTCAGCACGCTTATCATAAAGCTTTTTACCTTTTGCCAGAGCTATCTTTACCTTTACAAGTCCATTGTTAAGGTAAACCTCCAAAGGAACTATAGTGTAGCCACTTTCCTTAATCTTGCTGAAGAGGCGGTTAATCTCGGCCTTGTGCAACAGGAGTTTTCTAGGGCGAAGGGGATCTCTATTGAATATGTTGCCCTTCTCATAAGGATTAACGTGCATCTGATAGATAAACATCTCTCCATTATCTATTCTGACAAAAGCTTCCTTAATAGAGCACTGACCCATTCTCATGGACTTAACCTCTGTGCCGTGAAGCTCAATGCCTGCCTCGTATTCCTCCTCCATGAAATACTCATGGTATGCTTTTTTATTATTCGCTATTAACTTTCTGCCTTCTTTATTCATTACAAAACTCCCTAATCCGCTGGTTACGTCTACAAGCCTATTTGGCACTTTTCGGTATCGCCATCGCTATACTCACCTCAAAGTGCCAATAGAGCTTGTCTACTACCAGCTCATTTAAGTATTAAAATCTCTGAAATTCTTCAAGAATGAAATCTATCGTACGTGCCTGCTCATCTACGCTATCGAGAATCACAGTGACAGGCTGTCCCAGCTTGAAGGTACGACCTGTGCGCTCACCAACAAGTGTAAGATTCTCCTCTATGAATTCATAATGGTCATCGTAAAGAGTAGAAATATGAACAAGTCCCTCCACTGTATTCTCAAGTTCCACATACATACCCCAGCCAGTAATAGAAGAAATGCTTCCCTCAAACTGCTGACCGATGAATTCCTTCATAAACTGAACCATCTTCAGCTTATCAACCTCGCGCTCGCAATCCTCTGCCCTGCGTTCAAGCTTGCTGGTCTCCAGCGCCACCTGTGGAAGAATAGACTCATAATGAGAATACTTTCTCTCATTCATCCTGCCTCGTAAGTGGTCCTTAATTATTCTGTGAATCTGTAAATCAGGATAACGTCTGATTGGAGAAGTAAAATGACAATAATACTGGGCTGCCAGACCAAAATGTCCCTTACATTCCGTATCATACTTGGCCTGTTGCATGCTTCTGAGAGTCATCTTGGTGATAACTGCCTCGTCCTCATGCCCCTTTAGAGTCTCAAGCATCTTCTGGATTTCCTTTGGCTTAACAGAATCTGTCTTGCCCTTAAAGGAATAACCACAGGCACCAAGAAAACGAGCAAGCCCCTGCATCTTTTCAGGATCAGGAGCGCCGTGTACACGATATACAAATGGTGACTCCATAAGCGAAAAATGCTCTGCCACTGTCTCATTTGCAGCAAGCATAAAGTCCTCAATAAGCTTATGAGCGTCATTACGCTCGTAAGGAGCAAGTCCTACAACCTTTCCATTCTCCTCGTCGATGATAATATGTGTCTCTGGAAAATCAAAATCTATAGAGCCTCTCTTCTTGCGCTTTGCTCTGAGAATCTGAGAAAGCTCGTACATCCTGTCAATCATCTCTGAAACATCAGAATATTTCTCACGTTCAGCTTCATCACCTGTCATGATAGCATAAACGCTGGTGTAAGTCATACGATGATTGCTATGGATAACTGATTCGCAAATATCATGGTCTATAAGCTCGCCCTTTTTATTGAAGGTCATAATACAGGAAAGTGCCAGTCTGTCCTCACCCTCATTCAAGGAACACATACCGTTAGACAATGTGTGAGGAAGCATTGGAATAACTCTGTCTGCAAGATAAACACTGGTGCCTCGCTTAAGAGCCTCTACATCAAGTGCTGAAGACTCCTGAACATAATTGGTAACATCTGCAATATGAACTCCAAGGACGTAATTATCCCCGTTCATTACCAGTGAAACGCCATCATCTATATCCTTTGTGTCCTCACCGTCTATGGTGACTACACAAAGGTCTCTAAGGTCATTTCTACCTGCCATATCAGCCTCAGATACAGGCTTAGCCACTGTGGATGCCTGCTTAATGACCTTATCTGGAAACTCTGTAGGAATACCAAATGCTTTTACAATGGAAAGGATATCTACACCTGGATCATTCTTGTGACCTAAAATCTCAGTGATATGGCCCTCAGGTTTGTGAGTGTCATCGCCATAATCATCAATATGGCATACAACCTTGTGACCACTTACGGCTCCCATATCCTTGCCAGCTGGTATGAATACGTCACGCTGCATCTTCTGGCTGTCTGCCACGACAAAACCGAAGGTAGCGCTACTCTCATAGGTGCCGACCACGTCAGAAAACCCGTGGGAAATGATACGAACAACTCTGGCCTCCTGACGCTTTCCAGGTGCACCAAAGGTAAGCACTGCAGCCACAATATCATCCTGCATTGCAAAGCCTGTATTGTCGCGGCTGACAAAGTAATCCTCCTCCTGGCCTTCCACCTCTATAAAGCCGAAGCCATCCTTATGAGAAATGAATCTGCCGATAATATCAGGCTCAACATCCTTTACTGAAGGCTTGTTGGCACGCTTTGCCACCTCGTTTAAGGATTGCTTCTTTGCAGCAGCCTCAGCCTTGGTAGGCTTCTTTGAACGATGGTCCTTAGTCTTTATGAACTTAGGACGATTTTCTGCTATCTGATATTTGCCACGCTTTGTAAGCTCAACCTGACCTTCAGCAACAAGCTCCTGCAAAACTTCAGCAAACTCTGCCCTCTTATCCTTTTCAACATCAAGAAGAATCTCCAAATCCTTCTTTTTCATAGGGATATAAGCAGGACTTTTGAAAACGTCCATTAAGAAATGTCTTTGTTTATCGAAATCTTTCATAGTCCTCCTAAACAAACTCCAAAAAATACAAATGCCACCCAAACGGGTGGCAAATAATAAGCTATCTTAGAAGCTTCCAATATTAAGGACAGCCGAAAGTACGAAGAAAAGGATAACGCATACACTTGTGAGCTTGACTAATAATCCCTCACGTGAACGTCCCTTGTTTCGGCTCCAGTAAGAATCGAACTGCTGGCCAGATAATGAACCAAGTCCGTTCTGCTTGCCCTCCTGGAAAAGAATGATAACTGTAAGTGCCACACAAATGACAATTAATAATATAATAAGAAAATATTTTAATGCTTGCATAATTCCCTCCTAAAAGTGAAGTCACGTATTTTCGCAACATGCAAAGTATAGCATAGGAAACACTTGTTTTCAAGCCTTTAGGACCACTTTATACACCAACATCAAAATTCATTCCAGAAAGCATTGAGCCGTCTGCGTTCTTTCTATTTTTCTGATAAGGATTATCCTCATTAGGATACTTTATCTGGGTGGTCGTGGTACCTCCAGAAACATATGTCCTACCACACTCCGGACAAACAGCAGTATGAATTGCCACAGAAGCATTTATAACCTTTCCACCTGCCTGCTTGGCCTTATCATAGGCATTGCTTACATGTTCCTGTTCGTGTCCACGTACTCTGGCTGCAGCTGCATTTGGAGAGATGTGTTGGGCTGATTTAAATGACACATTCTCATCACTGCCATCCTGATATTTTCTACTAGCACACGTTTCGCATTCAATAATGCCCGCTCTTTTCGCCGCGCGTTCTGACGCAAAATTCTTAGCGAGTTCAGTACTCTTACCTTCATGTTTTAACTCCTCTGCAACTTTTGATGACCCTTGCTGATTAGTACTATTGGAAATTCCACCTGAAACACCACCAGATATTCCATTTGAATAAGGAGAAAATTGTAATCCTACAGATCCAATACCTATCATATAACCACCACCCATATATTACATATCTACAGGTAAGGTTATAATACTACAATTATCGTAAAAAACAGTGAACACAAAAATACCTCAAAATCAACCTTTTATTCCAATAACACTTCTTTTATACTTATTAAATATATGGGAGGATATGAGAAATGATTCTATGTAGATATTTTGTCTATTTCATTATATACAGCTTCTTAGGCTGGATTTACGAGACCTGTTACTGCACCATCCATGAGAAAGCCTGGGAAAATAGAGGCTTCCTATATGGACCATGTATTCCGCTTTATGGTGTGGGTGCCACTCTGGCACAAATTATTTTCATGGATAATCCCTACGCATATTCGCACACACCATCTTATCCCACTATATTTTTAGGCTGTGCCATAGGCTCCTTTTTCTTAGAATACGGAACCTCCTACGCCCTTGAAAAACGTTTCCACGCCAGATGGTGGGACTACTCAGAATTTCCTCTGAATATTAATGGTCGTGTATGCCTAATATTTACCATATGCTTTGGCTTTGCAGGAATAATAGTCACTCAGATTATAATCCCTCCAATTGTACAGGCACTATCCTACATCCCTGATAATATTATTGCTTTGTTTGCGTTAATATTTATGTTTATCTTTGGAATGGATATGGCTCTCACTGTTTCTGCACTAACCACCTTTGCCAAGGACTTTGAGCGTATCAATGAACAAATCAACAACCAGATGGCCGAGCGAATAGAGACCTGGCAGGCAAACCGCGTTGAAGCCAAAGTCGCCAAAATTGAGAAGGCCACCGGCCGAAAGGAAGCTGCCTTTGTAAAACGTGAGCTGACAGCTGAAAAGATTGCAGAAATAAAAGAACAGATTTCTACCGAAGCTGTTAAGCAATGGATACTCAATGCAACCGAGACTCAGCGTGGCCAGTTTAGACACATTGCAAAGTTCACCCATCCTGTGGCTTCTACCAAAGCGCTGCTTGATAAGGGATCAGAATTTTTAAGGAAAAAAAAGCTCCCATAATTGGGAGCTTTTATACGTTATTTATTTTGCTTTTTCTTCTGTAGTCTTTACAGCGTCCTCAGGCTTTTCAACCTGAGCAATAGCGTTCTTTGTCATTGGAATACGGCAATTCTTGTTGCTACCGAACTCAACAATAACAGTATCCTCCTGGATTGCAATAATAACACCGTAAAAACCACTTGTAGTAAGAACTGTATCGCCAATAGCAAGTGAAGACATCATAGCTGTCTTTTGACGCTGCTCCTTCTGCTGTGGGCGAATCATAAGGAAGTACATCATTACAAAAAGTACTACTACCCAAATAATTAAGCTGATTGAACTGTTCATTAACTTATTCCTCCTAAATCTAGGCGTACGCCTAATCACTGAAAATTATTCTACCAAATAGAAGCCCCTTTAAGCAAGGAAAAACCTTCAATTAATAAAAATTTAAGCAAGACTACTGCTCGCCAGCCTCCATAGATTCAAGCTTGCGCTTCTTGTAGCCAGCAAAATCTCCAGCATCTAAAGAATCTCTGATTTCTTCCATCATGGTATTGTAGAAATACAGATTGTGAAGTACACAAAGTCTCATACCAAGCATCTCCTTAGCCTTAAGAAGGTGACGGACATATGCTCTGGAATATGTGCGACAGGTAGGACATCCACAGCCCTCCTCAATCGGACGCATATCCTTTTCAAACTTCTGATTGAAAAGGTTAAGCTTGCCGTGATTAGTGTAAACGTGTCCGTGACGACCATTACGGCTAGGGTAAACACAATCGAAGAAATCAATTCCACGGTCAACAGCCTCTAAAATGTTGGCTGGTGTACCTACACCCATAAGATATGTAGGTTTGTTCTGTGGAAGGTAAGGCACAACGTGATCCAGAACATCATACATCTGCTCGTGGCTCTCGCCTACTGCAAGACCTCCTACAGCATAGCCCGGTAAATCAAGCTCAGATATCTGCTTTGCGTGCTCAATACGAATATCATTGTAAACAGCACCCTGGTTAATACCAAATAAAAGCTGTTCTTTATTAATAGTGTCTGGAAGACGATTCAAGCAAGCCATCTCCTCCTTACAACGATATAACCAGCGTGTGGTACGAGCAACAGAATCCTCTACGTATTTACGTTCTGCAAGAGCTGGTGGACATTCGTCAAAGGCCATGGCAATTGTAGAGCCAAGGTTTGATTGAATCTGCATAGACTCCTCTGGTCCCATGAAAATCTTGCGTCCATCAATATGAGAATTAAAGGTAACCCCCTCTTCTTTTATCTTTCGTATACCAGCAAGGGAGAACACCTGAAATCCGCCGGAATCTGTAAGGATAGGTCTATCCCAGGCCATAAACTTGTGAAGGCCTCCCAATTCCTTAATCAGCTTATCTCCAGTCCTAACGTGAAGATGATAGGTATTAGAAAGCTCAACCTGACACTTAATCTCACGCAAATCATCTGTAGAAACAGCGCCCTTGATAGCAGCGACTGTACCTACATTCATGAAAACAGGTGTCTCAATAGTACCGTGAACGGTGTGAAATCTTCCTCTTTTTGCCCTTCCTTCAGTCTTTAATAACTCGTACTTCAATTCTTATAAAACTCCTTAATATAATCAACTCTATCAGTCATGTGGCTAAGTAAAGCATCACAAATAGTGATTGCACACATGCACTCTACAACTACTACAGCTCTTGGAACCACTACTGGATCGTGACGACCATGAATCTCAATGTCCAGCTCTTCTCCTGCTTCGTTTACAGTGTGTTGAGCCTTTGAAATAGATGGAGTAGGTTTAATAGCAGCTCTGACAATAATATCATCCCCATCAGAGATACCACCTAAAATACCACCGCTGTGATTGGTAGCCTTGACTACTTTTCCACCTTCATCTAGCTCAAAGGTATCGTTGTTGTTGCTGCCTGTGGTGGTAGCAACAGCAAAACCATCACCTATCTCCACGCCCTTTACTGAGCCTATAGATACTAACGCCTGAGCAAGCTTTGCGTCAAGCTTTTCAAAAACGGGTTCACCAATGCCGGCAGGAACACCTGTAATAACGCACTCAATGACACCCCCAGCACTGTCCTGATTAAGCATGCAGGCTTCCAAATAATCAGCTGCTTTTTCTGCAGCCGCTGAATCCGGCATTGCCAATGGATTTAAGTCGCGTTCGCCCAGCTCAAAATTAGAAATCTTTACATCACCTATAGACTTCGTGTATGCGAATACTTCTATGCCCAGCTCCTTTAAAAGCTTTGCGCAAACCGCTCCGGCAGCAACCCTGCCAATGGTCTCACGACCAGAAGAACGACCGCCTCCTCTGTAATCTCTGCGACCAAACTTCTCGTAGAAGCCAAAATCTGCGTGGCCCGGTCTAAAGCAAGTGGCTATATTGCCATAATCCTTAGAATGCTGGTCCTTATTTCTTACCATAAGAGAAATAGGAGTACCTGTGGTATGTCCCTCAAAAACTCCTGACAGGATTTCAACCTCATCTCCCTCAGCTCTGGCTGTAGTGAATTTGGACTGTCCAGGCTTACGTCTATTCAGATACCTCTGAATATCCTCAGCACAAAGAGGAAGTCCTGCTGGAAAACCATCAATCACAACACCTAAAGCTTCACCGTGGGACTCACCCCAGGTGGTTACAGAAATTCTATTTCCAAAAGTTGAACCTGCCATATTTCCCTCCTAGTCTCAACAAAATGCCTGCAATTAAAAACGAAGGGGCTGTGCTTAACAGCCCCCTTAAATACTATTTTACTTTAACTACTACTATACTGTTAGGCTTAGCAATCTTAATTGGCTTATTCTGCATAAGAGAATGACCAGCCTTCTTGTCGATTGTAAAGCTCCTGATTTCATTTGTATCATGATTGAGTGATACTAAATATTTATCCTTTGGCAATACAGCAAAACTCTTTGGATAATCTCCGCTAATAAAGCTATGTGAGAAATACTCAATCTTACCTGTTTTCTTGTTGACCTGGTACATGCAAATTGCGTTCAGGCCATCAACGCTGGCATATAAGAAATTCTCATCATCACCAAACTTGATATTGGTTCCTGTAGAAATTTCCTCATCTACACCAACTAAAAGAGAAACAGTCTGGATATTCTCGAAGTCTGGACGGTCACCAATGATATGATAATCGTAAACGAGAATCTCATTTGACATCTCTGTAATAACGTAAGCGTAATGTCCATCATGAGAGAACTTCATCTTAAGTGGAGCAGAACCCATTGGACATCTGATGATATCAGCAAGACGAAGCTTGCCTGTCTCGTAATCTACCTCGTAAATCTTAATCTGGTGAAGACCATTCTCCACTGCACAAAGGTAACGCTCATCTGGTGTAAGCTCTACACAAGTACAGTGTGGATATAAAGGTCTGTCAGCAACAGACTTACCAATACCCTGATGGAAAATACCATCAGCAATACCGCCAATGCTTCCATCCTTGTTGAGGTTCATCATTGAAACACGACCATCATGATAGCCAGCAACAAATAAATATCTATTCTGAGAATCAACACAGAGATTGCAGCCACGCATGCCTCCAACCCACTCCTGATTCATCTTTTCAAGATCACCATTCTCTAAAATCTTGAAGGAAGCAACACCCTCATCAGCAATTGAATAAAGGAATTTATTGTCCTTTGAATTGATAATATCTGATGGGTTGTTGATTGGAGCAACGCTCTGCTCAGTAAGTACTCCTGTATCAGGATTAACATCATACACGTAGATACCAACACTGGTTTCATGAGTGTAGGTGCCAACGTAAGCAACATATTTTTCTGCCATTGTATTCTCCTCGTTTAAACCTATGCTTCTTTGCGTCTTAAGATATCGAACTCGTCCGGTGTAACCGCTAGCTTAATGAAAAGCTTCTGCTTTGGATGTGGACAACTATCCATAGCATTTCCTTCCTCGTCCTTAATGCCTAAGACTTCTACCTCTACATTATCTCCGTTTGGCTTCATAATTTCAATAGTTTCACCTACTGAAAATTTATTTCTCTGCTCAATTTCCACGAAGCCTTCATTATCTGGAGCACCACATATACCTAAATACGTATATCCGATATTGTATGTATTGTTATCATAAATCTGAGATTCCTCAGATGGCTTACCATAGAAGAAGCCAGTTGTAAACTGACGATAGGTGCAGGCTGAAATCTGCTCCTTGTACCAATCAAGGTTTGCAAGGTACTTCTCTTCTGACTCCTTGCAATCATCGATGGCCTTTCTGTAGGTACGTGCAACAGTTGCAACGTAAAGAGCTGTCTTCATACGACCTTCAATCTTGAAGCTGTCGATACCAGACTCTAACAAGTCAGGAACATGCTCAATCATACAAAGATCCTTTGAATTGAAGATGTATGTACCTCTCTCATTTTCCTCAACTGGAAGATACTCGCCTGGACGCTGTTCCTCAACAACTGCATACTTCCAACGACATGGATGTGTGCACTCACCGTGATTAGCATCTCTACCTGTGAAATAGTTTGAAAGGAGGCATCTACCTGAATATGAAATACACATAGCACCGTGAATAAATGTCTCAATCTCCAAATCATCAGGAATATTTGCGCGGATTTCCTTTATCTCTGCAAGAGAAAGCTCTCTGGCTGAAACTACACGGGTAGCACCAAGGTCGTACCAGAACTTGTAGGTACCGTAGTTTGTGTTGTTGGCCTGAGTGCTGACATGGCGCTCGATGTCAGGACAGATTTCCTTTGCCAGCATAAATACAGCCGGGTCTGCGATAATGAGAGCATCTGGCTTAATCTCCTTAAGCTCCTGGAAATACTCCTTAACACCCTCAAGGTCTCCATTGTGAGCTAAAATGTTAGCAGTAACGTAAACCTTAACACCGTGATCGTGGGCAAACTTAATACCCTCGATCATGTCCTCCTTGGAAAAGTTCTTTGCCTTTGCGCGAAGACCATAAACTTCTCCACCAATATAAACTGCATCTGCTCCATAGATAACAGCAACCTTAAGAACCTCAAGACTGCTTGCAGGAACTAATAATTCTGTCTCTCTCATTTCTTTCCTTTCACGCTGATACTAACTCCATCTCCCAAAGGAAGAATGGTAGTAGAAAAACCTTCATCGTGAGTCAGCTCGTAAAGGTAATCTCGCATTCTCTTGTGAATGGTACGATTACGTCTTGTTATAGCAAATCTAGACTCAATAATATCCCCGTCCTGTAATACATTATCAGTTACTATAACTCCACCATCTGCTATGAGGCGTTTAACCTCCGGCCAAAAGTTGATGTACTGCCCTTTTGCTGCATCCATAAAAATAAAATCAAACGGCCCATCAAGTGTAGGTAAAATATCCTGGGCATCACCCTCGAGAAGTGTGATTTGCTTATCCCTACCTGTCCTCTTGAAATTGGCATTTGCAATAGGAATACGAGGCTCGTAATTTTCTATGGTGGTGATTTTAACATCATCACCGGCAGCCTCAGCCATAAGGTTTGCTGAAAAGCCAACGGCAGCCCCAACCTCAAGAATGTTCTTTGGCCGGTTCATCTTAATTAAAAGCTGTAAAAGATTTACAGTCTCTGGCCTGATAATTGGTACGTAGGTCTCAATAGCCTCTTTTTGAATTTCCCTTAACACAGGGCTAAGCTCTGGATAAAGGCTATTCAAATAGGTGGTATATCTCTCATCAACTATCATTTTATACTTCCATAATGATTGGAATAATCATTGGGCGACGCTGGGTCTCGTGCCATACGAAGTCAGAAAGCTTATCTCTGATTTCACTCTTAATCTTGTTCCAATCTGTAATATTCTTTTCCTCAAGAACCTCCATTGTATCAGAAAGGATTATTCTGGCACTCTCCATAAGGTCCTCAGAATCCCTTACATAAACGAAGCCTCGAGATACGATATCAGGACCAGCAAGAACTGTACCTGAAGCACTATCAAGTGTAAGAACTACGATGATAATTCCATCCTCTGCAAGCTTCTGTCTGTCGCGGAGAACGATGTTACCAACATCACCGACACCGATACCATCTACCATGATAGCTCCAGTGTGAACGTGACCTGCAACTCTCGAATAATTATCACCAAGCTCAAGTACATCACCTGAACGGATAATCTTGATATGGTCGTGATCCCAGCCAAGGGACTCAGCAATCTTTGCCTGAGCCATCAGGTGCTTGTACTCACCATGCACCGGAATAGCAAACTGAGGACGAACAAGAGAATAAATAAGCTTAATCTCCTCTGCACAGGCATGTCCAGAAACGTGTACGTCCTGCATAACGATGTTGGCACCACGCATTGTCAAATCATTGATAACATTTGATACTGCCTTCTCATTTCCAGGAATTGGATGAGAAGAAAATACAATCAAATCACCAGGCTTAATCTGAACCTTTTTGTGAGTGCCACTTGCCATACGAGAAAGGGCTGCCATAGACTCTCCCTGAGAACCTGTGGTAACAAGAACAATCTTCTCGTCTGGATAAGCCTTAAGTGAATCTATCTCGATAAGTGTATTTTCTGGAATGTGTAAGTAGCCAAGCTTCTGAGCTGTATCGATGGTGTTTACCATTGAACGACCTTCCACACAAACCTTACGTCCGTACTTGTCAGCGGAATTGATAATCTGCTGAACACGGTCAACATTTGATGCAAATGTAGCAATGATAATACGGCTTGTAGTGTTGTCTGCGAAGATAGAATCGATTGTCTTACCTACAGTCTTCTCTGAAGCTGTAAAGCCTGGGCGCTCAGCATTTGTACTATCGCACATAAGTGCAAGTACGCCCTTCTTTCCAATTTCACCCAGACGCTGAAGGTCGATAGGGTCACCGTAAACTGGTGTGTAATCAACCTTAAAATCTCCTGTGTGCACAACGATACCAGCTGGTGAATAAATAGCAAGTGCAGCCGCATCCTGAATACTATGATTTGTGCGGATGAACTCCACGCGGAATTCACCAGCGTTAATATGTGTGCCATATTTAACGACCTTACGCTTTACCTTTGTAAGCATCTTGTGCTCCTCCAGCTTATGCTCAATAAGGCCGTTTGTAAGCTTTGTAGAATAGATAGGACAAACGTTAAGTTCCTTAAAAATATAAGGAATGGCACCAATATGATCCTCGTGACCATGGGTGATGAAAAATCCCTTAAGCTTGTCCTGATTGTCCTTCAGATATGAAACATCTGGAATAACCAGATCTACGCCCAGCATATCGTCCTCAGGAAATGAAAGTCCGCAATCCACCACAATAATACTGTCTCCATACTCGAAAGCAGTAAT
>JAEEGL010284077.1_pt1 | contig 12765 bp, 14 predicted proteins | sample 9134231 | NCBI WGS metagenome assembly JAEEGL01 (sample SAMN16246548, study PRJNA631951) | gut metagenome | biome: gut microbiome; feature: rumen; material: fiber-attached | host: Bos | place: Iran: Karaj | collected 2018-10 | reverse complement strand
TAGGAGTCTGGGCCGTGTCTCAGTCCCAATGTGGCCGATCACCCTCTTAGGTCGGCTACCGATCGTCGACTAGGTGGGCCGTTACCTCACCTACTATCTAATCGGACGCGAGCTCACCCCATACCGGATCACTCCTTTGACCCCTCCTGGATGCCCAGGTGTGGTCTCATGCGGTATTAGAACCACTTTCGCGGTATTATCCCCCTGTATGGGACAGATTGCTCACGCGTTACTCACCCGTCCGCCGCTAACTCGTTAAATCCAGCAAGCTTTCATTAACAAGTCCGCTCGACTTGTATGTGTTAGGCACGCCGCCAGCGTTCGTCCTGAGCCAGGATCAAACTCTTCCGTTCAATCCTTCTAAACTCTCGGAATTACACTGTTTCTCTTGCGTCTGTTTCCCTGTATCGTTTTCAAGGTTCCGGGCGCTGATCTTGCGGTCAGCTTGCTTAGACTATCACAATCTCTTTCACATGTCAAGCACTTTTTTCCCGACGGTCCAAGTTTTTTCGTCCGGAACGCGCAGAACGCGAAATTTCCCCTTGCAATCGTTCCGTGATTGTGCTATGATAGTGCCTGCGGCATCAGCCGATCATTGCATACGCGAAAGAGGTGAGAAAGCAATGAAGGAAAAGATCCATCCCAAGTATGGCAAGTGCATCGTTCGCTGCGTATGCGGTGAGACGTTCGAGACCGGGTCTACAAAGAAAGAGATGAAGGTTGATATCTGCTCCAAGTGCCATCCTTTCTACACCGGCAAGCAGAAGCTGGTGGATACCGGCGGTCGCGTCGATCGCTTCAAGAAGCGTTTCGGCCTCGAGTAAAGCCATCGCAGAGTCCCGAGTCGGGGCTCTGTTTTTCTGTTCACCGGGTGCGGCGTTCGAGATCCAGCAGCCACTTCTTGCGGTCAAGCCCGCCGGCGTAACCCGTCAGGCTCCCGTCAGACCCGATGACACGGTGACACGGAATGATCAGGGCGATCGGATTGTGACCGACCGCGCCGCCGACAGCCTGCGCGGACATGCGCGCCGGTCCCGTCCGGCTTTCGATCCGGCGGGCGATCTCGCCGTAGCTCATCGTTGATCCGTAGGGGATGCCCAGCAGAATGTCCCACACCGCTCTCCGGAAGGGGCTCCCCCGGGGAGAGAGCCTCGGGACGAAGCCGGGCTGCCGTCCCGAGAAATAGAGGTCAAGCCAGCAAACGGCTTCCGCGATGACCGGAAGCCGTTTTTCCGTGCAGTCGAACCTGCCCTCTTCCGCGCCGAAGCGCAGTTCGGTCAGCGCGTCCCCGTCGCTGACCAGGATGAGCCACCCTACGGGTGAATCATAACAGAAGGATTGGCGCATCGTCATTCCATTCCCCGATCTGTCAGCCGTTGCGGCAAAGGAGTTCGCGCACCGCGTCAAGGTCGGGCAGGATCACCGCTGCCAGGGTGCGCATCTCGTCATCCGGTTCCAGAAGATCCGGGACCATGATGGGCCGCATGCCGGCGGCGTGGGCGGCCCGGATCCCATTGAAGGAGTCCTCGATCACCGCACAGTCACCGCGGTCGATCCCGGAACCCTCGATCGCCGCGAGAAAGATGTCCGGGGCCGGTTTGGAGCGGGCGATCATATCGCCGCCGACCACGCTGTCGAAGCAGTCGAGCAGTCCCGCGTCCCGCAGCTGGTTCTTCACGGTCTCCGTTCGGGTGGAGGAAGCCAGCGCCAGGTATTTCCCCTCGCTCCGCAGCCCTGTCAGAAGGGCGTACACTCCCGGCTTCACGGGCAGCCGCCCGCCGTCATACTTGCTGTGGTAGGACGCCGACACTTCGCCGTTGAAGCGGTCATAGGGAAAATCCGCCCCGTAGTATTCCGTGAATATCTCCTTTGACCGGGCGTTGTTGACACCGATGCAGCGCCGGTACGGCACCCAGACATCCGCCAGTCCGTTCCGCTCCGCCAGCGCCTTCCACTCATTGAAAGTCGCCAGTTCGGAATCGAAAATTACGCCGTCCATGTCGAAGACGACCGCCCGGATCTCATTCCAGTCCTTCATACGCAAGCATCTTCCTTTATGGTGATAAGGGGCCGTCAGCGGCGCCGCGCCAGTTCCTGCCACAGGTCGGCGGGGGTCACGCCCCGGTCGAAGCACAGCACCAGAAGATGGTACATCAGGTCCGCCGCCTCGTAGGTGACTTCCTCCCTGCTGTTCTTCATGGCGGCGATGATGGTCTCGCTGGCCTCCTCGCCCACCTTCTTGCAGATCTTTTCGATGCCCTTGTCCAGCAGATAGTTGGTGTAGGAACCCTCCTGCGGATGCTCTTTTCGGTCGGCGATCACGCCGTACACCTTTTCCAGGATGGCGCTGGTGGCGGGCAGTTCGTCCTCGTCCGCGGGCAGAAGATCGTTGAAGAAGCAGGAACGCGCGCCGGTGTGGCAGGCCGGACCGGTTTGCTCCACGGTCAGCAGCAGCGCGTCGGCGTCACAGTCATACCGGATCCCCAGGATCTTCTGGGTATGGCCCGATGTCTCGCCCTTTTTCCAGAGCTGCTTCCGGCTCCGGCTCCAGTAGGTGGCAAAGCCCGTCTCCAGCGTCAGCCGGAGAGACTCCTCGTTCATCCAGGCCAGCATCAGCACCGCCCCGTCCGCCGCGTCCTGCGCGATGGCGGGCACGAGGCCATGCTCGTTCCAGCGAATCATGCTCAGATCCATCATGTATCCTCCTTCACCGCCGCCAGCGCCTCCGGCAGCGTAAACGCTTTCTCGTACATGGCTTTGCCGAGGATGGCTCCGGCGCAGCCCGCGTCTTTCAGGTCCGTCAGGTCCCGCAGGCATGACACGCCGCCGGAGCCGGTCACAGCCATACCCGTCCGCTCCACAAGATCACGGGTGGCCGCGATGTTCGGGCCCTGCATCATCCCATCCCGGCTGACATCGGTATAGATCACCCGGGTCACGCCCAGCGATCTCATCTTCAGCGCCAGATCCACGGCGCTCATGTTCGCCGTCTCCACCCAGCCGCGAAGGGCCACCAGGCCGTTTTTCGCGTCGATGCCCACGGCGATGCGGCCGGGCCATGCTTCGCAGGCCTCCCCCACCATCTCAGGGTGTTCGTACGCGGCGGTGCCGAGGATGCAGCAGGTCACGCCCGCGTCGAACCGCACGCGGACGGCTTCCGGCGTCCGGATGCCGCCGCCCAGCTCCACCGGCCCCGCAAAGGCCGACACGATGCGGCCGATCAGCGGCAGGGCCGTCGTCTCGCCGTCAAAGGCCGCTTCCAGGTCAACCAGGTGCAGCCACTCCGCGCCTTCATCCCGCAGCTTTTTTGCCATCTCGACCGGGTCGCCGTAGACCGTCACGTCGTCGCGTTTGCCTTTGCGCAGACGAACGGCCTTGCCGCCCAGCAGGTCTATCGCCGGATACAGGATCACGGTCGTCTCCTCCGTTCCGTCCAAAACTCCGCATCGCTCTCAGTCAAGACTGCCTTTGGTGGACAGAACGCCCGTCACCCGGGGATCCGTCGCGGCCGCGTCCCGAAGCGCCAGCCCGAAGACTTTGAAAAGCGCTTCCATCTTATGGTGATCGTTGCGGCCCTCCAGAACCTTCAGGTGCAGGGTCAGCCCCGCGTTCACAGCCACGGCCCGGAAAAATTCCTCCGCAAGCTGCGTGTCCATGGCGCCGCACATGGGAGCCATGAAGACGGCGTCAAAGGCCAGATAAGGCCGGCCGCTGATGTCCAGAGCGGCGAAGGCCAGCGCCTCGTCCATGGGAAGATACGCGCTTCCCGCGCGCCGGATGCCGGCCCTGTCTCCCAGCGCTTCCCGGATGGCCTTGCCGAGGCAGATGCCGCAGTCCTCCACCGTGTGGTGGGCATCCACCCGCAGATCGCCCTCGCAGGTGAGGGTCAGGTCCAGCAGGCCGAAACGGCAGAAGGCGTCCAGCATGTGATCGAAGAAGCCTACGCCGGTGCTGATCTCCGTCTTGCCGCTGCCGTCCAGATCCAGTGCGAGACGGATGCTCGTTTCCTTTGTGGCGCGGCTGATCTCGGCTGTGCGCATGGGGATCCCTCCTGTTCCTGATGCGGGCGGCGGCGTGGAGCCCGTCAGCCCTTGATCTCCTTGCCGAAGCGGATGGCAACGGCATTGGCGTGGGCGTCCAGCCCCTCACGCCGGGCCAGCAGGATCACCTGGTCGCTGACCTTTTCCAGTTCCCCGCGGGAGGCGCAGATGATGCTGGACTTTTTCACGAAATCATCCACGCTCAGGGGCGAGAAGAAGCGCGCCGTGCCGCTGGTGGGCAGGACATGGTTCGGTCCGGCCAGATAGTCGCCCAGAGGTTCCGGGGACCAGGCCCCGAGGAAGATGGCTCCGGCGTTGTCGATCTTCGGCAGCAGGGCGTAGGGCTCCCGGACATAGAGCTCGCAGTGCTCCGGCGCGATGGCGTTCACCATTTCGGCACAGGCGTCCAGGTCCGGGCAGACCACGGCGGTCCCGTACGCGCCGAGGCTCTTTTCGACGACTTCCCGGCGGGGCAGCAGCGCGGTCTGCCGTTCCAGTTCGGCTCCTACGGCCTCTGCGGTGCTTTCGCTGTCGGTGACCAGGATCGCGGCCGCCATGGGGTCGTGCTCCGCCTGGCTCAGGAGATCCGCCGCCACCCAGCGGGGGTCGGCGCTGTCGTCCGCCACCACCAGCACCTCGCTCGGGCCGGCCACCATATCGATGCCCACATGGCCATAGACCTCGCGCTTGGCGACCGCCACGTAGATATTGCCCGGGCCGGTGATCTTGTCCACCCGGGGGATGGTCTCCGTGCCGAAGGCCAGGGCCGCGATCGCCTGGGCGCCGCCGATCTTGTAGATGCGGTCCACACCGGCGATATCCGCCGCGGCCAGCGTCAGCGGATAGGAAACGCCGCCGTCGGGGCCGGGAGGCGTCACCATCACGATCTCCTTCACGCCCGCGACCTTCGCAGGCAGGATGTTCATCAGCACGGAGGAGGGATAGGCCGCCGTGCCGCCCGGCACATACACGCCGACGCGGCCGAGGGGCGTGATCTTCTGGCCGAGGGCGATCCCGGGCCGGAAGTCGATCCAGGTGTTCTGCTTCTGCTTCTCGTGGAAGGCCGTGATGCGCCGCGCCGCTTCGCGCATGGCATCGATCCACTCCGGTTCCGCCATGGCGTAGGCGGCCTCGATCTCCTCTCGGGTCACCTGCACGGTCTCGGGAGTCAGGCGCACCCGGTCGAAGCGCTCGGTACAGTCAAAGAGCGCCGCATCGCCTTCGGAGCGGATCCGGGCGATGATCTCCTTCACCCGGGCGGTGACCTCGTCGTTGGTCAGCTGGCTCCGGGACATCACGCGTTCCTTCAGCGAGGCCGCGTCCTCATAGCGGATCATGGGGATCATGTTTTGTTGCCTCCTTCTCCTTTGCCCAGCTGCGCCTCCAGGCCGTCGATCAGCCAGCGGATGCGCTCGCGCTTCGTCTTCAGGCTCACCCGGTTGCACACCAGCCGGGCCGATACGTCACACACCGTCTCCAGCACCTGCAGGCCGTTGGCCTTCAGGGTGGAGCCGCTCTCCACGATATCCAGGATGACGTCGCTGAGCCCGATCACGGGGCCCAGTTCGACCGAGCCGTGCAGCTCGATGATCTCGATGGGCGTGCCCTGCGCCCGCCACCAGCGGCGGGCAATGGCGGGATATTTCGTCGCCACGCGGAACGTGGCGTGCTCCACGCTGGCCGTCTGATTCTCCGGGAATCCGGCAACGCACAGGCGGCAGCGGCCGAAGCCCAGGTCCAGCATCTCATACAGGGGCCGGCCGGCCTCCATCAGGGTGTCTTTGCCCACCACGCCCAGATCCGCCACGCCGTGATCCACATAGGTGGGCACGTCGCTGGGCTTGACCAGGATGAAGCGGATGTTCTGCGCCCGGTCCCACAATACCAGCTGCCGGCCGGGGCTGCGGGCCTCCGCGCAGTCGATGTCCATTTTCTCAAGAAGGTCGAAAGTCTGTTCGGCAAGGCGGCCCTTCGCGAGGGCGAGGGTCAGCATGGTCTTCTCCATCATTCATCGCCCTCCCCGCTCAGTTCACGCACGCCGTCCGAAGTGAACAGCAGCGCGCGGCCGGCATCGCCCGCCCGCAGTCGCCTTCGCAGCAGTTCCTCATCCGCGTGGTAGACCAGGGCTGCGCTGCGTCCTTCCGCCCTGAGTTTCGCCGCCTCCCGCAGCGCGTCTCCCGCGCAGGCCGGATCACAGCCGATCAGCACATCCGTGCGCGGCGCCTCGAAACGGACGCCCTGGCGCTCCAGAGCGATCATCAGCAGCTTGGTCATCAGCGCGAAGCCCACGGCGGGCATCTTTCTGCCGAAGCGTTCCGTCAGGCCGTCATACCGTCCGCCGGAGAGGATGGGCTGGCCCGCTCCGGCCGCGTGGCCCCGGAAGATGATGCCGGAATAGTAGCCCGCCTCCTGCGCCATGCCGAGATCCACCGTGACATCGGCGTCGCAGCCCATGGCCCGGAGGTTCGCGATCACTTCACGCAGACCGGCCAGGGCGGCACGGCATTCCGGGGCCTTCGTCAGCGCCTCCGCCTCATCGAGGATGGAAGCGTCGCCATAGAGCCTCGGGAGGCGCATCAGGCGGCCCGTCACATCCTCCGGGACGCTTTCCTGCTGCAGGTACATCTGGATGCCGAAGGAATCCTTGCGTTCCACCAGCTGACGAACCTCGTGGGCCTGGGCGTCGGTCAGGCCCGCCTCGCGGAGGAAGCCCGTGAAGAAGGCCGCCTGTCCCAGCTCGATCTGCCAGTTTTTCAGACCGGATCCCCGCAGGCACTTGACCGCCAGCTCGATGACTTCCGCGTCCGCCAGGCTGCCGTCCTCGCCCATCAGCTCCACGCCGGCCTGCGGCTGCTCGCACAGCATGGAAAGGGTGTCCATCTGGTAAGTCGTTGCGCTCTGCAGATAGCACAGGCGGATGGGATATTCCGCGTCCCGCATGGGCCCGGCCGCGATGCGCGCCGCCGGGATGGTGGAGTCCGGGCGGAGGGTCAGGATCCGCCCTGAACCGTCAAAGGTCTTCCAGACGTGCTCGGGACGGTAGCCGTAGGGCTTCTCGCTCAGCGTGTCGTAGTATTCCAGGATCGGCGTCCGGATCTCATGATATCCGTAGGCGCGAAAAAGGCTGCGGAACCCGGCTTCCAGCGTGTTCCGCGCCTCGCATTCGCCCGGCAGCGTGTCCTGCATGCCGGTGGGGATCTGCAGCTTCTTCAGCGACATGGTTTTCCTCCGATTTAGCGTGGTAAAGTGCTAACACGCTGAATTATCGTCTGATCGCTGCGGATTGTCAAGGGGCAGAATGTATTCCCTCTGTACTTGGGGAGATCACCAGTCGGAACCCCAGTCCGTTCCGCCGCTGTCCCAGTCGCTCCAGGTATCCGAGCCGCTGTCGTTGTCGCTCTCCCAGATATCCGACTGGCGGACGTCCGTGATGCCCCAGTCCCCGGAATACCGGTCTCCGAGAAAGTCCGCGGTGTCAGCAAAGTCATCCGCAACGCTGGTGTGATACCATCCGTCAGACATGTCGGACACCGTGTACCAGGTCCATCCGCTGCGGTAATAGTAGCCGCCGTTCCGCCTGTAGTAGCCGTCATTGCGGTGGGAGAAGAACGAAAACACGAGCGTGGCCACGGCGATCACGGCCACGACCGCGATGAGGATGGCCTTGGTTTTCGCGCTCATCGTCCCACGGCCGCTCCCGCCGAAGCGGGTCCCACTTCCGTTGGTCCCGGCATCCGAGGCGCCGCGGTTCCTCATGCCGCCCGGCTGGCCGAAGTTCTCCGGATAGATGCCCCGGTTATGGCACTCGGAGAGCAGTTTCTGATACAGCTCGTTGACCGCGTACGCCTCGTCCGGTCCCTGATAGCGCACCGCGCGGCTGCCGTCGGCCTTGTTCTTGTAGACCACGAAGCGGTCGCCGTCGCGATAGATGCCGAAGGCCTTCGGCTGGCGGTAGTCCTCGTCGATGAAAAAGCGCATCTTCTCCAGCGGCATGCTGCGTTCGGCACAATACTGCCGGAGTTCCGCGACGGTCGTCGGGCGGGTGATCGGTTCCGGCGAGGGTCCGGCCCCGTCGGTAAAGGTCAGCTGCTCAAACCGGCCCCCGCCGAGTTCCAGACCGCACTGGGCGCAGTGGCTCCAGCTCTCCTCCACCGGCGCGCCGCATCCCGGGCACTGCTTCTTCTGTGTCATGGATCGCACTCCTCTCCGTTTCCGTCACGCGATGATCTTCCTGATCGCCTTCGACATCCAGCTGATCAGGGGCCCGAGGAACAGCACGCAGGCCACCGTGACCGCGCCGACCGGGCCCGCCAGGAGGAGGCCCACGGCCGCGAACAGCGCATCCCAGGCGATGCGCACGGCGGTGGCGCTGATCCTCGGATACCGGGCCGACAGCTTGCGATGGATGATGATGGGCGCGGCGTCATAGGGCGATGTGCCGAGTTCCGCCGAAACGTAGGCGGAGACCGCCAGCAGGAACAGGGCGGCGAAGGGAATGAAGAGAAGGATCCGGGTGCCGATCTCCGGGGCCTGCGGGATCAGATCGCCCAGCAGCCACTTGAAGAAGTCGTGGGAATAGCCGACCAGGAACATGTTCGCCAGGGACCCGAAGCCGAACATGTCCTTGGCCACCGCCAGAACGGCCAGCAGGGTGACGATATGCACCACCGCCTCCACGTGCCCCAGGTCGATGCCCAGCTTATTGCTCACCCCGATGCATACCGCGGAAAAGGGATCCGTGCCGACCTCCAGCCGTTCAAAGCCCAGGACGCAAAGCCCCATCATGACGGTGGAAAAGACGGCGATGGCGATCCGGCGTCCCAGGTGGGGATGGTCCACCCATCCCCGGAAATACTGTGCGAGCGACTCCTTCATGCTTCTTCCTCTTTCTCTTCCCGGCTGTGGTTGCGCACCGGCCCCCGCAGCATGTCTCCGGTCCGCACCCGGCAGGGCAGCGGCATGCGGATGACGGCATTGGCCACCCCGTGGGTGTCCACGGTCTCGCCCGTCGCGGCCAGGGTCATGGCAGGCGCCTCGAAGGGGATCACGCCGCCGGCCGACATCAGCTCCAGCGGGTCTCCCCTGCGGAAACGGTTCTTCAGCAGGAACTCCGCCGGTTCCCCGGGCTCCGCGTCGGAGAGGGCCCGGGCCACATACTCCCGGGTCTGGGAGAAGCCGGTGGCGCCGGCGGGCTTCTCCGGCGGACCGAGCAGGAAGCCGGTGTCGGAGAGACGGTGGCTGGCGCATTTCAGTTCCGCCAGGAGTCCCGGCAGGGCCGCATCGAATGCCTCTCTCCCATGCTTCAGCAGGTCGAGGGCATGACGGTAGGCAGCCGTCACCACCGCCACGTAATACTCGGTCTTCATGCGGCCTTCGATCTTCAGGCTGGACACGCCTGCCGCGCACAGGTCGGGCAGGATGGGCATCAGATTCAGATCCCTGGCGGAGAACACATAGGTGCCGCGATCGTCCTCGGTCACGGGCATGTACTCGCCGGGGCGCTGCTCCTCCACCACATGGTACACCCAGCGGCAGGTCTGGGCGCACTCCCCCCGGTTCCCGCTGCGGCCGGTCATGGCCGCCGACAGCAGGCAGCGCCCGCTCCAGGCCACACAGCTAGCCCCGTGGACAAAGGTCTCGATCTCGATGTCCCGGGGCGCGTTCCTCCTGAGGGCGGCGATGCGCTCCAGCGTCAGTTCCCTGGCCAGGATGACCCGCTCGCAGCCCAGCTCCCGGTAGTGCCGCACCGCTGCGGCGTTGCAGGCGCTCGCCTGGGTGCTGACATGGATCGGCAGCTCCGGCACCTTTTCCCGCAGGACGCAGATGGCGCCGATGTCTCCGACGATGGCCGCGTCCACGCCGATCTCACGGGCGGTGCGGGCGGCCTGCGTCAGGTCGTCCATTTCCTCGTCCCAGGGGAAGACGTTCATGGTCAGGTAGAACTTCTTCCCCTTCGCGTGGCAGAGTTCCACCGCTTCCCGCAGGGCTTCCCCGTCGAAGTTGCCCGCGAAGGCCCGGAGACCGAAGCGTTTCATGCCGCCGTAGACCGCGTCGGCGCCGTAGTGCAGGGCGGCCCGGAGGGATTCCATGGTGCCGGCCGGCGCCAGCAGTTCGGGTATGTTCATTGGATCCCTCGCTCCTCATCCCAGTCGATCCAGCTCTCGCGATAGGCCTCCACCGCGCGCTCGTGCTCCTCCAGCGTGCGGGAGAAAACGAGCTCGCCGCTCTCGGGATCCTTCGCGCAGAAATACAGATAGCCCTCGCTGATATAGGTCTCATCCGGGTGCAGCGCCGCCTGGATGGCTTCCCGGGAGGGGCTGCAGATGGGGCCCGCGGGCAGCCCGGTCACGCGATAGGTGTTGTAGGGGCTGTCCACCGCAAGGTCGGCGTCCGTCAGCGCCATCTTCCGCACGCCGGTCACGTAATGGACAGTCACGTCACTGTCCAGCCGCATGTTTTTCTTCAGCCGGTTGTGGAACACGGCCGAGACCTTGCGGAAATCGCCGGTCTTGGCTTCCTTCTCGATCAGGGAGGCCAGCGTGAAGACCTCGTCCATGGACATGCCGAGCTCCGCCGCCCGCTCCGCGTCGGCCACGGTGTAGATGTTGTCCGTCTGGCTGAGGAGCTTGCGGATGATCTCCGCGGGCGTGACGTCGGTATAGACCTCATAGGTGTCCGCGGCCAGATACCCCTCCAGCACGTATTTCCGCCGGGACGCCTTTCCGCTCTCCCGGACATCGGCCACGTAGGTATAGTCGTTGAACGCCTCCCCCGTACGGCACAGGGCGAGGAATTCCGCGCTGTCGTCCAGGACGCCGACCTCCACCAGATACGCCGCGAATTCCTCCACGGTCCAGCCGGGAATGTAGGTGATGTTGCGGACCATCGGCACGCCGTCGCCCATGGTGAGGCGGTCCGCGATCTCCGTCATGGACATGGTGCGGGACAGCTGATAGTTGCCGGCCTGGATCTTCTGGCCGAGGCCCGCGAAATCGCAGTAATACTTGAAGACGGACGCGGACTGGATCAGCCCGGCCTCCTCCAGATCCCGGCTCACCCGGGTGAGGCTGGCGCCGGAAGCGATGGCGAAGGCCACGGGCGTGTCGTCGCTGCCGTCCACCGGGGCGGCGTAGCGGTCATAAATGCCTCTCCATGCCGTTGAGATCAGCCCCACGACGACGGCCGCGACACATATGCCCACCAGGATCGGCCGCAGGACAAGCCAAAGCCCGCTGTACCAGTATCCGCCGTATTCGCGTTCCCGGTGCAGCGAGCGATAGGTGTAATAGCGCTTGCGGCTCATGCATTCTCTCCTTCAGCCGTCCACCGCGGAGGCAGGGCGGGGCAGCGCTGTGCGCGCTTGGCCGCCCTGGCCTCCACATAGCACCCGCAGAGGGCGCACGTCCCGTCCCGCAGGTCCGCGCAGTCCGTGCATTTCGCGAGACGCTGCCGGTATACCGTCCCGGGCGCCCGTTCGTCTTCCGGCAGCGATGCCACGTACTCCGCCACCACCCGCGCCATGTCGGGGGCGCTTTGAAGCAGCAGGCAGCGGCACGGCTTCCGCTCAGGCACGGAACGTCAGGGCAGCCACCGAGCAGGCCGGCAGCGCGATCACCGTGCCGCGCTCCGTGCGCTTCAGGGCGTCCACGGAAACGGGCTTCACGGTCTCGGGGGCTTCGAACGTATTGTGGGCATGAACCTCGCCAGCCAGGATGCGGCCGCCGGTGAAGGTCTCCGCGGCGTTCACGTCCAGCAGGACCTCGGCGGCGTTCTCCGCGTCCAGGTTGGCCAGCGTCACCGTCACCGCGCCGTCCCTGACGGAGGCGGACGCGCTGATCTGCTTCACGCCGTTGGCCAGGCGGTCGGCGAAGACGGCGGTCTCCAGGGACAGGGCATTCTGGTGCGGCCGGTAGAGGTCGAAGACATGATAGGTCGGCGTCAGCAGCATGCGGTCGCCGTCGGTGAGCACCATGGCCTGCAGCACGTTCACCATCTGGGCGATGTTGGCCATCACCAGGCGGTCGGCGTGGGCGTTGAAGATGTTCAGGGTCAGCGCGGCCACCATGGCGTCGCGCATGGTGTTCTGCTGGTAGAGGAAGCCGGGGTTGGTGCCGGGCTCCACGTCGTACCAGGTGCCCCACTCGTCGATGATCAGGCCGACCCGGTGGGCGGGATCGAAGCGGTCCATCACCGCCAGATGCGCCTCCAGCACCCGTTCGATGCCGGCCGCGTTCTTCAGCGTGAGCAGATAGCGGTCCATGTCGAACACCGTGGCCCCGCCCTTGTCCTCCCATGCGCCGGGAACGGTGTAGTAATGCATGGACAGGGCGTCCAGCATATCCCCCGCGCGCCGCATCAGGGTCTCCGTCCACTGGGTGTCGCCCCCGTTGGGACCGCAGGCGATCCGGAACAGACGGTCCGGGCCGTACTGGCGGCAATAGACCTGATACTGGCGATAGAGATCGGCATAGTGCTCGGGGCGCATGTTGCCGCCGCAGCCCCAGCTCTCGTTGCCCACGCCCCAGTACTTCACATGGAAGGGCTCGTCGTGGCCGTTGGCCCGGCGCTCACGGGCGATGGTGGAGTCGCCGTCGGAATTCAGGTATTCCACCCATTCCGCCATTTCCCGCACGGTGCCGGAGCCCACGTTGGCGTTGACATAGGGCTCGCAGCCGATCTGGCGGCAGAGCTCCATGAACTCATGGGTGCCGAAGGAGTTGTCCTC
>JAEEGL010060292.1_pt1 | contig 12765 bp, 11 predicted proteins | sample 9134231 | NCBI WGS metagenome assembly JAEEGL01 (sample SAMN16246548, study PRJNA631951) | gut metagenome | biome: gut microbiome; feature: rumen; material: fiber-attached | host: Bos | place: Iran: Karaj | collected 2018-10 | reverse complement strand
TCTACGCCATTGCCGGGCTGGAAAGCGAAGGCCATGGCATTGCCTTCTCCGTACCTGTCACAAAGGTCATCGGCCTGGAAGACTTTACGGAAGAACCAGCCGCTGAGGAAGCAGCCGGATAAAGACTTTTCTTCATCGTGTTTTTCATGGCTTTACCATCATTTCACTGTTGGCAGGAAACCGGTTGATTGACTGGTTTCCTGTTTTTTTCATTCAGCCGGAAAAACATGCCGCAAAGCAAAAGACTTCGCTTCTGCGAAGTCTTCCGATGAATGTTCCGATTATTTTGAATATAGAGGCGGGCTGATGCCGTATTCCCCTTTTATTCACCCAGCGGGATTACCGAGATCCCTTCCGGCAGGACAGTGACAGAATAGTCTTTTTTACCGATGAGGCCTTCGGCAATTGCCAGGGCCTCCGGCATGCTGTGGGCAGGAATCATATGGAAATCCCTGACAATGTCATCATCTGTCCCGCTGACGAAGATGACCTTATGCTTCTCCAGGATCCGCGCAAAGATCTGGGACTGCCACTGGTCAAGAATTGTTTCCTCTTTCGGCGTCGCCCGGAATTCCTTCAGCAGCGCGCTGATATCCGTGCATTCTTTAAATGTCTTATAGAAGCCGTCACCGCCGATCCCGTCCCGGCATTCCCCGGCCGCGATGATGACGCTGCCCTCGGCACAGGTGGCTTCCGCCGTGCACATGCCTTTTACCATCTGGTACACATTCTGGTCCAGCGGATAACCGTTATTGGTCGTGATCACGATATCACCCGGTACCGCCCGGCAGCCCATCTGGTCTTTGACAAACTCACACCCGGCAAGATGGGCTGCGTCCGCATCGCCTGCATATGCCGCAACGACCTTCTTGTCCGCGTTCAGGACAACATTGACGATATAAGCGAGCTTCGCTTCCCGCGCCGCAAAGATCATATCCCGGTGGATCGGGTTGCCGTCCAGAATCCCCATCCGGGCGTGCGGATCATCAATAAACTCCGCATTGTGATTGTAATGGACACACACTCGTGATGCCACACCGGGCAGGATGCTCTTCCGGCCGCCGGAGAATCCCGCGAAGAAATGCGGTTCGATAAACCCTTCCGCGCAGACAAGGTCAGCTTCCACGACGAGCCTGTTGATGATCAGGTCGCCGCCGGAAGGAAGTGTCCCGATCCTGACCAGGTTCTCCTCGTCTTCACAGTCATGGATCACGATCTTCTCATTCCGGTAAATATCCGGTCCGAATTTGGCTTCCAGCTCTGCTGTTGTGGTCAGGCGGTGACAGCCGGTCGCGATCAGGATGGTAATATCCGCATCGGGTGCCCCTTCCCGGATCTCCTTCAGCATATGCGGGACGATCAACCGGCTGGGAACAGGCCGGGTATGATCGCTGCAGATCAGCACGACGTTCCGTTTGCCCTTTGCCAGTTCGGACAGTTTTTCACTGCCGACCGGGGCATTCATGGCCGCCAGCACCAGTTCCTCTTCCGCCAGAGGCGGCACATAAGACTCCAGTTTACCCTGCAGGACAGTCACCGGATGGCCTTCCGGGATTTCAAATTCCAGTCTTTTCTCACCATATGGAAGCGACAGCATACTTCTTCTCCTTCTCCTGTTTTTATCGTGTCAGGTGTTTCTCTTTTTTATCATCATATCATCATTCACCTTTACAGTATCTGCAATAGATAAAAGCCGGAATGGCACTGCAGATAACGGCATCAGCAGGTGTTTCAATATGCGGTTTCCTGTTCTCTGCCGGCGGCAGGGAAAAAGGGACCCCGTGTGAAGTCCCTTTTTGTATCTTCCCAATATCTGTCCCGGATGGGCGCAGACCGGTATCCATCCGGATCCTGTCTGTTTATCTGGACATTGCCTCCTGGACAGCGACTGCAACCGCGACCGTCATACCGACCATCGGGTTGTTGCCGGCGCCAAGGAAACCCATCATCTCAACGTGTGCCGGGACAGAGGAGGAACCGGCGAACTGCGCGTCGGAATGCATACGGCCAAGCGTGTCCGTCATCCCGTAGGAAGCAGGGCCGGCAGCCATGTTGTCAGGATGCAGGGTGCGGCCCGTGCCGCCGCCGGAAGCGACAGAGAAGTACTTCTTGCCGGCTTCCCAGCGCTCTTTCTTATAGGTACCTGCAACCGGGTGCTGGAAACGGGTCGGATTGGTGGAATTTCCGGTAATGGAAACGTCCGCGCCTTCATGCCACATGATCGCGACACCTTCCCGGACATCGTCAGCGCCATAGCAGTTGACTTTTGCGCGGTCGCCATTGGAATAGGCGGTCCTGTTCACGACCGTCAGCGCGTGATCTTCCCTGACGTCAGCGGAAAGATAATCATATTTGGTCTGAACATAGGTGAAACCGTTAATGCGGCTGATGATCATCGCCGCATCTTTTCCCAGACCGTTCAGGATGACGCGGAGGGGTTTCTGACGGACCTTATTCGCATTCAGGGCAATCTTGATTGCGCCTTCTGCAGCCGCAAAGGACTCGTGCCCCGCCAGGAAAGCGAAGCATTCGGTCTCTTCATCGAGCAGCATCGCGCCGAGATTGCCGTGGCCGATACCGACCTGACGCTGATCAGCGACAGATCCGGGGATACAGAATGCCTGCAGTCCGACACCAATCCATCTGGCGGCGTCAGCGGCCTTTACAGCGCCTTCCTTCATGGCAATCGCGGCGCCGAGTTCATACGCCCACTTGACGTTTTCGAAACAGATCGGCTGGGTGCTCTCAACGATACTGTACGCATCAACACCCCTGCTGTTGGTAAATGCCTTCACATCCTCGAAGCTTTTGAAGCCGTATTTGTCAAGAACGGGCTGCAGCTGGGGCATGCGTCCTTCATAATTTTCAAACAAAGCCATTGCTGCACCTCCTCTTATTCTTTCCGCGGATCGATCCATTTGACCGCTCCGTCTTCCGCCTTAAAGCGGCCGTATGTGCCGAGATTCTTCTCATAAGCCTCGTTCGGTGCCATGCCGTCCTTGATCGCATCCATCATCTTGCCGAGGCTGAGGAACTGATACCCGCAGACCTGGTCGTCCTTATCAAGCGCCATCTTTACAACATAGCCTTCCGTCATCTCCAGATACCTGGTTCCCTTTGCGGCAGTGCCATACATTGTGCCGACCATGGATCTGAGTCCCTTGCCGAGATCTTCCAGACCGGCACCGATACGCAGCCCGTCCTCAGAGAAAGCGGACTGGGTCCGCCCGTATACAATCTGCAGGAACAGTTCACGCATGGCGGTATTGATCGCGTCGCACACCAGGTCGGTGTTCAGTGCTTCCAGAATGGTCTTGCCGGGCAGGATCTCACTTGCCATGGCTGCGGAATGCGTCATTCCGGAACAGCCGATCGTCTCGACCAGTGCCTCCTGAATCACGCCGTCCTTGACGTTCAGACTCAGCTTGCAGGCTCCCTGCTGCGGAGCGCACCAGCCGATTCCGTGGGTGTAGCCGGAAATGTCCTTGATCTCTTTTGCCTGGACCCACTTTCCCTCTTCGGGGATCGGGGCCGGGCCGTGGTCCGGCCCTTTCGCGACACACATCATTTCTTCAACTTCTTTTGTGTATTGCATATGAAACCTCTCCTCCTTTACAAGCATATAAGCTCCAGCGGTTCAATGTAACTCTACAATAGCCCTGCCCTGTTTCCAATACTTTCGTTATTTCCGGCAGCCTGTGAACAGAAAAAAGGCCTCACATGATTCTTGCAAGGCCTCATTCATTAATCCATCAGCCGGTTATATCCCATCGGTACCCAGGATAATTCAGTTACCATAGTTCAGAATCATCCGGGTCCGGCAGGACAGATTTTTATTCGTACTCGATTGTCGCGCTCGGTTTCGGGGTCAGGTCATACAGGACCCGGTTGACACCCTTGACTTCATGCGTAATCCGGTCAGTGATGTGCTCCAGCAGTTCGAACGGGACATTTTCGACTGTCGCCGTAACCGCGTCACGGGTGTTGACGGCCCTGATGATGACCGGCCAGTCAAAGGTCCGCTGTCCGTCGGTAATACCGGTGGACTTGAAATCCGGCACAACTGTGAAGTACTGCCATACCTTGCCTTCCAGGCCGTTCTTGGCGAACTCTTCCCGCAGGATGGCATCTGATTCACGGACAGCCTCCAGGCGGTCACGGGTGATGGCACCGACACAGCGCACACCCAGGCCCGGGCCCGGGAACGGCTGCCGGAAGACCATGCTGTCAGGCAGGCCGAGCTGCTTGCCGACCATGCGGACTTCATCCTTATACAGGAACTTGACCGGTTCCACCAGTTCCATGTTCATCTCAGCCGGCAGACCGCCGACGTTGTGGTGTGACTTGACCGGGCCGCTTTCCAGGATATCCGGGTAAATCGTGCCCTGGGCCAGGAAATGGATACCGTCCAGCTTGCGGGCTTCTTCCTCAAACACCTTGATGAATTCGGCGCCGATGATCTTGCGCTTCTGTTCCGGGTCAGCGACACCGGCCAGTTTATCCAGGAAACGGTCAACCGCATCCACATAGATCAGGGTTGCTTTCAGCTGGTTGCGGAAGACATCAATGACCTGTTCCGGCTCGCCTTTTCTGAGCAGGCCGTGGTTGACATGCACTGCCACCAGGTTTTCACCGATCGCCTTGATCAGCAGAGCCGCGGTAACCGATGAATCCACGCCGCCGGACAGCGCCAGCAGTACCTTGCCGTCACCGACCTGGGCTTTCAGTGCCGCAACCTGCTCATCAATGAATGCCTGGGCCAGTTCCGGCGTCGTAATTCTTTCCATGCTTTCCGGACGTTTATTGTTTTCCATTTCCTATTCCTCCAATACAGAAAGATTATACATGAGTGATATGCTGTTGTGACGGATTTTTTTCAGTATCCGTGAACTTTATTCACGACGTGGGTCAGGGGTTCCCCGGCCGTAAAGGCAGCGAGGTTTGCGGCGGCGATCTGCGTGATCCGCTCCAGTGTGGAGGCAAGGTAAAACTGCCCGGCCACATGCGGGGTAATGATGACATTATCGTAGTCCCAGAGTTCATCATCCGCCGGCAGCGGCTCCGGTTCCGTCACATCCAGACCGGCTCCGCCGATCCGCCCTTCCTTCAGTGCTTCCTTGAGCGCAGCCGGGTCTATCGCATTCCCCCGGCCAGCATTGATCAGTACCGCATCCGGCTTCATCCGGGCAATGATTTCCCGGCTGATCACATGTTCGGTTGCCGGTCCGCCGGGCAGGACATTGGCAATGATGTCCGCCTGGCCGACGATATCCGCCAGGTCATCAAGCGTATACTGGGCGTCAATGTACGGCGGCAGTTCACGCAGGGTGCGGCGGATACCCAGCACTTTCGCGCCAAGGGCTTTCATCTGCCGGGCATACCGGCTGCCGATATCACCCAGGCCCATCACCAGCACCGTGCACTCTTCTATGCTGCGGACCGCGCCGCCCGGCTGCCAGCGGTGTTCCTTCTGCCGGCGGCTGTAGTAATTGAAATTCCGCAGCAGCGCATAAGTCATCGCCATCATATGGTCACTGACCGAAACGCCATAGGCACCGGACGCGTTTGTCAGTCTTGTCTGCTCCGGCAGGACGCCCGGTTTGACATACGGATCAGCCCCGGCGCTGGTCAGCTGCAGCCACTGCAGGTGAGCTGCCTCTTTCAGCATAGCCGGATCCGGGTTGCCGATGATGACATCAGCCGCCTTCAGCATTTCCGTATCGGGGCCAAAATGAAAGCTGCAGGCTTCCCCGCCCACAGTTTTCAGAAGTTCCTTCTGACGTTCCGTAAACGGCGTCAGAACGCAGACCTCAAGCCTGCTCATCCGGTTCAGCCTTCAGCAGCGCTTCCTTCTGCTCCAGCACATGCAGGGCCTTGGTGCAGGCCGCGCAGTCACAGTATTTCGCGCCGGATGCCTTGAGTTCATAGGCGTGCAGGCGGAATTCCGTTGCCCGCTCTTCCCCGAAGGCCCGCAGGGCACTCTCAGACTCGGCAAACGTCACCAGGTCATCGATCGGTACAATATCTTCCTCGATTTCCGCAATCAGGCTTTCGGCAGCCGCCTTTTCATCCGGGGTGCCGACTGAGGCGATCCACTTCTGCCCGGCTTCCTTCAGTTCAGTGCAGCAGTGCGGTACAGTGACCAGGTCTTCCACTAAAAGAATCAGTTCATCTTTATCCATAACCGGACCTCCTAACAGAATCAGTTTAACATATCCTGAAAAACAAAAAAGCGAAGATCATTGTGATCTTCGCTTCGCGGAACTTACTCAGCAGCGCCGACTGCAGTGATGTGCAGGTTCGGTCCGTTGTACCAGTACAGGAATCCTTCCACGTCAACGACATCGCCGATGTTCAGGGCTTCCACTGCCTTGTATACATCAGTTTCTTCGTTGCAGAGATAGTATTCAACGCAGAATTCGTAAGTTGTATCACCCTTTGTCAGCTGGACATACAGATCATCTGTCTTGTCTGTCGGGTTCTTGTAGGCAAAGGCAGCACCGGTTGCGCCGTCTTCATCAGTTGTGTAGTCTTCCACGGTGACCCCTGTGAAGTAGACCTTGCGGTTCTGCAGGGTGATCAGATCCGGCGAGCCCCAGAATTCATCCGCATTGACTGCTTCAGCAATCCAGTTGCCGTCTTCGATCTCCAGCGCGGTCATATCACCTTCGTCGAAGGTGATTTCAACTTCGCCGGCCCACTCACTCTTATAGCCGGTAACCTTGATCTTCTGACCTTCCACCAGCTTCGCGGCATCCTCTTCGGAACACGGCAGTTCATACAGGAAATAGGCACCGTCCGGATCCTGTGCGTAGACAGTAACCTTGTCATTCCACCAGGACTGATGACCCTGGACATAAGCCTCGATGGTTACCTTTGTATCAAGTTCAGCGGCATCATACTCGGCAAATGTCATGACTCCCTCCGACTTGGCAGCGTAATCCTGTTCCGGTTCCGGTGTCGGTGTCGGCTTAGGAGCGTTTGAGCAGCCGGCGAGTATCATCATTGCCGCTGCTGCTGTCAGAAACTTTTTCATTTTTCTTTTTCCCCCTGTTGCGGAATCCATCCGAACAACGTAGTTATTATACTTCAAGTGCGGATTTCCGCATACTTTTTTGACCTGTTTCTTAAGAACTCCTGCGTCTGTAATCCCATGCCAGATAGCCGAGGATCAGAACCCAGACACCGCACAGCCCCGCCAGCAGTGCCTTTGAGGCAGCCGGCAGCGGGCCGAGACTGTCTTCCGTATACGCGGCACCACCCTGTTTCTGATCCAGGCGGTACAGGGCTGTCACGTCCGCAAACAGTTTCTCCATGTATGCGTCATCAATGGTTTCCTTCCGCCGGACGGATTTTGTGACCTTTTCAATCAGCTGGCCGGCCGCATCCCGCAGGGACGCGGAACCGTTGAACACCGGGGTGGTAAAGGTATACTGCACGTTGTCAAGAAGAATCCGGGAAGCCTGGATCTTGATGTCATAGTGCAGATTCCCATCGGTGCCTGCTTCTTCCAGATAGGCCTGGTACGTATCGGTATTTCTTGCCTTGGATGTCACCGGTACATATCCCTCTGTTTCCGCATATCCGATCTGCACGTCATTGGTCAGCAGATACTGGGCAAACAGCCAGGCTGCCAGGACCCGCTGGCTGTCCGGCTTGTTGAAAATACACACGGAAGGTCCCTGGGAGATCATCTGCGGATGTTCCGGGTCAAACTGCGGCACCATGCGCACGGCTGTCTCAAAATCAACGAACTGGTCAGCCGGGATATCGGCCAGCGGGGCCTTGGATCCCATCCAGGTCGCCCCGGCGGTGGAATCAATCGCGAAGATGCACTGGCCGGCATTCAGGAAGTTGGCCGGATAACTGGAGATCTTGAACGTTGAGAACGCGCCTGATTTGGCATGGACAGCCACGGTTTCCAGCAGTTCCCTGGTCGTGTCGTTGAAGATGGCAATGTTCCCGTCCGCGTCGGAATAACCGGCATTTTTCTGCCGCAGCATCTGGATCATCATGTTGTCGGTGGACTTGTAGATCACCGGGATCATGATCTTCTGGCCATTGATCAGGAACACCCCGTCCGCATCTTTTGCCATGGCTGCCTCGGCCACCTCGAACATGAAGTCCCAGGTCACCACGTCAGGCACTTCATAGCCCAGGGCTTCCACATAATCCCGGTTGATGTACAGTGCCTCCGTGGAGCGCATGTACGGCAGCGCGTAATGGATGCCGCCGATGGCGCACTCATCCAGGAACTGCGGGATGATCTCATCCTGACGCGGCCCGTCATACTTCAGTTCACTCCCGCCCAGGCCGTATTTTTCATCCGCGAACAGTTCATCCAGCGGCACGACGACATTCGTGCCGGTCATGTAGGTGGCGATGTGGTCCGGGTAGGTAATGCATATGTCCGGGGTTGTGCCGGTGGAAATGTTGGTGATGACATCGTTGTAAATCCGGCCGTAGTCGGTATAGAGCCGCATGTTTACCTTGATATTCGGATAGAGCTCTTCAAAGTCCGCGATGGCCTGCTCATAGACGGCCGTCTGCCGTTTGTTGGTATCATTTTTGGCCCAGAATGTGAGTTCATAGGTCTTTGTTTCATCGAATTCCTCCGGAATGACAAAGGCACCCATCCCCCGTGACCCGTGGCACCCGCACAGCGCCGTCAGGCAGAGGCACAGCAGCGCTGCAGCAATTTTCCTTCTCATGCTCCCTTGGTCCCCCCTCTGGATACAGCGGCCATGATTTTCTTGTGGAATATCAGAAAGAGAATGATCAGCGGTATGGAAATAACAACAACCGCAGCCATCATTGCCGGTATGTTCTCCCGGCCAAAGCCGTTCTCCCGGATTTCCTGGATGCCGTTGGACACCAGGAAATAGGCCGCGTCATCCGTGATCAGCCGGGGCCATACATAGGAATTCCAGCACTCGATCACCTTCAGGATCACGATGGTGACAATGGTCGGCTGGCAGATCGGGATCATGACTTTGGTCAGATACTTCAGGTCCGATGTCCCGTCCACCTTGGCGGCTTTGTAGAGTTCCTCGGGCACCTGCTCGAAGCTCTCCTTAAGCAGATAAATATAGAAGACAGAGGTGACACTGGGCAGGATCAGGCCGGCAAATGTATTGCGCATATTCCAGTCCGTAATCGTCACAAAGTTGGTGATGATCACCAGTTCGTTCGGGATCATCATCAGGGCCAGGAACAGCGTGAACAGCAGGTTCCGGCCGCGGAACCGCAGGCGGGCAAAGGCATAGGCAGCCAGTACCGTAACCACCAGCATGACCGCGGTCGTCACCAGCGTAAAGATCAGCGTATTGCCGAAATAGCGGGCCAGCGGCACAGCGGTGAAGGCATCCGTGTAGTTCTGCAGGGTCGGCGCGGTCGTGTACAGTTTCGGCACATATTCCGAATTGTACGCGCTGTAGCTCTTCAGGGAGGTCAGCACCATCCAGTAAAACGGAAACAGCACGATCAGTGCCCAGATGCTCAGCAGGACATACGTGGCGGTTTTCCGGACGGTTTCCCCTGTCCTGCTCTTTTTTCCGATCAATTCAAACTGTGTCATGGTTCACCTCACGAAATGACGGAATTCTTCCGCCGGACCAGCAGGTTGATAACGGTGATGGTCAGCACAATGACAAACAGGATCAGGGCTGCCGCCGCCGCATAGGACGGATATCCGCCGCTGTCACCGTACAGCATGTCATAGACGAAGCCGACAATCGTGTTCATCCCGGCCGCATTCAGGTTGGTGCCGAAGATCGCCACCTCATCAGCGTATGCCTTGAAGGCCCCGATGAACCCGGTGATGACCAGATAGAAAATCATCGGGGAAATCATCGGCAGGGTGATCTTCCGGAAAATCCGGCCCTTTGAGGCCCCGTCCACCCGGGCTGCCTTGTACAGGTCGGGATCCACCGAGGCCAGCGCGCTGGTCAGGATCAGGATCTTGAACGGCAGGACAACCCAGACGGTATAGAAGCACATGACAAACATCTTGGCCCAGTACGGTCCTTCGATGAAGTCAACGGTGCTGCCGCCAAAGAAGTGAATAATCAGGTTCACAAAGCCGTCTGAATACGGCGTTTTCTTGAACAGGATCATGAACACCAGGCCGACAGCCAGCGTATTGGTGACATACGGCAGGAAGAATATCGTCTGGAACAGTTCCTTCAGCCGGGTAATCGAGTTGAGCCCCACGGAAATCAGCAGCGCGATCCCGGTGGAAACCGGCACCGTGATGATCACCAGGATAAATGTATTCTTCAGTGCCTGCAGGAAGTAAGGATCACGCAGGACATAGGCATAGTTGTACAGACCGACGCCGCGGAAGGTCTGGGAAGCGGAATTGTAGCCTTCCTCCACGGAATAGACCATGACATCGAACAGCGGATAGACCATGAAGATGCCGAGGAAGATCATTGCCGGCAGAAGGTACAACCAGGCTTTGCGTTCTTCTCTATCCATCCTGCTTTCCCCCGGTCCGGATGCGTAGTCCGGTATCTTTCGCAAACAGGTGCACTTTTGCCGGCTTGAGGGCAAACCGGATGATCTCTGCGTCATGGCTGACACTGTCTGACGGGACAATGGCGCGGATTGTCTGCGTCGTGCAGGCCGGATGGCTGCAGACCACGCTGGTATCCCTGCCCATGACCTCCACCCGGATCAGTTCCGGCACAAACGGGCCGTCATCACTGATCACAAAGCCTTCCGGCCGGATGCCGGCAAACACCTCCTGATCGGCTGTCCCCGGCACTGCCAGCACGGCCGCCTCACCGATATAGAGCTGCTCATTGCGCACCGTGCCCTGGAAGACATTGATAGCCGGGGTGCCGAGGAACCTGGCGGTAAACAGGTTGACCGGGTCATCATAGACTTCCTGCGGCGGCCCCATCTGCTGCAGAACCCCGGCAGACATGACGACAATCTGGTCGGATATGCTCATGGCCTCTTCCTGGTCATGGGTTACGAAGATGGTTGTAATGCCGGTCTCCGTCTGGATCCGGCGGATTTCCTCACGGGTCTGCAGGCGCAGCCGGGCATCCAGGTTGGACAGCGGTTCATCCAGCAGGAGCACCCGCGGCCGGTTGACCAGGGCCCGGGCAATGGCTACCCGCTGCTGCTGGCCCCCGGAAAGTTCACTTGGCCTGCGGTCCATCAGCTGGTCGATCTGCACCAGCCGGGCGGCCTCCAGGGCCTTCTCGTTCATCTGGGCTTTCGTCAGCTTCTCTGCCCCTTTCAGATTCTCCAGCGGGAATGTGATGTTCTGCCGGACCGTCAGGTGCGGATACAGGGCATAACTCTGGAAGACCATCCCGACACCGCGGTTTTCCGGCGGCAGTTCAGTCACGTCATCATCCCCGAAGAAAATCCTCCCCCGGGTAGGCTTTTCCAGACCGCAGATCATGTTCAGTGTCGTGGACTTGCCGCAGCCGGAAGGACCCAGGAGCCCGATCAGCTTGCCGTCCGGTATTTCAAAATCAAAATCATTGACCGCGACTACTTCCCCGCCCACTTTTTTATTGCGGTTCGGATAGATCTTGGTCAGATGCTGAAGAACAATTTTCATGAAGCCACCTCCTGTCTGCCGGAATATGAGTAAATTGTAACACGCGGTTATTCGCCCTGATATTGCAGCTTTGGCAAAGCGCACCTGTTTATATGCAAAAAACATGGATGTATCTGTACCGTGATCTTTCCCGTACGCTATAATTTAAATAACAATGTTCATAAAGGAGGTGGTTTTTGTGCATTACGCAATTATCGGGTTCGGTTGTGCCGGCTATTACGCGGCCAGGACCATCCGGGAGAATGACCCGGAAGGACAGATCACCGTATTCAGCGAGCACGATTATGCCCCGTACAACCCCATGCTTACAACGTATTACGCCGCCGGGAAGATTCCCTTTGAATCCCTGTTCCCGTTTGGTTCCCTGAAGCAGATCGAGGAAGAATTCAAGTTGGATATCCGCACCGGCACAAGAGTTAAGGAAGTGCACGCGGCCAGGCAGGAAATCATTCTGGAAGACGGCGAAGCAATCGGCTATGACCGGCTGCTGATCGCCTCCGGCGCCTCTGCCTTTGCCCCGGCCTTTGAGGGTCTGGACCCGGCAGATGCCTTTTACATGCGCACCGTGGACGATGCCGTAAAGCTCAAGCAGGAACTGGCGGACAGGCCGCATCACTCTGCCCTGGTTGTCGGTGCTTCCATGGTCGGCATCAAGGTTGTGGAACTGCTGAACAGCCAGGGGATCCATACCGTTCTCGCCGATCTCGCCCCGGCCATTTTCCCGCTGGCTTCCTATCCGGATGTGGCGGCCGAAATCGAGCGCCGGATCAGTGCCAAAGGCGTTGAACTGGCCCTTGGCAAAGGCCTGCAGAAAGCTGAGAAAACCGCGGCCGGCTACCACTGCACCATGTCGGACGGCAGTGTTGTTGAGGCTGACCTGGTCGTACTCTGCATCGGCACCCGGGCAAACACAAAGATTGTTGACCCGCAGGAAATCAAGGTCAACCGCGGCATTGTCGTGGATGATGCCATGGCAACATCCTGGCCGGGCGTTTACGCAGCCGGTGACTGCTGCGAGGGCCATGAACTGCAGAGCCGCAACACCATGATCATCGGCCTCTGGGCCAACGCTGCCCACCAGGGCACCACTGCCGGAGCAAACATGACCGGCAAAGAAGCTGCCTTCGACGGCGACTTCCTGCATAACATCACCCATTTCATGGATATGGATTTCATCGGTTTCG
>JAEEGL011641935.1_pt1 | contig 12766 bp, 10 predicted proteins | sample 9134231 | NCBI WGS metagenome assembly JAEEGL01 (sample SAMN16246548, study PRJNA631951) | gut metagenome | biome: gut microbiome; feature: rumen; material: fiber-attached | host: Bos | place: Iran: Karaj | collected 2018-10 | reverse complement strand
ACTATATAGGGGTTGCCGGAATACGGATCGTACACATCCCCCCAGCAGCGGCCTTCGTGCTGCTCTTCCCTGTAATCGAAGGTTCCGTTAAGGATAAGGTCTCCGACCTTCCGGTTGCCTTTGGAGGACACGCCGTACGAGTAAATGGAGCGGCTGTCCATTGCGCGGCGGAACCCGCCTCCCGTTACGGAGCCTGCCACATTGGTGCTGCCCGCATTCATAGGAGGCAACACCCCCCACCCGGCGGGATTGGAAGACCTCAGCATCGTGGCCGGATAGCAGGCGTCCGCCATGGTCCCCCTTTCCTGTCCCGCCGAATGGAGCTCCGGCAGGACAAGAAGCAGGGACAACAGCAGATATGCAGGCGTCAGGCGCACCTTGAACAATGTTTACTCAGCGGTGTAGCCGGGCTGGATCTGAGGCACGTCGTACTTGCGGGGAACAAGGATCGAAGCGTCATCGTTCGTGGACTCGACGATGACGAAGTCCTTCGAAGAGTTGTTGGTGTCCTGGAGGACGGCGCGTCCGTCGGGAGTGTAGTAGGCGATCTTGCGGAGAGTGATGTTCTTCTGGTTGAAGAGGGCTCCGCTGGCATCTACGACTGCAGGCACATGCGGGCCGCCACGGTTCTCGAAGCCGACGCGGAAACCGTCGACGGCGTCAAGGATGTCGCTGGCTGCGATGGGCTTGCAATAGTAAGCGTATGCATCGCCATAGGCGTCGGTGCCGGGGGCGAGAACGGCGTTGAGGGCAGTGAAGAGAGTCTCGGTCATCCTGAACAGCACGGGGACGGTCCCCTGTCCTCCGAAGAATCTGGCCGCGTTCTTGTTTGCTCCGAAGACTTCTTCGATGTTGGGTACGTCAGCGTTGTCGGAAGGGAACTGCGAAGCGAGCGCACCCTCGACATAGCACTCGAAGTCAGCTCCGGAAAGGTCGACGGTATTGGTGATGACCTCTGCGTCGATATGGTTCTTGGCGTTCTGCGCGATCACGATGCTCTTGCCGGGCTCTACGGGATACTGCGTGCCGTTGCCGGGAATGCGGACGACCCTTTGGACATAGCAGAAGTTGCCGGTTGCGATGTTGGCATAAGGACTTGCGGAAACGATGCTGCCGTAGGCCTCGCCGAGGTACAGGCCGTCGACATACTGGGTCTCGGAGGAATTGTTGTAAATCTCGATGTACTTGTCGATGTTGTAGGCCTTGTTGTCGAGCTTGAGGGTGCCGAAGTTGTAGATGCGGCTGATGACGAGGCTGCTGGGTATGCTCCATGCAACATTGACCACGATGGGCTCGCTTGCGTCTTCATTGCTTGAGAGAACGGCATCGACAGGGTTGCTGTTGAGGGAGATGCCGGCGGTGACGGACGCGGAGATTTCGGGAGCCTGCGCCTTGAACTCCTCGTTCGTGAGGGATGCTGAAGCCGTTACGGTATAAGCTCCGTAAGGGACTTTCTTGAAAACTGCGACGGAGTTTTCCGCCTTGACGGTTTTCACCTTGCCCGTAGCCTTGTCGGTAAGGGAGACTTCCCCGGAATAGACCGCGCTTGAAGAGAAACCTTCAGGCAGGTTTACCTGAACCGTCACCTCGGGGATGGTGGCGATTTCTTTCCTTTCGCAGGAAGACAGCACCACCGCCCCTGCGAACGCCGCTGCCGCGGCAAAAATCAAAATGGATTTTTTCATGATACCTATAAATTTAAGGATATTTCAAAACCGAATGAGAAAAAATTGGAGTTTTTCTCGACCTTGGTGCTCGAAATGGAGCTGCTCTGCCAGGGTTGCGAGAAAAGCAGGTTGTTGACATAGAAGGAGAGGTTGAAGCGGCGCGACACTTCCTTCGTGACACGCAGGTTCACAGTCCACAGGGACGGCCAGCTTTCGGCCCGGTCGGAATAAGCTCCTTTCGGGTAGATATTGTCCGCCAGGGAGTAGCCGTGCAGGAGGACGGCCGAAGGATCCGCCAGCTGGGCGGCGGTCACGGGATGCCGGCCTTCGGCGTCCTGCCATGCGACCGGAGTCTCGATGTCTATCCTGTTCTTGGAGTAGTTGTACAAGCTGGCCTGGATGGTCCCGGACACTACGAATGCGATGGCCGGAATGGACTGGACCACCCTGAGCGAGGCCGTCATGCTGCGGTTCAGGTTCTTACGGGCGCCGGCCGGATATATGAAAAGGATCTTTCTGTACGTGTCGCTGCTGCCCCTGGGCTCCTCATAGACTTCATTCGAGGACCAGTATTCCGTCTCCGCCCAGGCTCCACTGAGGAACAGCGAGGTGCCGGTGGCGCGTATCTTCCCGAGGTTGAAGTCGAATTCGACTCCCTTGCTTACGTGCACGTCTGTGTTCGACATCCTGGAGTTGCAGAAAAGGGTCGTGTCCACCACGGTCGGATGGACCTTGTCATAGACCAGGACTCCGCCTTCCTCGGTCACCGAGGATGCCGCCCACCTGTTGAAAACCACGGGTATCCATTCGTCATTGCGGGAGGAGAAGCCGTCGCTGACATCGTCCCGCCATGCGATCAGGGAGAATGACGATCCCTTCCACAGGCTGAAATCGACTCCGAGTTCGACCTTCTCGCTCCGCATCGGACGGAGATCCTTCGGAGCATGCTCGAAAATGCGGGTAGTGTAGACCCCGAGATACTTGTCGCCCTTGGAGGCATTGACGTTCATGAGGTCGAGCCAGCTGACGTCCGGGTAAAGCATCAGCAGGGAGGGGACTTTCTCGGAAATGCCGTAACCGGCCCTGAAGCTGAGCTTCCCGAAGGGGCTAAACGAAATGTTGAGGCGCGGCGAAAGGGAACTCATCTGCTCGCCCATTCCGGGCTGGATCATGGCCCAGCGCACTCCGGCCTGGCCTTTTATGCGGGGGAATTCTCCGCTGCCGGAAAGGGATATGCTGAAATTGTCCTCTGCATAAGCCGCTATCTGGTGAAGGAAAGGAATATCCTTGAACGCCCTGGCCCGGTAGGGGGAAGTCTGCAAGGGGAGAGCCGGGTTGGCATTCGTGAAACCCGGTCCGACATTGCCGTCGAAACGGTACTCCGCGCCGAGGTTGAAGCGGTTCTTGAACCGCCCGGAGCGGGTGTTGAGGTTGAAACTGTCTCCTATCTTGGCAAAGCCGTTCATGGGTATCCCTATGGTGCCGCCTTCGCCGTAATACTGCCTTGGCAGCATCGTCGCTTCGAATGTCCCTTCCGTGCGGGAGTCGATCAGGGGCTGGCCGCCCGTGACCAGGGTCCTGGTGAAGGAATCGCTCCGCTTCCAGGAGAAAGAAAGGTCGTACTTGAGGTTGCGCAGAAGAAAGAGGGGAGTGGAGAACTTGCCGCTGTGGGTAAGCGTGAAGCCGTTTTCGCGCGTGCTTTTCCATACATCCCTGACCACTTCGGAAGGGTCCGCTCCGCTCCAGTCCCGGACGTTCGTAGTACTGAGGCGCGTTGTGAAGGATGCGTTCCTGCCTGCATTGACGGTCCAGAGGACCGAGGCCAGGGCACGGAGATAAGTGTCCGTGGTATATCGGGGGTCGGACTTGCCGTCGGCGTAGTCCAGGTTGACGTTGAGAGACCCGGCCCTTCCGGCCTTGAAGCCCTTTCCGGCATAGAACTGGCGCACACCCGGGAATATCTTTGCCTTCAGCTTGAGGTCGGAGATGCCGGCCCTGCTGTTGATTATCAGCGCTCCAGAGGACATGTCGCCGTATTCGGCCGAAGGAATGCCCCGGACTATCTCGACGCTCTCGATATCGTCCGTGCCTATCGAGCGCAGGTCCACGCCTCCGCCTGCGGTGCTGTGCACCCCTCCCTTTGTGTTCATGTCGGCGTTGTTCGAGACGGGAACCCCGTCTATCATCACGGAGGCGCCGAAGGCATTGTTGGAGTCGTACTTGTCAAGGGTCCTGTTCGTGAAGGCACTGGGTGTCGTGAGGCTGGGATTGCTCGTGACGATGTTGCCCGGAAGCAGTTGCAGAAGGTCGGTCACGCTGGTCGCCTGAAGGTGGTCTATGGCCTGGCGCCCTATCTTCGAGATCGTGGACTCCGCGTTCTTGTCGCGGGTGGCCACGACGACCACGTCTTCTATCGAGAAGGACTGTTCTTCCATCTTCAGCCTGACCTCAGGCCCTGGAACTGCGACCGTAAGTTCCGAAGTCACGTATCCGAGAATGGAGCATTCCAGCTTGACCTTGCCGTCCGGGACCTTACGTATCACGGCGCGTCCCTTTTCGTCCGTAACCGCCCATAGTCCGTATTCGGGAATCTTCACCACCGCTCCCTGCAGGGGCGAAGACGCTTTTTTGTCTTCTACCGTCACCATGACCGATGCCGTGCCGGAATCGTCCGGAGCGGTCTTCGGGAACGGCAGAAAAAACAGGATTGCCAATATTCTGACAACTGTCAACACGGGACTGGTTTACTTTCAAAACCGAAAGATAACCATTTGTCCGTCATATTGGCCAGGAGTGCCGGAAAAATCACCATAAAAAGGGAATTATCTGCCCTCTGACGCCGGTGTGGCATGGAAATTGCGAATTAAAAAACGAATAGTTTTTTCATAGGTTTTATTAGGTTAGATCTGGACGGTCCGCGATGGGAATCGCAGGCCGTCCATTTTTTTCGACTTTTTTACGTACCTTTGCAGGACGAATTGTACTAAAACGACATGAAAAACTACTTCTATGAAATGGTCGATGCGGCCGATCTGGCGCGTCTCCATTACATCCCCACAACCGGGGAATTCGTGGACTGGATAGCCGAAACCTACGCCGAAATGCCGGCAATCTCGGACAAAAATGTCACTTACACTTATAAAGAATTCTGCTCCCGCATAGCCCGCAGGCGTGCCTTTATCGCGACGCTCGGACTCCCTGCCGGAAGCCATATAGCGATCTTTGACCGCAACAGCCTGGACGCGATGGAACTGTTCCTCGCCGTCACCAGCTCCGGCCACGTCGCCATGGTGTTCCCCGCCTCGCTGCCCGAACCCGCAGTCGCCGGTTCCTGCCGCAAGTTCGACATCGACGCCATCTTCGTGCGCGACGAGTTCGCTCCGCTCTGCGCCGGTCTGCAGGGTGTCAAGGTTCTTCCCGCTTCATCCATCGCAGAGAACGGAATCCCTGCCGCCAAGGTGGATCCCGACAGCCCCGCCGCCATCTTCTTCACCGGCGGCACCACCGGTTCCCCGAAGGGGGCCGTCCTCAGCCACAGGGCCTTCATGCGCGGATCATTCAACGCCATCTACAAGCCCGGAAAGGTCATCGGCGTCCACAGGTACATCGCGCTCCTGCCGCTCAGCCACGTTTTCGGCATCATCGCCGGAATGATGGGCTGCTTCTACACCGGAAACATCATCTTCACCTGCGAGGACATGAAGGCGGCCGTCGGCAGCCTCCCGATGATAAAGCCCACGCTCCTCGTGATAGTGCCCGGGATCTGCGACATACTCGCCGGCCTGGTGAAGATGCACGGCCCCGGCTTCCTCGGCGGCAATCTCCGCCTCATCATCTCCGGAGCGGCGAACGTCCCGCCCCGCCTCGTGGACATCTTCTCCAAGCTGGGAGTCGAATTCTGCTTCGGCTACGGCCTTACCGAGAGCGCGAACCTTACTTCCGCGAACGCCGATGCGGTCACGCATCCCACTTCAATAGGCAAGATCTATCCCGAGCAGCAGACCCGCATAGTCGACGGAGAGCTCCAGCTGAAGGGCGACAACATCTTCTCCGGCTACTACAACGATCCTGAAAAGACCGCTGAAGCCTTCACCGAGGACGGATGGTTCCGCACCGGGGACCTCTGCCATTTCGACGAGGACGGCTTCCTCTACATAACGGGCCGCATCAAGAACCTCATCATCCTCGCCAACGGGGAAAATGTCTCCCCCGAAGAGCTGGAAGCTCCGTTCTATGCCGATCCCTGCGTCAGGGACGCCATGGTCAAGGAAGACGAGCTCAACGGCAAGCCCGTCATCGCCGTGGAGATACTCCCGCTGATGCAGGCTTTCGACGGCAAGGATCCCGAAGAGGTCGGAAACTACATGAAGGCCCTCGTCGACAAGATCAACGCCGGTCTTCCCAGCACGCACCGCATCGCCAAGATGAGCATACGCAAGGAGGATTTCAAGCGTACCGGTTCCCTTAAAGTAGCACGTAACCAATAACATGACCATGACGAAAGAAGAGATTCTCGAAGGCCTGAAAGAGATTTTTGCGACCATCAATCCCAAGCAGGACCTCTCGGACGTAAAACCTGAAACCAAACTCCTCGAAGGGATGGGACTCGACTCCCTGTCGATGCTCCTGATGAGCCTCGCGATAGAAAACAAGTTCAACGTCAGGATAGAGGACGGCGCCCGCTTCGACAAAGTCGGGGATGTCATCGACCTGATTGCCGGGGAAGCGAAATGATACGGATCAAGCCTGTAAGCACGCGCAGCGACATGCGCCGCTTCATCGGGTTCCCGAAGGAACTCTACAAGGACAATCCTTACTGGGTACCTGCCCTCGAAGGGGATGAATATGATGCTTTCAATCCGAAGAAGAACAAGGCCTTCGCCTTCTGCGAGGCCCAGCCCTTCCTGGCTCTCCGTGACGGAAAGGTAGTCGGCCGCGTCGCCGCGATCCTGAACCGCAGGGCCAACGAGCAGTGGGGCCCCGGGACGGTCCGTTACGGATGGCTGGACTTCATCGAAGACGCCGAGGTGCTTTCGGCCCTGACCGGCGCAGTCGCCGAATGGGGCAAGGAGCGCGGATGCACGACGGTCATCGGTCCTTTCGGCTTCACGGACATGGACCCGGAAGGCTCGCTTGTCGAAGGATTTGACAAGATGTGCCCGTTCACCTGCATCTACAACGATCCTTACTATGACAGGATGCTCAAGGAGCAGGGCTTCGAGAAGCTGGTCGACTGGATCCAGAGGAGCATGCCCATCACTCCGGAGTTCCCCGCGATGTTCCAGTTTGCCGGCCAGATCGAGCAGCGCTTCGGCCTGCATGTCGTCAAGGGCATGGGCATGCGCCAGATGGTGAAAAGGTACGGAGACGGGATATTCGAGGCCTACAACAAGGCCTTCGAGCCCCTCTACGGCTTCTCGCCGCTGGACCCCGGACAGGTGAAGAAATACCTCTCCACCTACGCCACCATACTGAATCCGGAGTACATTGCGGTCTGCGTGAATTCGGAGGACAAGCCGGTCGGCTTCATCGCCTGCGTACCGACACTGTCGAAGGCTATACGCAAGAGCGGCGGCCGTCTTCTTCCCTTCGGGTTCATAAGGATACTCCGCGCGGCCAGGTTCAACGAGACCGTCGAGGCCCTTATCATGGGCGTAGATCCCGAGTATCAGGGCTCAGGAGCCATCCTGCTGATGCTGAAGTACCTGCACGAGAACTTCCTGCGGCTCGGAGTGAAGCAGATACTGCTGAATCCCCAGCTCGAGGACAATACCAAGGCGGTTACGCTTTTCGACCAGTACGACACGACGCTATACATGCGCCGCAGGGCCTACAAGAAGAGCATCTAATCCTGCCAGTGGAGATTCCTCGTCCCGTCCGGAAGCACTTCGATGCTTACGTACAGGGTGTCCTCCGGAAGAAGGCAGTCGATGTTTTCCGGCCATTCCACCAGGCATAGGAAACCGCTGTCCAGGTAATCATAAAGACCGATGTCGAGCGCCTCTTCGGGGCGCTCGATCCGGTAGAAATCGAAGTGATAGACCGGCTCCCCGGACGCGGCCCTGTATTCGTTGACTATGGCGAAGGTGGGGGAGCCCACGGCGTCCTCCCGCACCCCGAGCACGCGGCAGAGCGCCGAGATGAATGTCGTCTTGCCCGCACCCATGGGGGCTTGGAACGCTATGACGCTGCGTCCCGAAACGGCGGCGAGGAATTTCCCCGCCGCCGCGTCTATCCCCCCGAGGGAAGGAATTGCCAGAGTGTGCTCCACTATTCCCAGGTCTTGCAATAATTGTATCCGAGGATCTCGAGGATTTTCGTCTGGTGCTTTTCGATGCTCGCCTCGACGCGGGCGAAGTCCTTTCTTGCCGGCTGGCACCACTGGAGCTCGCAGACTGCGAACATCCTCGGGAGCAGCATGTACTCGAGGTGCTCCGGGGTCGCGACGTACTCTGTCCAGAGATTGGCCTGGACGCCCTTTATGTGCCTCGCTTCATCCGGGCTGAGCTCTTTCTCCGGGTCGAAGGAATAAACCATGGACAGGGGCAGATAGTGCCCTATGCCGAGAGGCTGGGCGTTGATGTCCTTGAGCTGGTAGTAGTCGAAGTAGAGATTCTTGTTGGCGGTCATGACGACGTCGTAGCCGGCTTTCGCCGCTGCGATTCCGCCCTTGCTGCCCCTCCACGACATCACCGTGGCCCCGGGGGCCAGCTCGCCCTTGAGGATTTCGTCCCAGCCGATGATCTTCTTGCCTTTCTTTGCGAGATGGGCCTGGATGCGGGCGGTGACGTAATTCTGCAGGCGGTCTTCGGCCGTGGCCTTATCGTCGCTGACAAGGCCCAGTTCCTTGATCTTGGCCTGGCAGTCGGGGTCGGTCTTCCATTCGTCCTTCGGGCATTCGTCCCCGCCGATGTGGAAATACTCGCCCGGGAAGAGGTCGGCGACTTCGTCGACTACGTCCTCGAGGAAGCGCATGGTGCTCTCCTTGCCGACGCAGAGGACCTGCCGTGAGACTCCCCAGCGGGTCCAGACCTCATAAGGCTGAGGCTTGGAGCCGGCGCATCCCAGCTCCGGATAGGAAGCCAGGGCGGCCTGCATGTGGCCGGGCAGGTCCACCTCCGGGATGATGGTGATCCCGAGCTCGTCCGCATAGGCGACGAGTTCGCGGATCTGCTCCTTGGTGTAATAGCCGCCGTAGCGTACTCCGTCGCTGGAAGTGCGGTCCTTGCCTATCTGGGTGCCCTTGCGGTATGCTCCGATCTCGGTAAGAAGGGGATACTTGTCGATCTCGACCCTCCATCCCTGGTCCTCCGTGAGGTGCCAGTGGAACGTGTTCATCTTGTACATCGCCATGATGTCGAGGTATTTCTTGACCTCGGCGACGCTGAAGAAGTGCCGGCCACAGTCCAGGTGCATGCCACGGTAGGCGTAGCGGGGGCTGTCCACAATGGTGCAGCAGGGAAGGCTCCATTGCTCCTTCGGGACGGGTTCCGTCCCGTATATCGCCGCCGGGAGCATCTGCCGGAGGGTCTGGAGTGCGTAAAGGAAGCCTTTGCGCGAGGAAGCCTCGACGACGACGGCCTTGGGTCTGACCGTGATTATGTACGCCTCTTCGCCCATGCCGTTGGCGGGGACGAAGACGATTCCGCGCACCAGTCCCTTGTCCGCGCTGGCCCGCAGGGCAGGCGTCGCGGCGAAGGAAACTGTCTTTCCGCAGGCCTCGGACAGGCGGTCCGTGAAGGTCATGATGGCCTTCTGGGTCCGCGCGTCAAGGGTGTTGTCGCAGTTGACCGTGGTGCCCCGGACCTTGAAGCTGCCCTTGCCCATGGTTATGGATTGGGGAGCGGGAAGGATGTCGGGGACGGCGGTGGCTGAAAAAGCAGTTCCGGCGGAAAGCAGCAGCAGGGCTGCAAGTGCGTGGAGTCTTCGTTTCATATCGTGGATTCTGTTATAATCCGGGAGTGGTGGCGTCCTTGTAGGTAAGTGTGATTCTTCGGAATTGATACTGATATGTAGTGGCCGATCCTGACATGGCCGGCATGAAGAGGTAGTAGGACGTGTTGGCCGCCGTACCGGAAAGGTTCAGCGCCGTCGGATCGTCATTGCCTTTGCGCCCGACATCTTCGCTCGATGCCAGTGCCGCGGCGATGGCTTCTGCATTGGAAGTTCCGTAAGTGGTAGTGATATATACCGGGAATTTCTGCGAGCTTGAGGCCGCGTTGCTCGTGTAGACGGAAACGGCGGCAAGCTTGTATCCCTCTATAGCTGGGAATTTTATGTATGCGAATGCTTCGGCCGGACGTATGGCCTTGCTCGTATATCCGCTGACGATGGCGGGAAGAATTATGATGCCCGTAGCCGTGCCGATGAGGTGGGAAATATACGATGAATAGAACTCGAACTCGTAGTCGGGGTTTGCCTTGAGCTTGCAGGTGAAGACTCCATAGTCCTTTGCGTCGGTGTTGACCGTAGTGCTGAATCTGGTGGTGAACACGTCCTTGTCCACCGTAGTCCCGTTTGAGAACGCCATGTCTATTACGATGTCGTCCTTAGGCTTCTCTTCACCCTTGTCCTGATGGATCGCGACGGTCTTCGTGACGTTGCCTGCGGTGAAGGTGACCGTGGCTTCCCTTTCGCTGCCGGAAGCTTCAGGGTAGGTCAGGGTAACGGCCTGGTTCTCACCGGCCTCTCCGGATGCGGGTGCGGTCGTGATCCAGTCGGCGTCGGTGGAGACGGTCCATGCGATATTTGAATTGACGGTAATGGTCTTGCTTCCTCCAGCCTTGTCCGCCTCGAAGGAAGTGTCGCTGACGTCGAAGCTGACCACGAAAGCCTCCTGGCTTACGGTGACGACGGCCTTCTTGCTGTAGCCGAAGAAGAGTCCGATCTCCGCCTGGCGCTCTTCATAGCCGTCGTATGCGGGGACGGTCACGCTGATGGTCGAGGTGCCGGCGTCTCCCTTCGTCGTTCCGACGTTTACCCAGCCTTCGGACGCCTCCGCCCTCCAGGCGACGTTGGACGTAATCGTGAACGTCGTTTCAAGGCCTGCGATGGTGGCTTCTATGCTGCTCTTGTCGACGGTGATCGAGATTGGCGAGCCCTCCTGGATCACGCTGATGTTGACGGTCTTCGTTCCGGCGATGACCTGCACGGTCCCTTCCCTTTCGTCATTCGAAGGGTTCGCCTTGGCGTTGACGACTATCCCGTTTTCGTTCTTCTCGGCGCTCAGCCAATCGAAACTCTCATCGACGGACACATTCCAGACGGTGTTGGACTCCACGGAAACATTCGAGCTGGAAGCCGCTGCCGTCAATTCGACGGTCTTTGATTTTACGGTGAGCGTGGGGATGCTGACCATGGCCTCTTCGCATCCCGCTGCCAGCAGGACGGCCAGGCCGGCGACTAGTATGAAATTGGTTTTCATATGGTGTTATTTTAGGTTACTAACCCCCAAAATTATGGATTCTTTTCATAAAAAGCAAGAAACGGAGTATCTTTGTCCTCGATGGAAAAAGTGAGGCTTTCCGAAATATTTCTCGCATTCGCCAAGATAGGCACATTCACGATAGGTGGCGGATATATGATGATCCCCGCCATACAGGATGAGCTAAGCCGCCGCGGATGGGTCCCGGAAGAGGAACTTCCGGACATGGTCGCCCTTGCGCAGAGCGCCCCGGGCCTCCTGACCGTCAACATGGCCGTGTTCGCCGGGCACCGCCTCCGCGGGGTGGCGGGAAGCGTCGCGGCCACCCTCGGATGCATACTTTCCCCAGTCCTTATCATACTTGTCATAGCGATGTTCCTCGGAAGCTATTCCGACCTTCCGGTGGTCGAGAAGATATTCTCCGGGGTGCGGCCCGCCGCCGTGGCCGTAATGGTCGCCTTCACGGTCCGGCTTGCCCGCCGGAACGGGACGGTGTGGTGGAAATGGGCCCTGTCGCTCGGGACCCTGGCCGGGATTGCGCTGCTGAAGATTTCACCTATATATATACTGCTCGTAGTGATCGCCGCCTCGCTCGGCATAAGCATGTGGAGGGAGAAACGATGAACGAGGGCCTGCTGCTTCTGGAACTTTTCGGGACCTTCTTCCTTATTGGGGTATTCACCTTCGGAGGAGGATATGCCATCATGTCCCTGATCCAGAGCCAGATAGTCGATCTCAAAGGCTGGATCACCGAAGGGACGTTCACGGACATCGCCGCCATTTCGCAGACCACCCCCGGCCCGATAGGCCTGAACTGCTCGACCTATGTGGGCTACGAGGTGATGAAGACGGCGGGGGCCTCCGACTTCATGGCCATCCTGGGGTCCGTGTCTTCGTCCATGGCCATAGTGCTTCCGAGTTTCCTCATCATGCTCGTAATCGTCCGATTCTACGCACGTTTCCACGAGAACGCCCTTTTCCAGGGCGTGCTGGGCGGCCTGCGGCCCGTCGTGGTCGGGATGATCGCGGCAGCGGCGTTCGCCCTGAGCTTTACCTTCGACCCTTTGTCCAGTCCCGCTTTCGGGATACTCACTGAGAACTTCCCGGACTGGAAGAGCCTTCTGATTGCCATTGCCGCGTTCGCGGCCTCCTATTTCTGGAAACAGGGCCCGATACGGGTGATTCTCGGCGGCGCGGTGCTCGGACTGCTGCTGTATTGAGAACTTTCTCTGCGAAAAAGGCAAAAAAGTTTGCACTTTCAGAAAAAGTAGCTATCTTTGCCGTCCCTTTTGCGAAAAGGGGGTAGTTCATTGATAATAATGGAAGACAAGTACAAAGCAAGTACCGAACTTTTTTAAATTCGAGAACGTTGATTCTAGGAAATTGCCGGGCATCAAGCGAAATCATAAAATATACAAAGAAGAGTTTGATCCTGGCTCAGGATGAACGCTAGCGGCAGGCTTAACACATGCAAGTCGAGGGGCAGCGCGTTGTAGCAATACAATGGCGGCGACCGGCGGAAGGGTGCGTAACGCGTGAGCAACCTGCCCCTGTCAGGGGGATAGTCGATGGAAACGTCGCGTAATACCCCGTACGATGCGTGACCGCATGGTCATGTATTGAAAGATTCATCGGACAGGGATGGGCTCGCGTGACATTAGCTAGTCGGCGGGGT
>JAEEGL011604877.1_pt1 | contig 12766 bp, 13 predicted proteins | sample 9134231 | NCBI WGS metagenome assembly JAEEGL01 (sample SAMN16246548, study PRJNA631951) | gut metagenome | biome: gut microbiome; feature: rumen; material: fiber-attached | host: Bos | place: Iran: Karaj | collected 2018-10 | reverse complement strand
TGGAGCATCTTCGAACGCGAGCACATTCTGCCCGGCCTGACTGATGGGAGATCCGTTGGTACCACCACCATTCTCAACGCCTATTCCCACTTATGTTCAGAACTCGTCTCTTAATTCTCCCACAACAACTTGACACGATCCGCAGAAATTTTACTCTTTGACAATCCTGCCTTTTTGTGATACTATGTATTCGTCAAAGAATGGTTTTTTCAATTCATTTTTAAGTATCAGTCAGGTGTCATTTTGAAAAAGTACTTGCTGCCGTTGGGGATGCTGGTCGTTTTCGAGTCTATTGCCGTTGCGCTCTGGCTCGCAAAAGACAATCTGTTTTATCTGTTCAATTTCAGTTATATCGGGCTTGCGATCTCGCTCGGAATCTTTCTCTACATAAGGAAATACAAACACGCCAGGCGAGTCGTTCAGCTCCTGTTTTGAAATGAATAATAGAGCCGGCCATGCCGGGGCGTTAAGCCCGTCATGGCCGGCTGTTTGGTTGGATGGGTTGAGCTTGTGGGCTGAAAGCTTATTTCAATTCCTCGAATTTTGCCTTCATTGTGGGGTTGTTTTTCGTAAGCTTTTTTACGCTGAGATCCTGAGCCTTATCGTTGGCAAGTCGGAGCTGCCTTTCCGAACCGATCAGGCTTTCTTTAACCTTCTGCAAATGGTCGATCGTTTTATCGATCTCTTCGATAGCTGTATGGAATTTCTCACCGGCAAGGCGGAAATTGTTTCCGAATTTCGTCTGGAAATCTTTAAGCTCGCTTTCGAAGTTTGTAACATCAATATTCTGACTCTTAATGACTTCCAGTTGATGACGGTAGGAGAGGGAATTAAGAGCGGCATTCCTAAGAATGGTGATGAGAGGAATGAAAAACTGAGGACGAATTACATACATCTTTTCAAACTTGTATGAAACATCGACGATACCGGTATTATATAGCTCATTGTCTGCTTCAAGCAGAGTAACTAAAACGGCATATTCACAATTCTTTTCACGACGGTCTTTGTCCAGTTCTTTAAAGAAATCTTCATTTTTATGCTTCGTGGCGGTCTCATCCATTTCATTCTTCATCTCGAACATAATGGAAAGGAACTCAATCCCGTCTGTACTGTTTTCGCGATAAATGTAGTCACCTTTACTTCCGGTCTTTGCGTCGTTGTCTTTCTCGAAGTAAGCATTCTGAAATGCCGTGGCGCGAAGTTTGTTGAACTCGATCTCGCAGTGCTGCTCCAGACTCTCCCCGACCATTTTTGTGGATTGCCGCGCCTTGAAATCCTTGTAGTAAGCGATTTCTTCATCTTTGCGCTTAACCTCTGCCTCGAAAGCCTCTTTTAGGTTCTTCTCTTCGAGCTTGCGTTTGCTTTCTTCCAGAGAGAGGTCATTCCTAAGCTTGAGAATTTCCTTTTCTTTCTCCTGAACTGCTTTTTCGATCTCATTCTCAGAATTGGCTCTGTCGATCTTCATCTGACTGTTGAGCCGCTGGATCTCATTATCTTTTGTCGCTATTGCAAGGGCGTTAGTGGATTTGATCCTTTCAATCTCAACAGTCTTGACCGTGTCATAAGCGGACAGTTTCGCTTTAAGGTCTGCAATAACCTTGTCCTTGTCAGCCTCCGTCCTGGCAATTGCAAGCTTAGCCTCATTGGCTTTGGCAGACAGGGCATGTTCATTATCCGTCTTGAGCGTCAGGATCTGATTTCTTAGATCGTCTATGACCTTATCTTTTTTGACTTCTAACTGAGTTAAGGCGAGTGAAATCGCATTGTCTTTTTCGGCTTTGAATTCTTTCTCTCGGCGACTGATCTCCTTATTGAATTCTGCGTCGCGGACTTGATTCACAATAGCTGCATAACCGGACTCATCAACCTTGAATACCTCGCCGCATTTTGGGCATTTAATCTCTTTCATGATTTCTCCTTCTCAATGATTATCTTTTCTTTTTTTGTAATCGAAATGAGTTGTTTTTGCGTAGTTAAGCCACCAGGATACCTTGATTGATCAAATCCTCTAAGGTTCTTAGGAAAGAAGATCTTGTGATTTTCAGTTTATCTGCTCCCAAACGGTATACAGGCGGATAACCGTCCTCGGGTCTTAAGGCGGCAATCACACTGCCATATTCGCCTTTTGATACTCCACTGTGAGGCATCGGTCCAACCAGTATACAACTGTATTTTGTTGAATACTGCGTTTTTCCAAAGTTAAAGGTCTTGCCGTCTTCATAATCCAAGTGGAACTCAAACCTATCCTTATGAAATCCAAATTGTTTTGCCCCGCCAATCAAGTCGTCGATATTTGTCTTTGATTGACCGATGACAATAATTATGCCATCACGTGGGCGTTCATCATTAACGACCTCGCCAAGGAGATGAGTTAGTCCAAGGAGTTTTAAGAAAGTGTCCAACTCGCCTGACCGGTTCAGATTGCAAAGGATTTCTTCAAGACGCTCATTGAGAATCAGTCGAAGGTTTTCTTCGAGCGGCAGCAGCTTCCCAACATCAAGCATTACGAATCCCCCTCTCCAAAAGCTTTGGTCATACGATCCTTTGCTTTTTCAAGTTTCAACTGAAGAAGAGCGATTTCGTCACGGGCGGTTTTGTACTTCTCGCCCATTTGACGTTGTTCATCCAGAGACGGGAAGGGAATGATGAGCTTTTTTAATGGTTCAATTCCAATATTAGGGATCGTTGCTCCGACCGTGATACTGTTTAAGGCGGCAATACCTCTGTCGCTGTTAAAGAAAGCTGCGATATAGTACGGGTCAACCTTTTCCTCGATTAGTTCAATTAAAAACAGATTGCCGTTGGCCAGAATGGTTTTTTTATCATCCAACTCAGCTACGGCCACCTTATAAGGCTTTCCGTTTTTTGAGAGAATCAAGCAATGATTTGTAACACAGTATTTGGTAAGTTTTTCGTCAATCTTGTTGATGTATGGAAGGTCTCTGTCGATTAAGCCGTTCTGGATATTGGAGAGCATTAAATACTGCAATTCAGTAGGGACCTGAGAGGAGATGGAATCGAGTTCTTCCGCATTCAATGGGGCGCCGCGTGTTATCCTTTTGATAACATCGCCAAAGGGAATCCCATCCTCGATAACTGGATTAAGGTATCTACTGGCATTAAGCACATATTCGTTTCCACGAAGCTTTTCAACAGATACAAATAGACTGTTGTTACTGTCATTAATAGTTTCATCAAGAATTCTGTCGATGTGATCATATGAAAGGGTGTTGCTTCTTCGCCCGGCGACAAATTGTTTGGTTGCGTCAATTAGTCGAACTCCGGTATTTCCATGACTAAGGACAACAAGAGAAACAGAGGTATTCCACATGGAGGAGAGTTTGATTGGAAGTGCAATCACACATTCAATAAACCCGTTTTCAACAAAAAACTGTCTGATTGAAGAATCCAACCGATTCCATGTGCTACCGTTAGTCATGAAACATACAGCTTTTCCGTTATCTGCTAGGATGTCCAGAATCTGGAGGCAAAACATCCAATCAAATGATGTTGCTTTTGAAAACGCAGGAATTCTGGTACGCGCTTTTTCAAAAAAAGATAGATCTGAGGACAATCTGCTTCCACGAAAACCTAATGGGAAAGAGGCAAAGATCTTCTCAAAATGTTTAGGATCATCCTGGTCCGCTTCAAAGCCCATGATAGACCTTTTCTTAAATCGAATGGGGTTTTTCGGAGGAGAATAATCCAATGACATCTTCGCGAGTGCAAGATACTCAGGATCGGTATCGAAGCCAAATAGCTGTGCGCCTGTAGTCATCTTGTCTATCATTTTGATCATACGACCGCTATGACATGAGAAATCCGCAAAACGTTCCCCACTCTTAACATCCAAAATTGATGAGGCTAAATCCATTATCTCATAAGGTAGTTCTGGATTATTATCAAAATTGATTTCAGCCAGACAAGTAATAATAAAGATCTTTTGATCGTATTTCTTTCTCAGCTCACATAATTGCCCCCAGCTTTTATCAAGCTGAGCTTTCTTAGCAAATTCAATTATATCCGGATCAATTCCAAGTTCAGAAAGTTTAGAAAAAGAGATGTCAGCCGGCTCTCCGTTGATGTAAGTTTTTGATATTAGATACGCCGCAACATTTGAGTCGTGTTGAAAATGTATTGGATTGTCAGAAATAGCTGGACGTCTGTTTACAATAGATTCGATTTCACAAAAACAATTGAAGCTCTCGTCAAATAATTGCTTGTGCTCCTGAGAAAGGTTTAAAAAAGCATTATTGTCGTTGTTCATAATGTCATCTTTAGAAGTGATCCTAGACATATCCTGCCCCCCATTTGGTTCTTGATAACCAGCGATCGCTGGTGGTTATATATTACCACACAAAAAGAGCGGTGTCAAGAGGTTTTTGAAAAAACTGGTTTTTTATAACCAGTTCTTCTGATTGAATGAAGAAACTGTCTTTGACAATCCTGCCTTTTTGTGATACTATGTATTCGTCAAAGAATGTTTTTTTCAATTCATTTCAAGTATCAGTCAGGTGTCATTTTGAAAAAGTACTTGCTGCCGTTGGGGATGCTGGTCGTTTTCGAGTCGATCGCCGTTGCGCTTTGGCTCGCAAAAGACAATCTGTTTTATCTGTTCAATTTCAGCTATATCGGGCTTGCGATCTCGCTCGGTATCTTTCTCTACATAAGGAAATACAGACACGCCAGGCGGGTCGTGCAGCTCCTGGTGGGCCTGTACATGCTCGTTTACCTGGGCCTTATATGTAACGAGAACATGCAGATCGAGGGCTTCTGGTACTACCTCTTCACCGGGGTCTTCGAGGCGGCGACCATTCATTACGCGGTCGCGAAGATCTTCGGGCCGCTGCTGTTCGGCCGGGGCTGGTGCGGCTATGCCTGCTGGACAGCCATGGTGCTGGACTTCCTGCCTTACAAGGTGCCGCAGGGCCCGCGTAAGAAGCTCGGCTGGATCAGGTATCTTGTCTTTGTCGCGTCGTTCGTTTTTGTCGCCGCGCTCTTTCTGGCCAAGGTCGGGGGCATCGAGCGCATTATGTTCCGGGCGTTCATCGTTGGCAATGTCGTTTATTATGCCGCAGGCATCGCCCTGGCCTTTGCCTTCAAGGACAACCGGGCCTTTTGCAAGTACATTTGCCCAATAACCGTTTTTCTCAAGCCCATGAGTTACTTCTCGCTCCTGCGCGTCAAATGCGACAAGAGCAAGTGCGTCTCCTGCGGCAGGTGCAGGCGGGTTTGCCCCATGAATGTCGACGTTACGGACAACTCGCGCGGAAGAGAGAATGGGACCGAATGCATTCTTTGCATGGAGTGCGTAAAGAACTGTCCTAAGGACGCGCTGTGAGAGGCACATAAGGTATTAAAACACTTTACTAATGCCGGTGCTGTGGATGGAGTTTGAATGAAAAGAGCACAAGTCCCGGCCTGCCGGCCGGGACTGCTGCGCTATTCATAATTACAGTCGGTATTTTCCGACCGGGTCACGATATCTCCCAGACCACGGTGACCGTGTCGGACACGCCGATGTCGTCGGGCTCCGCGCTTATCGAATAGCTGTCCGCGGCCGAATTCGCCGTTTTCGGGGCCATCATGCGGTTCATTGGGCGGACCTCCATGGGTATCTCGCCGCGCGAGTAGTCGATCAGCTGGATGTCGCCGAGGACGGCGCCCGACGCCTCCGCCAGCACGAGAGCCTTCTCTTTCGCGTCTTCGACGGCGCGGCGTAGCAGGGCGTTCTTGGCGGCCTCCCTGTCCTTTACGGTGAAAGCTATGCTGAATTCGGGAAGCAGCTCGCTGTTGGCCAGGGCATAGAGTATCCTTCCGAGGCGGCCGTTGTCCGAATCGAACTCGATCTTCATCATGTGCCTGTACCTGTATCCGGCAAGGCGCTGTCTGTATTCGTTACCCTCGCGGTAGCTCTCGTATTCCGTGTCGACGCAGAGATCCAGCGTCTTGAGATCGGAGCCGGCAAATCCCAGTCCGCCCAGGAGGTCCTTCATTTTTTCCGTGTCTTCCGCGGAGTGCCTGAGCGTTTCGGCGTAGTCCCCGAACAGACCGCTGAGGGTGATGCTTATCCTTGTCATGTCCGGGCGCAGCTTCATCTCGCCCTTTCCCGTAACGCGGATCGTTCTCATTTCGTCAAGTCCTTTCTTTTTCCGTATCGCCGGATTACTTTTTTTAGACAGGCTGACCGTTGGCGGCACTCGGACGTATGTCACAGTACCACGGACAGGAACTCCGGAGCGGGGCAGGGGGTCCGTTCTGTTCCGGGGTCCGTCTAATTATACCATAAATCCGCGCCGGGGGCAACGGATCGCGGCCCTTTCCGTGGGGCAGACAGCCGCGCGCCTTCTTTTCACATATCATTGAAATACTCCGCGCGGTATGATATAATGATGTCAAGCAGGTCCTGCGGCCCGTGGACCGCGCCGGCGGTATGCTCTCCGGGATCGGGGAGCGGCTGCCGGAGGTGATGAGACCCGGGGCCGGCATCCGCGGAGCAGAGAAGCAGATAAGATGACAGATGACGAACTGAGAGAGATCTGGAAAAAAGAAGAGGACTGCGCACACATACAGGGCTGGGATTTTTCGCACATCCGCGGCCGGTATGAGGAGGTGGACTGTCTACCGTGGAATTACGGGGAGATCGTACGGAGCTTTCTGCGCGATGACATGAAGCTCCTGGACTGCGACACCGGAGGAGGAGAGTTTCTGCTCTCGCTGCGGCACCCGTACGCGAACACGGCCGCGACGGAGGGCTATCCGCCTAACGTCAGGCTGTGCATGGAGCGTCTGCTGCCGCTCGGGATAGACGTCCGCGAATGCAGCGACGCGTCCCGGATCCCGTTCGCCGATGCGTCGTTCGATATGATCATCAACCGGCACGGAGACTTCTGCGCACGGGAGATAGGCAGGCTGCTGAGGCCCGGAGGACTGTTCGTTACCCAGCAGGTGGGCTCCGACAATGACAGGGAACTGGTAAGGATGGTGCTTCCGGATGCCGCGAAGCCGTTCCCGCACGAGAACCTGAAGGAGCAGAGAGCGGGATTTGCCGGCGCCGGCTTCGAGATACTTCAGGCGGACGAGGCATTCGGCCCGATCTGTTTTTACGACGTCGGGGCCTTCGTGTGGTTCGCGAGGATAATAGAGTGGGAGTTCCCGGGCTTTTCCGTCGACCGCTGCTTCGACCGGCTTCTCCGGCTGCAGCAGGTGATAGAACGTGACGGAAGGATCTCGGGTACGACGCACAGGTACCTTATCGTTGCAAGAAAGAAAGACGCGGCGGACCCGGCGCCGGAGACGGTGCCGGACAGAAGAAGACCGGACCCCTGAGAGGTCCGGACGGCAAACGCAGAGAGACCCTGAGGAGGAGAAATGAATATGAGTTCAAAAAAACCGGTTCCCGGAAAAGACGGCAACAGGTACGTACCGTTTGAAAAGCGTACCGGAGAGAGTTCGGTGGTGTTCTTTACCCGGGACCTGTCCGCGGAAGGCCTGAAGAAGATATACCGCAAAGTGGATTCAGTGCTTTGCGGGAAGGTGGCCGTCAAGCTCCACACCGGTGAGGCGAAGGGCCCTAACATAATTCCAAGGCCATGGGTGAGGGAACTGTTCGCCTCATGCCTGCCCGACGCGTCGATAATCGAAACCAACACCTACTACGAGGGAAGCCGCTTCACCACGGAAGAGCACCGCAGGACTCTGCAGATCAACGGCTGGACGTTCTGTCCGGTGGACATAACCGACAGCGAAGGCGTCGCGACTCTTCCGGTAAGGGGCGGCAAGTGGTTCAGCGAGATGCACGTCGGAAAGAGCATGCTCGGATACGATTCTATGCTCGTTCTAACGCATTTTAAAGGCCACGTCATGGGCGGATTCGGCGGAAGCAACAAAAACATAGGCATAGGCTGCGCGGACGGACGCATAGGGAAGGCGGAGATACATACGGTCCCGGGTTCCTCCAACATGTGGAGCATCGCGGAGGAAGAGCTGATGGAACGCATCTGCGAGAGCACGAAGGCCACCGTCGACTTTTTCGCTCCCCGCGTGTGCTACATAAACGTCATGAGGAACATGTCCGTCTCCTGCGACTGCGCGGGGCCTGACGCTGAACCCGTCGTCACGCCCGACGTCGGGATCCTCGCCTCACTGGATATCCTGTCCGTCGACAACGCCTGCATCGACCTGATATACAACCTTCCGAAGGGCGGCGGAAAGGACATAGTCGAGCGCGTCGAGACCAGGCACGGCCTGAGGCAGCTCAGCTACATGAAGGAACTGGGCATGGGCAACGACCGCTACATTCTTATCGACACCGACAACGGTGACGCCGTCATCACGGCGGCCGAGGCCGTCAGGGACGTGGAGCCAGTCTGGAAGCCGGACATATACAACACTTTCGCCGGACGCAACAAACTCGTCTGATCGGCGAAAGGAGATCGTATGTACTTTTCAAAGCGCGACCGGACTATCACATACATCAATCATCACAGCGGACTTTTGGAAGTGGAAGGCGAAGGCGCTCTCTGTCTCGGGGACGCCGAGGTCTGGCCGGCTTCCGGCAAAAGATGGGCGGACGATTACGACGTCCTGAGCGTCAAGGAAGGCATCACCGGCGTCGGAGAGGGATATCTGGAGGCTTTTCCGAAGATCGGCTGTCTCATTCTAAGCCGGACGGTGGAATCGTTGGCCGTCTCTCCCGAATTTCTCAAGCGGATGCGGAAAAGGGAAGTGCTGATCCGCGGCGAATATGAGTCTTTTGCGGAAAGCTTCGCGAAGGAAAACGGTCTGGACTTTCTTCACTGCGACATACATCTGGCCGACGACGATATCGAGATCGCCCATGAACACGATATCATCACCCTTCGCTTCCATTCCGACGGACCTCCCGAAATACACTACAACTGTTTCACTCCGGGCAGTTCCGCCGGCAGCTACGGAGGAGGGGAATACGCGAGCACACTGCCAAAGTTTTTTTATTTCGGTTGCACCGCGGAGAGCTTTGCGGAGAACTTCCCGGAGCGCGTCCGCGAACAGATCATATCGAACGGGGCGCTCCGGCGTTTTCTCGAATCGGCAAACCGCCGCAAGGAATGCAACGACAGAAAGACCGTCCTCGAGGTGCTGAAGAGAGATCCCTCCGCCTTCGTTTACGCGTCGGACAAACTGCAGAACGACAGAAAGTTCGTCAGGCAGGCCCTCGAAGCGAACGGCGACGTGATTAAGTTCATCAGTGACGAGTTCAGGGACGACAGGAGCAAATGAACCGTCCGAATAATACTCAGCCCCGCCGGTCCGCCCGGCGGGGCTGAGTCGCGTATGTACCTCCGATCCCGAATCTCATATCCGTCATGCACTCACTGTCGAGGCTATGATGAAATGGTATGCCGATGAACTGGGCTATGTTTATCCATATTTCCCCTCTGAATAAGCTGCGATGCTCCTCCTATGCTTTTTCCGGCGACCGAAAGCTGCTCGTCATAGCGCGGCTTCGTTTTTTTTCTCTGGCGCTGAGTCAGGCCGGGCCGGAAAAATCCTTATAGAATGAAGTCAGGCCGGGCAGCTCGGTAAAACCGATTTTTCTGTAAAAGCCGCTGGCCGGCTTATCCGCGTCGGTCATAAGAAAAATGCTGCGGATGTTCCGCGATATCAGATCGCGCTCGATCAGATCGAAAAACAGTCTGCCGTATCCTTTACCCTGATACGGCCGAGCGATGCAGGTCTCCTCAATATAATACTCGGTCCCTTCGCACCAGTGTTTGATTCGGCCGATCGCGATGCCTATGAGAGGATTTCCGCCGTCAGGCTGTCCGTCGAACAGTCCGTAGACGAGCATGCCGCGGACTTCCGTGAGATCCCTGAGGTATTCCTCCAGTTGATCGTTGGACCATTTCTCGTTCCACGGCTCGGAGCCGAAAACATCGTTGAAGAGCGCTTTGATCTCGGCCTTTCTTTCGATAAACCCGGACATCCCCAGGTCTTTTGCGACAGCGTATTCCGGCATCCCTGCCTCCTTTCCGCGCGTAAGGCGCTATTCTCTGGCAATGAAGAAGAGCTGTTCCGATGTCAAAGCTCTCCGGCTCTCGATCTGAGGAACATAATTCCCGTACGAGAGGAGACCGAAGACGTCATACCCTGAAATGATATCGTATGCAGTCTTTCGCATCTCTTCAGCGTCTCCGGAAGTCATAGCCCTGTCCATGTCGTCCGGCGTGAGGAAAAGATAAAGATGATCATGTGCGGTCGGCCCGGCCTTCAGAGAAAAAGAGCAGCACTCAAGGTCCAAATAGTCCGGGAACCGTTCTCCGAACGCCCTGGTAATATCCGCTTTTGTTCTTCCCATCAGCTCATCCAGATAACATCTGAGGTAAGAAAAAACATCGATGCCGAAGAAGATCCTCTTCTCACCGCCCGCATCGCAGGCCTGCTGTTTGTCCCAGAGGGCGCATACAACGCTCATCGCCGGATTATTATCCTCACTCAGCGCGAACAACAGGCAGTTTATGATCGATCGGAACAGGGGAGCGCTGCTGTCACAGTAATTTCTGTACGGCGAATTATTCAAGAGCGTTTCCGAGGCCGGAGAATCCTTGACCCAGATCTTAAGGATAATCTGAGAGACGGACTCTGCGTTTCCGTATACGAAAGAAGCGATCGCGTCGATCCCCGTGACTTCCTTCAGCCTGCGGTGGAATATCTCGGCGCACCGGGAGTGCGAATATGTGTGAAACAGGCGATCCGGAGACTCCGGATCGATGTCTGACATCTCAACTATATGAGGGGCCCGGGTTTGACGGGGTCGCTCTGCCCGACCGTCTTTGCGGATCCGATCACGGATCATCATACGGGATCTGCTCCTTGTCAGGTCCAATACGACCTCTCCCGCCATCAGCAGTCCCGCAACAGAAGGGACGAACGCGACGCTGCCTGGTATAACACGCCGTTCGGTACACTCGTGTTCTTCGCCGGGCGGGCAGATATCTTGTGTCCTGAAGCTGATCGACATATCCCCGATCGGTCTTTTCGGCTGTTCTTCCGAATAGACGACTTTCAGCTTTTTTACGCCGCGCCGCCTTAGTTCATAACGCATTACTTTGGCGAGCGGACACATCCGCGTTTGATAAATATCGGCGACGCGGAACTGACTGCCGTCGAGTTTGTTGCCGGCGCCCATGCAGCTTATGATCGGTACGTTGTGCTTCTGCGCCTGCATCACGAGTTCGAGCTTTGCGGAAACGGTATCGACGGCGTCGACAACGTAGTCGTACTCGTCAAACGGAAACTCGTCCGCGTTTTCCGGAAGGAAAAAGCATTTGCGAACGGTGATATCGGCATCGGGGTTGATCTCAAGCATACGCTCTTTCATTACGTCAGCCTTGTATTGACCTATTGTTTTTCTTGTGGCGATGATCTGGCGGTTCAGGTTCGTCAGGCAAACCTTGTCGTCGTCGATCAGATCAAACGCTCCCACTCCGCTTCGTATCAGCGCCTCGCAGACGTAGCCGCCCACGCCCCCGATGCCGAATACGGCAACGCGGCTCGATTGCAGTTTTTCGATCGCTTCTTTTCCGAGCAGAAGCTGTGTTCTTGAAAACTGATCCAACATATTATTCACCCAATCCCGGCCTGTCGGTTTTTTTCTTCAACAAAACGGGATCCAACCCGCTATAAACACGATGTAATTAAAAAATGTTAAACGCAAACCCGAGTTTCACGAACAGAGGCATATCCCCGGATGCTTCAAAGGACGTCCCGGGCGGAAAAACAGCGACGGTCTATTATTCATTGGCTTGTATCGGGGCTGAATACTTCAGGAACACTCCTATCAGTATCATATAGCAAACGGTCTTCGGGAGCATAAGCATGCCTAGTATCGGCAGCAGAGGCGCCGCGACCGCGACCGGAATATAGAACAGAAACGACAGCGCGACGAGCAGCCACACCGGTCGCAGAACGCCGATCTCTTTCCGAGTTTTATAGTAGATCCACACGATGACAACGCCGAGCGCGACAAACGGAACATTTCGGATGATTCCCCACAGGACCGAGCTGTTGTTTTCGAGCCATCTGTTCTGCGGCAGCGCGCATAGAATAACGCGGACCAGTGAGAGAACGTAGACAGCGGCGCCGAGGCCCTTCGCTTCCCGCCTCTTGCAAACGTCGATCCACAGTCTGTACATCAGCACGTAGAACACGGTCATGGTTACGGACGTTATAAGCTTTCCGATCCCGAGCCATGCCGTAAAGTCCGCGTCAATAAAATAGTTGAGCACGCGCGGAACAAGGTGAAACGCGTCTCCGCAGCCGAGGATCAGCGTGGCAGAGCCCATCAGCATTCCGATCCGATCACGCCGTCTGCAGAGAATACATATTCCCGCCGTTACGGCAAACAGCAGATAGATAATGTCAAACGCGCTTTCTCCGTATTTCATGATCGTTTCTCCCGGGCTTTTTTATCTATTATACCACATTTATTACTCTGTTTACGATGCTTTCCCTGCGATTTCCATCGTTTTTCGGCCGCTCGAGGAAAAAAAGCCTTCGAGCAGCCTCAAACTCCGGTGAAGATCTTGCCTGCCTCCGGAACGCTGTTTGAAGCACAAGCGGTAATCGCAACACCTGCTTGACAAAACGTCCTCTTTTTGCATATAATAAATGTGAGAAGAATAAACTAAACAGAGGAGGACTGTTATGAGGAAACTGCTGTCTGCTGTACTTGCCTGTCTGACGATTCTGTCTCTGGTATCGTGCAGCTCTATAAAACCAGATG
>JAEEGL010530662.1_pt1 | contig 12766 bp, 11 predicted proteins | sample 9134231 | NCBI WGS metagenome assembly JAEEGL01 (sample SAMN16246548, study PRJNA631951) | gut metagenome | biome: gut microbiome; feature: rumen; material: fiber-attached | host: Bos | place: Iran: Karaj | collected 2018-10 | reverse complement strand
CTTGTTCGTCAACGGAAAAGCACCAAACCTTTCCATTAGGGTGCCATGCGCCGACCGGAAATTGGTAATCTGTAATTTGCTGAATTTTATGCTCTTTGGTCAAAAAACACGAAGTTTTTCCCGTTTGGTTGTCCTTGATATAAAGTTTGTATTTTCCTAATTTGTTGGTGTGAAAAATCGTATATTTTTTATTAGGTGAGGTCATAGGGCGTAGGTAGACTGCGCTCTTAGATGGACGGTTTACTATCGGCAAAGTATCGGGAAGTTCTTGTCGCGACTCTCCGGCAGTAAATTTTTTGATGTAATAATCTTTCCATTCCTTGTTTAAGTCTCTGAACGGACTGTCAATAATATGGCTTACAGCATTGTTGACGTTTCGGGAAATGGAGGTCAGATAAATGATACTTGGCACGGCATCTTTGCCGTACACTTTATTAATATAATACCAAAGCGAATATCCGGCGTACATTGCGTCGTCGCCTTCGAGCCACGAAATTTTTTTGTATTTTCCTGACAAGAAACCGTCTCGTAAAATGTCTTCTGTTTCGGGAGTCCATTCGTTAGCGACATAAAAAGTAAGACCTTTGGTAAACCATTCGGGCAAAGTCTGTTGTGAAGAATACTGTACTTTGCTTTTTAACCCAGAGCCGCTGAAAGTGCTTTGCAAGAGCATATCAGCCACAGCCTGACGGATTTGTTTGTCAAGTTTTAAATGGTCGCCTTCGTAATAGAGGAAAACTTTGTTGTCGATGATTTTGGTAACGCCGCCCGTATTGGTTTCGTTTTCGCCGGTCATAAGTCCGATATTGGACTCTCGGAACTCGCTCAAACGGTTGAAAACTATGAAAATAATCCGGCGTTGAAGTGTTTTGCCGAAAAACTTTTCCATTTCGGGAATGATTTTGTCGCCTCTATCGCATACGTATTGCGCCAAGTCTTTGCCTTGTTGATAAAAGTACACATCGTATTTCGGGTAACGGTAATAATACCATTCAAACTCGGAATACTGCACGCGGTTTTTGCCAAAATTCATTTGATGTCCGTTGTAAAACTGTGAAAAACAATTGTTTACAGTCAGCAACAGAATTATCAAAAGCAAAGCGTTTTTTAAAAATTTCATTGTCTTAAATATTCTTTTTCTGTTCCGGTATAATTAGGTTAACCTGATTGAAATCGTAGGTTTTTTCTTCGTTGGTGTTTTCGTTGAAAATAGTTATATATCCGTGAGAATCAACGTCTTTGATAACACCTTTAAAAATTTTCCCTTCCGAAGAATATATCAGAGTGCGGTTTAGTCCGAGAAGTTTTTTCATATATTCTGCTTTTAAGGCAGGAAAATTTTCTTTTTTCAACTCCGAGAGCCTGCGCCTTAAAATCGAGACGATTTCATAAAACTTTTCGTCCAAATTATAAAACTTTCCAGTCAAATTTGTCATTGAAACAGGATTCGGCAAGTTTTCCCTCCAAAGACTTTGATTGACGTTGATACCGATTCCGATAATCGAACTTTTGATGTAATGTCCGCTTAACGTGTTTTCAATCAGCATACCGCAAACTTTTTTCATACCGCCTGCGTATACGTCGTTAGGCCACTTGATAGAAACCTCCGGCACGGAATTCTTTTCCAAAAACTCCGCAACCGAAAGTGCGGCTGCCTCAGAGAGTTGAAACTGGTTTTGGACTTCAAGCCTTTCAGGAAAGAAAACATAACTGAAAGTTAGATTTTCGGCATTTTGAGCCTCCCAAGTATGTCCGCGTTGTCCACGTCCGTCGGTCTGAAATTCTGCACGGATTACAAAATCTTCTCTCGGTGGATTTTCCGCCGTCAACTGCCTTTGCGCTTCGTTGTTGGTGGAGTCTATTATTTTAAATTTTTGCTCGTTTATCATTTTGTTTAATTCGTAATTCATAATTCGTAATTTTTAATTTTTAATTTTTTAATTTGTAATTCTAAGTCTGATTATGTTGATTTTCGGTTTTTTTGCTTGAAGTATTTTCATATCAAACCGTCCGTCTTTTATTTCGTCGCCGCTGTCGGGAATATCCTCGTTGACTTTGAGAATGTATCCGGCAAGTGTTTCGTATTCGTCGGATTTTGGAAGGCTGAGTTTGTATTTTTCGTTGATGTAATCGATTTCCAAACGTCCCGAAAAAATGTATTCGTTGGGTGCGGTTTGTTTTTCTATAAAGTCTTGACTGTCATGCTCGTCTTCGATTTCGCCGATGATTTCCTCAATAATGTCTTCTACGGTAAGCATTCCCGCAATTCCGCCGTATTCGTCAATTACCACCGCAACGCTCAGACGCTTTTTTATAAAGAGTTTGAAAAGTTTGTCGGCGGTCATCGTTTCGGGGACTTCGATAACGTTTGTGAGAATTTTTTTTATTTCAACGGGGTTGTCAAAAAGTTTCAGCGCATTGACATACCCTGCAACGTTGTCGATGGAGTCTTTGTAAATCAGCACTTTGGAAAAGCCCGAATTGATAAATTTTCTTGTCAGCGAGGCAATGGAATCCGAAATGTCGGCATAGACAATCTCGTTTCTCGGAACAAGACATTCTCTGATTTTTATGTTGGTAAAATCCAATGCGTTGCGCAGGATTTTGAAATCTTCCGGACGGTATTTTTCTTCCGTGATGTTTTGCGGATTGTTGTAATTCGGCAAAAGTTCTGAAAAACTTTCTGCGCCTTTTTTCTTCAACGACCTTGTTACCGGCAAAAAAAGCACGATATAAAGCCACGGATAAATAAGGTTGGAGAGAAAGTTTGCAAGCGAAGAAAATTTTCTTAACATCAGATTGCTTTTTTTTGCAAAAAACGATGACGGTAAGGTTTTGAAAAGTATCAGCGACAAAAAAGCCGAAACAAAACACACGGCTGTTTTTATCCAAATATTGTCTATGCAAATAAAACTTTGCGAATAAAAAATGGCTATTCCCACCATACACGCCGAAACAATTTCGCCGGTGAGCATCAGCGAGATACACAGATGTATATTGTCTTTCGGGCGGAAAACTATGCCTTGTTTTATTGTTCCGTTTTTGATGTCGATGTCAAAAAGCAGCGAATCGCAGACTGTAAGCGCGGTTTTCATTCCAGAGAAAAATACCGTACCCAAAGCACCCGAAACAAAAAGTATGATTATAGCCGTAAGCATGAAAAAAATATTTCGACAAAAGTAATAATTTTTTTTCGTTTTTTCTTTTTTTATGACAAATTTTTATTTGCAATTCTCTGCAAATGGTTTTATATTTGCGCTGTAATTGTCAACCGTTAACGACTATGATTGCAACATCATTAAAATTGGAACCGAGTGTTCCTTTTTTGGACTTCAAGACATCAATCGTTGAAAAGATTTGGAGACTCGACAGTCTCAATCTGCTTTCGGCGATTAGTGATTTGTTGACCAAAAATTCTCTTCGGGAGCCGGAATTGAAGCCGTATACAATGGACGAAATCAATCAAATGATTGATGAAAGCCTTGATGACATCAGAAACGGACGGGTATATACCGCGGAAGAATTTAAGAAAAAAATGGAAGAGGATATACCATGGCTGAAATAAAAATTGCTGTTAAAGCCCAAATAAGTTTGAAAGATTTTATGCTTTACAGCGAAGAAGAATTCGGGCAAAAAGCATTGAAAAAACTGCAAGAGAAAGTCTGGCAAAAAATTGCCGATTTGGAAAAATTCCCCGAAATAGGTTTTCCCGAACCGCTTTTGTCAAATAGGGAGGAATGTTTCCGCGCCTGCATTGTGCAAAAACCGATCAAAATGGTATACCATTACGACAAGGACGCAGATACCGTTTATATAGACAACTTTTGGGATATGCGGCGGAATCCTGTAAATCTGAAAAAAGATATATAAAATCAAGTCTGCAACGGGAACCGCGTTTTTGAAAAAAAATCACAAAAAAAAATCGTTTTTTCTTTTTTATTACGATTTTTTATTATCTTTGCAACGAAAATTTTTAACAACGAACAATAATAAAGCGTAAAATATCGTGGATTTATTTGAGAAAGTAGTAAAAAAAGTAACCGACCTCGGAAAATACCAGCAAGGCGGCGACGGTTATTTTATGTTTCCGAAATTGGAAGGAGAAATTGGTCCTGAGATGAATTTCAGAACCCCTTTCGGCGTAAAACCCGTTCTTAACTGGTCTTTGAATAATTATCTCGGTTTGGCTAACGACCCCGAAGTAAGAAAAGCCGATGCGGAAGGTGCTGCACAATATGGTCTTGCTGCTCCTATGGGCGCAAGAATGATGTCTGGTCAGACAACATTGCACGAAGAATTGGAAAGACGTCTTGCTGCTCATGCAAAAAAAGAGGCGGCTTTTGTAGTTAATTTCGGTTATCAGGCAATGGTTTCGATTATCGATTCCATTGTTGACAGAAACGACGTTATAGTTTACGATTACGAGGCTCACGCTTGCATTATGGACGGTATTTTCCTTCACAAGTCAAAATGCGGCGGCGAAAAAATGAGTTACGTATTCCCGCACAACGATATGGCAAAATTGGAAGTTATGCTTCAACGTGCAACAAAAAAAGTTGCAGAGACAGGCGGTTCAATTTTGGTGATAACGGAAGGCGTTTTCGGAATGGCTGGCGACCTCGGTAATTTGAAAGGAATTACAGACCTTAAAGATAAATATCAGTTCAGACTTTTGATTGACGATGCTCACGGTTTTGGTACTATGGGACCTAACGGTGGCGGTACGGGCGAACATTTTGGAGTTCAAGACAAGGTAGACTTGTATTTTGCAACGTTTGCAAAAGCGATGGCAGGTATCGGCGGATTTATCTCCGGTCCGAGAAATATCATTGACTTTTTGAGAATGAATCTCCGCTCGCAGATTTACGCAAAATCGCTTCCTATGCCTATGGTTATCGGTCATTTGAAACGTCTCGACTTGATAGAACAAAACCCGAAATATAGAGAAAACCTTTGGAAAATCGTTCACGCAATTCAAGACGGTTTCAAGAAAGAAGGTTTTGATATAGGTAAGACTCAATCTCCCGTAACTCCCGTGTATATGCACGGCGACCCGAATGCAAGTGATGTTCAATGTACGGCAGAGGCTACAAATCTTTTGCTTGATTTGAGGGAAAATTACGGAATATTCTGTTCTATTGTTGTTTATCCTGTTGTGCCGAAAGGTACTGTTATGTTCAGGGTAATCCCGACTGCTGCTCACACTTTGGAGCAAGTTGACAGAACGATTAAAGCATTCAAAGCCTGCAAGGAAAAACTTGATGCTGGCAGATACAAAGCCGACAAGGTTGACCCGTGGACGATGCTGAAATCAGGCAAAGTGGAATTCTAAAATTAGTGGATTAAAGATTTTGTCATAGTATTTATTTTTTGTTTTTGGACCGCTTGAAATTGTGAAATTTCAGGCGGTCTTTTTTTATTCTTCTAATTTCTGTATATCTTCCGTATCTATCATAACGGAGCGGTCGTTTTTGCTTGCCTTGTTGATGATGATTATTGCAGTGATGTCGATAGCGGCTATAAGCGCGAAAAATAATCCCGTCTCTTTTACCGTCAGCAAATAATCATACAAACCGTGAACTATCACCGGCAAAACAAGGGACAAAAGTATATATTTGTTGCGCTTGGTTTTCCGCATATAAAAGTGATTGGTTTTTGCCCTCGGAATAAAATAGCCCATAAAAACCGCAAACGCCGCATGTCCCGGAACGGAAGTAAAAGCACGCAATACACCCGTCGAGAGACCGCTCTCTAACGTGTAAATTACGTTTTCAGACGCCGCAAAGCCGAGCGAGACGGCAACCGCGTAAACGATTCCGTCAAAAGTATCGTCAAAATCTTTGTGCCGGAAGATGTAAAGCATTATAACTGAGAGTTTTACCACTTCTTCCGTCAGTGCGACACAAAAGAAATTGTTGATAAACGGGTATTCTTCCGCCGGAAAAAATTCAAACAACACATTTTCCCATAACGCCGCAGGAATAATGGTAAGCGCACCGAAAAAAAATGCGGTGAATAGGGTTTGCAGCGGTTCTTTGTCCGGGTCTCTTAAATACACGAACAACAATATCACAAAAACCGGCAATAATGCGAGTACGGTTAATTCAATCATCTGATTTTCAGTATTTTGTGCGTTTGTATGGAAATTTTCCAAACGGGGTGCTTTTTAACAAAATCAAAAATTAGAGCGTTGGCGGTTTCAAAATTTCCCCATTCAGCCTGCAACAAAAGTGCACATTCGGCAGGAACTTTTTTCGCGTATTTTTCCGCTTCGATGAGGTCATTTTCGTTGGAGACCACCATTTTCAACTCGTTGGCAACTTCCAAAACTTCGTCCAAAGGAGGCTTGTTTTTTTTCGGAGAAACCGCTATCCAGTCAAAATTTCCTGTTAGCGGACTACTGCCTGAGGTTTCAAGCCAAATCGAAAGACACTGTTTTTCAAGACTTTCGCATAACAAATCAAGATTGTGCAAAAGCGGTTCGCCACCGGTAATTACAACGTTGCAGCACGGCGTTTGAGAGGCGCGTAAGGCAATCTCTTCTACGTCGGTATTTTTTGCATCGTTTACGTTCCATGTCTCTTTGCTGTCGCACCACGGACAGTGGACATCGCAGCCCGCAAGACGGACAAAATATGCAGCCGTTCCTGCGTTAACTCCCTCTCCCTGAACGGAATAAAATTCTTCTGATACAGGCAGAAATTTCCCTTGTAAAGTATTTTTCAGCATAATGTTTCAAACAAAAATTTTGGTAAAAATAACAAAAAAAAGTTTTTTTTGAAAAAAAATTGCATTAAAAGAAAAAAAGATTTATATTTGTCTTTCGTATTATAACAGAAAATTTAAGATGGCTTACACATACAAATATCCTATGCCTTCGGTTACAACAGACACTATCGTAATAAGAGGGGAAGGCATTACAAGACAGGTATTGTTAATCAAACGTAAAAGAGACCCATTCAAAGATTGTTGGGCGTTTCCGGGCGGTTTTACGGAAGAAGGCGAGACTTTGGAGCAAAGTGCGGCACGAGAATTGAAAGAAGAAACAGGTATAGACTGTCAGTTTCTTTCACAGTTTAAGGCTTTCGGCGACCCGGGTAGAGATCCGAGGGGCAGGACGATAACAATCGTTTTTTACGCTTACGTCGACGAGGATACCGAAGCGGTTGCCGATGATGATGCTGCCGATGTAGACTGGTTTGATTTTAACAGTCTGCCCGCATTGGCTTTTGACCATGCGAAAATTTTGGAAGAATTTATACTTGCAAACCATTGAAAATCATTAGGATATATTTAATAATCAGTATTTTACTTTTTGTTTTTAGCGGCGTTGCAACTGCGCAATACAGAGAGCCGGTCTATGAACAAAAGGCAAAATTATTGTATCATATACCGAGGTATCTTCTTTGGGAAAACGGTAGTCAGGCTCAGGCTCATGTGATTACAATCGGACTTGTTAACGCCGACGAGGAACTGTCAAAGAGCCTAAGAAAATATGCAAAAAAGCCATATCAAAACGGAATAAAGGTTGTTGTAAGGGATTTTTTGTCGGTTGAGAGTGCCGTTTCCGATAAGAGCCTCAGTGTGCTTTTTGTGCCGTATACGGGGGACTTTGTTTCGGCGATGTCGCTCTTGAAATATACTCCCGTTGTTGTAATTTCAGACAATTATGCCGACAGAACGGAAGTGATGATTGACTTTTCGGACGGTAAATCCGGGTTTGTAACTTTCGGTTTTAACACCTCAAATCTTAGAAAAGAAGGCATAAATGTAATGCCTGATATGACAAGGGTACTTCACGGGGAGGACATTTCTAAGGATGCTATTATAAAAGAGCAGTCAGAAAAACTTACGGAAAAGGAAGAGGAGTTGAATCAAAAACTAAAACTTCTTGAAGAAAAAGAAAAAGAGATTTTTCAAAAACAGCAACAGATTGAAATTCAGAACCGAAACATGGCAATTCAGAGTCGTGGCATTCAAAATCAGGTTGAAAAACTCGAACGTCAGCAAGAAGAAATGCAACATCTGAAACGTCAGCAGGATAGAATTACCAAAGAATTAGAAGAAACTGAGGCAAATTTGAAGCGCAAAAACGCAGAAGCCGTTTCGGTTGCACAAGAACTCGAACAGCAAAAAAGCGAGGTTGAGGCTCAGCACGAAGTCGCAAAAAGGCAACTTGACCGTATTAATCGAATCAATGAGGAAATCCGTGAAAAAGAAAGCGAACTTACACAGTTGAATCTCAAAAATCAACTTTTGAACAATATTCTTTTGGTTTCGATGGTGGTTTTGGCAGTTTTCCTTATAATGTTGTTTTTTATTGCAAAACTTTATATCGGTAAACGCCGTGATAATCAGAAACTTGCAAATCAAAATCAGCGGATAGAGGAGCAAAATGTTGAGATAACGGCGCAGATGGACGAAATCACCGCTCAAAAAGACAAAATCGTGGAAAGTATCCGTTATGCGCAGAAAATTCAACAGGCTGTAATGCCGCCGCAAGAGTATTTTTCAAAATACTTGCCCGACCATTTTATTATGTTGAAGCCTAAGGATATTGTCAGCGGCGATTTTTACTGGGGCAACGACATTGGCGATAAGTTTGTTTTTACGGCTGCCGACTGCACGGGACACGGTGTTCCGGGTGCGTTTATGAGTCTTCTCGGAATAGCATTTCTTAACGATATTACCGCGAGAATGACCGAAGAAAATATTTCAGCGGGCGAGATTCTAACGCTTTTGCGCTCTGACATAATTACTTATCTTCGTCAGTCGGGTAAGGAAGACGAGCAGAAAGACGGTATGGATATGGCTGTTTGCGTTTATGACAAAAAGAACGGGAAAATTCAGTATGCTGGTGCGCACAATCCGTTGATTATTATTCGGGACGGTAAACTTTCTCAGACAGATGCCGACGAAATGCCGATTGGATATTATGAAAATCAGACCGATAGGTTTACAAATCACGAACTTGACGTTAAAAAAGGCGATATGCTGTATTTGTTTTCTGACGGTTATGCTGATCAGTTCGGAATTTCGGGCGGTAAACGTCGCAAATATATGATTAAGAATTTCAGAGATTTTTTAATGCAGATTCACACTCTTGATTTGCCGGTTCAGAAACAAAAACTTGAAGAAAACCTCGAACAATGGCGTGGAAATTTAAAACAATTGGACGACGTTTTGGTGATGGGAGTGAGGTTTTAGATATAATAAACCCCGTACATGAAAATACGTGTACGGGGTTTATTGTATAATTTTTATGGTGTTTAATTATTTCTTCTGTGCGCCGTAACCGCTTTTTGCTCCGAAAAATTTCATTGCTTTGTCAAAGTTGTAACGGTTGCCGTACATTGATACGCGGATTGTTTCGGTGCCCTGCATGTTCAAACCGTTGGCCTGACGGTATTGGTTTGCTGCTGAATTAGCGTCAAAACTGCTGCTGCGGACTACTTTCAACGAGGCAAAACCTTTCAAATAATCGGGGTCGATAACATTGACAAAAGCGTCGCTGCTTGAAAGTTCTTTGTTGCCTTCGGCTTTCGGAAGTGTTTTTTCGTCAATGTCTTCAAAATTTGCGCATTTTACGTTTGTCCATTTTCCGCCGCCGGCAGAGGGAAGTTGAAGGTCAGCCGCATTCATGAAGAAAATGTTGTCGTAAAGGTTGGTAACGCGTTTTTCCTCAATCACTCTGTCAGGACCGCTCAAAGCGTGTGTACGCGCTACTGCCGAGTAGTTGTTGCAAAGGAAAATGTTGTGGTGAACGTCGCTGTTGACCTTGCACATAAACTCGTAACCGTAACCCATGTCTTCCATCACTTTGTCTCTGCACCATGAAAAAGCAACGGTGTTGTGGTGAAAATCTACGTGCGAATCCGTGCCGTTTTTGTTCCAGCCGTCAATTCTTACGCCTGAAAAACGGTTGCTGATAATCACGTTGTTATAGATTTGGATTTCACCTTTGCGGGCGTTAATCTGAATGCCGAAATAAGGGCTGTTTGCGATAAGGCAGTTTCTGATAATCAGGTTGCCGCAGATAGCAGCGTCAGAGTGTATTGCCTGATGGCTCAACTGTTTTGCGCCGTCGTCAACCATGCGTCCGGTTTCAAACTTGTCGGACGGACAGCCGTTTTTCGGGTCTGACGGGTCGTTGGGAAGATAGTAGTTTTCCAAACCGTAGTTCAGCATTATGCCGTCGATGGTGAGCGTTCCGAAGCCGTTGCCCATGCCGTCATCGAGTTTGCTGAGGGTGATGAGGGCTTTGTTGCCGTTGGTGCCTGACTGCTCTTGCGTCGGCTCTATTCTCGTGATGTATTTGAACGGGTCTCTTTGTGAAAAATCGCTGTTGTAACCGCCTTCAAGGGTTACCCAGTTTGAAATTTCGATGTATCCCGCGTTCATATAGCCGAGATAGTTGCCTTCTGCGACTTTTATTGTCGCACCGTTTTCTTTGTTGTCTTTGATGAGGTTCAAGACCGCTTGAATGTCTTTTTTGGGAGTTGACGCGCTCAAACCGTCAGCACGCGCACTGCCCGATGCCGACACGTAGTAGGTTTTTCCCGTCGTACTGCTGCTGTTTGAAGTGGTTTTTCCGAGCGATGACGAAGAATTGTTTGAGGAACTTGAACTGTTGGAGTTTGAACTGCTGCTGTTGTTTGCACTGCTGCTTGAATTGTTTGAACCGTTTACGGCGTTGTTAGCGGCTTCCTTTGCTTTGTTTAGCAGGTTTTTGCCGAGTTGAGCCGAAGATACCTGCGGTATTGCAACCGCTGCCGCCAAGGTTAATGCGGCAATTTTAACAAAATTTCTAATCTTCATAATAATTTAAACTTTTAGGGTTAAAAAAAATGTATGGCAAAAATGCTGCAAAAAATATGCCGAAAAAGTCTGCAAATATTATTGTTGTTTAGGAAGTTTCTTATATCAGAAGTCACGCTTGTAGTTTCTCTTTCAGAATGTTCCACAAGAACAACGGATTCCCAATCACATACCTCCTCCACATCCGCTTAGGTTCAAACAACAACCTGTATAGCCATTCCATCGAGTGTTTCTGCCACCACAAAGGAGCCCTTTTCACCGTTCCAGCATAGAAGTCGAACACCGCACCGATGGTACTCACATGACAATGAATATTCAATTCCTTCCAGTGCTGGTACGTCCATTTCTCCTGTTTAGGTGCCGTCATGCCTATCCATAGCAGGTCTGGATTGGCCTTGTTGATAGCCTGTATCATAGCCTTATTGTCTTCGTCCGAGAACTCTGGTTTGTATGGAGGAGAATAGGTCACTACTTTCAGATTAGGATAGTCCACTGCTGCCCGTTCGCGAATCAATGACAACACCTTATTGCTCGACCCCAGGAACATCACCTTACATCTTACTTCATCCTTCTTACATCTTACATCAAGTCTTTGCATTTCAAAAGCAAACAGATCCCATCCTGCGATACGCTCCTTAGGCTGCGACTTCGCTTTCAGCCAACGGCAAGCTTTGACAATACTCGATCCGTCAGGAATAAGATACTTCACACATCCCTCCTCATTTTCAACTCTCCATTTTCTATTCTCCATTGTAGAGAGCGCCTCGGCAAACACCTCATCCTTCTGTGCTACATTAAAGGAGTGTGCGTTGATAGTATTGATGAGCACCTTGCCTTCTGGAATCTTGCTCAATTCGGTTTGTGAGCAGACTATATTTTGCGTTTTGAGTCGAAATGACATTATAGATATTATTGAGTTTATCTATATAATAATCAGCGTCAAAGTGTTCGTATATGAAGTGACGAGACGATTTACTCATCTGCTCTAATTTGTCTTTGTGAGTATGCAGGTAAGTAATCGCATCCACGATGGATTGTGTATCTTTCACTTTGATGAATAATCCATTCTGCCCTTCTGTTACAACAGCTGGAATACTGCCAACAGGCGTAATGACAGGAACCACTCCATAGCTCATACATTCGAGTAGAGACATTGGTAGTCCCTCAAAGAAGGTGGGCATAGCAAGTACATCAAGACTTTGCAAGAATGCTTTTTTGCTATCTCCACTAACTATTCCAGAATACACGAACTGATTTCCAAGTATTTTGCTAAACTGCGGTAGATATTGTCCTTCAAACTCTTCCGCTCCTGCAATTTTAAGACAGAACGGGATATGATATTCCTTTAATATACAACAAGCCTGCAAGAGATAGTCCATACCTTTTGTCTTTGCTATGCGACCAAGATAGCCTAATATAAGAGGAGAAGAATCATCTTTGTATTTGCGTTCAAAAGCTTTGGCATCTTTCAAATCTACGCAGTTCGGTAGTGACACTACGTTTTTTGCATGGAATCTCGTTCTAAGGGCCTCTGCTTCCGTCTCACTCAGCGTAATGAAAGGCACATTCCATGAAAACACATAGTTCAACATCTGTCGGAAAGGGAATGGGATGCTTTCAGATGTAAGATAAACCCCTCCATGAATGTGTATAACCATCTTGTTCCCATTTTTGAGTGCCGCATACATAAATGGTGTATCTCGTATGATGCTTGGCTTCTCCAATGGAAAGTTATAATGTACGATAGCATCAGGGTAAGTCTTTAGAAGGCTTTTCCAGTCCTTAAATTTTCGTCGGATTGAATTTACCCTATAAAAGCCACCCTTTTCGCCGTCCTTCCGTCCCAATTCAAAATGCACATAGTCTTGATGCGGGTTGTTCTCTATGATGAATCTCGTCACAGAGGACAATCCGCTGACATTCTTCGTCGGGTCAAGTGAAGGTGAAG
>JAEEGL010073964.1_pt1 | contig 12766 bp, 10 predicted proteins | sample 9134231 | NCBI WGS metagenome assembly JAEEGL01 (sample SAMN16246548, study PRJNA631951) | gut metagenome | biome: gut microbiome; feature: rumen; material: fiber-attached | host: Bos | place: Iran: Karaj | collected 2018-10 | reverse complement strand
GAAGTATCTGAAGTTGGGAGCCGGCTATACGCTGCTCGACAACAACTTCCGCGAGGACATCAGCTATAACACCAGTGGCTCGTATAACAACTGGCGCCCCAGTTACTGGGGAGTGCGCCACCGCTTCAATGCCTCCGTCACAGGGACGTATAAGTTCCAGAACAACCTGCGCATCTCGCTGCGCGAGCGCTGGCAGTACACCTACCGTCCCGAGACCACCGTCACCCGCTGGGACTTCGACAACTCCTACTGGGAAGACAAGGTGCGCAGCAGCAAGGGCAAGCACCAGTTGCGCTCGCGCCTGCAGTTGGAATACGACCAAAAGGGAGCGCTCCTGACTCCCTATGCCAATGTGGAGCTGTACAACTCGCTGGCCATCGAGAAGATACGCTATACGGTGGGTACCGACATCAACCTCACAAAGCAACATACGTTCAGCCTCTTCTACCGCTATCAGAACATGAAGAATGTCGACGCCGACGAGTACGACCCCGACATGCACTATATCGGAGTGGGCTATAAGTTTAAATTCTAACATCAAGCAATAAAATGAAAAAGATATTATTCCTCTACTTGGCAGCAGCCTTGTTGACAGCCTGCCAGAAAGACGACACCGACTTCAGTGCCTATACCAGCGGCGAAGCATCAACGGCCAACATCATCAGCATCACCTACAGCGGGACTTCTGTCACCGTGTCGGGCGACACGAAGGGCTATGTCACCACCGACGGCGCCGACGTGACGGTAGACACCGGCACCGACACCGACTCGTTGCTGCTCATTCTGAGTGGTTCCACGACAGACGGTTCGCTGATTATCTACCGCGAGAAGAAGTTCGGCATCAAGCTCAATGGTGTCAGCATCAACAACCAAGACGGACCGGCCATCAACAACCAGTGCGGCAAGTCACTCTACCTGGAAGTAGCCAGTGGCACCACCAATACGCTCACTGACGGCACCAGTTACGACGAGACCGTCAGCTACCAGCAGAAGGGTGCCTTCTTCAGCGAGGGGCAGGTCTACTTCACGGGTACGGGTTCGCTCAACGTAACGGGCTCTACCTATCATGCCATCGCCGTAGACGACTTCATCGTCATTGACGGAGCCGCCATCACGGCCTCATCATCCACTGGTAACGGCATCAAGGTGAACGACGGTTTCTGGATGAACAGCGGCACGCTGGACATCAGCGTCACAGGCGATGCGTGTCGTGGCATCAAGTGCGACTCGGTAGTTGTGATTACCGGTGGAACGACGACCATTACCACATCGGGCGACTGCGTGTATGACACCGAAGAAGCCGACTACAGTTCGGCTGCCTGCATCAAGTGCGACTACGACTTCTCCATGTCGGGTGGCACACTGACCGTGACCAGTAGCGGTGACGGCGGAAAGGGTATCAACTGTGCCGCAAATGTCCTGTTCAGCGGCGGTACGCTGAAGGCCGTTACTACGGGTTCAAACGACGATGCCAAACCCAAGGCCGTCAAGGGAGATACCGGTATCATCGTTAGCGGAGGTTCCTTCACAGCTACTGTCAACAAGAGCTGGGCCTGCGACAACGGCACTGACAGTGACACACCAGAAGATCACCTGACCATACAAGGTACCCCCAAGACCCAATCAATCGCCAAGAAATCAGTAATCATCACTTATTAATGAACCAACTATGAAACATCTGTTTGTCATACTATTTGCACTGACGGCTAGCGTGGCTGTCAGTGCCCAGAGTGCAGAAAAGCTCTATCAAGAGGGTAAGAAACTGTACGATGCCAAGAATTATACGGCAGCAGTACCTAAGTTGAAAGCCGCAGCAGAAAAAGGACACAAAAAGGCCCAATACCGTTTAGGACGCTGCTACGACAAGGGATACGGTGTCGCCGAAAATGATGCACAAGCCGTACAGTGGTATCAGAAGTCAGCAGCCCAGGGCCATGCCAAGGCCCAATACCAATTAGGCAAGGCCTATAAGGACGGCGAGGGCATCGGTAAAGACCGCGCCAAATCTGTCAGTTATTTCACCAAAGCAGCCAAGCAGGGTAATGCCAATGCTCAGTATCAGCTGGGCAAGGCATACATGAAAGGTAATGGAGTAACAGCCGACGAGAAAAAGGCCAAGACGTGGCTAAAGCGTGCCGTCAAGAACGAGAAAGACGGTAGCAAAATCCAGGAGAAGATTCGCAAGGAGGCTGCCGAGGGCGATGAAGATGCCAAGAAAATGTTAAGCCTCATCCAAGGATAACCAATAAACTGAGGCCCGACACAATTTTAATACAACTCCAGCGTTATAAATAATGAAGAAACATTATAACTGGATGCAGCATCAGTCACGACAGGAAAACATGGTTTATTGGGCACTGTGGGGCTTACTCTTCGTAACCCCCTTGCTCAGTCTCTACGTGCGTACTGTCAACGATACGGAACTGATTTTCGACTGGCAGGAGGTGTTCATCGTGTGGCGACAATACGCTATCTACCTGCTGCTGTTCCTGCTGCACAACTACATTCTGGCACCGCTATTGGTGTACAAGCAGAAGTGGCTGGTCTACTCATCGCTGGTTGCCTGCATGTTGGGCGCCTTCGTGTTCTACCAGTGCCAAAGTCGGCCTGACGGCATGGGAAGAGGCCCACGCCACATGGCACAGCACGAGCAGATGATGCCTCACGAACGAATGCACGACGGTCCGCCCGAGGAGGATTTCTTTGACCACGAGCCACCGCCCATCGAGGAAGACGCACCAGGCATGGGACCCAACGAGCAAGCCATTCAGCACCATCCCCAAGGCGAACGTGCCGACAGGAAGCCCATGGGGAAGAGACATCCCGGCTTTTGGGGTCAGCACGACGTCATTGCCATCATTATCCTGGTGCTGATGTTCGGCATGAACCTCGGTATCAAGCTCTACTTCAAGAGCCGCGGCGACCAGAAGAAGCTCATCGCCCTGGAGAAGGAGAACCTGGAGCAGCAGTTGGAATACCTGAAGTACCAGATCAACCCGCACTTCTTCATGAACACGCTGAACAACATCCATGCGCTGGTGGACATAGACCCCGAGAAAGCCAAGGACACGATACTGGAGCTGTCGAAGATGATGCGTTTTGTGCTCTACGAGGGCAACAAGCACGGCGTTCCGCTCAACCGCGAGTTCGACTTCATCCGCAACTACATCACGCTGATGCGACTGCGCTATACCGACAAGGTGAAAATCACGGTGGAGCTGCCCACGGAAACTCCCGATAAGCTTGTCCCGCCTCTGATGCTCATCACTTTCATCGAGAATGCCTTCAAGCACGGCATCAGCTACCAGCACGAGTCATTCATCGAGGTAAAGGTGGAAATAGAACAGGAGCAGTTGCGATTTCTGTGTCGCAACTCAAAGGCTGACAAGCCCAATCAGGAAAAAGGCGGCGTAGGACTCGCCAATGTCAAACAAAGATTACACTTACTATATGACAACAACTTTACACTCCATATACAGGACGAACCTGACATTTATAACGTTGAACTAACAATACCACTCGCATGATACGCTGTTTAGCCATTGACGACGAGCCGCTGGCTCTCCAACAAATAGTAGCCTACATCAAGAAGGTGCCGTTCCTGGAACTGGCAGCCCAGTGCCAGAGCGCCCTGGAGGCCAGACAATTCCTGGAACAGGATACTGTCGACGCCATCTTCTGTGACATCAACATGCCCGACCTCAACGGCATGGACTTCGTCAAGTCGCTGACCGTACCGCCGCTGATTGTATTCACAACGGCCTATGCAGAATATGCGGTCGAAGGATTCAAAGTCAATGCCGTGGACTACCTGCTAAAGCCCTTTGGCATGCAGGACTTCCAACGGGCAGCACTCAGGCTGAAAGACCGGCTGGAAACACAGGCAGACAAGGCGGAGCCCGCCAAGAATACGGACACGCCCCCATCAGTCCCCACCCCCCGTGCCGCCTCGGACCAAGATGACACGCTGTTTCTCAAGACTGAGTACAGGATAGTCAAGGTGGCTATCAAGGATATCCGCTATGTGGAAGCCATGAGCGAGTACTTGAAGGTACACGTTGAGAACGAACCGAAGCCCATTGTCACACTCTTGTCGATGAAGAAGATGGAGGAGCGACTGCCTGGCTACTTCATGCGCATTCACCGCTCATACATCATCAACCTAAAAATGATTCAGGAGGTCAACAAGAACCGTGTCATCATGGATGCTGACACCTACCTGCCCATAGGCGACATGTACAAGGAAGCCTTCCAAGCCTACCTGGACACCAGGTTCTTAGGGAAATAGTCACTTTACTCCATGGGGAAGAGTCCGAAGAGTTTGGCGTCGATCATGTCCGTCACCTGCTTCAGAGCTTCGGGATCTTCCCCAAACTTACAATGATCACCATCCACGATAATCAGCGGACCTTTGTAGGTGGTAATCCATTCTTCATAGCGTTTCTCCAAACCCTGCAGATAGTCCAGACGCATGGTTTGCTCGTACTCGCGCCCACGCTTCTGTATCTGAGCTACCAGTGTAGGTATGGACGAACGGATGTAAATCATGAGGTCAGGCAACTTTACCAACGACATCATGAGGTCAAACAGGTCAGAATAGTTGGCAAAGTCACGGTCAGACATCATGCCCTGACCATGCAGATTGGGCGCAAAGATGCGGGCGTCCTCAAAGATGGTACGATCCTGGATGATGACCTCGTCTGACTTGGAAATCTCCACCACCTCCTTGAAGCGCTTATTCAGGAAATAGACCTGAAGGTTGAACGACCAGCGGGGCATGTCTGCATAGAAATCTGCCAGATACGGATTGTTGTCTACAGGTTCGAAACGGGGTGTCCATCCATAGCGATGGGCTAACAACTTGGTCAGTGTGGTCTTGCCACTGCCTATATTACCAGCTACTGCAATGTGCATGTCTTTAAGGAGTTTGAGAGTTAGCAGAAAGAGGTGAGAATAGTCCGAAGAGCGTACTGTCAATACGGTCGACAATGCGGGCAAAGTCCTTGGGACGGTGTTGGAAATCGAGGTCGTCCTTGTCTATCGTCATCACCCGCCCCTTATACCTGTTATATATAAAGTCATCGTAACGCTCATTCAAATTCTGCAGGTATTCCAGTTGTATGGTCTGCTCATAGTCGCGCCCACGTTGCTGGATATTGCCCACCAGATGGGGTACCGAGGCACGCAGATAAATCATCAGGTCGGGGATGCGCAACAGCGTCGTCATCTGTTCAAACAGTTCCATGTAGGTCTGGTAGTCGCGGTCAGACAGGTTGCCCATGGCCTTGTTATTGGCCATAAAGACATAGACTCCCTCATAGATGGTGCGGTCCTGTATGACGGTCTTCTCTGACTGGGCTATGGAGAGCATGTCGCGAAAGCGTTCTTTCAGGAAATAGACCTCCAGATTGAACGACCAGCGATGAATGTCACTATAGTAGTCTTCAAGATAGGGGTTGTGCTCCACGGCCTCATAGCGTGGTTCCCAACCATAGTGCTTGGCCAGCATACGTGTCAGCGTAGACTTGCCACTACCTATATTTCCCGCAATTGCTATATGCATTGTTTTAGGTTTCCAGACTCTGGGGCTTACTTCTTCAGCTTGAAGGAGTTTTCGATACTGGTCAGTTCCGCACCGAAGTTCTTGTCCACCTTCAGGCGCTGTTCAATGGCCGTACAGCTGTGAATGACCGTAGAATGGTCGCGTCCACCAATCAGTTGTCCGATACGTGAAGCTGGCATCTTCGTGTACTTCTGAGCCAGGTACATGGACACCTGACGGACCAGTACGAAGTCGCGCTTGCGAGAACGGCTGAACACACTCTGCTGGGAGACACCATAGTGGTGGCACACCTTCTCCAAAATGTCGTCAACGGTCAGCGGTTTGTTGTCCACCTTCACGGCACGCTTGATGACGCGCTCTGCCAAACGCATGTCGATATTGGTATTGTAGACCACGCTATAAGCCAGCAGAGAATTGATGACACCCTCCAAGTCGCGTACACTGCCATTGGCCGTCTCTGCAATGAAGCGGATGACATCCTCAGGAATCTGCAGACCGTCACGACGGCACTTGGCGTGCAGGATATCCATGCACAACTTCACATTGGGCTTCTCCAACTCTGCAATCAAACCACAGGAGAAACGGGTCAGCAGACGATCCTGCAACCACTTCAGGTCTACAGGAGGACGGTCACTGGCCAGAATGATCTGCTTACCAAGACGGAACAGATGGTCAAAGATGTGGAAGAACGTGGCTACCGTCTTCTCTGCCGTAGCCCACTCCTGTACATCGTCGACGATGAGTACGTCAATGGTTTGGTAGAAATTGATGAAGTCATTGACTGTATTCTGGCGGCTGGCATCTGTAAACTGCACTTGGAACAGGCGTGCCGATACATAGAGCACACGCTTGCGAGGATACATTTCCTTACAACGCACGCCAATGGCATTAATCAGATGCGTCTTGCCACAACCTGAAGGTCCGAACACAAAAAAAGGATTGAACGTAGACTTGCCCGGATGCTCTGCAATCGACATTCCGACAGTACGGGGCAACTTATTGGAATCGCCTTCAATAAAACTCTGGAACGTCTTATGCAGGTCAAGCTGGGGATTGATGTCATGGGGAACGGCATCCAGTAACTGGGGCGACTTATTGCCCTGAGTCGCTGGCACTGGCTCGATATTGACTGCCTCGCTGCCTTCTACATCTACCGTCACGTGATGCTTCTTGTCAGCCACCACACGATAGTTCAACTGTACATTTGTACCAAAGCAACGACAGAGCACCTTGCTCAACAATGCCACATAGTACTGCTCCAAATACTCGTACACGTACATACTAGGTACCTGTACGAGGAGAGTCCGGCTGTCTTCATCGTAATGCTCGAAGACTATAGGCGCGAACCATGTTCTAAATTGCTGCTCCGTGACGTTTTCCTTAATCAGACTAAGGCAGTTGTCCCAAAGCGCCTTTGGATTTGTTTCCATGCGGCGGTCGTTATTCTTATTAAATAAATATTTTACAAATGGTTAAATTGTTTTCGGATGCAAAGTTCGTACTTTTTTTTCATTTATGCAAATCTGCATTTTTAATCACAAACCATTCATAAACTCGTAACTCACTCTTTTTAGGCGCTTTAAGGGATGCTGATATCTTTCTTTACAGAAAAAGCGTTTGCAAAATTCCAAGCTTTTAATTATCAAGCACTTAACCTTTTAAAGCACACACCGACCCGCTTGTGCAATCAAACTATTTTAGGTCTTCCGAAAGTGTGCAATATCAAGCAGTTGGAGGAATAGAGTTGAAATTCCTTAACCACCTTTTCCTATTTAGACAAATTAAAAATTATGGCCTATTTCTCACTTTGTTTTGCTACCAAAAATCGAGAAATGTACATAGCGCTTAGGATGGGCCTTGAGGTCAACGAGCAGAGAGTCTGCATCAGCTACAGTATTCGTGAGATTGTGATAGAGTGTTGCATCACGCATCAGCAGTCCTAAAGTACCTTCGTTGCTATTGAGCTTACGTGTCATCTCATTAACATTAGCCAAGGTTTGGTTGACGCTGGCTGTCATTCCTGCTACATCTATAGCGGCCAGATTGCCTGTCAACTGCTGGGTATTGTCCAAAACACCATTGGTTTTCTGAATCATCTGCGGCATTTCCCTGTTGAGCGATGCAGACAGAGTGCGCAGTTCGCTGCTTGTAGCATTCAGATTGCTTGTCATTCCTTCTACGTTGTGAAGCGTCTGCTGCAAGGCTGGGTCAGCCAATAGGGTATTCAGGCTGGTCAGGATAGAGTCCAACTTAGGCAAAAGAGCCTCAACTGCCGGCATCATCTTGCTGAGCTTGCTCATCATGCCTCCCTCAACTCCACCGGGGATTGTGTCTCCTTTGGCTACCATATTGACAGGATCGTCACCCAACAACAGATTAATCTTGATATTACCCAACAGGTCACTGGAAATCTCAGCCCTCGAGCCACGAGGCAAACGCATACGATTGTCCAAAGCCATGACTGCTATCAGTTTGCCCTGAGGAGAATAGTCGTAAAGGACTTCTTCCACCACTCCCACCTTATAGCCGTTGGCATAGACGGGAGTAGACGCTGACACACCACTGACATCCGTGAAACTGACGTAATAGCCATCGGCATTACCAAAAACGCTCAATCCCTTGAGGAACTGAAGTCCATAGAACAATACTACAATACCTATAATGGCAACTATGGCGATTTTAACCTCCTTGGTAAAGAATTTCATATTCGCTTCGATTTCTATTTACTTTTTACTTTTCCATTCATTGATGGCCTCCTGTACATTCATCTTCCTACCTTCTTTGAAGGCTACGATAAACGCCTGTGGGAAGCTACTTGTCAACGACTTGCGCAGTTGACTGATTGTACGGTAATCCGTTGAGGAACCTACCGTATATTTATACAATCCACCTTCTTGATAGAATTCTGCCTCTTTCTGGCCTTTCAACTGTGGATCGTTTGTCCGCAGTTTGTAACCACTGGCCATTATCTGAACCTTGAAAACCGGAGCAGCAGACGCTGTAACAGCTGGTGCTGGGGTGGTTACTGGTGCTGGGGTGGCTACTGGTGCTTGAGGAGTTGCAGAAGCCGTGGTGGCAAATTGGGGCTGAGGAGCAGCAGGAGCTACAGGAGCTGTTGCAGGTGCTGCAACTTGTGAAGCCGGGGCGGGAACTTGCGGTGCAGGAGTGGCAGCAGGTGCAACCTGAGGCTCTGGCGTAGCAGGTGCTACTTGGGGCTCTGGCATAGAAGGTGCGACAGGAGCAGCAGAAACAGAAGCCAAGATTGCATCAGCATTGGGCGACTGTGAAGTGACAGGGACCTGTTCTGGTTGCTGGGGAGCCTTGCCTTCACGGGCATCCTCTAACTCTTGAGCCATCTTGCTTTTCTTCTTTTTTTTCTTCTTTTCAGCTTTCTTTTCATCCTGTTGTGTCTTATTTCCAGCCATGGTCTCTTCCTTACTATCTTCCCTCTTATCAGCCTTTTTCTCTTCCTGCTTTTCGAAATTTTGAGCCACAGACTGATTACCATCGTGCTTGCGCTTATAGTCAAGGAATGCCAGATAAATGCCCTGCCCCAGACTGTTTACACCCTCACTGGAATGCAGGAATCGTTCCTCGTCAGGAGTTGAGATGAAACCCAGCTCTATCAGACAACTGGGCATAGATGTCTCACGCAACACCAGGAATCCAGCCTGCTTGACGCCTTTGTTCTGACGACCGGCCTGAGCACAGGTACGTTTCTGTACGAACTTGGCCAGTTCAACACTCTGGGCCATGTTATGATCCTGCATGAACTCGAACATAATATAACTCTCGGACGAGTTTGGATCGAAGCCTTGATAGCGTTGTTTATAGTCTTTCTCATAGAGGATAACCTCATTCTCACGCTTTGCCACAGCCAGGTTGTCAGCTGCTCGGTGCATACCCAAAGTATAGGTTTCCAGTCCACGTGAGATGCGTCCTTTTGGCAGCGCATTGGTATGCACGGAGATAAAGAGATCGGCCTTGTTCCTATTGGCAATGTCGGCACGGGTATGCAGAGGGATGAACACATCGGTCTTACGCGTATAGATGACTTTCACGTCTGGGCAGTTACGTTCCACCAGCCTTCCGAAGGCCAGTGCCACGTTCAGATTGATGGTTTTCTCCTTGGTCAGCGAACCCACGGCACCCGTATCATGACCACCATGACCTGCATCTATTACCAACGTAAACTTCTTGGATTTTGCTGCGGCAGTATAGTTGGCAGTATGCCCAACGGCAACTGTTGTCAGTGCCGTCAGCATCAGCAATCCTGCCAGAATCAGTATTCTATTCTTCATTTCGGGTGCAAAAGTACTGATTTTCCGTCAAATACAATGTACTTACTACTTAGTTTTATCATTTATTAAGTGTACTTCGACACCTGCCCCCTTACAATCACCCCCAATAGGAGGATTGAGTTTGGTGACAGTCAGGTCGAGCGAAGTGACTTGAGGAAAGGTTTCAAGCACTGCGTCGGCTATGCGTCCAGCGACACGCTCCAATAACTGCGAGGGGATAGCCATCTCGCGTTCAATTAGACGATAGAGCACTGCATAGTCTAGTGTCACCTCAACCATATCATGCTGCATGGCTGCATCAATATTGTAACCACAACGTACTGAAACGAGGAAGTCCTGTCCCACCGTCTGTTCCTGGGGCAACACCCCATGATAGGCGTGGAAACGGGCATCCTTCAGGTAAATATAACTTGATGATAACTTCATACTACAATAATTAATATTATCCACAACGTGATGAACCGCAATTCTTGCAAATCAGACAACCCTCCTGATAGACCAGGCTTTCACTACCACAGTTAGGACACTTCTGCCCCTTGGCCTCGGTACCGTCGACAATATACTTCTTTAATGCTCGCTCCACACCGACTTTCCAGGTATTGATGCTCTCAGACTTTAACTGCAACGAGCTGACCAGTTTGATAACGTGGTCAATAGGCATACGATAGCGCAACACGCCGGAAATCAGCTTTGCATAGTTCCAGTACTCAGGATTGAACTTCTCCGACAGTCCCTCGACAGTCGTCTTGTAGCCGCGCTTGTTCTCAAACTGGAAGTCATATCGCTTCGTGCCGTCCTCGTTCACTTGCTTGATAATCTTGCCCTTGGTAACGGTCTTGGGCAATACAATACCCTCCTCGTCATCCTGCAGTCCTGTGAAAATCTCATAAGGATAGCCATCCAACAGTCCAACGAAAGCCACCCACTTGTCTTTATTGTTCTGGAAACGCACTACGTCGCACTCCAGCACCTTCGGACGTACCTCTGTCACCTCAGGGTGCTTGCAGGGGGAATCGGGTTTCTGCTCCAAGTTATTATCCTTAGTGGTGTCTGCCTCTTGCTTTTCACCATTTTCCTCTTTTTTCTTATCTTTCTTGGACACACTGATCATCACGCCTGCACGACTTCCATCACGATAGATGGTACAGCCTTTGCAACCTGAGCGCCAAGCCTCGACATAGAGCCGGTTGACCAAAGCCTCGTCCACATCATTAGGCAGATTGACTGTTACGCTGATGCTGTGGTCCACCCACTTCTGGATAGCCCCCTGCATACGCACCTTCATCAACCAGTCCACATCATTGGCCGTAGCCTTATAGTATGGTGACTTAGCCACCAGTTCATCAATTTCCTCTTGGGTATAGCGCTTGGTGGTATCCAGACCATTCACTTTCATCCACTCCATGAACTTGGGATGATAGACAATATATTCCTCGAACGAGTCGCCTACCTCGTCGACGAAGTCCACATGGACATCGGCATCGTTGGGATTTACCTTGCGGCGGCGTTTATAAACGGGCAGAAATACAGGCTCTATACCACTCGTAGTTTGTGTCATCAGCGAGGTTGTACCCGTAGGAGCAATGGTCAGACAGGCGATATTGCGTCTTCCGTACTTGACCATATCCCTGTACAACTGCTCGTCGGCCTGCTTCAAACGCAGAATGAAGGGATTCTGGGCCTCGCGCTGGGCGTCGTAAATCTCAAAGGCACCACGTTCCTTTGCCATCTCTACACTCGACCTATAGGCGTTCAGCGCCAGTGTCTTGTGTACCTCTACGCTGAAGTCGGTAGCCTCCTGAGTACCATAGCGTAGTCCCATGGCTGCTATCATGTCACCTTCGGCAGTAATGCCCACACCCGTACGGCGGCCCTTCGAACTCTTCGCCTTAATCTTTTCCCACAAATGCATCTCAGCACCCTTCACCTCCATCGACTGGGGATCGCTCTCCACTTTTTCCATGATAAGGTCAATCTTCTCCAGTTCCAGGTCCACAATGTCGTCCATCAGGCGTTGGGCCATCCGTACATGCTTCTTGAACAACTCGTAGTCGAAATAGGCCTCCTTGGTGAAGGCATTCTTCACGTAACTATACAAATTGATGCTCAGCAGACGGCATGAGTCGTAAGGACACAAAGGAATCTCGCCACAAGGATTTGTCGACACGGTGCGGAAGCCCAGGTCGGCATAACAGTCAGGAATGCTCTCCCTCAGGATGGTGTCCCAGAACAGCACGCCCGGCTCTGCACTTTTCCATGCATTGTGGACAATCTTCTCCCACAGAGCCTTTGCAGAAATTTCCTTTCGGACATCAGGATTGTCACCTGTAATAGGAAATTGCTGCACATAGGGCTTGTCCTCGGTGGCGCAACGCATGAACTCGTCGTCTATCTTCACAGACACATTAGCACCCGTCACCTTCCCTTCCGTCATCTTGGCATCAATAAAAGCCTCCGAATCAGGATGCTTGATGCTGACCGACAGCATCAGCGCACCACGGCGACCATCCTGGGCTACCTCACGCGTACTATTACTATAACGTTCCATGAAGGGCACCAGTCCCGTTGATGTCAATGCCGAATTGTTCACAGGCTGGCCTTTCGGACGAATGTGACTCAGGTCGTGGCCCACACCGCCACGACGCTTCATCAACTGCACCTGTTCTTCATCGATGCGCATCACAGCACCATACGAGTCTGCATCGCCGTCAAGTCCAATCACAAAACAGTTAGACAGCGAGGCTATCTGGTGATTGTTGCCAATGCCCGTCATAGGACTTCCGGCAGGTACGATATAACGGAAATGGTCCAGCAGGTCAAAAATCTGCTGTGCCGACAACGGGTTTTTGTACTTCTTCTCTATGCGGGCTATCTCGTTAGCCAGTCGCCAATGCATCTGTTC
>JAEEGL016338845.1_pt1 | contig 12767 bp, 14 predicted proteins | sample 9134231 | NCBI WGS metagenome assembly JAEEGL01 (sample SAMN16246548, study PRJNA631951) | gut metagenome | biome: gut microbiome; feature: rumen; material: fiber-attached | host: Bos | place: Iran: Karaj | collected 2018-10 | reverse complement strand
AGTTATTTCCCATTTACAGAACCATCTTATGAAGTAGATGTTACATGTTTTAAATGCGGAGGAAAAGGATGTAATTTGTGTAAACAAACAGGGTGGATTGAGGTTTTAGGATGTGGAATGGTTCATCCAAATGTGCTTAAAATGAACGGATACAATCCAGAAGAATATAGCGGATTTGCATTTGGAACTGGAATAGATAGACTCGCAATGTTTAAATATGGAATAACTGATATGAGGTATTTATATGCAAATGATGTAAGATTTCTATCTCAATTTGATAGAAAGGATAATTAAAAAAATAAGGAGAAATAATAATGAAATTAAGTTTGAATTTTTTGAAAGACTATGTTGATGTAGATGTAGATGTTAAAGAGCTGGCAGAAGATATGACAGCTGTTGGAAACGAATATGATAGTGCTGAAAAATTAATAAACGCAACTAATTTGACTATAGGAAAAGTAATTGAATGTAAAAACCATCCAGATTCAGATCATTTACATGTTTGCAAAGTAGATGTAGGAAATGAAGTGCTAAATATTGTATGTGGAGCACCAAATGTTAGAGAAGGACTAAAAGTAATTGTTGCATTAGTGGGAGCTGATCTTCCTGGAGGAATAAAAATTAAAAGAAGTGAAATTAGAGGTGCTGAATCAAACGGAATGCTTTGTTCACTTCAAGAATTGGGAATTGAAAATAAATTTTTGTCAGAAACTGATAAAACAGGAATTCATGAATTAGACGAAAATGCTCCAATTGGAAAAGACCCTATTGAATATATGAAATTAAATGATGAAGTGATTGATTTTGATTTAACTGCAAATCGTGGAGATTTATTAAGCATACTTGGTATGGCATATGAAGTAGGAGCAATTTATAGTAAAAAAGTAAAAGACATTGATTTAAAATATAATCCTATAGATGAGAAAATAGATTTTAATTTAGAGATTGCAACAGATAATTGTAGTGCATTTTTAGCTAAAAAAGTTAAAAATATTGTAATAAAAGAAAGTCCGGATTTTATAAAAATAAGATTAATTGCTTCAGGAATAAGACCAATTAATAATGTTGTAGATATAAGTAACTATGTTATGTTAGAAGTAGGCCAACCACTACATTTTTACGATGGAGATAAATTAGGAAATACAATAAAAGTTAGAATGGCAGAAAATGGTGAAAAATTAACAACTTTAGACAATATAGAAAGAGTATTAGATGAAGAGGATATTGTAATTACAAATGGGAAAGAAGCAATAGGTCTTGCTGGAGTTATGGGTGGATTAGATACTGAAGTTACAGAAAACACAAAGAGTATTTTGATAGAAGCTGCAGTATTTGATTCTGTAAAGGTAAGAAAAACGTCAAAAAAAGTTGTAAGAAGTGAATCAAGCAATAGATTTGAAAAAGGTTTAGACTCAAACAGAACTTATATGGCAATAGAAAGAGCATGCAGTTTACTTGAAAAATATGCTGATGGAGAAGTTTTGTCTGGAATGGAAGTTTTTGATAAAACTGAAAAAGATGATAAAAATATTCAAATTGGAATAGAAAAAACAAATAGAGTATTAGGAACTTCTATTACTATAGAAGAGGCAATAAATGTTTTAGAAAGATTAGGATTTACTGCTAATAAGTTAAACGATAATGATCTAAATGTAATTGTTCCAAGGAGAAGAACAGACATATGGATTGAAGAGGATTTAATAGAAGAAATTGGACGTATTTATGGAGTAAATAATATAATTGGAAAACTTCCAGAAATTCCAATGAGAACAGGAAAATATGATAAAACTTTAAGAGGAATAAGGAATAAAATGGTGGATTTGGGATTAAATGAAACATTATCTTATATTCTTATTAATGAAAAAGAGGCAGAAAGTTTTAAAACAGAAGATGTTAAAAACATTTGCCTTTCAGATCCAATAACAGAAGAAAGAAGTAGGCTACGTCACAAAATAATTCCATCTTTAATGAAAATATATGATTATAATTATGCAAGAGAAATTAAAGATGTAGCTTTATTTGAAATCGGTAAAGCTTTTTATGAAAAAGATGGAAGCTTTATAGAAGATCAAAAAATTGCAGGATTGATGACAGGAGATTATTTTACAGGAATTAAAAAAGAAAAAGTTAATTTCTATATTGTTAAAGGTATTTGCGAAGAGTTATTAGATTATTTGGGATATGGAAATAGATATAGTTTTGTTGCAAACAAAGAATTTCCTCAAGAAATGCATCCATATCAATCTGCATATATTTCAGTAAATGGCGATATTGTGGGGTTTGTGGGAAAGGTTCATCCAAACATTACAAAACAAGATGTGTTTGTATTTGAAATAAATCTAGATAAATTATTGAGCAAGAAAACAGGTGGAATGAAATTTAAAGAAATTTCAAAATATCCAACTGTAAGTAAGGATTTAGCTTTGGTGGTAGATAAAGATTTAACATCTGAAGAAATAGAAAAAGCAATTAAAAAATCAGCGGGAAATTTACTAATTGGAATAGATGTGTTTGATGTTTATACAGATATTAAATTGGGTATTAATAAAAAGAGTATAGCTTATTCACTAAAATTTGGAAATAATGATAGAACATTAACAGATGAAGAAATTAATAATTTACTAGAAAAAATAATAAAAGATATGGAAAATAAATTAAATGCAGAAATAAGAAGATAAACTTTTGGGGACACTTCCCAAAAGTTGGGTTTTTTCAAATTTGGGGACAGGTTTTATATTAAACCTGTCCTTAAATTGCATTTTTCTATTTTAGAAAGTGTCCCTAGAAGATGCTTCTAAAAAATACTTGATAAAAAAAATCTTAATTGATATTATATTATATATAAATTTTTTAGGAGAATTGTTTTGAAAAAAAACGATAACGAGAAAAAAAAGAATAGAATAACAAAGAGATTATTAATTACGGTATTGCTAGTTTTATTAGTTTTGGGAGTTGCTGTTTATACTACGGATGAACAGGTTAGAAGCTATATAAATAAAAATATTATTAAAAGTGAAGTTACTGAAAATAGTATAAGAGCAATTGAAATAAATGCTCAAGAAAATCCCAAAATATATGCTTATAGTAGATATATAAGTGTGTTTAGTAAAAATGAGTTAAAGTTATATGACGCATCTGCATCTTTATATAAAACATTAAATATAGAAATATCTAAGCCATTAATGACATCTGCTGGAAGATATTTAGTTATGGCTGAAAATGATGGAAAAACAATTTATTTAGTTGAAGATGCCAATATCGTATGGAAAAATGAAGTAGAAGGTAATATTTTAAAAATAAATGTTAATGAAAACGGATATGTAAGTGTAATTGTAAAGAACAATACATATAAGTCAATAATATATGTTTATAGTCCAGATGGGACATCATTGTTTAAAAGATATTTATCTTCCTCTCTTGCGGTTGTTACTGATATTTCAAAAGATAACAAATATTTGGTGTTTGGAGAGATTGACTATTCAGGAATATCAATAAAATCAAATATTGAAGTAATATCTATAGAATTAGCAGTCAAAGATCCAAAAAATTCAACTGAAATTAAATATAATGCAGAAGATGGAAAAATAATAACAAATATTAAATATACAGATACCAATAAAATTGTTGCGATGTATGATGATTCGATTGTTGTTTACGGTAATGATAATGAGAACGAAATCTATAAGATAGAAAATGATAATATTTTTGTAGATATTGGCCTTCAAAATAATATAGCGATTTTTGCAAAAGAAACCTCTGGAATTTTTGCATTTGAGTATAAATTGGTTATGAAAAACGAAGAAAACGAAAAAGAAACAGTTTATGCATTAAATTCAAGCATTCCTAAAAAAATTATAGTAAATAAAAATGTTATTGGTATGAATTTTGGAACAGAGGTAAAAATAGTAAATTCAAGCGCTTGGACACTGAAAGATTATAGTTCAAGTAAACAGATTAAAGATTTAGTTTTAGGAACAAATATAGCAGGCATTGTTTATAAAGATAAAATTGAAGTAGTTAGTTTCTAATTGGAGGTAAAAAATGGGTTCAATTATTGTTGATGTAATTATAGTTTTACTATTTTTGATTTTTACATATGCTGGTTATAGAAAAGGTTTAACAGGAATTTTATTTAAAATAGCAACATTTATAGTTTCACTTATAATTGTATTTTTCTTATATAAACCGGTAACAAACTTTTTAGTAGAAAAAACTAAAGTTGGAGCTTGGTTTAATCAGCAAGTAATAAATACATTGAGTAATACAAAAGTAGAACTTGGTGAAGAATTAACAGAAGAGGATACAAATATGGCTAAACCATTACGTAATATGGTAAATTCTTTAGTAAAAGATGCTGTAAAAAATACACAGGAAAATGTTGTGGATTATGTGTCTGAAAAAATAGCATATGTAATTATTGAAATTCTAGTAATAATTGCGTTATTATCGATTTCACAAATTGCTTTAAGCTTTATTAAGTCAATTGCAGAATTTATTGCTAAATTACCAATTCTTCATGCAATAAATAAAGCGGGAGGAATATTTTTAGGTGCGATTAAAGGAATAGTTGTAATTTATATAATTCTAGCAATTTTATCTATTATTTCTCCAATGATTTCAGAATCCGAGGTAATAAAATCAATTAATGGATCAAAAATTGGATCTAAATTATATAATAATAATTTATTAATTAGTATTGTTACAGGAACTAAAAATTAGGAGATACAATGAAAAATATTATAGATAAACATTATAAAAAAATAATAATAATAATCTTTTTATTTGGAATTTTATTTAGGGCAATATATGTAATTAAAAGTCCTATAAAAGAAAATCAATATGATTCAAAAATAGGGTTGACTAAAAGTTTGGAAGATTATGAAGGCTTTTATAAACAGAATGAAAAAAATATTGGAGTTGGTGGTCACTTGTTTTATATTATGACAATCTATAAAACAATGAAACTACCTAATGGTACAGGAGGACAATACTATCATCCACCATTATTTCATTTTTTATCTGCACTTTGGCTTAAAGGTATGGACTTTTTTCCGCTTAATGCAAAAGAAAAAATTGAGAGCTTACAAATACTTAGTTTAATCTTTTCAGTGCTTATTTTAATTTATTTATTTAAAATTATAGAAAAAACAAAGATTAGTAAAGAAGGAAAAATACTATCATATTTATTAATAAATTTTTTCCCAATGTTTATATATTTATCAGGATTTGTTAATAACGATTTATTAATTACACTTTTTGTTGTGATGAATATTTATTACTTAATTAAATGGAATGAAAATACAAGTATAAAAAATACACTATTTGTTGCGTTTTCATTAGGATTGGGAATGATGACAAAAACATCAATAATGATTATGATGCTTCCGATTGTTGTTGTTGTTTTACTAAAATTAATCCAGAACATTAAAACTGGCAAAAAAATAAAAAAGATCATTATAGAAATTTTAATTTTTATTGTAATTGTTGGTACTCTTGGCTTGTGGTATCAAATAAGAAATCATAATAAATATGGTGTGGATTATTTTATGATTCAAAAACCATACGATCATTTTTATTCAGGAGATGTTTCCAACTGGGAAAGATGGGGATTTACTAGTAAAGACTTTTTAAAAAACAAACTTGAAGTAGAAGATAAGAATATATTGGCGTGTGTTATTAATTCATCATTATACTGTTTGCAAACAGAAGAAAACTTTTATGGTTATATGATTAAAGAACTAACAATATTGTTATTTGTATTTTCTTTAATTGCAATTGCTAAACAATTATTAAAGATTAATAAAAATGAAGCCATTAAAAATATTTTGTTATTAATTTATTTTACTTGGATTTTGGGATTTATATATTTTAATATTTCACTTCCATATAGCTGTACAATGAATTCGAGATATATACCAATAGTCTTTATAATCTCTGGTATTATGCTTGGGTATGAAACAACTGAAAATAAAAGAGTAATTGTGAAGTATTTGTTGTTTGCGTTGTCAGCAATTCTTTCAATTCTTTCGCCTTTGCTTATACTTATATAAATAAAAGCAGGTTTAAAATAATTATAAACCTGCTTTTTTAAGTTTTAGTTTAATATCTATTTTAAAAATACTTGATTTATATTTGTAGTTAATATATACTAAATTTGCTAACGCTTTTTTTATTCTTTTTAAAACCTTGAAAAATACTTATAGAAATAATTAAAACAGCAAATCCTGTTATAATTATTATAGTAGAATAGTCTGTCTTTTCAACATCATTTGTTGCTATAAGATCTGAAGTATATTCAATATCATCTATAAGATATTTTATTTTTCCTACTGTATCCCCTTTTTTTATAGGAGCTTCTAAGTTTTCTTTTATAGTTATTTCCGGATTAATTAAATCTATATCAGTTGTTTTGTTATTTACAGCAGTTATACTATCTTTAATAATTAAATCTAATTTTTTTGTTTCCTTAGAAGCTTTAGGAACATCTATAGTAGTTACAAAATTATTTTCTTCTTTAACTTTCGTTAAAGTAAAATTATCATATCCATAGTCTAATAAAGAAATTGTGTCTAAATATCTAGTACTTAAGCCTTCTTCTGTTAGAGATGCATCAAGAACGACTGAAATAAATTCTAAACCATCTCTATAGCTTCCAGCTATTAAACAATTTTTAGCTTGAGACGTGTATCCAGTTTTTATTCCAATGGCGTTTTTATAATAATAGTTATCAGGTCTATTGTTGTTATTTTCAACTATTAAAGCGTTTGTTGTTGAAAAAGTTCTATCAGCATTTGTATATTTATTTGTTGCAGGCAATGTATATGATGTTGTTGCAACAATTTGCCTAAAAGTTTCATTTTTCATACAGTATCTTGCAATAGTAGCTAAATCAAAAGCAGTGGAATAATGATTATCATCATGTATTCCATTTGGATTTACGAAATTTGTGTTTTTGCAACCTAGTTCTTTTGCTTTTTCATTCATTAATTTAGAAAATTCTTGGACTGAACCAGAAATATGTTCTGCTAAAACAACTGCAGTATCATTTGCAGATTTTACCATTAAGGCATAAAGTAAATCTTTAATGGAAAGTTCTTCTCCAATTTGTAAATTAGCAGTAGCATATCCATTTGGAATTGAATTTAGAGCTTCCGGACTTACTGTTGCAATATCTTCGAGATTACATTTTTCTAATGTAAGTATGGCAGTCATAATTTTTGTTGTGCTAGCTGGATACATTTTTTTATATGCATTTTTTTCAAAAAGAATTCTTCCAGTAGATGATTCAATTAATATTGCTGCTCCAGAATCAATTTGGGGTGTATTGGCAAAAACAGAAATATTTCCCAATAATAATAAAAACACTAGTATTAAAACAAAAACTTTTTTAAATTTCATATTATCTCCCTTAAAAAATATATAAACAATATACATCAAAAAAGAACAAAAAACAACAAAAAAACATTATAAATGTATAGTAAACATCCAAAGAACGATCCTAAAAAAACAAATACAAACTCGTAGGGGTCGCTGTCCACAGCGACCCGTAAAAACAACAGAGCTACATAAGGGCTCCATAAAAAAGAAAGGAAAACAAATGGAAAAAGAAAAAATAAAAATAATAATTGTAATTTCAATTTTACTATTATTAATTATAATAGGTTTATATATACCTAAAAAAGAAGAACAAAAAGAAATAGAATACAATGATTTAATATCAGACACATTATTCACAAAAGAAGAACTAAATGTGGAAAAAGAAAAAATAAAAGTACATATATCAGGAGAAGTAAATTATAATGGAATTTTAGAATTAGAAAAAGGAGATAGAATAGATGATGCAATTAAAAAAGCGGGAGGGATAACAGAAGATGCAGATATAGACAGAATTAATTTGGCTTATATGTTAGAGGATGGTCAAAAAATATTAATACCAAATAAAAATAGTGAGAAAGAAGAAATAAATGATGATTTTTTTGGAATAGTAGATGGACAAGAAAATAATGAAAAAGTAAATATAAATATTGCAAAGCAAACAGAATTAGAAACTTTGCCAGGTATTGGGCCATCACTTGCACTTAGAATGATAAAGTATAGAGAAGAAAATGGGAAATTTAAATCTATAGAAGAAATAAAAAATGTAAAGGGCATGGGTGAAAGTAAATTTATTGAAATAAAAGAGTTGATAAAAGTAGAATAAAACACTTGTGAAAGTACTGAAATATCAGCAATTATTTTTTAAAACAAAATTTAACAAAAATTACATTTGTGTTAAAAAAATACAAAATTTGCCAAAAATATTTACAAATAGTTATTTTTGAGATATAATAAAAGTGTATAGATAAAAAATTACGTTAATTAATGTAAAGGAGGAAATTAATTATGTTAAACAAATCAATTAAAATAATATCTATAATACTTCTAGTTTGCGTTGCAGTTATGGCACTATCTCAAATTGCATTAGCTACTAGTGGATATGATGTTGAAATTAAACCAACAGAAAATGAAATGGGAAAAAATGTTGCTACAATAATGGGTAAAGTATTATTTATTGTTCAAGTTGTAGGTATGGGTGTTGCAGTAATTATGTTAGTAGTTTTGGCTATTAAATATATTTCAGCAGCTCCAAGTGATAAGGCAGAAATCAAAAAACATGCTGTTGTTTACGTTGTAGGTGCAGTTGTTTTATTTGGAGCATCGGGAATAATTGAAATCATTAAGAAATTCGCAATTGAAAACGTAAAAGCAGGTTCTATATAGTAAAAGTATATTAAATGCTAAAAAAAGAAAGTACATTTATGTGCTTTCTTTTTTTATTTTAAAATCATAAATATTTGAAATAGGGGGACATTTTTGATGAAGATTTTTAACATAAATAGAATTAAAACATTAATTAAAAATATTGAAAAAAAAAGGAAAATATTGTATAATATAATAGAGGAATTATATATTTTGGAGGAAGAAAAATGATAAATTTTTTTGTTAAAAATAGGTTTAAAATAATTAGTTTAATCTTAAGTTTATTATTGATTTGCATTTTTGCATTTCAAGTTAATTGTTTGGCAGCGGATATTAAGTTAAAAGATGAGTTTAATGGAGAAGATCTTCCTGTAGACTCAGTAAAAAATACAATTGAAGAAGTTTTATTTGTTTTTCAAGTAGTAGGAATGGGAGTGGCAACAATAATGCTAGTTGCACTGGCAATTAAATTTATTGTATCTTCACCATCAGAAAGAGCAGAAATAAAAAGACATTTAGTAATTTATGTTTTGGGAGCAATTTTAATTTTTGCAGCTTCTGGCATTGCAGAAATTATTAAGAAATTTTTCTTAGAAACTGCTAATGAAATGTCTGTTTAGAAAAGGAGATTTGTTATGAAAATATATAAAGTTTTGAAAACAATATTAGTAATTGTTATGATGTTTACTATATTTGCAAATATAAGCTATGTAGTAAATGCAGGTATAGCAGAAGATTTTGGATATAATCAAGAAAAGGATTTTGAAAATCAAAATGTAAAATCAATTTTAAATAGAGCGATAAGCGTTACTAAAATGATAGCTGTGGCAGTTTCTATAATAATGCTAATTGTACTAGGTATTAAATATGTAGTTGCATCACCTGGAGAAAAAGCAGAAGTAAAAAAACATTTAAGTACATACGTGATTGGTGCAGCTTTAGCTTTTGGAGCATATACAATACTAGAAATTATACAACATTTTGCTGCAGAAGAAATACAATAATTTTTATTAAGATTTAATAAATAGTTTTAATTCATTTGCATTTTAGAATTTTACAGTAGAATTTCAGTTTGTTTAATTCAAAAAAATTTTTATTTGAAAGGAGAATAGTATGAAAACTAATTTAAAAAAAGCTATGAGAATATTTTTAATAGCTATGATAGCAATTATTTGATTACAAACTTTTGCATTTGCAGGAGATGATAATCTAGAGAAAATAAAAAACAATATGAAAGATGTATCAAAAGGAGATAAATCTGGTGGTGGTATATTGAGCGCTATCGATACGGTTTTTTATATTGTTCAATATGTTGGTTCAGGTATAGCTGTAATAATGGTAATAAGACTAGGTATTAGCTATATGGTTGCGTCTCCAGCAGATAAAGCAGAGGTTAAAAAGAAAATGATGCCAACTTTAATTGGTGCTGTATTAATATTTGGAGTTGCTAATTTATTAACAATCCTTTCAAAAATAACGGAATTAAATTAGTTTAAATATCAATAATAACAAATATATTACAAAAAGATTAAGTTTATATGTTTTTTCGATATTTTAATTGAAATGATATCAATATAAAAATATAATATAATATAGGGAAATACTAGAAAAGGAGATTTTTATGAGAATATTAAGTAGAATAATAATTTGTTTATTAATATTTTTTCTAGTTATGTCAATTTGTGTAGAATACAAGGCAAATGCCATTACAATGAAAGATATTGCAGATGAAGCAGGAAGTATTATAGATAAAGGAAAAGATAAATTTAGCGATACTATGGGAGGCGATGGTATAGATAAAATTACAGATCCGCTTCTTGGAATTGCACAAATTCTAATGACAATAGGTGTTGGTGTAATTCTTATTGTTGGTGTTGTAATGGGAATAAAATATATGTCTGCCAGTCCAGAAGAAGCTGCCAAATTAAAACAGCAATTGGTTGGATTGGTTGTTGCAGCAGTTGTTGTTCTTGGAGCTTGGACAATTTGGTCTGTTGCAATAGATATTGCAAGCAAATTAGAACAATAGATAAATACTAAAGAAGGAGAGAATAAATGGGAACTTATTATATACCACGTAGTTATAGAGGTGAAACAAGAATACTATATATTTTTACTGTAAAATCTTTAATTACAACAGCTATTGGAGCAATGATAGGAGTATTATTGTATGTCTTTTTTTCAATGATGATGCTTAAAAAACTTGGAATAGGGCTTCTTATATTTTTTGCGTTATTAGGATTTTCAATAGGAGCTTTTAAAATTCCAACAATAGCTGGAATTCCGGTAACGAAAAAAATTGGTGGAGAACCAGTAAGCGAAATTATTATTAGATATTTCAAATTTAAGAAAAATAGAAAAATGTATATATATACAAAGGAGGAAAATAAATAATGCAAACGACTCAAATGATTCTTCTATTGCGAGTATCAATAGGCTTTTTAGTTGTTATCATGTTAGGGTTAATTGGTGCTTATTTTTATGTCAGTAATAAAAAAAGCAATGAAAATGACTCTAAAAATGAGATGATTAAGGATAAAGACAGTGGTGAAGAAGAAAAAAAGAAAATTCAAAATTATGGAAGATTTCAGGGAGAACTTACAAAAGAATCTATTTACGAATTTCTAGAGTTTGATGAAGTAAAAGATGGAATGATTATAAGAAAAAATAGAACTCAATATGTAATGGTTCTTCAATGTAATGGAGTAAATTACGATTTGATGTCTGAACCTGAAAAAGTTGCAGTAGAGGAAGGATTTGTTCAATTTTTAAACACATTAAGATTTCCAATCCAAATATATGTACAAAGTAGAACTTTAAATTTAAGAGAAATTATTTCCGAGTATGGTGAAAGAATTTCAAATATTCAAAACGATCTTCAAAAAATAGAGATTAAAATGGCAGAAGCTAAAAGAAAAAATGACAGAGAAACAATTGATAGATTAGAGTTTGATAAAAGAAGAAAAAGAAGTGTACTTGAATATGGAATGGATATTACAGATTATATAGACAGAATGAGTCAAAACAAAAATATCCTTCAACAAAAAACATATTTAATTGTTTCATATTATTCTGCTGAAATAGGTGGAAATATTGAAAATTATTCTAAAGATGAACTAGACAGCATGTGTTTTACAGAGCTTTATACAAGAAGCCAAAATATTGCTAGTGCAATTGGAGCTTGTCAAGTAAGTACAAGTATATTAGATTCAGAAGAATTATCAGAACTTTTATATATTGCATATAACAGAGATGAATCTGAAATGTTGCAATTTGCAAGAGCCTTAGATAGCCAATATGATTCTTTATATTCAACAGGAAAAGATGTTTATGAAAAACAAAAAGAAATGATAGATGAACAAATTGGATTTGATGCTGTTGAAATAGCTACAGATAGTTTAATTAAAGCAGATAGAATGAAAAAACAATTAGAATGGGGATCTTCGGAAAGAAAAGAAAAAGTAAAAGCTAGAGCAAAAGAGTTATTAGAAGAATATGAAGATAGACTTGATGATGAAGTATTTGAAATGGCATTAAAAAATATAGATAAATTAACAGAAGAAAGATATAGTCAATTTGAGGAAGAAAAACCCAAAGCTACACAAGATGAAACTACAAGTTCAAATAAAAAGGTTATAAAAAGAAGAGCTTAAATTTAGTAGGAGGAATACGAGATGTTTAAATCTAAAAATGAAAAAGGATCTAGTGAATTAATAAATGACGGCGGTTCTAAAAAAGAGGTACAAAGTATTTTTGAAAAAAACCAAAATGATTTAAAAGGACTGATTGCACCTGGCGGAATTGATGCTAGCTATACAAATCATTTAGAAATAGTTTCAACTAGAACAAGATTTGCAAGAAGTATGATAGTTGCAAATTTACCAAGAATGTGTACTTTCCCAGAGTTTTTAACAGGAATGTATCCTTCTGGAGATATTAACGTATCCGCATTTATTTCTCCAGTTAGTGAATCAAGTTCTCAAATGCACTTGAATAGACAAATAAATGAGTTGGAATCTGAGAGGGTT
>JAEEGL016217893.1_pt1 | contig 12767 bp, 11 predicted proteins | sample 9134231 | NCBI WGS metagenome assembly JAEEGL01 (sample SAMN16246548, study PRJNA631951) | gut metagenome | biome: gut microbiome; feature: rumen; material: fiber-attached | host: Bos | place: Iran: Karaj | collected 2018-10 | reverse complement strand
CGGCTTCGAGTTGGCACGCCGCATCCGCCAGGTGGACACGCGCGTACTTATCTTCTTTCTCACCGACCGAACTGAGAAAGCCGACCGCCTTAGAGGTTTCGACTTGAAAGGCAACGATTATATTCCCAAACCGTTCTATCCGGAGGAGTTGATAGCGAGGATAAAGGAAAGAACTAAACAAATAGACCCGGACTCTCCCCTCGTGGACTCTTTCTTCCTCCTCGGCCACACCCTCTTCAATCCCAACCTCGCCACCATCGAGTATGCAGGTCGGCGTCAGCACCTCACCGTGCGGCAGAGTGACATCCTACTCCTTCTAGCTCAGGACCTTGGGGGCATCGTGGAGCGTGACTTCATCCTCGAGCGTGTGTGGGGCAACGCCAGCTACGCCAACTCACTCGCCCTCAACGTGCAAATCTCTTACCTCCGCCGTATGCTTGCGGCAGACAGCACACTCGCCATCACCTCCCTGAAGAAGCGTGGCTATGTGCTGGAGGTAAAAAGAGACGGGCTGAAGCACTGAAGATGTTAAAAAGACTACCATCGAGCACTTGAAGAGCAAAAAAACAGCAAAAAAACTTTCGTTACCACGCGGAAATCAGTACCTTTGCAAAAGATAAAAGGCTCACTCGACAATACATTCATCAAGAATATGGAAACCTTCAACGACGTCATCTCTGCCGACCGCCTCGTACTGGTCGATTTCTTCGCCACCTGGTGCGGCCCCTGCAAGGCTATGCACCCCGTGCTGGAAAACCTGAAACTGCAGCTGGGCGACCGCCTGCGCATTATCAAAGTGGATGTGGACAAGCACCAGCAGACAGCCGCACAATACGGCGTGCAGGCCGTTCCCACCCTCATGCTCTTCCGCAACGGCCAGCAGCTCTGGCGACAAAGTGGCGCCTTGCCCCTACCCCAACTCATGGCAGTGGTCAACGGCTATCTCTGAGTTTTAGGAAGCGTTTATTGGATGAAGGGAGACTTTTTTCTGTTTTATCCCTCGTAGCGCCGCTCCACTTCTTCCCAGTTGATGATACCCCATAGCGCTGAGAGATGGGCGGGACGGCGGTTCTGGTAGTCGAGGTAGTAGGCGTGCTCCCAGACGTCGAAGGTCAGCAGGGGTCTGCGACCACGGGTGATGGGGTTGCCAGCATTGGGTTCTTGGGAGATTTCGAGTTGGCCGTCGGCATCGGATGAGAGCCAGACCCAGCCTGAACCGAAGAGCGTGGCACCCGCTTTCTCGAAGGCGGCACGGAAGGCATCGAAGGCCGTCTGTCCGTCTGCGGCCTCGGCTGCAAACTGCGCTTCGATGGCAGCTGCGAGGCGACCGACAGGCTGGTTGTTCTCCTGCGGTGCATGGAACTGACTGAAGTACAGGTTATGATTCAGGATCTGACCGGCATTGTTGAACACACCTCCGTCTGCCGTCCGCACAATGTCTTCGAGCGACAGCCCTTCGAAACGGCTGCCGGGCAACAAGGCGTTGAGGTTATTGACATAGGCCTGCAGATGCTTGCCGTGATGGAAACTCAGTGTCTCGGCGCTGATGACGGGTGCCAGTGTATCAGGCGAATAAGGCAGTTCCATCAGCAGGAACTTGCCGTCAATGGGCATTGTTGTTTTCATTGTTCAAATAGAATGAGAGGGGTTTGCGCTGCAAAGGTACACATTTCTCCTGAATAGGCGCTCGTTTTTCCAAGATTCTTTATCCGACACCCGATTATTGGCAGATATTCATTACCTCTGCCCGTTTTTTGGGTCTCTCCTCATGAGGATATCTGTTTTGAGCGGCAAGCCTCGCCGTGCTCTCATGCGAGAACGACGGCGAGGCGGCTGGACTATCGGATGTCTGTCAGGGCTTTTGGGTGCCAAAGAGTTTTTGGAACGCTTCGGGGAGTGCGGCGCGTTTCCATAATTCTTCAACGACGGTTTCATCAGGGCGCATGGAGAAGGCCTCGAAGCTGTCGTTGCTCTTCCATTTGATGACTCCGGCTGTGGCAGCGCCTTCGTCATTTTCGGTGTTGCCCCCTTCGCTGAATCCGGCAGTGTCGGCATCATTCTTCTCGGGCTTGTACGCCATGGATCTGTAGAGGATGGTGGCGCCCATGATCTGGTCACCTCGACAGAAGAGGCAGGTGACATCCTTGTCGCCATAGATCTTGTAGACATCTGTTGGTGCACTGGTCAGCACGCGCTCGCCTTCCACTTGCTTGTAGTTTCCCACAAGATGCCAACAGCCAGCGAGGCGGTGGTTGGGCTGCTTGTGCTTCTGCTGCAGCATCTCGATGGAGCGCTGCATCTGCTGCTCAAAGCCGTTGCGGTCGTAGTACTCGGTGATGAACTGGTTCATGGGGAAGAGGTCGCCGTTGCCGGGGCGGATGGTGTTGTACCACTTCACGGTGACGTGATTGCTGTCGGTGTCGTAGATGCGGGTGCCGCGTCCGTCCTCGCCCACAGCTACATCACCTGTGAAGACGTAGGGATGTGGTTCGTCCTGCTTCAGGACGTAGATGTACTCTTGTGGCGTGTTGCGCATCAGCATGATGGTCACGGGTACGAAGTCCGAGAAATACTTGTACTGCGTCAGTTCCGGAACGTGATCAGGACGGCCGTTCTCGTAGCCGAGACGCTGAAGTTTGTACAGTCCATGAGGGTCTTCGCCTTGGGCGAAAGCACTTGCCGCAGTCAGCAGGCCAGCGGCAACGAGGGTGATGATTCTTTTCATTTCTTTTGAAGGATAAATAATGATTATTGTAAATAAATTGTACATCGTAAATCGTTAAATTGTAAATAGTTTAACGTTTGTCGTTCACCTTCCAGTCCTTCGGAATCCAATACTCGCCGTTCACTTCCAAGCGCAGGACGTAGAGCGTGCCGTCGCGGTCAAGGTCGGCCATAAGGAAACTGGATTCGGCGATGTCGTTGACCTGCAACTTAACGGTGTTGCGGACGCCGCTCAACTTGAAATGGCGGTTGGTATATTCCAGCACACAGCATTGCGTGGGACTGACATCCAGGTGATGTTGGGCAGCTTGCAGCAGTTCTTGATAGAGTCTGGCCGCTCCCTGACGGGCGGTGACGACGTAGAGCTTGCCCGTAGATTCGCTCTTGCCCCGCAACGAGGGCAGGAGGTAGTCGGTACTGTAGTAGGTGGTGCTCTTGTCCACGGGCTGTCCTGCAGCATGTTCGTAGTGAACAGGTCGGGGCTTGCCTATCGGAGCGAGTCGGGCTTCGAGCAGGCTGTCCAGGGGCGATATGTCGAAATGGAAGTACATACCTTTTTCCTTGTTGACCTGCGTCTGCATGGCGATGAGGTTGCCGCGCCCCTGCACATAATCGAACATCACCGCCTCGCGTGCTCCGAGGAACATCCTGCGGTTGTTACCCCCGAGCAGTTTGTATAAACGCAGTTCCTGCTGCATGTAGGGATTGGGATAGAGGTAGGTGTGGGTCTTGCGGTAGTCTCTGAAGTCATTGGTCCAACTGCTGGAAGGATCTTCTACGCGTGCCAGGTCCAGCAGATAGTCATCCTTGCTGCCATAGCCTCGCACGGCGATGCTGTAGGTGATGGTGTCGTTGTCGTTGCGGTGGCTCTCGTAGCGGTAGGACTCCACAGCTCTGCGCGCCAGACGGTCAAGGAGGATGCAGATGCTGTCGGCAAGGGGCAGGTCGTCTTCGAAGGTCACGTTGTAGCGGCAGGAGAGGTGGTACTTATCGTTGACGCGTGAGGTGGACACCTTGGCTCCACGCTCAGAGAGGTGCTCGATGAAGTCACCCAGCTGCATGCTCTGTGCCGCAACACACGTCGTGCAGCAGGCAAAAAGGAGTATGTTCAGTATTCGTTTCATCGTTCTATTCCATTTCAAAGAGTTCGTTGTTCATCGCCGCCATAGCCAAACGCAGGTCTTCGCCTTGCTGGTGCACGGCCTCCATATCTATCTCGAGGAGATCCACTTGAGGCTGCTCGTCTGTCATGGGGATGTCTCTTTCTTCTTGTGACTGAATCCTTTTAGAACGGGACTTCCGTGGTGTTTGGTGGGCAACTATCAGCTTATCTGCCTCGGGTGCTTCTGACGGAATGGGTTCTGAGACGACGGACACTGATTGGTCTGATGCTTTCTCATTCTGAACCACTTCAGCTACGGTCGGCTCTTTCTTCCCATCATCCTCTTTAGGCCACAGGAAGAAGCCTATTGCCAGTATGGCAGCCATAGCCATGACGACGTATCTGAGGGGAAATACCTTCCGTTCATGCAACAAGGACGCCACTTCCTCGTCCGTCAGCTCGCGGCGATTGTCGTTCAACACTTCCAGGACCTCGTCCCAAAGTTGTGCGTCGGTGAATACGTCTTCTTTCATTGTTTCATGAGTTTGATGAGATGTTCTTTTGCTCGGGCAGCTGTCATACGCACAGCCGATTCGGAGGTACCGCGGATGGCGGCAATCTGTCCGTAGGTGAGTCCGTCCATGTAATGCAGAACGATGGCAGCTTGTTGCGCCGTTGGCAGTTGGTGGATGGCTCGGTCTATGCTTCGTTCGCGTTCTTGTCGTTCCATCGTTTCTTGTGGGTTCTGCTGTCGCGCTGCCAGTGCGGGCAACGCATCAGTGCCTATGCTCTCCAAGGGTGTGGTCTGCAGCCGTCGCCGTTTCTGCTTGTTCAGACTCACGTTTCGTGTGATGCGCATCCCCACTCGTTCAGCCTCATCCTCCGTCTGCACTCGGTCACCCATTCGCCAGAGCAAGACGAGTGCATCCTGCACCGCATCTGCCGCCTCCTCGTCGTTGCGTAGGATGCTGCGTGCGAGTGCGATGAGCCGAGGTCGCAACCGCGAGGCGGTCTGTGTGAATAGCTGTTCTTGCATGGGAATGGCGATGCGCTTCTACAATTATAACAACAAAGGAAGCAAAATGTAACGAAACCGACGGCTCTTTTAATATTCTTTAACTGCGAGTCCATGATGTGGTAACTACTCAGTTCACCACGGGAGCCCTCGCGCTCCCCGGCAAAACGGGGAATTACAGATTTGTAATATATAGGAGTAAAAAACACCCTCCTTTTCCTCCTGTTTTCCCTTCCACTTTGCCCAATTATGGGTCAAAAGCCTATTTTTCTGCCAAAAGAGTTGGTTGTTTAGTAGATTCGGAGTATATTTGCGCCGCAAATAGGCTTTCACTGCCTTCTACACGCCAACAAATACAGGAATATGATGACGCGCGCCGACAGTAACACCCGCCACAGCGCCTGGCAAGGGCGGTGGGCACTTGGTAGGCTATGCACACTGGGCTCAGGGCGGCGCCTCTCTGAGTGCCTTCGGCATTCGTCATTTGTTTTTCGTTATTTGTCACTTGCCATCCTGTTATTCTGCCTCCCCGCTTCTGCCCAGCGCTGGCAACCGCGATACCGAGAGAACGTGCCCACAGACAGCATTATCCTCAGCGACCCTTGCATTCTGGCCGACTCCGCCACGCACACCTATTATATGACAGGCACGGGCGGACTGCTGTGGACCAGCAAGAACCTGCAAACGTGGAACGGCCCACGCAACGTCGTGGAGATTGACACCACGTCATGGATGGGACCTCACCCTCAGATATGGGCTGCGGAACTGCATCAATATCAGGGCAAATACTATTACTTTGCCACGTTCACCAACAACGCTGTCACCATTGACAATGTGCGTGGACGGCGCATCCCGCGGCGTGCCTCGCACATCCTGGTCTCCGACAAGCCCGACGGCCCTTACCGTCCCATGAGCGACCCCGTCTATCTGCCCGCCTTCAAACCCACGCTGGACGGCACTTTCTGGGTAGATGCCGACGGCCAGCCCTATATGGTCTATTGCCACGAATGGCTGCAAGCCGGGTACGGCACCATGGAGAAGATACGCCTGACAGCCGACCTGAGCGGTTCCGTGGGCACGGCCACATTGCTCTTCAGCGCCGCCGATGCCCCTTGGAGCCGTGGCGACGATGTGCCGGAGGAGGTGGCCGCAGGGCACCAGCGACCAGACGGCACTGTACCTAACGTGGTCACCGACGGCCCGTGGCTCTTCCGCACACAGAGCGGTCGCCTGGGCATGATATGGACCAGCTGGATAGGAGGTGACTACACCATGGGCGTGGCCTACAGCCAGAGCGGGACCCTCGATGGTCCCTGGGTGCATGATCCCAAGCCGCTGACCCCGCCCAACTATGGCCACGGGATGCTCTTCCGCGACTGGCGCGGCAGGCTGCTCTGCTCCCTCCACAGCCACGAAGTGGTCAACGGCCGCACCATACGCCGTCCACACTTCTTCCTCATGGATGATGAGGGTGACCGTCTCACCGTGCTGGCACACTTCAAGCCATGAATCCCAATGTGAGCTTTTTGACAAGCACACGTGATGGTCATCACGAGCACTCGTGATTGTCGTCACGTACGAACGTGAAGACCTTCACTCGTAGACGTACTCTCCTTCACACAGGGTTGAAGAGGACTTTTCTGATAAAAAATGAAGGAAAGGTCAAAAAAATGACGAATTGAAACATCCGTTTGGATAATTTGTTGTATCTTTGCCGACGATAAATAACTTTTAATTTGTTAATTTATATTTTCTATGAAGAAAAGGATTAAATGGCGGCTCCTGTTCGTGTCGATGGCACTCAGCCTCACGGCCTGTAACGAACAAGTTGACAATCCCGTAGGCCCCTCCCCCTCTGTGAACCCCGAGACGCCTGAACAGATTGCCTTCTGGCAGCAGTTCGACAGCTGGCAGACGGACAGCTGCACCCTGAGCGACGACTTCTACATGCACTTCCTGGGCAATTGGTGGAACAACCCCACAGATGTCTATCCTGATGGACTCATCAACTACGCTGGTCAACTGAATGATCAGCACGTGAAAGCCGTCTGGCGCAGCAATCCTGATCTCGAACATCTGATAAAAAGTCTTTATGGCTCAGAACCCGTCGGTGAAGAGGATTTGCAAGCTATCATTGAGACCCGAGTGGAGGAACTCTGGGACGGCGCAGAGACCTACGAGGAAGCGCTGGCTGCCCTGGGCCGTGCGTGGGCCGAGGGCTACACGTTGTATTTTGAACCCATCGTGGGACTGCCCGAGGGCAAACCCGTCTGGCAGATGAGCCCCAAACTCCCTTCCTATTTCTCCATTGAAGACCTGACAAAGACCCAGGAAGAGCGTTGGCAGCTGCTGGCACAGCGCAAGGGCAAGAAACTGTCAGAATTCCAGCCCCGGCGCATACGCCGCACACTGCCGGACGGCACACAGATTGCCCCCTGGGAAATTATCGTGGAGGCTATGGATTTGGGTGTCGGTGCCGACGAGGTGGAATGGGTGGATGATAATACGTTTGAGTCGTTCCGGCTTCTACTCTTCGCTTTGAGCACGCCAGAAGATATTCACCAGTTCATCACCCAGTCCGTGACCCTCTTGGACGGTGCCCTCGTCTCGGAGGAACTGCTGGCACAATATGCCCAGGAAATCAACAACATGATTTATGGATCTGACAATGATGATGAAGCAGAAGAGAAAGAAAATGGCGGCATCCATCTGACTATGGATGGTCTGAAAAACAACGTGTTGAATTACATGGGCAACCTCTACACCCTGCACGCCTACAACCAGCAGTTCATTACCCCGCAGATGAAGCGGCAGTACGCCGGGTGGTGCGAGCAGTTCCGCAATGTGATGCGCCAGCGTCTGCAGGCCAACGAATGGCTGGAGGACGAGACGCGTGAGAACGCCCTGCAGAAGTTAGAGGCCATTGTCTTCAACATCGGCGAACCTGTTGAGATACCTGCCTGCGTGTTGCCGCCCCTCACTGGAGACAACATTATTGAGGACGTGCAGATGCTGCGCCGCGCACGCATGGACGGTTACCGTTGGGCTGCCACGCAGACTCGCCAGAACACCATCTGGCTGCTGTCCTGTTTGCGTTATATCGATAATTATACCATAGACAACGCATATTATACTCCTAGCTCCAATGCTGTCTTCATCAACCCCAGCAACCTCCTCTACCCTTACGTGGACGAGAGCTACGAACCCGCCCTCCAGTGGGCCTTCATCGGCACCACCATCGGTCACGAACTGACGCACGCTTTCGACAGTAGCGGCTCGCAGTATGACCTCTACGGTGTGTATCGCGATTGGTGGACAGAGGCCGATGCCGCGAAGTTCCAGAGCTTCTGCCAGCAGCTCATCGACCAGTACGACAACCTGCAACTGATGCCATGGGTAGACCCCACACTCATGGGCGACGGCGAGAAGACACTGGGCGAAAACATGGCAGATTTGGGCGGATGCTGTATAGCACTGCAAATCCTCATGCAGGAGTACGAGGGAGCCACCCCAGAGCAGCAGAAGGCGCTGGCACGCCGCTACTTCCAAGGTTGGGCTATCCAGTGGAGCCAAACCTACGACCTTGAGTTCTTGAAGATGAGGAAGGAAAACGACGTTCACTCGCAGGCCCGCGAGCGCACAAATGGCGTGGTACGAAACATTGATGCTTGGTATGATGCCTACGACATCACCGACGGAAAGCTCTATCTGGCACCCTCACAGCGCGCACGCATCTGGTAACGAATTTACACGCTCAACCCTAAACTCTAAAACCTAAACTGATGAGAAGAGCCACCCTTTTCCTTTGTCTGTTGGCCGCTGTGCTGACAGCCACTGCGGGAGACTATGACCTCCCGGAACTCAAGTTGAGCAGTGACGTTATGCCGGAACTGCGGTTGAATAGCGGCCACAAGCAACGCCCCAGCCTGTCCCAGCTGACGCTGCCCGCAGTCAACCCGCTGGGCACAACAGCTATCGGAACAACCCCTACATCAGCTCCGGCTCAGTGGACCTGGATGCACACGAATGAGGGTGTGCAACCTTACAAGGTAATGGATGACCTTTCCTTTGCCGGCGTACCTGTCTTCCTGGCTGGCGTATTCATCAAAAGTGAGAAGAAGGGCTTCCGTCAGGACTACGAAGGGTCCCCTGCCAATACCCGCCTGTTGACACACTTCAAGACCCATGTGGATGACTACACCCAGTACTTCGGCCCTGCCATGACCTTGGGATTGAAGGTGGGAGGCGTTGAGGGCCGTTCGGATTGGGGACGTATGCTGGCTTCTGCCGCCATGTCCTACGGCCTCATGGCTGGTCTGGTCAATGGTATCAAGTACACCGCCAGTGAGTTGCGCCCCGACGGAACGACACGCAATTCATGGCCCAGCGGTCACACTGCCACCTCCTTCGTGGGCGCCACGATCCTGCACAAGGAATATGGTCTCACGCGGTCACCCTGGTACTCTTTGGCCGGTTACGGTGTAGCCACTGCTACGGGTGTCATGCGTGTGCTCAATAACCGTCACTGGGTCAGCGATGTGCTCTCTGGTGCCGGCATTGGTATCATGTCTGGTGAGCTGGCCTACGCCCTCAGCGATGTCATCTTCAAGGACCGCGGCCTGTTGCGCAACGACCTGGCAGACCGTCCCAACCTCAAGCGCGAGCACCCCTCTTTCTTCGATATCTCCATGGGTGTTGGATTCGGATCCAAAGACATCACCTTCGAAGGGACGGATTTCCAGACTGACGATGATGACTTCAAGCTTGAGTTCGGCACATCCACCGCTGTACAGGCCGAGGGTGCCTACTTTATCAACAACTTTATAGGTGTGGGCGGTCGTATGCGCGTGCGCACCTCCCCTATCAACGGTTGGGGCAAATTCAGGACGTTAGCCACGGGTGATATCACCGAGACTTTGGAGGAAATGAAATCACTCGACGCAGATCTCAGAGAAATTGGCTATGATGCTACAGCTATGCAGGACATCATCCAGGATTACAACATCACTATCGAGAGTGACCATCTCACAGAGTTCGCACTGGATGCAGGTCTCTATTTCAACATACCTCTTTCCAATCGTTTCTCCATTGGCACCAAGGCGCTCATCGGTCGCAGCCTCATGCAAGCCCTAGATATCAATGCAAACATCAAAGGCCAAGTCAAGGGCGTGAGCTATGATGCAGACATCCGTAATGGCCAACTTGATGAAGAAAGTCTTGATATCACAGACTTTTATGACACAGGCGAAAGCTACGAGAGCGAATGGGATTACCTTACCGTCGAGGGCAACAGCTCCACCAAGTATGGCACGGGCATCTCCCTCACTTACGCCTACAAGGGCAACTTCTGCTGGAAACTGTTCTTCGACTATGACTACACGCAAAAGACCTACACGATGACCTACGACCCCAATTATTACATCTCTCAAGCTATGCCATCGATGCTCGGTCTGGCATCGTTGCTAGGTGAAGATATTTCGCCGCAGGTCTATAAGCGCAAGAAGGACATGCACCAGTTTGTCATCGGTGCTTCCTTCTCCATCTCTTTCTAAACAGTAATGACAGAAATCAACCCTTTTTTTATTACTCTTATTTAATCAACCATTATGAAAAAGCAAATTCTTTCTGCAGTAGCAGTGGCCATGCTTGCCATGGCAGGACTCACCAGCTGCGCTACCATCAACAGCGGTGCCAGCATCTCCAACGCATCCCTCGGTTCCAAGGTGGGCGAGGCAAAGTCCTCCATCATCCTCGGCCTCTGGAGCACCAAGGGCAAGGAAGCCAATCTGAGAAAAGCCTGCCAGAACGGAGGCATCACCAAGATCAATCAGGTGGAGTATCAGGACGAAGCCATCTTCTTTGGCCTGCTCATCAACCACACCACACGTGTCTATGGTGAATAACCAATAGCCATCATTTACGTACTCAACAAAGCTGCTCCTCACGTCGAGGGGCAGCTTTGTCATTTATAACACACATTTCTATCCTCTGCAGACAGAATTAGAGATATTTTAGGCCTCTTGAGGTATAAAAAAACTTAAATTTAGGAAAAATTGCATCTTGACATAAAAAAAAGTGTGACTTCGACACCACTTTACAGAAAAAAGCATTAACTTTGACGCAAAATTGAGCAAAAATGGACCTGTTTGGCCCCAAAAGGGTGGTTCTGGCACGTACTCATCAATTATTCACTTTATAAACACAACTCATGAGAACATTAGTGAAAGGAATGGCTTTTGCCGCTGCTGCCCTCTGCGTGATGGCAGCCTGTAATGAACCCAAGCCCGCCGAGAAGCAGTACACCGCCAGCGGACTGGATCCCGAACTGTTTGTGGACACCGTGGCCGGTATCCCCATGCAACTCTACACCCTCAAGAACGCCGCCGGCATGGAAGTCTGCATCACCAACATGGGCGGTCGCGTCGTCAGCATCATGGTGCCAGATCGTGAAGGTCTGATGAAGGACGTCGTCCTTGGCTTTGACAATGTGAAGAAGTATGGTGATAAGGTCAACAGCCCCAGTGACTTCGGTGCCAGCATCGGTCGTTATGCCAACCGCATCAACCAGGGTAAGATCACCATCAATGGAGAGGAAATCCAACTGCCGAAGAACAACTTTGGTCACTGTCTGCACGGAGGTCCCGACGGTTGGCAGTATCGTCCCTACGAGGCTGTCAGCGCTGATTCTTCAAGCGTCGTGCTCAAACTCGTGAGCCCGGATGGTGACATGAACTTCCCCGGCGAGGTCACCGCAGTGGTCACCTACACGTTGACAGAGGATAACGTCCTGGACATAGCCTACGAAGCCACCACCAACAAGACCACCGTCATCAACATGACCAACCACAGCTACTTCAACCTCAATGGCAACCCCAACGAGGCCATCACGAACCACGACCTGTATGTCAATGCCGATGCCTACACACCCGTGGATGCCACCTTCATGACAACGGGTGCCATCGTTCCCGTGGAGGGCACACCCATGGATTTCCGCACACCGCACGCTGTGGGTCAGGACATCAAGAACTTTGAATTTGAACAGATCAAGAACGGAAACGGCTTTGACCACAACTGGTGCCTGAACACCAAGGGCGATGACACACAGGTCTGCGCCAGCATCTACTCTCCCGCAACGGGCATCTTCATGGAGGTCTTTACCGACGAGCCCGGCATTCAGGTTTATAGCGGCAACTTCCTTGACGGCACAGCCGTGGGCAAGGGTGGCATCGTCTATAACCAGCACGCCGCCATCTGCCTGGAGACACAGAAGTACCCCGACACCCCCAACAAGAGCAACCTCCCCGGCTGGCCCAACGCCATCCTGGAACCAGGACAAACCTACACCAGCCACTGCGCTTATAAGTTCTCTGTCAAATAAGTTGAAAGTAAAGAATTGAAAATCATATAATCATAAAACAATATAATACAAATATGAATTGGAGTTCACATGAATTCATCTGGCTCGACTGGGTGGTACTCGCCGTCGGCCTCTTAGGTGTGGTTGCTGCCGTATGGTACGCCATCTGGAAAGACAAGAAGTCACAGAAGGGAGAAGACTCTTCGGCTTACCTCTTTGGTAAGGGCGAACCTTGGTACGTCATCGGTATGGCCATTTTTGCTGCCAATATTGGTTCAGAGCATCTCGTAGGCCTGGCCGGCACAGGTGCCAAGGACGGCGTGGGTATGGCTCACTGGGAGATGCAGGGTTGGATGATTCTCATCCTCGGCTGGCTGTTCGTTCCCTTCTATCAGCTTCTGATCAACAAGATGGGCAAGATTATCACCATGCCCGACTTCCTGAAGTTCCGTTACACCCAGCGCACAGGTTCGTGGCTCAGCATCATCACCCTCGTGGCCTACGTGCTGACGAAGGTCAGCGTGACCGCCTTCACGGGTGGTATCTTCTTCAAGTACCTGCTGGGCATT
>JAEEGL016026034.1_pt1 | contig 12767 bp, 10 predicted proteins | sample 9134231 | NCBI WGS metagenome assembly JAEEGL01 (sample SAMN16246548, study PRJNA631951) | gut metagenome | biome: gut microbiome; feature: rumen; material: fiber-attached | host: Bos | place: Iran: Karaj | collected 2018-10 | reverse complement strand
CGGCTCGTCGTCGGCGTCTCGAGCGACGAGTTCATCGCCAGCAAGAACAAGAGCCACGGCCTGGCGTTCCCCTACGAGCAGCGCGCGGCGATCGTCGCGGAGCTGCGGTGCGTCGACGAGGTCTTCAAGGAGGAGTGCGAGGAGAAGAAGGCGGACTACGTGCGCGAACACCACGCCGACCTCTTCATCATCGGCGCCGACTACGAGGGCCGGTTCGACTGGCTCAGGGAGGCCTGCGGCGTCGAGGTCGTCTATCTCCCCCGCACCCCCGGGGTCTCGACGACGGATCTCATGTCGAAGTCCAAATCGTAGCGAAGGGTGCCCCCTGCATGGCCAAACGCGCCGAGCACATGGTCTCCTTCTTCACGTCGGGCGCCGTCGCGCGCTCGGCGGCGGGGCTCGTCGCGTTCTCCTTCCGGCATCCGAGGATCTTCTTCCGGCTCCTGCGGGAGGGGCTCCGCGACCGCGGGGCGCTCGTCCGGCTCCTCCGCCTCCCGATCGATCTCCGGACGATTCGGCTTTCGCCCCTCTTCGACCGCGGGTGGTATGCGGCGAACCATCCGGAGATCGTCCGTTCGGGCCTGTCCCCGGAGCTTCACTACCTCCTGCACGACCTGCCCGACGAATGGCGTTCGTCGCCCGGCTTCTCCGGGGCCGTCTATCTGGAGCTGAACCCCGAGGTTCGCGCGGAAGGCCTGAACCCGCTCGTCCACTACGAGCAGTACGGGCGCTTCATCGGCTGCCCCGTCGCGCCGGCCGAGGCCGCCGCCCGGGAGTCGCCCGTCTTCCCCGCGGAAGCCCGCGAACGGGAACTTGTCTGCGGGGACGAGCCGTCCGTCCGCGGGCGCACCGCGGTGTTCGCGTCGTTCTCGCCCGACGGGCGCGTCCCGGAGCGGGACCTGCTCTACCTGCGAGGTCTGCGCGAGGTGTGCGACAACATCGTCTACGCTGCCAATTCGCCCCTTCTTCCGGAGGAGGACGAGAAGCTGCGCGGCGTCGCCTCGGCGGCCGTCTGCCGCTGGCACGGCGGCTATGACTTCGGCTCGTATCGGATCGGTCTCCGTCTTGCCCGCGAGCGCGGGTGGCTCGCGGCGGACCGCTGCCGCGAGCTCGTCTTCGCCAACAGCTCCTGCTACGCGCCCGTGCGCCCGTTTTCCGGGATGTTCCGCGCGATGGAGGGGCGCCGCGCCGACTTCTGGGGCCTTACGTTCAACACGCAGCGCTCCGGCGAGCCCCACCTGCAGTCCTTCTTCCTCGTCTTCCGCCGCCCGGTGCTGGACTCCGGCGCGTTGGAGGACTTCTTCGCCGAGCGACCCGAACGCGCGACGCGCAGCGAGGCGATCGACCGGTTCGAGATCCAGCTCACGGACCATCTCCGCCGCCGCGGATTCGTTCCGGACGCATTCGTCCGGCCTCTCTTCCCGCGGCTGCGCCACGAGTTCAACCCCACGACGCGGCCGCTCGACCTGCTCCGCGGGTTCAAGTGCCCCCTCGTGAAGGTCAAGGTCTTCTCGCGGGAGTCGAGCCAGCCGCCGGAGCGCGTCCTCGCCTACGTGGAGCGCCTCAATCCCGAGCTCGCCGCGACGATCCGAACCGATATGGAAAGAACGCGAGGCCTCCTTTGCCGTTGATGTCGTGGCAGGGCGCCATAGCGGGATTCTCCCCTATCCGGCGGGCGGGGTGCCGGGGACGATCCTGAGGAAAAGCCACCGCCATGCACGCGGCGAGAAGGCGAAGCGCGCGCATTTGGCGAAGAAGCGCAAACCATCCCTGCGCAGAAGACCGGTGATGACGGAAAACGCAGATTGTCCGATTCCGGAGAGTGCTCGACGGCGGACGGAAACGGGAAGTCTGGCGCGGGAAAAAACGTCGGAGAGGCGCCGAAGGGCGCTGGCGCCAGGGTCGCGGCCGCCGACGCCGTCATCGTAAAGAAGGAGAATTCGGTCGACGAACACGGCGTCGGAGGCGCCGCAGAGCCTGGCAAGGATGGCAAGATCAGACGTTGCGGCGCCGAGAGGAGCCGGCTGCGCAGCGGAGGATGGCGGGCGACGGCGGACGGCGAAGGCTCCGGGAGGGGCGAATGCACGCAGGAGCCCGTCGGCGCACGGCAGAAAGCCACCGACCACGGTGTGTCCGCCGACGATCCGTTCGGAACCGACGCAAAGCGCCGTCCCAAAAAAGGCGTCCGAGTCCGGAGACAGGACGATCCGCGCGGCGAGAACTTCCAACGCGCAAGGACGCAAAGCGTCCCCGGGGACGAGGAAAACCATCCATTCGTTCGTCGCCTCCGCCTCGGCGGAGATCGTCTCGAAACAGCGGTAAGTCTGGGCGGCGAGGGACAAACGAGTCCTCTCCAACGCCTTCTCCGACGCACAAGCGGAAAGGATTACGGAAAAGGAAGGCTGGCCTGGAACCTGTGTTCCGTCCGTCCGGACAAGAGCGCCGTCTTCGCATCGGAAATCGTCCTCGGGCCTCAGAAACGGGAGCAGGTCCCGCGTCGTGTCCGGATGGAGCTCGACGAGCATCCGGTCCATCTTTGCGACCATGTCGTAGCCGCCCGCGATCGACTCGGGGTTGTCGTCTCGAATCGTGAAGGACGCCTTGTGCAGTCGCCATCGCGTCAGGCACTCGTGGACGACCCAGACGTCGTTCTCCAGGGCGATCTGGCGCCACAGCCACCAGTCGAGGTTCGACGGGCGCGGGACGGAAAGGAAGTCGCACCCGAGAAGAACGGATCGGCGGACCATGACGATCGAGAACGTGAAGATCCAGTTGACCCGACGGAACTGTTCCGGCGTAATCCGGTTGCGGATGCCCGACAGTGCTTCGCGCCGGAACGTGCGCCCCTCCTCGACATCCCGGCAACGGTCCGGATCGCCGAACGGCTGCAAGTCGGTGATCACGAAATTCGCTTCGCCGCTGGACTCCGCCACGAGGTCCATGCACCTTTCGAGGTGCTCCGGCATCCAGACGTCGTCTGCCTCGCAGAAGGCGATAAACTCCCCCCGGGCAGTCTCCGCGCCAAGCTTCACGCTCGCGGGAAGACCCTTGTTGACCGCCCCTTCGTGCTGGAGGAGCCGAAAACGAGGATCGCGTGCTGCGTATTCGCGGACGATCTCCGGGCTCCCGTCGGTCGAGCCGTTGTCGACGACGAGAACCTCAAAATCTCGGAAGGTCTGCGCTACGATTCCGTCCAGGGTCTCCCGGATCAAGTGCGCGTAGTTGTAGCTCGTGACGACCACGCTCACGGCAGGGACGGTCGTCACATCTCTGTCGTTGCTCACGTGGGCGTTCATGTTTTCGTTTCCTGTTGTCGCACGACCAGAGACAGAAGATGTTTGCGAAGCGTCCTGCTCGTCCAGTCGACAAGAAGGTGCAAGACCGTCGCGAGCGGTATCGTGACGAGCAGGGAATAGACGAAATTGAGCTTCGCCGACATGGCACCCCCGTGGGCCGCAGTGACGCACTGCTGGACCATGAACGCCAAAAGATAGATTTCCCAGTAAATCTGCGGCAGCCATGCCAGACGGGGAATCGGAGGGACGTGGAAGCAGAAAGTGCAGAGCACGTAGCCAGCAATCAGGCAACTCGCGGGGGCGTGGGCGTCCGAACGAAACCAGAACGGAGCCGCTGCCAGCACGACAACCGCCAGGCACCCGTCCAGCAGAATCCGGTCGCGGAACACGTGAAAGGCCCATCCCGTGACGAAGGCGCCAAGCAACCTCATTCCGTCATGGGCCCACAGACCGCAGAACATGGCCGCCGGGTCGATGTCGTGCTCCATCGTCCGGGCACAGAGGGACAGAATCCACAGGGACGCCACGGCGATCGGATTCGCGTGGAGGCGGAACAGCAGCGCGACCGCGAAAAGAACATAGCACCACATTAACCACGGGATCATCCACAGGCTTCCGTTCACGACCGGCCCGTATGCGTTCGAATCGAACACGCCGGGAAGAGACAATGGAGGGCGGGCGAAGAGATTCAGGCTGTCAAGCAGGTAGTCCCAGGTCGCCGGGTGCCTGAAATAGTCGCCGCAGCTCCCTATGACCGTGAACGCCGGACCGACCGCGAAGACGGCGATCAGCGCGGCAAAGAACACGCCGGGAAAAATCCGGCACAACCGTTTGATGGAAAACGCGACCGCCTCCCTGAATCCCCCTGCGCCGACGGCAGCGGAGCGACTCAGCATATAGCCGGAAAGAACGAGGAAGCCGTCCACGCACCAAGATCCAAGTCTCTCCCCCATCGAACCGAAAAAAGCAGCATGTCCCGGAATGGAACTACAAGGAAAGGACGAAAGGGCGGGTGCATGATACAGCAGGATCACGATGGAGAGCAATAGCTGAACAAGCGTGAGGTTCATGGTTTTGCCGCGACTATTTCGCTCTTCGGCTGGTGAACAAGTCCCAGATGCAGACAAGCCCATAAGGGCAAAGGAATTTGACGGCCCAAGCGGTGCGACCGACTATTCCGCGAACATTGAAACGGTCGATGCCGATTTCATATCCGTACCGCTTTTTCAACCACCAGCGGACGCAGCCAAAGGGGAGGAACAAGCTGGCGGCATACCGGACCGCGCCGGCCACTCCCCGCGTTCTGAAGGCAAAGAAAATCCTCTTGAGCGGCTTTGTGATCATCAGCAGAAAAGGATTCGATGCTTCTCGCGTCCACCATGATACCGAGAGACGTCCGGTGCTCATTGACTGAAGTTTGATTGATTCCTCAATGATGCCTTGCGGGAATGCCCCTCTCAGAAGCAACGTGTCGTTGATGTTGCGGAATGTCGCCCCGCCGTTGCTTACTCCCTCCACGGCCTCGAAATCGCAGATCGTCACGGGAACGTATGCGAAAGAGCGGCCCTCCAGCATCAATTCCCGCCATTTCGCCCAGTCGGCCACGATCCGATATCCCGTGTCAAACGGGGACTCCCGGAGGATGGACGTTCGGACGAACATCGCCTGTTGGCAGATATTCCATCCTTCCCGAAAGAAGAAGAAGGGGGGGAGGACGGTCGGGGCCTTCACGAACTCCTCGTGGTCGGGATACGCTCGGACCCAGTCCCCGTAAACGACATCCGCGTTCAATCCATGTTCCAGAACGGCCTTGAGCGTCTCGAACGAGTGAAAGATGTCGCCTGCGTTCATTGTGAGAACATAGGCGCCATTGGCGGCTTGGATTCCCTTGTTCATGGCATCGTAGATGCCATTGTCGGGTTCCGAAACCCAGTGGTCCGGCTGGCGCTCCAATGAAGCCAGGAACTCCTTGGATCCATCCGTGCTGCCGCCGTCGATCACAATCCACTCGAAATCCTGGCGGCTTTGCCCCAATATGCTATTCGTCGTTTTTTTCAGGCCTTCAAGATTGTTGTAGGTAATGGTGACGATGCTTACACGCTGCGGGTTCATGTCGCACAGCGAGCATTTGAGGTCCTCGATCGTCTTTGTCAGTTTCGGCCAGCAGCTGATGTCGGCAATTTTCTTCACGGTTACGAACGTCTGCAATGCCTGCCTGGTTTGTTCGATCGACGTGGCGCCGGCGAAGACTCCGTTGGCATGGATGCGGTAATCGGAAAGGCATTCGTCGATGTATCCGATTGGGCCGATTTGAACCATGTAGAAAGCGACCGTAATTTCGCTTAGCCGCCCTTCGTAGGCGACATCGGGCAGATTGCGGATATACCGGGCGTGGAACATGCTGCAGGAAAAATTGCAGATTGGGTTCATTTCCTCTGAATCCAGCAAATCGCGAACGCCGATCAATGTCGGCAATCTGTCGTGTCGCGGGAGCAACGAAAACTCTCCGTCTCGGTTCACGCGAATGCGCGAGAATACCATGGAACATTTCTCGTGTTTTTCGAGAAACTTCCGTTGCTTGTCGAGCTTGGAGTCGTCCGTCCAATAATCGTCGCCCTCCAGCATTGCGATGTAGTCGCCGGTGGCCAGGGAAAAGCATTTCCGCATGTTTCCCGAAATGCCGATGTTGACATCGTTCGAGACGTCCCTGATCAGCCGGGGATGCCGAGCGGCGTATTCCCGGACGATTTGACGAGTGCCATCCGTGGAGCCGTTGTCGGAAATCAATATTTCGTGGTCGAAATCTCCCTTCTGGCGCACGGCACTTTCGATGGCCTTTTCAATAAAGGCCTCGTGATTATAGGTGATGATCATCGTCGTTATGCGTTTCATTGTCCATTTCTCCGGAAAAAGGGGCGCGCCTTCGTGAAAGCGTGTCGCAGTTTGGCGGGAGCCGCCTCGAACATCCTCGTCAACAAGCTCTTCGACGAGAGATTCTCCAACTGTTTTCTGATTGCCGCACGATCAGCGATAATCCTGTCTCTGTCGTCGAAGAGCCTTCGAAGCTCGTCCTGCTGAGCCTCTATCTTTTCGCGTAGGCTTGTCAAGCACTTCTGTTCGGGCGACGAGAGGTCGAAATCGCGGGGGACAAGACTGCATGTCTGCAGAATTCGACCAAAGGGGGCAGCGCATTCCGAGTTCCACTTGTCAACAAGCGCGGAAAGGGAGACACCAGCATGGGCGGAGGGCCAGGTCCCGAAATCCGGCCCGGTTCCGCAACCCGCTCGCGGAAAGGAGCTGATCGCGTTCTTCAAATAATCTGGAATGAAATCCGCTTCGACTGCGTAATGGTTTAGTACCCACGCGAAGTAGTTGTCCCGGTTTCGCGGAGGCCGTCCGAGCGTCTCGCCGATCCGTGAAAGGTCGGTCGAATCCGCGATGCCCTCGCAGAAGCCGTCGGGCGAGATCAGGTGCTTGCCCAGAAACGCGGCCTGGTAGGCCAGGGAGGATTCGGCGACAACGCAGCCGTCGCAATAGGCCATGGCCGCCTGGGAAAAGTTCTCGACACTGCCGAACCAGGATTCCGCCCGAAGGTTGGGACGAACGGCTTTCAGTTCCTCGACCCGCTCCGGGCGGATCGCGTGGATGGTCGGATGCTGCGTGAGCAGGATGCATGTCTTTGCATCCACGCTGTCGAGGACGTGCTCCACGAACTCGAACTGCCCCGAATAGCTCCGCGTCACAAGGGTGTCGTAGTTGCGCTCGTATCCCAGGGGCACGAGAAGGACGTGGTCGAACGTCCTGCGAAGATCCATAAAATACTCGGTTATGGCCGAATTCGACGTCAGGGCTTCCATTGCCGCATCGCGCATCCTGCCAATGGCGGCGAGGTCATCCGGCGAAGCCTCGATGGCGTTGATCTCCGCGCTCATCGTCGAGGACAGGAACCGGCGGCTGTTGCCGTCGCTGAACGGGTCGAATGCGTACGTGCGGGGATAGGGTCGCCGCGAAAATACCGAATGCTCGACGGAAAGGTGAAGGGCCTCGGGGTACAGCTTGCGAAGAAAGGGGGACTCGTTGAAGGAGAAGATCACGTCGGGCCGGTAATCGCCTCCGGCTTTCTCCAGAAAGCGACGGGCCAGGTTGCCGTAATAGCGCGAGGTCTCCCCGGTCGCGAAAAACCGTCGCCTTTCGGCAAGCCCGTCCAGCGTATAGTTGTCCAGAAGTTCGCTCTGGGAAAACGAAAGGATGCGTCCGGGAACCGCCAGCGACCTGATTTCCATAAGACGCCGGATCTCCTCGCCGACGCAGACGAGGGAGTCTCCGATCTCGAAGTTGGCTTCCAGGGCGGCGTTGATCCTCGGAACCAGATCGCGAATCCATGCTTCCTTCTGGAACGGCCAGTCAAGCTCTATGAGGGGTGAAACCCAATACAGGACCTTCAGGATTCTCATGCGGCATGCCCCCCGAATCTCACAAACCACGGAATGTACCTGTTTACCAGCATGGTCGCCCCAAGAGACCAGGGGAAGACGAATCCAAAGCAGACCAGCTGTTGGAGAAGGTGCCCGGAAACGCTCTCTTGTGCAACCGGCTTCATGTAGAAAAGGACAACCCAGTGCGTGATCATCAGGCACAGGCTGTTTCGTCCCAGCCAGACAAGACCTCGTTTCAGCCCGGTTTCGTGGCGTGAAACGATACGGGATGCCAGCAGCAGGGCGTCGATTCCGCAAAGCGCAAGAAAAAGATAGACGGCCGCGTCGGGAACGATTGCGCAACGAAGGTCAAAGACGAAGTGCGGCTTCAATAATTCGGCCAGAAGGAAATACGCCGCCGCCGCCGGAAGAAAACGGAGAAGACTCCATCCACGAATGACATCCCGCCCCATCCAACCGAGATAGACGAACCCGAAGGCGATTGCCGAGCGGACAAGGACCACGAGGCCCGGAGATTCGCGGATGACGGGCGCAAGGCGCCATGGCAGAAGACATGTCGCAAACCAAAGCAGAAGAAGGCCAACCTTCGACCAAACGCGCCAGCCGGCGCCAATGGTCATTCGGGCCACGAGCAGGGCGATGCCGAGCGTCGGTAAAAACCAAAGCGGCCCGCTGCCGGTGAACGACAGTGTGTCCCGGACAATCGATTCGCGGGAACCGGGCAGCGCGACCCAGTACAGGAGCGATGCGGTCAGGAAGGGCCATGCCAGAGTCCGCAACTTGGAGAGAGTAAAACCTGCGATGCTTCTTCTGGTCGAGAGAACGAGTCCGGACGCAAAGAAAAACGCCGGCATATGGCAGCCAACGCAAAGCCTCGACAGGTAGTTCAGCTCGGAACGGCAATGTCCGAAAAGGACGAGCGATATCGCAAGCCCCTTCAGGATGTCCACCATCTCATCGCGGTTTGGCGCGTTGAACGCTTCCTCGCCCATCATGTTTGCTCCACGAAGTTCCACGGCCCGTAACATACGCCCTGGCACGGGTGTTCGGAAACCACGGTGATCTTGCGAAGAGGCCACCGTTGGTCCAGTTCAATTCTGGGGTTGACGGAAATGTCGGCAATTCCGCATGTGATTCCATACTCTCCGACATTGGCGTTGAAACAGGTCTCGAAGACCATCGTGTTGATGCCGGCCTTCAGGCGGAATCCCATGCCGAAGATGCTGACCGTGTTCTCGCCCCACACGTCAACCCCCTCCCTGTTCCGGAATGACATGCCCATCACGACGTTGGAGATGTCCCTTTTAGCGTTCATCGTCACCCGAACAAGATACTTCCGCCCGGCGACGATCGCGCTCAGATCCAGAGGTTTTTCAAACGATTCGAAGACCTCACAGCCCTCGATGGTGGCGTCATGCGTTCCGAATCGGTATTCCGACACCTCGGCGTTTCGACGGGTGTCGTCTGTGGTGGCGACTGGCGCAACCCGGATGCTTTCCCTGAAGGCGTTTATGGTGGCAACCACGTCGGTCGAGAAGGCAATCTGCCGTCCTCCCTGAAGGAAAAGCACCTTGCTGCAGAACGAAGAGACCAGCCCCAGGTCGTGCGTGACGAAAAGCAGGGTGGTTCCCCTGGCGATCAACTCGCGGAGGCGCTGCATGCACCGCATCTGGAATCCGATGTCCCCTACGGCAAGAGCCTCGTCGACAATGAGAACGTCGGGATCGACAAACGCATTGACGGCAAACGCCAGGCGCACCATCATCCCGGACGAATAGGTCTTTACCGGCTGGTCGATGAAATCCCCGATGTCGGCAAAGCCGACGATTTCTTCGTATTTCGCATCGATCTCATCCTTGGCCAGACCGAGGATGGATGCGTTCATGTAGATGTTGTCGCGGCCGGAGAATTCGGGATTGAACCCGCTGCCGAGTTCCAGCAGCGCTGCAACCCGCCCCCTGATTTCAACCGTCCCGAACGTCGGTTGAAGCGTTCCGGTGACAATCTGGAGGAGTGTCGATTTGCCGGCCCCGTTGCGACCGATAATACCGACGCATTCCCCGCGGCGGACGTTGAAGTCTATGTCCTGGAGCGCCCAGAACTCCCTGAAGAATTTTTTCCGTCTCGCAAAAAGCAGCTGGAAGAGGCGATGGATCGGCTTCGCGTACATTTCAAAGCACTTTGAAACGCCGCGAACTGCAATAACGATTTCGCCTTGGTCATTCATGCCGTCAAAATGCCCCGAATTTCCTGACAAGTGCGTCCGCGCTTTCGCCCGAAAAGATCGCGGAGGATATATTTGTCTCGTTCTCGAATGTGGCGCATACGCGGTTCAGGACGACGTCTTCGTGCTTCTGGTAGATGACGACGACGGCGCAGTCGTCGATGAAAATCAGGTCGCCTGGCGAAACCTTTGCGCCGCCGACACGAACCGGCTTGTCAACATAGTCAAGCGTCGCCCGCCGGCGGACGTCTTGGGCGTTGTAGCCGCGGGAATAGACGGGGAAGTTCAACTGGGCCGTCTCCACCGCGTCGCGGGTCTTCCCATCGACGATTGCGGCAACCGCGCCGGCCCTGATGGCCAGGCGTGCGTTCAGCCCGCCGAAGTAGGCGCATTCGGCGACTTCGTTCTCTACGCAGATGATGCTGTTGTCGGTCATTCCCCTGTAGGAGTCAAGGGCCTTGTAGATTCCGTTGAAGTCTTCGCCGGGACCAAGGCGGCGAAGCCGCAGCGTCGAGGCCCTTCCGATGATCTTGCGACCGTCGATGTTCGCCGTCCATCCCGCCAGAACGGCGCCACAATCCTCTCCAAGCTCGACCTTCAGGTCATCCAAGACGTCCGATACCGCAGACGAGGTCAGCAGGTGCTTGATCATTTCCAGCCGACGGTTCTTCGCGCTACGGAACCCTTTCGCGACGATTTCCGCGAAAGCCAGGTCCTCCGGAGTGTTGACATCCACGAGTTCTGCCGGCGCGGCATAGACGAACAGGGGATTGTCCCCATACCGCCGCCGTGTTCGCAATGCGCTCTCCCTGCGCTGAACGTACAGGCCCATGGACTCCGTGATTGTAGGGGGGAGGTCTTTGCTGTTGGGGATATGGTCGATGTCGTATTCCGGCCTGCCGTTCTTCCACCCGTAACACTTCTCGGAACGCATCAGGATGGCCGAATCATGGGAGTCGTCAGCCTTCAGGTTGCGAATGACAGAATCGATCGTCTCGGGTGCGATGAACGGCGACGTGCAGAGCATCTGGACATAGATGTCTGCATCCGGATTCGTCTCGACCTCGTTCATGAACATGCGGTGACCGTCCGTCTTGTTGTTGGCGAGCGCCGGGTCGCGTTTCATGAACTGGATCGGAAGATAATCGCAAAGGGAATACATTTCCTCTGATTCCGTGTCGAGGAAGACCTTGTCGATCTCCTTGCATCGAAGCAGCGTCTTCAGGGCACGCACGTAGAGGCGCTCGCCGTCCAGAAAGCGCATGTTCTTGTTTTCGACCCGTTCTGACGTTCCCTTCGCCGGGACAAACGCGTAAACCTTCATGGACAATCTCCCATTGGTGGCGACGGATGTCAGATGACATCCGCAAATCCCCTCTTCGTCTTTTCAAACCAAACAAAGCCAAGCTGCATGACGACGAAGCAGACCGCCGTCACCATACCGAACTGATGCCAATTCGGCATCTGCCCATAGATGAAAACCGCACGAATCGTCTCGACGACGTAGGCAAGCGGGCTCATGCTCAGAATTCTCGCCGCGCGCTGGTCAATCCCTTGAAGCGAATAGAAGATGGGGGTCAGGAAAAAGAGGACTTGTATGACCACGGCGACGAGATGCTGCGTATCGCGCAGGTAGACGCTCAACGAAGACACAAAGAATGATACGCCGAGTGTGAATGACACTAGAGGGACCAGCATCATTGGAAGAAAAAGCATGGTCAAACTGATCTTGCCCAAAAGAAAGACCGAGCCGAAAAACAGCAGAATGAACCAGGCCAAATCGAGCATCACGGTGGAAAGCACCCTGGACAGCGGAAGGAGTTCCAGCGGGAAAACCACCTTTTTGACGTAGTTCGGGTTGCCAAGGATTTCCCCGCAACATGACAGCACGCTTTCCGAGAAGATGCTGAACGTCGACATTCCACAAAGGACGAGTACCGGATAGGCCCATTTTTCGTTTGCGAATTCCCCCGACCACTTCGCGCCGAAAAACACGCCGAAAACGATGGTGTAGACCGTCATCATCAGGAGCGGCTGGACGAAGCTCCACACCAGTCCAAGCACCGAACCCTTGTACCGGCTTTCCACGTTGCGCCGGGTAAGCATCCATAGAAGGCTCCAGTTCCTCCAGGCGATCCTCGGAAGAGCAAGAACGTTCAAGGTGAGTGGAAAAACGCGTTTCATCGTCGCAATGGATGCGTTCTAGTCCCCATCGGCGCCGTCGAAGCAGGGGATGGCCTGGACGACGGCGCCGGCCATGGACATCAAGACCTTGCGCCACGGTGCGGCGCACGTCACCGGGTGAGTCCGAAGCGGAACTCTCACCTTCGCGATGAGGTTCGCGTTCTCTCTGACGGCGTTCAGGGAGGTGGACGTTATCTGGACGAAGAACTGGTAGAATACGATGCCGGAGATGAGGTAGAGCGGGAAGTTCGGGATCGCGCTCTTGAAGAAGAGCGAGAAGACCGCGTAGAGCAGGCCCATCGTGAGCGTCGGTTCCAGCACGCACCAGAACATCCCGAGGATGCTGCGGTCGTAGCGCGCCTTGAAGTCTCGCTTGACGAGTTCGGCCACGAGGAAGCCGTCGTGCGCGAAGCCGGGTTTGCGGTAGGGGCGCGGAAGAATGGCGGACGAAGACTGGTGGCGTTGCATGCGGAAAATCCTAGCACACACGGAAACACGGGTCAACCGGGAAAAGCCGGCGACGGGGTCCTTTGCGCGGAGGGCGGTCTGTGGTATACTCGGGCGCGTCATGCACGCCGCGCTTCCCCTTCGCCCCCTTGCCGCCGCCGCGCTTCTCGCCGCGGCGGG
>JAEEGL015285598.1_pt1 | contig 12767 bp, 5 predicted proteins | sample 9134231 | NCBI WGS metagenome assembly JAEEGL01 (sample SAMN16246548, study PRJNA631951) | gut metagenome | biome: gut microbiome; feature: rumen; material: fiber-attached | host: Bos | place: Iran: Karaj | collected 2018-10 | reverse complement strand
GTCGTCGGCCGACTGCGACTGCACCTTCTGGCCCTGGCGCAGCTCGTTGATGGCGGCGCGCAAGTCCTTCTCGGTGATCCCGGCATCCTTTAAAAAGCGTCCGGCTGTCTGTCCGTCGGTGAGCAGGGCCAACAGCAGCGGCTCTACGCTGACGAACTCGTCGCCCATCTTCTGGGCATAGTCCTGCGCCTTCAGCAATACACCGTTGGTGGCTGCACTCAGATAGGGTTCGCCGCCAGTTACGCGCGGCAGGTGTTTCAGTTCGGCCTGTACCAGCAGGTCTATCTGCTGTGCGTTAGCACCCATCTTTTGCAGCAGGAAGTTCACGACGTCCTTGGCCTTATTGAGTATGCCCGCCAGCAGATGAACGGGTTCGATGGTCTGCTGACCATTTCGTTGTGCGGTGTTGACGGCCTCTTGTACCGCCTCCTGCGCTTTGATGGTAAACTTGTCTAATGTCATAGTTTTGTCCTCCTAATTTTTAATTTTTCCTGCTGTCCTGCGCTCAAAGTCTGTGCCGAAGCAACAAAAACCGACAAAACGGCAGGTTTAAATGCCATTTTGTCGGTCCTTATGTGTTGCGTAAGATGTTCTGGCCGGCTTACTTTTCAATCAGTATACGTGCGTCGACGGCTACCACATTGTCGGCATCTGCCAGCAGCGGGTTAATGTCTATCTCCTTGATTTCCGTGGCGAAGCGTAGGAGTGTCGACAGGCGGACGATGATTTCCGCATATTTCTGTTCGTTGATGCCATGCTGTCCACGCGTACCTTGTAGTATCTTGTAGCCGCGCAGCGAATGGATCATCGAGTAGGCCTCCTCGTAGGTTAGGGGTGCCAGACCGCTGGAGACGTCTTTCAGCACTTCCACGAAGATGCCGCCCAGTCCGCAGAGGGTCACATGTCCGAAGCGCTCTTCGTATTTTGCACCGATAAACAGCTCCGTGCCCTTAATCATCTTCTGTACCATGACAGCTGTGGCATCAGGTATCTGCATCATACGGTCGAATTCGGCAGCCAGCACCTCCTTGGACCGGATGTTCAGGGCCACGCCACCCACGTCGCTCTTATGGACAGGTCCCACCACCTTGGCCACGACGGGATAACCGCAGCGTTCGGCAAAGTCTGTCAGCTCCGCTTTCGATGTGCTGACCATCTCGGGTACGAGTGGTATGCCTGCACAGTCAAGGATGTCGCGTACGGTCTGAGGCGCCAGATAGCCGTTGGTGTCAATATTGTAGATGATCTTGTTGAGCCTGGGGATGTCGATGCCGTACAGCTGCACCTCCATGGACGCAGGCTTAGGAGTGCGCATGATTTGCGATAATGCTGTAGCCAGCGTCACCTCGTCAGAGAAGTTGACGTGTCCTTTCTTCAGGAACTCTGCTACCTCGGGCCCTGCAGTGTGGAGACTGGGCAGGATGGGGAAGATAGGTTTCTTGCACTCCACCATCTTCTGGTGCAGCACCTCGTAGGCTTCGTAGAGCTGGGTCAGGCCTGGGGTGCCATAGATGACTGCAATGGCGTCGATATCCTTAAACTCGTGTTCACAATAGTCAATGGCAATGCCCAGCTGTTCGGGTGTTCCTGTAGCCAGGATGTCGATGGGGTTGGCCACCGCAGAACCTGGGAAGAGCTTACTTTTCAACTCGTCAGCCTCAGGACCTTCTATCTTGGGAACGTTCAGTCCTCCTTTCGACAGGGCGTCTGTCAGCATCACGCCAGGACCGCCGGCATGAGTTACAATGGCGAAGTTCTTGCCCTTAAGTTCAGGCAGGGTGAAGATGCAGCCCACGGTGGTCAGCTCCTCGCGAGAGAAGCAGCGCACGATACCTGCCTTGCGGAACAGCGCCTCTACGGCTGAGTCGCTGCTGGCGATAGCCCCTGTATGACTTGATGCAGCTCGTGAGCCGCTGTCTGACGAGCCTGCCTTGATGGCGGCTATGCGACATCCCTTCCGAATCAGACTGCTGGCATGAAACAGCAGTTTGTCGGGATTCGAGATGTTCTCGATATACAGCAACTTGACTGTCGAGTCGGTATCTGGATTGAAGTGCTCGTCCATGTATTGCAGGACATCCTCAATGCCTATCTGCTTGCCGTTGCCTATCGACCACACGCTGTTGAACTGCAGGCCCTTCGATACAGCACTCTCTAAGATGAATACCGCCGTAGCACCTGAGCCACTGATGAAGTCGACACCCTTGGGATTCAGATTAGGAATAGGCTTGGTAAACACAGAGTGGTGCCAGCGTGTCAGCAGGCCGATACAGTTGGGGCCTATCAGCGCACAGCCATACTGTTTACAGGTGTCCAGAATCTGCTGCTCCAGTGCTGCGCCTTCCTTTGTCTCCTCACTGAAACCGGCAGAGATAATGATAAAGGCTCTTGTCTGTTTCTTTGCGGCCAGCAGTTCGATATACTGCGGACAGAATTTCGCTGCCACCACGAGGATAGCCATTTCGGTGGGAGGTAGCTCGCTGGCTTCATGGAAGACCTTGATACCCTGCACCTCGTCCTCTTTGGGATTGACGATGCGCAGCGTTCCCTGATAGCCGCCTTGTAACAGGTTGCGTACGACGGCACCACCGGGTTTGTGCACGTTATTACTGCCACCGATAACAACGATGGATTGTGGTTCTAATAGTTCTCGGTTAATCATACTATAGGGGTATTTGTCTTATTTCGTCACACGTATCCAGTCCGCCTCTATCCAGCCGCGGTCCGTCTTCTCACCGCTCTCGACAGAGACATAGCCGAACTTCGCACCAATCCATTTGCCTTGACGCATCTCGAAGGGCTTGCTGCAGTCCTTGTAGTGCTTGCCGTCCTCGCTATAACTGAAGTACACCAACGGTTTGCCGGTAAAGCCACCTTTGTGTTTCAACTTCTCCTTGTCGGGCAGTTCGACACGCAGCCGCAGGAAAATATCCTTATGGATGCCGGGGTGGTAGATGGTCTGGTCCTCGGCGGTAGGCTTTAGCGTGGCTATGAGCTCTTCCTGCTGAGCGTTGCCCTTGTCGGCATCCTTGCACGTCAGCAGCAACAGTTGAAACGCCTTGCCTACGCGCTTGACGACCAGTGCACGATAGTCGAGACCCATCATGATGAGGCCGCCCATCTGTCCCTCGGCTTTCGACGTGAAGCGCACCTTGGTGGTCGCGGTGAACTCGTCGGCAGGGGTCTTCTGCAGCAGCATGTTGGGCACCAGCCACAGGCTCTTCTCTGCCTGTGGTTGCTTATAGGTGAAGATGCGCATGGTGCCGAAGGCTGTGGGCACGCCGAACTTCTCGTCGTAGTTGGCCTGCCACTGCCACTGCTTGCCGATGGCGGGCGTGTTGAACTCATCGCTTTCTACGGGATTGACGATGGTTGTCGTACTGCTCTTCGGCTTCTTGTAGGTTGTCACAGGCTCTCCCTTCTTGCCCATGATGGGCCAGCCTGTCGACCAGTCGACGGGGTTTAGGTGTACCACGCGGCCGTAGGCCTCTTTGTCCTGGAAGTGCAAAAAACAGTCCTCATTATATTTAGTATGTACCCACGCGCCTTGGTGAGGGCCGTTGATGTTGGTCTTGCCCTGTTGCAGAACGATCTTGTGCTCGTAGGGACCGTAGGGTGACTTCGAACGCATGGCCAGCTGGAAGCCCTCGGGCACACCGCCGGCAGGACACATGATCCAGTACCAGCCGTCGCGCTTGTAGAACTTCGGACCCTCGCAGGTGCGGTTTTCCGTGCCGTTGCCGTCGAACACGATGACGGGCTGGCCGATAGCCTTCGTACCGTCTGCATTCATCTCGCGTACCGTCAGTACTGATGCAAACTTCGCACGGCTGTTAGCCCATCCGTTCACTAAGTAGCAACGGCCGTCGTCGTCCCAGAGTGGGGTGGTGTCTATATATCCCTTACCCTTGATGACGCAGAGCGGGGCAGTCCATTCCCCTGCAGGGTCGCCATGCTTCGTCTTCACCATCATCACTCCAAAGTCGGGGTCGCCCCAGTAGATGTAGTACTCGCCATTATGGTAACGGATGCTCGGTGCCCACACGCCGTTGCCGTGCTGGACAGTGTTGAAGTGCTGGGTCAACTCAGCATCGCCCTCATAGAGCGATTTCAGTGCATAGCCCACGATTTCCCAGTTCACCAGATCCTTCGAGTGCAGGATGGGCAGTCCGGGTGTACACTGGAACGACGAAGCCGTCATGTAGTAGTCCTCGCCCGAGGGCCCCACACATACATCTGGGTCGCTGTAGTCTGCATTGATCACAGGGTTTGTATAGGTACCGTCACCATTGTCGGGACTCCATACCTGTGATGTGTACTGGGCTGAGACCAGTAGGGGAAGCATCATCGCTGCAAGCAGCATACTTTTTCTTTTCATTTGCATTAGTAGTATTATGTGATTTTTTCGATTTGTCTGCAAAGATAAGGAAAATATAAGGAAATAGGGCAGGGGAGCAACAGTTTTTTTACCTTCTCCTTGTTTTTTTTGCAACCAGATTGCAGAAATGCGCAGGTTGTGGCCGTTTGCAACTGGGTTGCAGTTTTTTTTCATACCTTTGCAGCATCAAAAACGAACAAGTTTAAGAATTATGGCACACGAACATCATCACGAACACGGACATGAGCACCATCACGACCATCATGCTCACCATCATCACCATGTCATGCCCAACTCCATGAGTGGCATCTTCGTCTTCTGCATCGTGCTCAACCTGCTGTTTGTGGGTGTTGAGGCTCTTGTGGGACTGACGCAGAACTCACTGTCGCTCCTGTCAGACGCCGGGCACAACCTCAGTGACGTATTCAGTTTGGTACTGGTGCTCATTGCCTTTCGGCTGGCGAAGGTACAGGCCAAGAGCCACTATACCTACGGACTGAAGAAGTCGACGGTGCTGATTTCTCTGGTTAACGCCGTATTATTGCTGGCAGCCATTGGAGGCATCGTCTATGAGAGTATCCTGAAGTTTGCCGAACCCGTGGCGGTCAATGGCATCGCTGTATCGTGGACAGCAGGCGTCGGCATCCTCATCAACGGACTGACGGTCATGTTGCTGATGCGAGGTCAGAAAGCCGACATCAACATCCGTGGTGCTTTCCTGCATATGGTGGCTGATACGCTGGTGTCAGTGGGTGTCGTCGTGTCTGGTCTTATCATCACATGGACAGGATGGAATATCGTTGACCCCATTGTCAGCCTCATTATCGCATTCATTATCCTGATGTCTACGTGGGACCTGCTGACTGCCAGCCTGCGACTGATAGTCGATGGTACGCCAGAGGGTGTAGAGCCTGACGATGTGCGACAGGAGATGATGGTAACAGACCATGTGGAGGATGTTCATCACCTACACGTCTGGGCCATCAGCACCACTGACAATGCGCTGACTGCCCACGTTGCCATTGATAGTCTGGAGCACATGGAAACAGTAAAGAAGGTGCTCAAACACAAGCTTCGCGAGAAGGGTATCGGCCACTCTACGTTGGAGTTTGAGAGTCCGGGCTGTCAGTGCCATGAGCACTGCTGTGATGATGAGCATTAACTAAAAAGAAAACATATTATTGGTAAAACTCGTTAAATGACTTGGTCGTTTGACGGGTTTTTCGTATCTTTGTCCTAATTTTAAGGAACGCGCCTATGATACGACTCGTGTTCGCCATCGTTATAGCATGGCTGATGATACCTATAAACTTGACAGGACAGACCTATCAAGCGTTGTGGAAACAGGTGGAGGAGGCTCAGCAGAAGGACCTTCCCAAGACCGCTATGGCGCATTTAGATCGCATATCCGCCAAGGCCCGCAAGGAGTCGGCCTATGGCCAGTTGTTGAAGTCGACGCTGCTCTATGCCCGTTTGCAGGCAGAGGTGGCCCCCGACTCGTTAGTTCCTGCCGTTAGCCGCTTAGAGAATCAGTTGAAGAGTGCCCGTGGTGAGGCTTTGCAAGCCGTCTATGCCACCGTGCTGTCGAAGGTATACGATGACAACAGCCATGCGCTGGGTGATGATACCCGCCAGAAGAGCCGCGACTACCGTGAGCAGGCGTTGGCCCATCTCGAACAGCTGGCGCAGGTGTCTGCCGACAGCTATGTGCCGTTTGTCGTCAAGGAGAAGGACAGCGACCTCTTCGGCCACGACCTGCTTAGCATTGTCGGACAGGAGCTGGACGCCTGGCAGTGGATGAGCCGCTACTACCAGCAGGCAGGCAACCGCCGCGCAGCTTGTCTGACGGCCCTGCGTGCCACCACTACTCTCGAGGCCTGCGACTCCCTGATAGCCCTCTATGGTGATCTGCCGGAAGCCGGTGAGGTGGCCATCAGCCGCTATGAACGTATGCATGACCGTCGCTTCACTGCTGCCGACCGCTACGCGTGGTTGCAGCAGTCGCTCGAGCGCTGGGGTGGGTGGAAGCGAGCCAATGTGTTGCGCAACGAGCTAAAGGCTTTGTTGAATCCCATGTTTCAGGTCGACTTGGAACAGCGCGTCAGTGAGGCTGATAAAGCTCAGACCATCCGTCTGACCCATCTGCGCCATGTGCAGTCGGTACAGATGCGTGTCTTCCGTACTGCTTTAAAGGGTGACACCGAGCTGAATCCCAATGAGCAACGTGACTACCGCCAGATTAAGGGTGGCCTGAAGGAACTGAAGGAACATGCCCGTATACTGGCCTTCAGTGGTCATGCCGACTACGATGTCTTCGAGGACTCGCTCTCCCTGGCTGCCCTGTCCCCAGGAGTCTACCTGTTAGAGTTTGTGTCGCAGCCGCAGACGGAGGTCATCCGCATGCTGTATTTTGTCTCAGGGGTGCGCGTCATCATGCAGCCGCTGCCCAGCGACCAGATACGCTATGTTGTGGTCGACGCTACGACAGGTCAACCGCTGGCAGGCGCTTCGCTGCGTCTGTCGTTCCGCCAGCGCTGGGACAGGCCCGCCACCACCAAGACGCTGACTTGTGACAGCCGTGGCGAGGTGCTCTATACCATTGATGGCCAGCAGCCTACAGCTGTTTTCGCCTTTGCCGGTGACGACCAGTATTGTCCGGAGTCAAATGGCTATGGCCGCTATTCCTATTATGAACGTACCTATAACCAAGAATATATCAGCCTGTTTACCGACCGCAGCATCTATTGTCCTGGGCAGACAGTTCACGTTGCCGCCATTGTGTGGAAAGAGCTGTCGGCTACCGACCAGGCCGCTGTCAGCGACAAAGTGCTGAAGATGGAGCTGCGCGATGCCAACTATAAGCTGGTCAGCGAGCAGCAGGTGACCACCGACCGCTATGGCAAGTGCTCGGCGGTGTTTACGTTGCCCAAGGGGCTGTTGAACGGTCGTTTTTCTATCCGCACGCAGGGCACCAGCGTCGGCTTCCGTGTCGAGGAGTATAAGCGCCCCTCCTTCCAAGTGGAATTCCCGGAATACAAGGCGTCTTATCAGGCTGGCGACATCGTACATGCCCAGGCTTATGCAAAGACCTATAGCGGTGTTCCTGTTCAGGGTGCGAAGGTGCACTACGTTGTGCGCCGTCGTGTTGCCTTCTGGTGGATGAACTGGTCGCGCTACTGGCAGTACGGCTATTCTGGCCGAGGTATGGCGGAAGAGATAGTCAACGAAGGTGATAGCCAGACGGCAGATGATGGCACCTTTACCGTCGATATGCCGCTGGTGCTGCCAGCTGAGGCGAAAGGTCAGACGATGTTCTACCATTTTGTCGTCGAGGCCGACGTGACAGACCTTGCCGGTGAGACGCATAGCGGCACATTGTCACTGCCGTTGGGTACCAAACCCACGGTGCTGACCTGCGATCTGCCGCAGCAGGTGCGTAGCGACCAGGTCCCTCAGATAACGTTTACCCGTCGTAATGCCGCTGGCAAGGAGATTCCTGGCAAGATGCGCTATCGCATTGACCAGGGCAAATGGCAGGAATGCTCGGCCAATACTGCGGTCAGCGGTTTCCCCGCTGACATCAAAAGCGGTAAGCACCACCTTGAGGCCATCTGCGCTCAGGACACCCTCCACCAGGATTTTATCGTCTTCAGCCTTGACGACAAGCGTCCTGCTGCGCCGACCCACGACTGGTTCTATGTGTCGCATCAGCAGTTCCCATCCGACAAGACACCCGTCACCATACAGGTGGGATCGTCCGACCCCGACCTCCATATCGTTTATAGCCTCTTTGCCGGCAAGGAACAGATAGAGAGCGGTGTCGCCAAGAAAGACGGTGCACTCATCAACCGCCAGCTGACCTACCGTGAGGAGTATGGTAATGGTTTGTTGCTGACTTTTGCCTGGGTTAAGGACGGCGTATGCCACCGCCATGAAACGTTCATCCAGCGGCCGATGCCCGACAAGCAGCTGAAGTTGGCATGGGAGACGTTCCGCAACCGTCTGACCCCTGGCCAGCAGGAGACGTGGCGCATGACTGTCAGCCGTCCTGACGGCACACCGGCCGATGCCAGTCTGATGGCCGTGCTCTATGACCATAGCCTCGACGCCATTGCTCCCCATCAGTGGACGTTCGCACCGTCAACCCACCTGTCGCAACCTTCTACGTCGTGGCGGTGGAATACTTGGGGCGGCCTCAGCCGCAGCGGTTCACAGAGCTTCCGCTATCTGGATGTTCCCGTTCTGCAGTTCAGCCATTTCGATACATCGGTCTATCCCTATTATCACTATCCTGTGATGGTGCGTGGCCGTAGCAATGTGATGATGGCTAAGACGGCTTCCAAGAATGTCGGCTTTGCAGTGGCCGATGAGGTTGCTGCTGCACCGCAGGTGGCTATGGCAGCCGTTGAGGAGACGAAGGCTGTAGGTGCCAAGATGGCTGATGATGGTGACGCCGACGAAGCTTCTAACACTGCCAATGAGCAAGTGTCGCTCCGCGAGAACATGAACGAGACGGCGTTTTGTTATCCGTCTGTGACCACCGACGAGAAGGGCCGTGTCACGCTGTCGTTCACCCTTCCCGAGAGTCTGACGACCTGGCGCTTCATGGGTGTCGCCAATACCCCCGATATGTTGTATGGTGCCCTTGAGGCTGAGACCGTAGCGCACAAGGACCTGATGGTACAACCCAATCTGCCGCGTTTCCTGCGTTTGGGCGACGAGGCTCATATCAGTGCCCGCATCACCAACTGTGCCGGACGTCCCTTGACGGGACAGGCCCGCCTGCAGTTGATCAACCCGCAGACCAATGCGGTGTTGTACGAACAGAGTCTGCCGTTTACTACCGACGGCGACCAGACGGTCAGCGTCACCTATCCGCTGTCGAAGGTCGACTATCAGTCGTCTCTGCTCATCTGCCGTATTACGGCTACTGCCGGCAACTTCTCTGACGGTGAGCAGCACTATCTGCCTGTATTGCCCGACATAGAATATGTTACACGCACGCTGCCCTTCACCCAGCATGACGCTGGTGTGCAGACCGTCGATCTGACGCGCCTGTTCCCACAGGGCTCCAGTCAGCAGAAGCTCACCGTAGAATATACCGCCAATCCTGCTTGGCTGATGGTACAGTCGCTGCCCGTCATCGGACAGCCCTCAGAACATAGTGCCATTGACCAGGCGGCCAGCTACTATAGTAATCGGTTAGCGAAATTTCTGTTGGATGGTGCTCCGCAGGCCAAGGCCACCTTTGAACAATGGAAGCATGAAACGCTGGAGCAATCATCGCTGACGGCCCAGCTCGAGAGAAATCAGGAGTTGAAAGACCTTCTGCTTGCTGAGACCCCTTGGGTGGCTGCTGCCGATCGTGAGAGTGAACAGCACCAGCGCCTTGCCGACTTCTTCGACGAGAACATGATCAACAGCCGCCTGACCGTTGCCGCCGATAAGTTGAAGGCCCTACAGAATGGTGACGGCTCCTTCTCGTGGTATCCCGGCATGGAGGGTAGCACGCAGATTACCGTCTCTGTTGCCGAGATGCTGGTGCGCCTGCAGGCCCTCACAGGCGCGAAGTCGGACCTCCAGTCGCTTTACGACAAAGCCTTCACCTATATGGGTAAGGAGATGACCGAGCTGGTGAACGAGCTGAAGAAGGAAGAGCGTAAGGGCCACCGACCGACGTTCCCCTCATTTACCGCCTTGCGCTGGTTGTATATCTGTGCCCTCGACGGCCGTCAGTTGTCTGGCACACAAAAGAGCACCAACGACTACCTCGTCGCTTTGCTAAAGAAAGACATCAAGCGTCAGTCCATCTACGAGAAGGCTATGACGGCTGTCATTCTGGCCAAACGTGGAGAGAGCAAGAAGGCGGGAGAATATGTCAAGAGCCTAAAGGAATATACTGTCTATACCGACGAGATGGGCCGCTACTACGATACACCTCGTGCCCTCTATTCGTGGTACGACTACAAGATACCTACTGAGGTGGCAGCTATCGAAGCCCTGCAGACGGTGACACCTGCCGATCGCCAGACGGTCGACGAGATGCGCCGCTGGCTGTTGCAGGAGAAACGTACGCAGGCTTGGGATACACCTATCAATACGGTCAATGCCGTCTATGCCTTCCTTCATGGTGAAAGCCAATTGCTTTCAGCCTCCAGCCAACCCGCCGCCCTTGCGGTCGACGGTTCCCCCGTCGACATGCCCACGCCGTCTGCCGGCATTGGCTATGTGAAGACCGCCCGCCCGTATCAGGGTGAGCAGACGCTGACGGCCACCAAGCAGAGCGAGGGCACCTCGTGGGGTGCCGTCTATGCCCAGTTCTTCCAGCCTGTTGCTGATATCGAGGCTTCCGCGAGCGGCATCAGTGTGAAGCGTGAGGTGTTGTTAGCGGGTAAACCGCTAACCGCGGGCGCTACCCAAGCAGCGGGCGCTACGCTGACCGTTGGCCAGCGCATCCGTGTACGTATCACCATCGACACCACGCGTGACCTCGACTTCGTACAGGTCGTCGACCGCCGTGCTGCCTGCATGGAACCTGTTAACCAACTGACGGGCTACCGCAATGGCGCCTACACGTCGCCAAAAGACTGTGCCACCCACTATTTCTTCGGACAACTGGCCAAAGGCCGTCATCAGATAGAAACAGAATACTATATTGACCGCGAGGGCGTCTACCAGACCGGAACCTGTACCGTAGGCTGCGCCTATGCACCTGAATACCGTGCTACAGCGCCCTCCATGACCCTACATATCCAACCGTAATGAAACGAAAACTCATCATACCCCTGTTCCTGTTGTCGGCAGTACTACCTCTGTCGGCTCAGAAACTCTCTGTCGAAAAGGCTACCGTCGACGTGGGCCCTACTGGCTATCAGCAGCCCGTGACGGCCGTCTTCGACTTTCATGTCAAGGGTAGCAAGAAACTAAAGATTGAACGTGTGGCACCTGACTGTAGCTGTACCATTGTCGACTACCCGAGGGGGGAGGTCGGTGATAAGTTCCAGATTCGTATGACCTATGATGCCCGTCAGTTGGGCCATTTCGACAAGCAGGCTGCGGTTATCTCCAATGGCACCAAGCAGCCCCTATATATCTGTATGAGGGGTGTCGTCAAGGCCGACTATGTCGACGTGTCGGGTACCTATCCCGTGACCATGGGCACGCTGCGCCTCGACCGCTCTGACCTCGAGTTCGATGACATCAACCGTGGTGACCACCGCGAGCAGCAGTTACAGATCTATAACGATGGTACGACACCCTGTCGCCCCAACCTGATGCATCTGCCGTCATACCTCACCGCAGTGATGCAACCCGAGGTGTTGCTGCCGGGACGTGCAGGAACCATGACGGTCACGCTCAACAGCAACCAGCTGCGCGACTACGGCCTGACGCAAAACGCGGTCTTCCTCGCAGCTAATCCCGGCGACAAGGTCAGCCCCGACCACGAGATACCCGTCTCGGCCGTGCTGTTGCCGTCGTTTGCTGGTATCACTGCTGCCCAGCGTCAGTATGCTCCCCGTATGGAGTTGTCGAAGCGGCAGGTCGATATCACCTTTCACAATAAGTCGAAGAAGAGCGACGTCATTACCGTCACCAATAACGGCCGTACCGAGCTTGATATCTCGTCGCTCCAACTGTTTACCCGTGGCCTGCAGGTGTCGTTGGGCAAGCGCCGTCTACAGCCTGGCGAGAGCACTAAGCTGAAAATTACCGTCCTGCGCGACGAACTGAAGAAGGTACGTACCCGTCCGCGTATCCTGATGATTACCAACGACCCTGCTAATCCCAAGGTCACCATCACGATAAATACCCATTAGGCCCTATAGGCCCAATAAGCCCTATATGGCCCATTAACACCAATAAAGATTATGGAACATCCCGAGAATAGTGCCGAATATGCAGGACTGCAAGTCAATAGTGGCATCGAGCAGCCCTCTATCATCAATCCCTACCTGCAGCGCAACCGCTTCCGCCGTCGTGAACTGTCGGCTGCCGAGATGGTCGAAGGCATCACGAAAGGCGACGTGACCGTCCTCTCGCAGGCTGTCACGCTGGTTGAGAGCGTCAATCCCGACCATCAGGCCAAGGCCCAGGAGGTCATTAACAAGTGTCTGCCCTATAGCGGCAACAGCATCCGCATCGGCATCAGCGGTGTGCCGGGCGCCGGCAAGTCGACGAGTATCGACGAGTTTGGTGTCCATGTGCTCCGCGAGCGAGGCGGCAAACTGGCCGTGCTGGCCATTGACCCCAGCAGCGAGCGCTCGAAGGGTTCTATCCTCGGCGACAAGACGCGTATGGAGAAGCTCAGCATCCATCCCGATCCGTTTATCCGTCCCAGTCCTACTGCGGGTTCGTTCGGTGGCGTGGTCCGCAAGACGCGCGAGACCAT
>JAEEGL014790893.1_pt1 | contig 12767 bp, 10 predicted proteins | sample 9134231 | NCBI WGS metagenome assembly JAEEGL01 (sample SAMN16246548, study PRJNA631951) | gut metagenome | biome: gut microbiome; feature: rumen; material: fiber-attached | host: Bos | place: Iran: Karaj | collected 2018-10 | reverse complement strand
TGTAATCATAGTTCTGCCCGGTATGGGCCAGCAGGCAGTCGAAGTACTGCCGGCACTTGTTGATGACCGCTGCCAGACGGATGATCTCCGGCCGCGTACCCACGATGATCAGAAGCTTCAGCTTGCCGTTGTTCTTGAATTGTGCCATATCTAATAAACTATTTTTCAACTGGTTCGAAATACGTATCAGGATGCGACGGATCGAATATCTCATTGGCCCACATAACGGTCACGAGGTCCTCGGTGTCGGAAAGATTGATGATGTTGTGAGTGTAACCCGGAAGCATATGCACGGCCTTGATCTCATCGCCGGACACCTCGAACTCGATGACCTCGTCCGAGCCGATCCGGCGCTCCTGGATCAAGGCCCTCCCGCTCACCACGATGAAGAACTCCCACTTCGTGTGATGCCAATGCTGCCCTTTGGTGATGCCCGGCTTCGACACGTTAACGCTCACCTGGCCGCAATCTGCAGTATGCAGGAGCTCCGTAAACGAGCCGCGCGAGTCAACATTCATCTTCAGCGGGAATGCGACCTTGGAGGCCGGCAAATACGACAGATAGGTCGAGTACAGCTTCTTCGCGAACGAGCCCGCCGGAATTTCCGGGACCATCAGCGTCTGCGGCTGGTCGTGGAACTTGTGCAACAAGTCCACGATCTCGCCCAGCCGCGCATGATGCGTCACCGGGCAATAGCAGTAGCGCCCGGCGGGCACAGGCAGCACCGCGAGCCCGTCGAACTCGCAACGGTGCTCCTCCCCCTTCAGCGCGGCAATCATCTCCGACACGAGGTCGTCGATGTAAAGCAGTTCCAACTCGACGGAAGGATCATTCACCTGTATCGGAAGATCGTTCGCAATGTTGTTGCAGAACGTCGCCACCGCCGAATTGTAATTCGGCCTGCACCACTTTCCGAACAAGTTCGGGAAGCGATACACCAGCACGCGGGCGCCCGTGGCGGCCTCGTAGTCCAGGAACAGATCCTCGCCGGCCTTCTTCGAACGGCCGTACTCGGAGTTCCCGAACCGCCCCGCCAGCGACGCCTGCTGCGACGACGACAGCATCACCGGGCACTTGTTCCCGTGCTTACGCAGCGTATCAAGCAGCGTCGAGGCAAACCCGAAATTGCCGCTCATAAACTCCGAATTCTCCTTCGGCCGGTTCACCCCAGCCAAATTGAACACGAAGTCGCACTCCGCGCACCACTTATCCAGCTCCTCCGCCGTCGAGTCGATGTCGTACTCAAGCACCTCCTCCACGGCCAGGTCTCCATAGCACCGCGCCTTCCCGTCGCGTATATTCTTCAATTCTGCGCACAGATTCCGTCCCACGAAACCCTTAGCGCCGGTAACAAGTATCTTCATTAAACAAGATTTCTAATTATGTCTACATAATTCCCAATCACATATTCCACATCCTCGTCGGAAAGCCTAGTATGCAAAGGGAGTGTAATCTCGTTTTCAAAGAGATGATATGCATTTGGGAAATCTGCGATATCAAAGCCTAACGCCTTGTATGCAGTCATCATTGGAAGGGGCTTGTAATGCACATTGCAAGCAATCCCCCGCTCTGCCATCTTCACGATGATTTCGCGCCTCTCAGCATCGGAACGGCCAAGAAGCCGTGTCAGATAAAGATGCCCGCTGCCAGCGAAATCGTCCCCATAATGTTTCAAAACCGTCACCGGTAGGTCAGACAGGGCAGCATCATAGCGCGAGATAATCTCTCGCCGTCGCTTCAGCATCTCAGCATAGCGCGACAGCTGAGCAAGCCCGATTCCAGCCATCACATCAGTCATATTGCTCTTGTACCAGGGGCCAATGATATCATACTCCCAAGCGCCGAGTTTGGTCTTGGCAAGAGCGTCCTTGTTCTGCCCGTGAAGCGAGTACAACTGCGAAAGCCTATACAAGAACGCATTCCAAGTCTCACCCTCGATGGGGGGCACAGTGCTCCACGTATCTAGCGTCACAGCATCTTCGCCAAAAGGTAAATTCCAGGTAAGCGCACCACCCTCGGCTGTCGTGAGATTCTTCACCGCATGGAAAGAGAAGGAAGAGAAATCTGCAATTGCACCAGCCTTGACGCCGTGCCTAGAAGCGCCGAAAGCATGAGCACAATCCGCAGCGACGATAATCCGCCCAATACGTTTCTGAATCTCATTAGAAGGCCTGAACAGGCCCCGCTTCGCCTCAACGATAGCGAACACGCGCTCATAGTCACATACGATACCGCCCAAATCCACAGGGCAAATCACCTTCGTACGCTCCGTAATAGCATCAGCCAAACGGTCATAATCCATCTCCACGCAGTCCTTCTGCGAATCCACCATCACCAGGCGGCACCCGACATGCTGCGTCACCGACGCGGTCGCGGTATAGGTGTATGCCGGCACTATGACCTCATCCTCCGGTCCGACGCCGATCAGCCGCAGAGCCATTTCCATTGCAGCTGTCGCAGAATTCAAGCACACAGCCTTTGAGGTACCACAATATGCAGCAATCTGCCGCTCAAACTCTTTGGTTTTAGGCCCTGTCGTGATCCAACCAGACCTTAACGCCTCGGCCACTTGCTCCACTTCTGCCTCCGACATGTCCGGAGGGGAAAATGGGATGTTTCTAAGCTTAAGATTCATATTGTAACTTTATTTCTTTTCAAAAGATTTCATTAAATCCACATATTTCTGTGTTCCAACTTCTCTGGTTAGATTCTCTAGGACAAACCTGCGACCGTTTTTTCCATATTCCACGCATAAAACACGATTGGAATAAAGAGTCAGTATTGAAGCTTTAAAAGCCTCTTTATCACCAGCAAGAGAAAAAACACCACACCTATGAACAGTCACAATGTTCTTTAATTCATTCTCGTCAAAACTTGCTAAAACAGGACGAGACGAAGACATGATGCTCCATGTTTTTGAAGGTACAGAGTTAGCGCCCACACCAGGTTTAGAAATTACGATACCAGCATCACCCATACTAAAAACATGAGAAATGTCCTCATATGGCTGAAATGGTATCAGATGAACGTTTGAGAGTTCATTCTTGGCAACAATATCCTCAACTTGTTTTTTATAAGCGCCATCACCAATGAGGATTAAATGAATACCCGGATACTCATCCTTTAGTTCAGACATTATTTCCAGAAGCATATCCATATTCTGGGTTAAACCAATATTGCCACAATAACTAACATAAAAAAGGTCTCGGTTGAGGTTGTATAAATCAAATAGTTTGTTCTCAATACGTGGTATTTCGACTACAGCATTTTGGTCAACCCAGTTATATATCACTGAGATTTTCTCCGCTGACACTCCCTTTTCCATAATATTCTTCTTGAAGTCTTCGGAAATCACAATAATACTATCAACATTGCGATAAGTAAAATCTTCAATCTTTCGCCCTATCTTCCAAAGAATACTACCTTTTTTTGACAAACCGGTACCAACAAGAGAATCCGGAAAGATATCCTGGAGATTATAAACAATGGGAATATGTCGTATTTTTTTTATTAATACGCCCATAGCCCCTTGGATTGGAGGTGTGCTGCTTAAAAACAACACATCACAAGCTCTAGCGTCTTTACCCCAAACTCCCCGATTGAAATGCTTGATGGCCTGAAGACAATACCTAAGCGCCCTTATGACAGCATTATTCCCCTCACAGAATAAAGAAAAACGATGTACAATCATCTGATCATTATACATTGTTTCTATTCTATGGCTAGGTTTAATGTATTCTTTCCTCGTCATAACGTCAATACCTCTAGTCGGAGTCGGGGCATATACTACCATATCAAATCCATGATTTGCAAATGCCTGGTACCGATTATCCCCTAAATATGAACTTGCAGCATGTTCAGGGTAAAAATATGCCGGCAAAAACAATATTCTCATAACGTCCTATAATACACCGAAAAGAACTCTCAACTTAATATAAATATCTGAAAAACGAGAGCCCATATTAATCTCTTTGTTTCTTAATAGTCTAAGTCGATTAGAAAAACTATTGCGGTAATCCGCTACGATGGAAATCAATTGATAGTCTGCATCACTAAGGAGACTTTGATAAGCTGACAATAGATTCTTAGCATTTATCTCACGGAAGTGTCTCCTCTCATATGTCTTGAAAGATTTAATGAGTCTATGTATCCTCTGTTTTAAGGAGTTGCCAACCCCCGCCGCATTGTTTCGGTGTTGACGATAGAGTATATGGCTTGTACTATCATAAATAATCTCACCCAAAAAAACACACGTTTGATTCAGCCACAAGTCGTGCATTAGAACTGGCTTAGAAGGACGATTCTCAAACACAATATTAACGAGGGGTCTATTAAAAACCATCGTGCATCCAAGCATAAAGTATCTCACAAGAGATGTTGCCTTAGTGATTGTTGGGGTCGTGCCACATGTATTAAACAAGGGGGTCAGGCTTTCATCAACAGCAGTAGCATTTGAAAAGTAAAGGTTTGGAGCACAGGAATTCTCGGCTTTTTCAAGCATAGATACTGCAGAAAGAAGCTTGTCGGGGAGCCATATATCATCTTGATCAGAGAAAGCATAATAATCAAAGACCGGTAGAGTTTCAGCCTTATAAAGAAGTGTCATGAAACTCATTGCAAAACCAAGATTATCCCCAAATTCTACCATAATATTGGGATAGTGTGAAGCATATTCAGTTAAGAGAGGAAGTGTATTATCAGCAGATCCGTCATCCCTCACCAACAAAGACACTTTAACACCATCTTGAGCCAATATGCTTTCCAACTGTTCTTTCAAATACTTCTCCCCATTATAGGTTGACATCAGTACAAGAACCGTTTTCTTTCGCTCCATAACATGTTAGAGTAACTCAATTATAATAGAAGATAAGACCCTTGAAATCAATTGCTCACACTCCTCTAAAGTTTCCCCAGAAACGATTACTTCACCTATTGCATCATTGCTGTTTGTGAATGCCCTCACTTCAGACCCAACATGTATAAACAGATGGATAGTACAATTCTCTATTTCTGGGATTTGAACCCTTTTACATATACCAGACTTTTCACTCTTAATCATTCTAGAAACTGTCGACATAGGGGGTCGTCTTTGTTCAAATATAGTTAGTGGACTCTCACCTAAAGCTGTCGCAAGAATCATATCATAATAATTTATCCCGAAGTAATTACTGGTCAGTTCCGGTAAACAATTGGCGCCGACCCTTCCAGTCAATTCAATAATATAAGCTTTGCCATCCTTTTCTATCAAGTCTACATTTACAGCACAATTGTCGAGTCCTATTGCATATATTGATTTCGTAACTTGCAAACACGTATCGCTATACAAACCATCAGAAACGATATATGGCATATAATGCCCAATAGGAACAGCTGTTCTACACATAACTGTTTTATCTCCATGAGGAAGGACGAAGAGGATATTCCCTTTGTATACAAAAGACTGAGCCCCGAACTCTCTTCCAACTAGATATTCTTCAACAATACAGTAATCCTCTTTTGTCAACCTCATAGTATCTTCAAATGAGACCCTGAGATTAGATTCATCATAGACTATGTTTATCCCACGACTTCCTTGCAAATCCGTCGCTTTGATTATTACGGGATAACCGAGTTCACTTATTACATTCTTGAGACTGTCAAGACTAGATACCTTATTGTAACGTGCAGTCCTAACACCCGCATTAATAAGCTTTTGTTTCATTAATAGCTTATTTGATGATTCCATCGCAGCCTTTTCTGTAATCCCAGTAAGCCCCAAGACATCGTTACAACGACCAACCGCTCTTAACCCAGTATCGGAGCAACAGATAATGGCACCATCAACTTCTTCATCTTGAGCAACTTTAAGAACTGCATCCGGATCAGAAATATCAGCATAACAAAACTTATCAGCATATGGGTTACATGGAAAGTCCCCCCCCATACCTGTCATTACGACATATACACCATGCTGCTTAGCTGTTTTTATTAGGCCTAAATTGCCACGGCTAGCACCTTGCAATAAAAGCCTCTTGCCCTTTAGACTACTCATCAATCTCTATTTTTATAGAACGCTCAGCGAGTTCACAAATCTGAACTGCGCTATTCGCGTCATCTGACTGTGAAATAACAAAACCGATTCTATCATTACTACATTGAATAGGCACTGAGATGTCACCGACTTCTTTAGTAAAAGTAATCTGCTCAACACCAGGGATGGAGCGGGCATTATCAATACCCGAAATAGATTTTATTATACCGGAGGGGGCATTAAAAAACCGAATAGCAGAGCCACAATCAAGAGTTGGAGTTATTTCTGGTTTCTCACCAAGTGCGACTTGAATGGTAGCTTTTACCATATCTATTCCTGTTGATAACGGCACTAAATGAGTGGTGATACTATCTCCACCCATTCGCGCTCCGAGTTCAATCATTACAGGCCCATGTGAAGTCACCTTCATTTCGACATGCGCTGGCCCATTATCTATCCCTATGGCCTTGCAGGCGGAAGATGCAACTTCTCGAATCTGCGCCTGAACGCCTTTATTTAACGTGGATGGTTGAGAGTGACCTAACTCAACAAAAAAAGGTGCACCTGTAGTTTTTTTATCCGTAATTTGAAGGACATGCACCTGACCATCGACGACCATTACCTCAACAGAAACTTCTGGTCCCTCGAGGAACTCTTCAATGATAACATCTCCATGCCGAGAAAAACCATGACTATACTCATATGAAGCCAGCAACTCATGGAATGAATCAACTTTTACCACCCCATGACTCCCTGCGTTATCAGTAGGCTTCATAATACATGGAAAAGAGATGATATTACTCAAGTTCTTTAATTCATATAAAGAATTAACAACATAGTACCAAGGTGAAGGTACATTATACTCCTTAAAGGCCTTTATCATTTCATGTTTATCTGTTGCCTTAATTGCTGTTTTATAAGAAATAGAATGAAGTCTTAAAAGCTCGGCAGCCTTAGCAACGCCACGCATGGGCATATCCGTTGCTAATGTCATAATACCATCTGGTCTGAACTCCTCAGCAGCCTTTAGTACCGCATCTTCATCCATAGTTGATACATTGAAATACTCATCTGCGTATTGAATACCAATAGCATTGGGATTGTAGTCGATAACGCCTACATACAAACCCATTTCCTTAGCTTTAAGAATACCCGGTAATTGAAGCACTGATGCTCCTACTATCAAAAGCTTTTTCATTTGACGCAATGCTGATTCTCAACAGTATTTATATTTTTTCTGAAGATCACAGAATAGAATGTCCGAAGAAGAATCCTTAGATCCATACCAAATGTAACATGATCTGCATAATACGCATCCCAATGAAACTTCTCGTCTTGCGTAATAGCATTTCTATAAAAAGCCTGCGCATATCCTGTGATACCGGGTCTAACAGAAAAGCTTTTTTTCATTACTTCACTCAGATGAGAATAATCTCTATTGGGATTAAACAACTTAGGGCGAGGGCCAACGAAACTCATATCCCCCATAAGAACATTTAATAGTTGGGGGAACTCATCTAAGGATGCTTTTCGCATTATCCTACCTATCCAAGTTACTCGCGGATCACTATCGCTATTAAAAGTCGAGCCATCTGCGTTTTTTAAATCGGGAGAGTTTACATACATTGATCTCAATTTGAACATCGTAAATTGCTTACAGTCTTTCCCTACGCGCTTTGCATTGTAAAAGATGGGACCTTTATCTGTTATCCAAATAAAAGGAGCAACCAAAACAATCTCAACAAGTACGAATGGTAAACCAATCAAAGCACCGATTATATCAAATAAGCGCTTAAGAAATTTCTTATACATAAAACTATTCTTTCATGGTTGATTCTAAATCTTTTTCGATCTTTCGTCTAAAAAAATCAGCAACCAGTCTTTGATCAAATACTGAAGTCGCGTAAGAGTGAGCTTTTCGTCCATAACTATCGATTATTTCAGGATTACAACAGATCTGTGATATTTGATCTGAAAGCTCAGAATCTTTACAATCACTTGATATAACAATCCCAAGTCTGTTATCAGAGATTAACCTCATTGAAGCTACCTCGGGAGGCCCATATGCCAGAATAAGCCTTCCTGCCATCAAATACTCAGGAATCTTTGTAGATACAGAAAGATGTGTATAATTTCTAAAGCTATCCTCATCGCTTTCGACATGTAGCAAAACATCACTATTTCTCATTACTTTCTCAACTTCGCTCTGCGGGATTAACCCATGAAGAATGATTCTAGGGTGATTTAATGCCGACTTCATCTCATCATTTAATTCCGTACCGGAGTAAATATGGATTATAGAGTTGCACGGTATATGGTCAGCTATCCTTTGTAGCATTTTCCATCGATTCAAGTGCAATCCTCCAAGATATGACATTGAGACAATTCCGCTGACATTATTTCTTGGTTCAAAACTGGATACTGGGACACTATTCATGATTGGATAAAATGGTTTACCAAAGAAATCAGAATACTCTTTAGCCATTAGGTCACCTATACAAAAACAGTCTAGTGCTCCTCCTATCGCTTTTTTATAGTACCTTATACATCTTTTATTCTGAATCTTGTCAAGAATCGACCTCTTCGGCGCATAAAGGACATAATCATCGCCATAGAAAACAAAATATGGTATCCTTAATTGTTTACTGAGGAAAGAAACGACATCGTACATATATCGTCCTCCACCCAAATACACAAATATAGCGTCCGGGGAGATTAGTCTTGCCCATTCCAGCAAATCACCTCTCTTCCAAATAGGTAGCTTCCATAAGACATCCCTTAAAATAACATTTAAACTACTAGTAGGATTCTTTACCTTTTGATAATACTTGCTATTCTTACTTATATCTAAAGGCGTTGAAGAACTCTCGATTACTCTACCACAACCCCTTCCCCTTGAGAATGCTTTAACTATATCCATGTCTGATAAATGAAAATATGACATGGCATATGAATAGTCATATGAATTAGCCGCCGGAGGGCGAAAGAACAATTGAGATAATTCTGACCGGTCAAAGGCGCTGAAAATAGCTTCTAACGTTTTCCCATTATTCCCAATCTTGGAGAACGCATTTGCGGATACTACCAATACTTTTGTTCTCATCACCTAATATGTAATAGCCTAATAATAACTAAAGCCCAAAAAGCGATAAAGCTAAAAGAAAAGACCTGATTATTTGCAAAAGAATAAACAAAAACCATTAAAAGTAGAATTGTAATTGGTGCGTCGACAACTCGAACCTGATTAACTGCACTTTTCCAAAAATACCCACAATAATAGGCCAAAGCATAAACTACAATAGGAACGCCTATGAAAGTAACATCATTTGCAAGCCAAAGGTATAGGCTATGCCAAGACGCTTCTGGATCTATGCCATATTTTACTTCCAAAAAACCCTGGTAAGTTTTTGAGATAATATCAAGATTAGGAATAATGGACTCGGCCACATTAATCTTAAACCAGTTACTTCCAAGGCCATATGAGAAACAAAACACATTACCATCAAGCCATTCCGTTAAAGAGAGCGAAAGAGCATAATAGCCTTGACATAAGTATGAGGATAACTGGGCTAACACTATATTGAAGGATGGGGGAAAGAGCTTTCTATATGACTCTTTTATAAAATATCTATCTACCTCCATCAACTCTCCGCGATCTAGCCCAAAACGAGATAAATTTGAGTAAACAAAATAAAAAATGAATAATGAAGCAAGGCTAATACCTATAAACAAAAGTTTCCTTTTGTTCTTCCTAGAAAAAATAGTTTCGGGATTAGCCATAATAATAGTAAAAACTATAATAATGGCTAAGTCAAACAATCCTTTTCGAGTTCCAAGCCCTAACCAATATACAACAATGGAAAGATAATAAACTATAACAGCAAATTTCATCTTCCCCCCAAATTCCTTCCAAAAATACGCAGATAACACCTCCGCGGACATAGTTAAAGGGGAAAAGAGCATTAGGAAATAGGTAATTATGGAGGTCCGCATAATTGTATTTCGTTCATTAAACACTTGACCTGGGTTTCTGATACCAACCATCAAACGGTTATATAGTTCAGAAAGGTTAGATGAACGAATTTGCCATCCATTAATAAACTGAGGGATTATTAGAAGCATCCCAAGCAAAATAATAATAGCTACTCCTCTGGAATACTTTATTCTACCTTGACTTCCTGTAATGACACATCTCTTCAATCCGCGCTTAAAGCCTTTAACGAACAGATAATCAATAATAAGGAAAAACAAGAATAAGTATATATTAAAGTGGCTCTCAAATTGTATTGGCCCCATATAGTACAAAACCTGTGTCAGAATCATAAACCCGACTAAGACTTTGTAAGGGAAAGTGAGAATACTCGAATTATTCATGAGAGATAACTTGCTTCTTACGCAAATCTAGATAATAGAAACACATTAATACCGCGAGAAATAATGCATTCCCACATAGCGAAGCAACCGCCATCAAGCAAGCTTGATTAGATTCAGCGCTTTTGATTAATATCCAAGACATAGCCAGTATGAAACAATCACGGATAAAACGTGATAGAAAGACCGTCCATGGCTTCCCAATAGATATATATTCATAACAGTATACCTCTGACATACACACAAATAGTGCAGCACACATATATACATTAAGCACTCTTGGTAAATCTGAGAAAGTCGGCCCATAGAACTGGGTAATAAAAGGAGAAGCTAACACCAATACCACAACAGGGGCTATTGTGGAAACAAGATTAACAGCTATTAGTTTTTTCAAAAGACTGTGGTGATTATCTGCGCTTGTTAAATGTGAAAACATCACATTTCTCAAAACACCAGGGATAAAAATAACAACACTAAACCATGTCCCTGCAGCCGAGAATAATCCAACTTCACCATATGATGCATAAGTCGTCAGCACTAACAAGCCAAGCCAGTGAACAACAGCGTATAAACTCTCTTGAAGAGCTATCGGTAATGAAAAGGAAAGCATACCTGCGAGTTCTTTTCTTTCAATAGAACCCCCTTTGTCGACAGGCAATGCAGACACAGATCGACGAATCATTACTTGCCCTACAAGCGCCTGGATAATAAAGGAACCTAGCAAAGCTGCTACTGCACCATTTAAACCCCAAACTGACGTACCAATCCAACTTAAGACAAACAAGCTAACACCAGACACGCAACTCAAATCTGCAGTAGCCTTAAACTTCTTTAAACCGGACAATATACCTATTTGTGTCGCATCGAGAGCGTTAAAAAGAATCAAACAAGAGAACACTCTCAAAGGGAATTCAAGATGTGGAGCCTTGATAACACTCGCAACCTCCCCAGCAAATAAAGTACATAACAAGGATAACGTAACACTAAACAGAATAGTTATCATTTCTATTGACTTACATAGAGAAGCAATCCTATAATCATTAGATTTAACGTATTCCGCAACATATTTCGTTGCAGAATAGCCAAATCCGAACGTAGATACGATAGCTATATATGTCAATGTATTCTTAATTACACCATATTCACCATAAACTTCTTTCCCTAAATATCGCGCAATAAGAATACCTGCAGCTAAAGACAGTCCCTTTCCTACAACACTCCCAAACAAGGCCCAAAAAGAATCATTCGCTAAATCCTTATTTGTTGCGTACACTTTTTTGAGTGTTCCAACTATTCTCATTTTAACCTAACAAATATAAATGAACAGAATGATAGTGTCTAAAAAACTAAATAGACAAAACGAACCCAAAACGCTTAATATCAATATTGTCTAAAAACTTGATATTATCGTCATAGAGGAGCAAAACAACAACTTGCACAAAAGCATTGAGATTGAATAACTTCCGAAAGAAGTAGTGCAGTTTCAACTCTATTTGTTGCTAACCGTCACGTATGGAACCAAAACTCTTTAGAGAATCAAACTATATGATGCCCAGCCAGAGATCACATTATGACATTAAAACATTTTCAACTCCTCTTGAATATACTCCAGCGCCGCTATCTTCTCCTTTGTCTCCTCCAGATTCAACCTTCTGGTGTTGTTGGAGTTAAACTCTTCAATCGTTGCTCTCTTGATGTCGCCCTCCTTGAAGTACTTGTCGTAGTTGAGGTCGCGGTTGTCGGCGGGGACTCTGTAGAAGTTGCCCATGTCCTCGGCCTTCGCGCATTCTTCCTTGGTGAGGAGGGTTTCGTACATCTTCTCGCCGTGGCGGATGCCGATAACCTTGATGTCCTCCTTCTTGCCGCCGAAGAGTTCGCAGACGGCCTCGGCCTGGGTTTGGATGGTGCAGGCGGGGGCTTTCTGGACGAGGATGTCGCCGTTCTGGCCGTGCTCGAAGGCGAAGAGGACAAGGTCCACAGCCTCTTCGAGGCTCATGATGAAACGGGTCATCCTGGGCTCGGTGAGAGTGATGGGATTGCCTTTGCGGATCTGGTCGATCCAGAGGGGGATGACGGAGCCGCGGGAGCACATCACGTTGCCGTAGCGGGTGCAGCAGATCTTGGTATTCCCGGAATATCGGCTCTTGGCCACGGCGACTTTCTCCTCGAGGGCCTTGCTGATGCCCATCGCGTTGATGGGGTATGCGGCCTTGTCGGTGGAGAGGCAGATGACGCACTTGACGCCAGCATCTATGGCGGCGTCAAGGGTGTTGTCCGTGCCGATGACATTGGTCTTGACAGCCTCCATCGGGAAGAATTCGCAACTGGGGACCTGCTTGAGGGCCGCGGCGTGGAAGACGTAATCCACGCCCTTCATCGCGTATTT
>JAEEGL013809574.1_pt1 | contig 12767 bp, 5 predicted proteins | sample 9134231 | NCBI WGS metagenome assembly JAEEGL01 (sample SAMN16246548, study PRJNA631951) | gut metagenome | biome: gut microbiome; feature: rumen; material: fiber-attached | host: Bos | place: Iran: Karaj | collected 2018-10 | reverse complement strand
TTATAAAGAAAACCAATACCCTTTGGTCCATTGAATTTATGAGCAGAAGACGAAAGCATATCCACTCCAATTTCATGGACATTAATAGCAGTATGTCCTACGGCTTGTACGGCGTCTGTATGAAAGAACCATCCATTATGATGAGCCACATCCGCAAGTTCTCCAATAGGTTCAATAGTTCCAATTTCATTATTGGCAAACATAAAAGAAACAAGACCACATTCATCCTTTTCTAATGCTTTGCTAAATTCATCACGAAGCACAACACCATCGTTGTTAACTGGTACTATGGTAGTATCTCCTAAAGTACATGGTCTTAGGATTGAATGGTGTTCTATAGCGGAAGTAACAACGCGCAAATTTTGTCGGAAAGCCCCCTGAATAACCCAATTGTTGCTTTCTGTACCACATGACGTAAAGAAGATCTCTTCGGGTAATGCGCCAATACTATCGGCTATCATAGCTCTAGCTTCCTGTAATGCCTTCTTAGGCTTCCTTGCAAAAGCATAAGGCTGAGATGCATTTCCATATTGGTCAACAAGATATGGCACCATTGCTTCATAAGCCTTATGGCTTAAAGGCGATGTTGCGGCATTATCAGCATAAATATGTTTCCTTTCCTGACTCATTGAAACAGTTTACATCCTTCTTCTTTAAATACTTCTATCTTATCTCGTATGTCTTGCACATTACAACCTAGATAGTCAGCCAAACAGTCCATGCAATAGAAAGACTTTACATCTATCCCCAAAAGTTTTTTGTTAATACCAACGGTATCTTTGTCAAGTCCTTTCTTGTCACATGCAACGCATGAATAATATCTATTCGCCATATTCTCTGATTGTAAATGTTGGTACATTCTTTCCCTTATACTGCAAATCTATCATTCCCATCTGTTTGACTATAATTTGCCTCATTTTCTTAGCTGGAATAAGACAATACGTATTAAACTCATGTGCATTTATATCCTTTTCGGAACGTACATGTGGGAACAAAAGTTTCAGATAAGCAGTCGCAATACGTTTTACAGCCTCGGTATCACGCGTATCTGCATTGGAGGGATACTCAACTATCCGATCAACTATAGCGCGGTATGAGATGTCGTCGCGTAAAAGATGCATAATAGTTGAGAAATACTCGGAATTCAAAGCCCATCCACAGATTTTAAGTCCTTCGTTCATTCGTGGGATATCCCATCCTTTGATAAATCCATGAATACGGTCCATCAAGGCACTTGTGCGGAAGATTGCTGGTAATCCATCAAACATATTCTGATATTCATCCATCTTTTCTTCGTCAATATTTCCCAACATGACGAAACCGGCATCTGCCACATCGTCTTTGTCTCCAATCTTCACAGTACCCTGCTCCATATATCCTTGCAAGGTCTGTGTCATTTCATTAGGATTATCGAATTCCACTTTCTGAATTTCATCAAAGGCAACAAAGTCGTGGAAAAACACAAGGCCTTCTTCACGACGAGCTAAATCGTAAAAGAGCTTAGCTCTTGTCATTTTGCCTGCAGACAAGTAACCATATCGACTGACCCCACCAAACAAATAAGATTTTCCTGTACCCTTTGGTGCAAGTTCTATCAGATTAAGACGTTTTTCAACAAAAGGCAAGAGACGTGTCAGCACTGCCAGTTTTTGATGTTCATTCTCATAACCATCAGCATTGTAGTCTATAGCTCCTAAAATCACATTTACCCATTCGTGTATCGTAAACTCTTTTCTAACATCTTTATAATAGTCCAAGTCTATTTCATAAGGGCAAAAATTCTGAAACCCTAACAGTCTGATTTTCCCTTTAGTTTTTCCTTCGGGGTACCTGTATCCAAGTTCAACAACGCCCCAGGTTTCCTTGGCTTTGACTAATTCATCCTTGCACTCATCCCAAACATTGGGATCTATAATGGTTTCTTTATTAGAAAGGCCAAAGTCTGGAAGTGAGAATGAAACTTCATGTGTTGTTATGTTTATATCGACAGAAACACGAGTCAATAATTTCACATGCTCATTTTCTACAACGATGCGGTTCTTGATTGCAATCCAGTCAAGTTTACTTGGAATATATGATTTTACAAATGTGGTTAATTCCTCCACATCAAAGTTTCCCTCTTCATCCTCAAACATTTTTAAAAGCCAGTCGCGAAGGAATGAAGGCAGTTTCAGGCCTTTAAAGAAATTACTTTCTTTAAGATTCTTGAAGACGACCATATCGTCAAAATATTCTTTTAGCTTTTCTTTCATACTTTTCAAAATTAGAAGAATTTACGTTCAGATGCGCCCTCTTTCTTTACTTCAAATGAAAGACCTTTGGCAATAATCATATCATCAAGAAGAATGTCAAAAGTATAGACTCCCGCAGTCTTTATATCTGACATTTCCACAGAATAATTAAATGGAATTCCGGTTTCCGTAACAGGATAACTCTTCCCATTGACCAATATCGACAGTTTATCGGATTTAATTTCAATAAAGAGTTTTATGGTGGCTTTTTTCTTGAAACTAACTGTCACGATGGTATCACCAAGTACTTTACAAGCAATACTAGCATTTTGTTTACGCACTGTAATAATCGGGACAGCAACTTCCTCCAAGGTAGCACCTCCATGTACTTCCACAATGGCGGAGCGTCCTCCTTTGAACCTATCATAATTGGCCAGACACCAGAAATCGTTCTCCTCGGTTGCAAATTCTGGTTTTTCATTTAGGTCTGTTTTGGGGCAACAACGACCTGAATGTTTTCCCTTTTCTGCGACTTCCCACTTGTTAACCTTCTCATAAATTACAGCAAGTCTTGAAGAGCCATGATCTGCAATGATATAGGCAGTTTGGTTATTGTTTATTGTTTTAAGTTGAGACAACAAACGATTAATAATATTCAACTCCTCAACAATATGAATTGGAAGTTTGTTGCTTTCATAGTTGTAAGTACTGTTACCCTCATGTTTCAGAGTATCCAAATCTCTGTTTTCGTATACTCTACATCCGTTCTTCTTAAAATCAGGAATAAACTCCTTATTCATGCATGTAATTGATGGCAACTCACAGAGAGCTACATCCGAATGAAATTCGAATCCCAGGTCAAAGCACTTATTTTGTATATAACCCAAATATTCTGCACCCATTGCATCCATAAAGTACAATACTGACAGTTCCTTATCTTTGGGTATATTATCCACGAAAGAGGTCCGTGGATGAAGCCACGTGTTGTATTTTCTCCGAGTTGCTTGTTCCTCAACCATTACTAGTTGTTCTGGAAGAATGGTATTAGTAACCTTACACCACTTGTAGGTTTGAAAATATCGATTCAGATAGTCATTTTTGAAATCATAAGGCTTGAGATATGTTGCCAAATCCGGATAAGTTGATTCGAGAATAAACAGCAACTCTGTCTGAGAATATTCTGCAGCATACCTATCCAATAGCTCAATTGTCATTTCTTTTTCCTGTTTGGATATGTCGGTTAGGTAAAAAAGCGATTCCTTCCCTTTAGAGTAAACCTGCTTACAGAACAAACTGATTTCATCTGTTTGACCTGCCATTTGTGACACAACAATCTTTCTTTGCTGATAAATATTATTAAACGCAATATCTTTCGGTGAATACTCTAAAACAACACAAAAAGCATTATTTATGAATTCAGTATAGGTCTTGGATTGGGATACTACTTTTGAAAGATAATCATTCCCACTCGCTCCATAAACTCGTAATGCAATAAAATACAACCATTTTTTAAATGCATCGTAAGTGGAAAAGCCATATATGGCATTAACCAAAGAATGTGTGCCTCCGAATGAATGATTGACATAATCGCCAAACGTCTCAAATTTTTCCAATTCATAGTGTAACCTTCTCCATTGGTCATTCGTACCAGCAATGGCACCAATGTTATCCAGGTCACTAAATGAACTTGCCAATGTTTGGTAGTCCGATGAATACTCAGCAATGCAGTATAGCGAATTCGGAAAATCAGCTTTCCGCTTTTCTGTTAGGACGGGAATGTCTTTCTGCCCTGTTTCCCAAAGAGCTGTAATTTGACTTAAGTCGCCTAATCCGTTTATGTGCACTTCCGGTTGTGCTATATGTTTTGACCAAAAATACAAGGAGGGGAGTTCTTCGGGGTGTCCACCCTCGACAATGATTCTGGACGAATCCATCAGCCTTTTATCTAAGTCTGACAAAAAACGTTCACAACCAATAGTAAGTATTACAAGTTTGCCCTTCACCTGCATATCAAGCAGTGACCGTAACTCTCTTTTTAACTTTTCGTCACCATATAGGAAGAGATAATAAAACAAACCATCAAGGAAAACAACACCATTGTGTTGGGACAAGGTGTTTTTAAGCTTGTCCATTAATGGCATTCCGTCATCTTCACAAAAACGTTTGGCTCTTATAACACTGTTGTTTCCGGTACTATAGTGCTGGATGATTTGTTTCATCGCACCAGCAGTAGGAACATCGACTATAATAGGTCGATGCTTATCTGAATGCAGATACTTGTCAATCTTGTTTATAACATCCTCGTGAGTCATATGCCAGTTGCTAATACTAATTGTTCTTGATAATCTGAATGCCAACACTCATGTTGTTCTTGATGAGGTCTTTCAGATATTTTTTCACAGATTCAGCGTCCATGCTGTCTATCTTCTTCATAGCCTCCTCATAACCTTTAGTGTTATATTTTGATTGAGCATATTCTCTTATGAGTCTCATTACTTCATTATTGCCCATCCAATGATAGGGGGCGTCTGAGACATGATTGACGAGATATTTCTGAACTTCTTCCACATCGCTAATCATAACAGCATTGTCGCCAAGCATCTTTTGACAGAATGCTTGCTTACGTGATTTCTCATCGTTCAACACTCCCCAGTGGTCAAATGTCTCCAGATATAGCAGGGCCTTTTCAATATCTTTGTCTGTTGGATTTTGATTGTTTAAGACACCAAATACAGGTCTACATTCAGGCCATTCATGATCGGGTATCATCAGTTGGATGGGCATCATATATTGCTTACTCCATTGATATGGCGATTCTGTACCTGTCTTTTCTTTCCACAATGACTTTAATTTGGTAGAACCAAGGGCTTTCTTGTGTTCTGCAACAAGGCTTTCTACTTTTTGTTTATATGTGACCGTGTCCATCGTGAAGCAACCGCTTTGCATCTTTGCGAATATCTTCTCCTTATCGCTGTCACTCAATTCTTGTAGTTCGAATGAACAGGCTTGTTCGAAAACCGAGAACTGATCTGTATAGAAAGCATTGAAGTGTGCGCCATAACCTTGCAGCAAATCCAAGAAACTCTGTTTCTTGTTCTCTGCCAAAGCACCATTTTGCTTTATTTCCTTCAGTTGGGAAAGCAGCGGTTGAATATCTGAGACGTATTGCTTAATAGCCTCGTATGCCACCTTCATGTTTCCGCATTTTTCATTCCATAATGCGATGGCATCTCTATATCGTGTACAACTTCCCAACAAGTTACATGTCTCCACAGTTATTTCATACTCCAAAATAACTGCATCAATCTGTTGGTCAACTGTTTGAGATTTCCAAACCCAATTAGCGTCTCCTGCATCTATCTTTTGACGCAGTTCGTTGATGTATTGTCCTCCATCACCTACTTGCTTGGCAAGGCTCGGTAATTTTCCATCACAATATTCTTCCAGATACTTTAACATACCCTTCCGACAATTCTCCTCTGTCAAGAGACTCTTTAAGTCTGACGCGGCATTTATGTTGGCAATATAAATTTTGCCAATTTCATTTGCGATGTCGGTATCGGTTTTGTTGTCAGAGATGTTATTCGTCAGTTCCATATAATTACATAGAAGAGTGCGAATCACATCTGTCGGTGTTTGCAGAGGTTCTCCATCCAATATGTATGTTATTGTCCATATTGGGAATGATAAGCTATCCTTCATTTTCATGCCAAGTCTTGTCCTTACACTTTCTATAGAAGAACAGTACTCCTTTGAGATTCCAAATGAAGTAGAAGTCCCTTCCATGAATGACTTTTCCTCAGGAGTCATAGTAACAAGGTATTTGGGACGATAGCGATTAATGGGGGTGATGTCATTCTTGATTATCTCCTCCACCATCTCTTTCATACGGATTGGATTCATACTGTCACTAGTAATGTCATCACTCCATGAGTATTTGTCATTGACATACTCCTTTAGTAGGAAGCCAATAAAAAATGCGGTCATATTGCAAGGCAGGAAGCCATAAGGCTTTTCTTTAAGAAAGTCATAGATTGCACCGACAGCAATTCGTCCATGTTCCTTCAGTTCCTTACCAATGAAGTCATCCAGTTGAACTTTTATTCTCGATATAGGATCTGAGGGATGCAACTCCCAGTACTTCTCTACATTCCATGCATTGGAGAGGGATATACTTAATTTTGCATTGTTATTGTTATACGTTCCTTTCTCAGTTTGTGTGATACCACATTCAACACCGACTTGCAAACTATTCGCAATCCACCAGTTATTTATTGATTTGTAATTACATTCCAGAGCAAGTGGATATCTGTTTCTGTCAATATTGCGAAACTCTTCTTTCAGCATTTCTATGCTATTGACATTATCGCCAAGGGGAGTTTTTCTTGTATAGAGTACAAACTGTCCGTCCTTTATACGAAGCCTCCAATTTGTCAATTCTTCTTTTGCATATCTACTATATTGGACTGCCTCGTTGTTGTCCTTGCCTGTATAATAGGCAGATGTAGCCATATTTTCCACCCACTTCAGAAAGGACTCTTTGCCCAAAGGCGTTTTCCCGCAATCAACGAACACGGCTTTACTGTCTGGTTGCTCCTCCATAACAGACCGAATCTTTTTCGTCAGAGCAATACTCTCGCTGATATCTTTAGATAATCCCACAACAACGTATATGTGCCGCTCGTCATCAGCAGCATCATTTATTGCCTTCTTCGCCAGTTGGTCAAAATCCGTCACTCCTGCATACGATAGCTTATAGCGAAGCTTCAAATCGTGAGGCAATTCTATGGATTCGTTTAATTCTCCATCATGTATAAGGGTGCTTGTTGTTCTGTTTTCGAATTCTGCTTTTTTCTTCTCAATTTGATCGGTGTCCAGTTCGCCCGTCAATACAGAATAGAGCGATGTTCCATCCTTTAGATTTTTCTTATATATAATTTTATCTCGTATTAGCTTTTCAGCGCACTTCACAGCCTGTCCCTGATCAAGGCTTGACCCTTCAAAGGCATAGTTCAAGTTCTGTTCGTTAGGGAGAAAAATTTCGACGGTATCGCCTGATTGCTGAGAGATGGCTTGAAACAACAGGATAGTTTTTAGCACTTTCTGCTCATCTGAATCCAAATGTTTTGAAAGACTAGGGTAGCGATCCAGAATCTGCCTGATACTTTGTGACAAATCGTCTCTTCCGGTTTCATAAAAGAAACCCCACAGGAGATCTATGGTTAGAAATGGATTCTCGTCATAAAAACCGAAATTATCGATGTACCATTGGAATCCCTTTTGGTCTTCATTGCCGTTATTTTTAATGAAATCAAACATACTTCGCTGATTTGATGCGAAAGATGCTGATATATGTTTGAGCAAACAAGCGGCATAAGGATGGATGGGTAGGATACCTCGCAAATGCTTGTCATCAATACCAGCATGTTTTTTGATGCGTGCCCTCGAATCGTTAGTGCGTTCTTCCAAATCTGGCAAGATGTCATTCTCCCATTCGCCACGAATCACCTCATCTCCTTTTTTGCGCATAGCAGCTCCCATCAATTGAAATGCCATGTTTTCTGGCAAATCAATGATGCATGTAGGTTTAATGAAACGGTCAAGGATTTTCTTCTTGTCGCTGTCTGCATCATCAAGACCTGCTTCACTACGGTGCGTCACTGGAATAAAACAAAATGATTGTGTCTGGCTCAATTGTAACACACGTTGGAATCCTGTCAGACGATGAGCATTATTGCTGAAATATTCGGTGAATTCGTCCCAAATAAAAACAATGGCTTTCAATTTGTTAGCCTCTATTACTTCAGTTATCCACTGACACATTGCTGCATCGTCTAAAATGAATGCTTTGATATTCTTCTCGTTCGCCACCTTGAAGATTTTGTTCATCAGTGTCTGCAAAGCTTGGTCTGTGTATTCTCCAAGATGCTTTATGATATCATCAACACTTTCGTTGCCAAAGGATTCTTTATAGCTTCCTTTGACATAAACTTCGAAGCTTTGCTTGTTTTCGTTGTCCGACAAGTATTTTACAATTCCATCCTTCATGGCATTTGGGCCAGCATTTTCTATTCCAGCATCTTTCAAGGCCTTCTCTATGCTCTCTTGCATAGCGAGGAACAGATCATTATCGCTATGTATGGACGAAGAACCATAGCGATGTGCGGTAATTATCTTCCCTTGAGATTTTGCAGCAACAAATTTGTTGCACAAATCTTGGTCAATACTGAACTGGGTGAAATAATCACGGGTCTCCTGCTCGGATGCATCCAGCAGGTGTTTCAAAGTTAGCACGGCATGGCTTTTGCCTGTACCGTAGGCTCCTTCCACCCAGATGTTCAACTTTTGTTTGCGTTCCAGTACATTGACTGTATTTCTGAGCAATTTGATGAAAGTCTCGTGTGGAAAGAATTTCTTCCACAAGTCAGGTTCCTTTTTTATTACATCACCATCGACCGCTGGAAAGAAGTCGGGGTCTATGTCGAAATATTTGCGATATGTATCCATTTCTCTAATGATTTAAGCAATTAGAACAAACCAAGAACATCTCCTGAAGTCTTTGCCTCTTTAAGATTGATGTTATCTAAATCGTGAGTAAAAGTAGTGGATATAAAATCAGGGTGATTCATGCTGAGTCCGTTCAATATTTTTATTAGTTCATCTCTCTCTATTCCAAAGATGCGATAAGGTCCCACACCGTCACTTTCTATATGCTCATCATATAATCGCGAAACCGTGAATTGATAGTAGCCGTCACATGCTTCCGCGAACTTGTAGAGACAATAGAGAATGACTCTGGGGTCAGGATTGTGCCAAGAAGTACGAATGAATCTTGTTCCTCCATCTTCCTTAGTTGATTTCTCTGCGAAGCCAAATCCCACATACTGCAACGGCAATGCTGCGATACGTTTAAGGGCTGCAGGTATTGACTTTTGTGCACTTGGACTTACGCCTTCAGTTGTACTAAGTTTATTAACGATAGAGCTTTGTCCGAAAATGTCATTGATGTTGAAATTGTGGACATACCATCCGACTTCTGGAGTGTACACAAGATTTACCATCATTATCGCCCATACTAACTCATCTTCAAGGTTACTCTTCCGAAGCCATTTGCCCAAAGAAGTCTCCGTGTCACCGTCAATAATGCCAGCATCACGAAGGAATCTATTAAAATTAGGTATTTGTTTGTTACCTAGCGTGTTCTCAGATTTAAATCTATCTCCTAATTCAATCCACTGTTTGAACCACTCAATTTTCGGACCATGAGCGTCATAACAATCAATAGATCTTGTTTTGCTATTCTTCATATTGCTTAAACCTTTTGATAATCTTAATGAATTATAAACATAACATCCTGCATCAATATCCAAGCATTGACCACATTTGATGCAATTATCTGATATTGACAAAGAGCCTTTTTCATCAAATTGCAAGTTTCCATACTTACAATTAGCCATACACACCCTACATCCTATACAATAATGGCTTTTTCTACAGATTATTCTAATCTTCTTTATAAACAAAGAATCCGTCGGAGAACTTCCATTTAAAGTTTGTAGTTTCAAGCGTCCTTCAGACAGTTTTGTTAATACAATCTCATGGCTTCCACCACCATATTCAATGATATACTTATCCTTTGTATCTGAGGATACAACATTTCCTATTGTTTTCAACCACTGATGCCATTGATTATGATAATCATTGAAAGTTATTTCTAAACTATCACCGCATATTGATTCATCGTAGTCTTTGGGAGCAATAGATAGATCACGGCCACTTTTTCTTGCTTTCCAACCATTGTTCTCTACGTAACTTTTCATACGCTCTTCATTTCCCTTTTCAGAAATGTTAAGAGCCTGAATGACATCAAGCAGTGCATTCGTTTGCTCATGATAACATACATTATTAAGGAAGTCGTTTCTGTTTGTTGACATTGGACAAACCAAACACCCAGCACGCGTATTTCCTCGTTTGTAGGCCTCATTCAAATGCAATTTATTGGCAAAAATATACAGGTATACTTCTGCTGAGTTCCAGGAAAGTATGGGATAGTAACTGTATTGTCCCCGATGTTTCTTCCCATATGCTATAGTGTCATAACCACTTCTTCTTACACTCTCATCCGCTCTTACTCCAACAAATGCCATTTCTGTTACGGAATGTTTACCTACGATATCGTTGATAAGAAGAAGTTGAGGCGTCGTTTTATGCACACTACAACACCACCGAACCGTTGCTGTTGGTGGTCCAAATAATCTCCATGATTCTGATGGCTTTAAATGGGATTTCGCCACATAGAAATGGATATTATCTGCCTCGCACTTCTGCTTGGCCAACTCTACAGAAGAATAAGTGTCTGGGAATTCCATACCCGTATCACCAAATATTACCACAAAAGCATTATGTGGTAGTGCACGCTGAACTATATCCAACGTCACTTCACTGTCTTTCCCACCGCTATACGATACATGGAAAATATCCACCTTATTCTTGAATTTCATGTATGTGTTGTAGGCATTCTTGACGGTATCAGCCACAAGACTGTCCATAATGTCCTTGTTGCGCAAAACCATTGCGTCAATGTCAACAGGACGCAATTTGCATCCATTAGGCTCAGGTTCTTCGATTATCTCTATGGTTGGTGCTGTGAAAAAGCTACCGCCTTTTACTGTTGCAACATGCCGCCCTCGATAGTAATAATTATTAGCCTCAGCCCACATATAGGGTACATCAGTTTTACGGTCGTATTTCCAATACTTGTCAAATCCAAGGATGTCCAGTTCCTTGCTATATACCGGCCTTGGCTCCTTGCTGAAATGCAAGGGCGAGTTGTTGAGCAGCAAGCCTCCAGTTTTTTCATCCCAAGTATATGAGTACATATTTTTACAATTTTAATTTGTTAGATTCATCTATGGCTCTCGCTTTTGCAAGAACTTGTTCAATTTGTGAGTAACGTCTTTGCACAATGTAGCCATCTCTTGCCAGAAAATCAAGAGCCTTTTCTTTAAAAAGGGGTATGTGTTCACGAATTAATGCAAGGCTGAGAATGGTATCAAACGGTTTTTGTGACGAATTGATATCAGACAGTTCTTTTATGTCGCTTCTGACCACAACTCCACAAATGTTGTTCTTGTTCAAATAATCTCCACGCAGTAATTTGAAATGACGACTTGATGTCAGCAAGAAACTTTCCAACAGTCGCTGTGTCCAAGGGAATTCACCTTCCGGAAATGTTACAAAATCAGAAATGCTTTTCAAAGGAATGAATGGCTGTGATTCGGTACACCATAAACCTATCGCAGAATCAATAGCATCAACATCATAATGGACTTTTGATTTTCTTATAAACTTATCATGATTAATCCGAACACTGTATTCTAACAATGTTTCCAGGTGATAGTTGAGCACTGTACCTAAACTCTCAGCAAGGGCATCTACCTCAGCAAGAGTATATGTTTCATGAAGCTTTGCATAAGAGAGCAATGCGTCTTTAGCAGAAAGACTGTTACCATATTTGCTGATAATAGCATTGTTGAATGAATATCTGCCTTCAAGTTTACAAGATAAAGCTTTGCGAATACCATAATCCGACAACGTACTGTTATTCTTTATTAATGACGGAACCTCTTTACGAATATCATCAAACAATTCATTATGTCCGATGAACTCATATTGCTCTATTGCTCTGTCAATTATCTTTGAAACTGCCTCCAATTCGTCATTAGTTGCAACAAACAGGTCTATATGGAAACGTTGATTGCGTCCAGAGGAAACAAGTTCTACCGGATGAGAGTTGAAACATCTGCGCACATCATCCGCTGGCAGGTATTTCAATGCTTCTACAGTTTCATCTTCTGTCACTACACAGCCTTGACTCTTCACATATTCCAAGACCTCTGCATCAATATCTGGTTCCACATTGCGAGAACAGGTCATATAGTCTTTGAAGAAAAACCACCTGTCGCCATAATAAAAATTGATATAAGAACGCAGCATCCCCTCGTTGACAATTATACTTTCAAGCAGGTCATCCTTAAAGTGCTGAAAAATTGTGCTATAATAGATGTATTTCCTGCATGTGTTAAAAGTATTCTCAATAAAGGTTGTGATATTTCGCTTTACATCGTTTGGCAAAATTCGTTCAGGAATATACAACTTGTTCTCTGACACAATGCCACAAGCATCAATATCTGTAGTAAGGCATTCATCTGACTTCTGATATTCCCTTCCTGTATAATCCATGTAAAAACGTCGGAAACGCTTTAAATCAATAGAGGAATTTAAGCGGAAACCTCTTGCAAAACGTTGACATAATACTTCTTTTATTTGACCTAAAATATAACCGTCACTAATCTCTGCTTCACGCACAAAATCGAATAACAGTTCCTGTTTTGGTTCATACGCAATATGTGCAACGGGTTCTGGATATAGGCTCAATGCATCTTTCAGCAGTAATTCGAAGGTATCCCTATCTTCTAATGCCATATTAGCTATCTCGACAAACATCTTACTGGGATTCTCAAATCCTTTCTTACC
>JAEEGL012465727.1_pt1 | contig 12767 bp, 10 predicted proteins | sample 9134231 | NCBI WGS metagenome assembly JAEEGL01 (sample SAMN16246548, study PRJNA631951) | gut metagenome | biome: gut microbiome; feature: rumen; material: fiber-attached | host: Bos | place: Iran: Karaj | collected 2018-10 | reverse complement strand
CGCTTGTGGACGTTGGCCCGCAAAGGCAACGAACGCGCCAAAAACCAAATTATAGAAAATAATTTAAGGTTGGTAGTTCCTACCGCCAAACGCTTTTTGCGCCCCGGCATAGAACTGATGGATTTAATTGAAGAAGGAAACCTGGGACTACTACAAGCTATTGAAAAATTTGAACCGGCTAAAGGATACCGTTTTTCCACTTATGCTGTGTACTGGATTGAGCAATACATCCGCAAATATATAGAAGAACAATCCAGTTCCATTAAAATACCATCCTACGCTTGGGGTCATTTGAAACGTTGGTTCCGCACGTGGAATATGCTCAAGGAAAGTACCGGACGCGATCCGTCCCTTAAAGAGATGGCCCAAAAGCTAAAGTTAACTGCCCGGCAAGTCAAATCCATTGTGGATACAATAAATGCGGCACGCGGGATAGATTCGTTGGCTTCTGTTATTCACGAAGATGAAGAACTTACGTTGGAAGAAGTAATTAGCGACCATGGAAAAAGTAACCCGCACGAAATGTTCTTGCATAAAGAAGACCAACAAAAAATTCAACAAAGTATGGCCGATTTAAGCGACCGGGACCGTCAGGTGGTGATTATGCGCTATGGGTTGGATGACAACGACCCCAAAACTTTGGGCGAAGTGGCCGACACATTGGGGTTATCGCGCGAGCGGGTACGACAGATTGAAGAACGCGCCATACGTTACCTACGCAAAGAAGCCCTGAAAGCGGGTATTTTGGAACCTACGGCCGAGAACTTCCGTACGCGCAAATTACACCATACGTGGTCTTCCCAAGTTAAAACCAATATCATCGGGGAAGAAAAGCCCAAAGCCGTTTTGGCCCGGTTACTACGTAACGCCAAACGGACAGAACAAGCTCGTTTGAACAAGAAAAAGAAGGCGACCCAAGCAATAGCAAAATTCCACCGCAACAAGGCAAAGACCGACCGCACTCAACGCACTCCAACCGCTAAATCGGTTAAACGTGCCCGAAAAAAGAAATAATTTTACGCCCCCGTAGCTCAATTGGATAGAGCGATTCCGTCCTAAGGAAGAGGTTGCGAGTTCAACTCCCGCCGGGGGTAGTTTTTCCTTCGTACAAGTTCACGCAAAAACGAACCCCCCGGTATAACCGGAGGGTTCGTTTCGCCACAAATCGTTCGTCAAACAACTCTGTTATTTAGACAAGTGTTTGGACAAATATTTGCTCATATCAAACATACTGATTTGCGTTTTGCCTTCAAAAATCGGCGCCAACGTCGCATCTGCATTGATCATGCGTTTGTTGGTTTTATCTTGAAGACCGTTCTTCTTGATGTAATCCCACATCTTTTTGACGACTTCCGTGCGCGGAAGGGCAGCCGAACCGACCACAACAGCCAACTGCGCGCTGGGTGTCAACGGGGCCATAAATTTTGCATTTGCTTTTGCCATAATAAATTTCTCCTTAATTAAAATACTTTTTTATTGTAGTATATTGTGGGCCCGTTGTACATACCCGGGCCCTGTAAATTACATTACGCGGCGATTTTCACTTTGGGTGCCGCGGCCAATACCTCTGCCGAACATCCGGCTTCGTATTTTTTGAAGTTCTCAATAAACGACTGGGCCAATGCTTCGTATTTGGCCATATAGTCTTTTTTATCGGCCCATAAGTTAATGGGGTTCAAAATTTCCGAAGGGACCCCTTCGCAAGAGGTAGGAATCTGGAAACCGAAAACCGGGTCCGTAATAAAATCTACTTTCGCCAGTTTCCCATCCAACGCCGCGTTTAACAACGCGCGCGTATATTTGATACTGATGCGTTTGCCCACTCCGTAAGGACCGCCAATCCAGCCCGTATTCACGAGCCAGCAATCCACGTTGTGTTCTTTGATCTTCTTTTTGAGAAGTTCTGCGTACACAGAGGGGTGCAACGCCATAAACGGCCCGCCGAAACACGTAGAGAACGTGCTGGTGGGTTCTTTAACACCCTTTTCCGTGCCGGCCACTTTGGCGGTGTAACCACTGATGAAGTGGTAGAGGGCTTGGTCGGGGCTTAATTTGGAAATAGGCGGCATCACACCAAACGCATCACACGTCAAAAAGATGATATTCTTGGGGTGTGTGGCCCGTTTGCTTTCCACCGCATTGTCAATAAAATTTAGCGGATAGCAAGCACGGGTATTTTCGGTCAAGGTGTCGTCATCCAAATCAAGCTTGCCCGTTTGCGGGTCAAAAACCACGTTTTCCAACACGGTGCCAAAACGGTGAGTAGTGGAATAGATTTGCGGTTCGGCTTCTTGGCTTAAATGAATGACCTTGGCGTAGCAACCACCTTCAAAGTTAAATACGCCTTCGTTATCCCAACCGTGTTCATCATCCCCAATGAGTCCGCGGGTAATATCGGCCGACAAGGTGGTTTTCCCCGTTCCGGAAAGGCCGAAGAAAATCGCACTGTCGTTTTTGCTACCCACGTTGGCCGAGCAGTGCATCGTCATAATACCTTTTTGCGGCAAGAGGAAGTTCATAATCGTAAATAGGGCTTTCTTATTCTCTCCGCCGTATTCGCTGCCGATAACCAATACCAATTTCTTGGCGAAGTTAATTAAAATAGCCGTCTCGGACACGGTTCCGTCGGTGGCCGGGTCCACTTTCATTTTGGGCAAGCAGATGAGCGTAAACTCCGGCACAAACGATTTGAGTTCTTCTTTCGCCGGTTCAATGAACATATTTTTAACAAATAAGTTGGACCAAGCACACTCGGTAATCGCACGTACTTTTAGGCAAGAGGCCTTACTAGACCCCACATACGCATCCCGCACAAAAAGGTCTTTATCGGCTACGTATTGTTGTACTTTGGCAAAAATTTTGTCAAAGTATTCGGCCTTAATGCCCTTATTGCTTTTGCAGTAGAACAATTTACCGTCAATTTCCGGTGTTTCTACAAAATAACGATCATTGGGACTACGCCCCGTATGCTTACCGGTGCTGACGCACAACGGCCCGCCGTACACAACGTTACCTTCTTCGCGTTTGAGGGCTTGTTCATACAAAGCCGGCGTGGAATAGTTCCAATAGACCTGTTTGTTAGTTTGGATACCGGCATTTTCCAAACCGTAATCCGGCTTAAAAAAGTCCGGGGTTGCATTTACTGTTTTCATGTTATTTCCTCTTGAGAATTTTATCCCCAATTTTTAATTCGTTCGGTTGAGTCTCGTCCAACGCCCACCGAATGCGGCGTACACCCTCCACAATGGAGGCTTTATCCGCACAAAAGCTGATACGTAAATACCCGTCGGCCCCAAAGGCCACACCGGGCACGACGGCTACCAACGCCTTTTCCAATAAAAACTGCGCCAGTTCCGCCGAAGATTTATTGTAGTAACTGAAATCTACAAAAGAGTAAAATGTCCCCATCGGTTTTTGTACCTTAATGTGTGGGATTTTTTGCACTTCTTCCAAGAGTGTATTGCGGTTATCTTCCAGCACGCGGCACATATCCGTAATACAACTTTGGTCTCCGTTGAGTGCGGCACAGGCAGCCGTTTCCGACAAATCACTATTGCACGACGTGCTTTGCGCCTGCATACGGCCCATCGCGGCAATCAGATCCTTCCGCGCAGATACCGCCCAACCGATACGCAATCCCGTCAGCCCGTACAATTTGGATACGCCGTTGATGATAACCATATTGTTACCTTCTTTGGCATATTGGCACGGGTTGGGGGTTTTGTTTCCGTCAAAAACCAATTGGTGGTAAATATCGTCCATCACCAGGAAAATATCATTTTTCTCGGCAAATTCCACAATTGTTTTGATGAAGGTATCGCTGTAGATTTGGCCGGAAGGATTACACGGACTATTGAGTAAAATTGCCTTCGTTTTAGGCGTTACGGCGGCAATAATCTGGTCAGCCGTAACCTGTAACCCCATTTGCGGGCGCACACATACGGGCGTACCGCCGGCCATTTTAATCATTTCGGGATAACTGACCCAATACGGTGCAGCAAAAATGACTTCGTCTCCTTCGGTTACAGCCGCCAGTAAGAAGTTGAATAAGGCCTGTTTGGCCCCGGCGGAAATCAGCACATTAGCCGGTTCAAAACGGCGGCCGTACAAACGTTCGGTATATTCAATAACGGCTTTCTTCATCGCGGGAGTACCTGACGAAGGAGAGTATTTGATTTTGCGGGTTTTCGCTTGCGCGATAATTGCTTCCACAGCCGCCTGCGGGGCCGGATAAGTCGGTTCGCCGCCACCCAAATGGACGACGGGTTCTCCGGCGGCCTTTAAGGCCCGCGCGGCCGCGTTAATTTTTAAAGTGGGGGAATCCCCAATCACTGTAGCAAGTTTGCTTAATGTTGTAGCCATAATTTTCCTCTACCCGATATTTTACCATTTAATGACCCAAAAGTTCAGTTTAATTGGGACAATGCATCCGCCAACGGCCCCAAGGAACCCTCCCGCACGGTTTCTATTTGCCCTTCATCCGCGGCTTGGGCGACCGCCGGATTTAACGGCAACCGTACGGCCGTAGCAATACCCGCTTGCCGGGCTGTTTGCGCTACCCGGGACGGCCCAAACAGGTCTATTTGTTTGCCGCAATCGGGACAGGTCAAATAACTCATATTTTCCACCAACCCCAATATCGGCACGTTCATCTGTTGAGCCATTTTGACTGCCTTTCCCACAATCAGTTGCACAAGATCTTGCGGTGTAGACACCATTACAACACCGTCCAACGGCAGAGATTGGAACACCGTCAGCGTCACATCTCCCGTACCGGGTGGCATATCAATAAAAAGATAATCCACCTCTTTCCAAATAACATCCGTCCAAAATTGCTGCACCGTTCCCGTAATAAGGGCGCCACGCCAAATGACGGGGTCGGTTTCGTTTTCCAGTAGTAAATTAAGCGACATAACTTGTATGCCACTGGCTGTGGTAACGGGATAAATACCGTCCTGATCACCTTGGGCATGTTCGTGCAAGCCAAACATTTTGGGAATAGACGGTCCGGTAATATCGGCATCCAAAATCCCGCAGGAAAAACCGCGGCGGGTCATTTCGCCGGCCAGTAATCCCGTCACGAACGATTTTCCCACGCCCCCTTTTCCGCTGACTACGCCAATTACGTGTTTGATGCGGCTTAGCAAGTGCGGTTTGATTTTAGTATTTTCTGCGGTACGGCCGGCGCAGTTGGCCCCGCAACTGCTGCAATCGTGTGAACATTCTTCTGCCATAATTTTCCCCCTTGTGTATATAGGTATTATACCAAATAGGGATATCCCCCTAAATCCGGCCGGGAATTATGGTATACTAATAAAAACCCTTGTTGTGAGGAAACGAATATGACATCCCCCTCTTTTTACACAGACCCACCGCTGGTAGTTGCCAGTTGGTGGAAGCGTATGGCGGCCGGACTAATTGATTGGGCAATCTTTTCTTTTTTGTGGATAATTTTTGAACATGTCTTCATTTTCATTCTACGGCATATTTTTTTCGTGCAAATCTCCCTTAGTGGAATTTTGATTTACGCATTAACAACCGTGCTTGTATCAATCGGTTGTTATTTGCTCTGTTTTGTTATCCCGGAATCTTCTGAAAAGCAAGCCACCCTGGGGAAAAGATTGTTTAATTTAGAAGTGGTAGATACAAATGGGAAACGTCTTTCCTCTTCGTATTTTACAAGCCGCCTTATCTGGGGACTCGGATTGGGTTTGTTACCCAGATGGTTATTTTATCTTCCTTTTCTTTTCCTAGATTCCTTTTCCACGGGGATTTCGCATGGCCAACGCTTTGAGCACAAAGAACGAATGCTCCCCTGGGACAATTGTACGGATTATATCGTCATAGATACAAAACCGGAGGAAAAAGATACACGAGCCATCCTGGTTACCGTTGTGTTAGTTATTCTATTCGTAGCGGCAGCCATTTGGGGGCCGGCCCTCTATGATACCTTATTTGGGGCCACTTCCTTATTGTCCCAGAATGGTTAAATTTTACGAAATAAAAAAGGAGAAAAATATGACTGAACAAACAACCCCTATTGTTACAAACGCAGCGCCCGCCATAACTTACGCCAGTTTTTGGAAACGGACCGCTGCATATTTGGTGGATTATACCTTATTTCTAATTACAATTATTTTAATATTCATAATCGTCCCCTCTCTGTGTGCATTGTTAAAACTGGATAAGGGGTATGTGGCATTATTGGCTCTTGCGGGCATATTGGGGTGCTATTTATGCTATTTCGTATGGGCAGAATGTTCCTCCTGGCAGGCAACGATTGGGAAAAAAATATTTGGTTTAAAGGTAACGAACCTGGCGGGGCAACGCATTTCATTTTGGCGTTCGTTCCTGCGAAATATCGGTATGAAAATTTCCCAACTGACCTTATACATTGGGTTCTTAATGTGTTTATGGACGCAGAAAAGACAATGCCTGCACGATATGATAGCCAGTTGTGTGGTACTGGACCAGAATCCCGAGGAAAAACAAGGATGTGCCGTTGGGATTACTATCTTCTTGCTCCTAGGGCCTTTCTTTCTTGGATCTTGTGCGGCCAGTGCCTTGCCACATTATATGAAAGCCGTGGAACGCTCCCGTGCCCAAGAAGCCATTGTTCTACTGTCCAATTTGGCACAAATCCAACAACTTTTCTTTACGAGGCAAGGACATTATGCAACGGAATTCCAACAATTGGACCTCTCCCCCAAAGGAGCAACCGGACGCGTATTTTATACAAAAGGGGATCCTAAAACCGGCGTCAACGGAAACGGTTTTGAAGTTACTCTTTCCGAAAATGTAACTTTTAATGGAGGATTTGCCACTGCTCTACGAAAACCCAAACAAAAAGCCGACGAATCTGTCAGCTATACGCTACACCGTTATTATGCGGATAGTAAGACTTCCTGTATTCCCCACAATGATGCGGGAGCTAGCATGTGTGCGGATGTTTGCGGAACGGATGAACTAGGCGAAGACGGATCCTGCTGCACGGACGGAACCCCCGGTCGGTGTCCTTTGCCTACGCAAGAATAAACCAAACGGGACCAATTTATCTCTATTCCTAAATTTGATATAATAAAGGGAATGGATGCACGGCCACCCGGCACGCAAACGATTTGGAGAGGTGTGTGAGTGGTTGAAACAGCAGGTCTCGAAAACCTGTAAACCGCAAGGTTTCGAGGGTTCAAATCCCTCCCTCTCCGTTGAATTTTTAAGGGCTCCCGCAAGGGGGCCCTTAAAATTTAACGGATGGAGCCACGCAAACTGCTTTGCGTGGCGTCGGGATTTGAAAGCCGGAGCCTTATGCGAGTTTGAGTGCCTTTGGCACAAAAGGCGAGTAGGACGAGGCGGGGTCGCGAGCGCCGCACGTCAGTAAGGCGACTTGTGACCAAATCCCCGGAGAGTGGAACCATTCAAACGGCTTCCTGCCTCGTCGGGATTTGAAAGCTGCAGCGATGTACAAATTTTACCAAAGGCAAAGGCGGGTACCGCGAGCCCGGCCTCCAAGAAAAATCCCGGAATGCGAAGCAGTGCCCAAGGCACCGCCGTGGCATTGGGACAACAACCCGAACCTAATATTGCCACGTTGTGTATTGATTATCCGCGTGAGTTTTATAATTCGTTTTTTTCGTATCTGCTTTACAAATTTTATTTTGCACAGAGGACAATTCAGCTGCAGTACCCGTAGCTACACAAAAAGAAACATCAGGCAAACTGGGAGAATGTTCATAATAAATTTGGATACGCATTTTTATTTGCGTATTTTCGCAATACACCACTTGTTCGCTCGTTCCTATTGAAATAGAGCAAAACCCCCACGGATAGCGATACCCGTTTTCTCCATAGCGTCCTGTAGAACCCGCCGGGAACTCTACCGATAAATCTTCTGGATTAGAAGTATATACTCCATTGGCCATATAATACACTTCCTGTGCTTGGGCAATAGCACGGGCAACAGGCCTCATGACAGCATAACGACTTTTATAAACTGCCTTTTGATATTGCGGTACGGCAACAGCGGCTAAAATACCAATGATGAGTACCACTACCAACAATTCTATGAGCGTAAAACCCTTCATATTTCTTTTTTCTTTTACCATGTCTACCTCTTCATTCGGCCGGATAAGAGAATTGTAGCAAAAAAACGAAGTCAAGCGTTTTCAAAAAGGAAGGGGAACAAAAAGAGCCATCCGTTAGGGCAATTTATAATTTCTGTCGAAATCGGAAGCATTAATAAGCGTTCCTTTCATAATTTTTTCACAATATGCGCCAGCCGGAAGGGAAGGATCAAAGAAATAAGCGGCCCCCTGTTCTATTCTTTCCGTACAGACAATCGTACGGGCACGCGCTTCTGGCTCGAAACCAACTACAAACCCTAAAGTAAATCCGGCACCTTTGTATTTACCCTCCGTACGCATCATATGTATGAGGCACGAACCACGATCACTACACGAATCATTTTCACCTTGAGCTTGTAGCTGGATGATCCATTCACCGTTGGATCTAGCATCTTTTCCCCCGTACACTTCTGACAGAAATTTTTCTCTCCCGGTCCACGGAATATCTACCGCTAATTCGTCAAAGGAACTCGCATACGATCCGGTAGCTAAATAATACGTTTCATCAGCCACTCCAACCGCCTTGAGCAAAGCTAAAACTCGCGCGGCTTTGGATCTTTCCACTGCTTTTTGGTATTGGGGCAATGCAATGCTAGCCAAAATACCAATGATAAGCACCACTACCAACAATTCTATGAGCGTAAAACCCTTCATATTTCTATTTTCTTTTACCATGTCTACCTCTCCATTCGGCCGGATAAGAGAATTGTAGCAAAAAACCGAAGTCAAGCGTTTTCTTTTTCCTAAATCAAACAATCAAAGAAATTTACTGTATGCAAAATCTCCCCGCACATCATTTGTATTTTGCTAAAATGATGTTTTGACGAAACTTAACACTATTTTCTTCGGCACACCCGATATTGCCGTGCCGTTTTTGGAACGTACCCACGATTTAACAAACATTAGACAGGTTGTTACACAAGCAGACAAACCGCGCGGGCGCAGCATGGAGATTTCCGCTTGTCCTGTTAAAAAACGTGCGCAAGAATTAGGGTTGCCGGTTTTATCCCCCGAAAAATTGAAAGATAGTTTTGGCGAAATTTCGCAAATTCCTTTTGATGTGGGTATTGTGGTAGCATACGGGAAAATTTTCCGCATTTGAAAAGTTAACTGCGCTTGGCTTAGATGCTTTACAAGAAACGATTGAACAACCGGAACAAGGGAAAATTATTCGCACTCCACAGCAAGGGACACCCACCCTGGCACCTATGCTTCAAAAAGAAGATGCCCTTTTGCAACCCGCCCAACTATCCGCTACCGAATTGCATAATCGCATACGGGGGTTGGCTTGCGGCCCTAAACCGAAAGTGCCTTTTGTACATCAAGGGCAAACCGATTGGTTACAAATCATACAAACGGAAGTACACTTACAAAAAGATGTGCAAGCTCCCGGCACTGTGCTAGCCATTGAGCGCGAGCGCGGGATTTTGGGTTGGCAAGTTTCTACCAAAATTCTATAATAAATATAAGCCGGTTTTTCGTACGGCCCAATAACCGTTTTATTTTAAAAAGGAGACTTTCCAGTATGGCTAAATTAGTCGCCATGGACGGCAACGGAGCAGTATCTCACGTCGCCCATGCCACCAACGAAGTAATTGCTATTTACCCGATTACGCCCTCTTCTACGATGGGCGAAATCTGTGATGCCAAAAGTGCCAAACGCGAAACGACCATTTGGGGCAATGTACCCTCTGTCAGCGAATTGCAATCCGAAGGAGGCGCGTCCGGTGCAGTACACGGCTCTTTGGTAGCCGGTGCCTTGACCACCACCTTTACCGCTTCCCAGGGCCTCTTGCTTATGATTCCCAATATGTACAAAATCGCGGGTGAATTAACCCCCACGGTTTTCCACGTATCGGCCCGGGCGATTGCTACCACCGCTTTGTCCATTTTCGGCGACCATTCCGACGTTATGGCCGTACGCCAAACCGGGTGGGCCATGCTCTGCTCCGACAATCCGCAAGAAGCCATGGACCTCGCCCTCGTAGCGCAGGCGTCCACCTTGCGTGCCCGCGTCCCGTTTGTACACTTCTTTGATGGATTCCGCACCAGCCACGAACTGAACATGGTGGAACCGCTGACCAAAGAACAAATGAAAGAAATGATTAACGACGAACTCGTGGCTCAACACAAATCCCGCGGTTTAAACCCGGAACATCCGACCGTGCGCGGTACGGCTGCCAACCCGGATGTATACTTCCAAGAACGCGAAGCCGTCAATAAATTTTATAACGCTGTTCCCGGCATCGTCAAAGAAGAAATGGCGAAACTAGCCAAAATGACGGGCCGCACCTACGACCTTTTCCAATATTTCGGTGACAAAGATGCCGAACGCTTGGTGGTGGTGATGGGCTCCGGGGCCGATGTAGCCCAAAACGCCGTGGAAGCCATGAAAGGTGAAAAAGTGGGCGTTCTGAAAGTAAAATTATTCCGCCCGTTCTCCATTGCCGATTTCATCCGCGTTATCCCCAACACCGTCAAGAAAGTAGCCGTGTTGGACCGCACCAAAGAACCCGGTTCGTTGGGCGAGCCGTTGTTCCAAGATGTCTGCGCGGCCTTCTTAACCGACGAAGCCAAAGCCAAATTCCCTGCTACCCCGTTGATCATCGGCGGGCGCTACGGTATCGGCTCTAAGGACTTTACGCCTTCAGACGTAAAAGCCGTGTTTGACAATCTGGCCGCCAAAACTCCGATCAAAGATTTTGTGGTGGGTATCAACGACGATTTGACCCACAAATCGTTACCTGCCGCCAAATTGGAGAACAAATCCGGTAACGACATTTTTGCCGCGTTATTCTACGGTTTGGGTTCGGACGGTACCGTCGGTGCCAATAAAAACACGATGAAAATTATTTCTGCCAACGGGTTCTTCGCGCAAGGGTACTTCGTCTATGACTCTAAAAAATCAGGGTCTATGACAACGTCCCATATCCGCTTCGGCAAAAATTATATCCGTGCGCCGTACCTCATCCAATCGGCTGATTTTATCGGCGTACACATGTTTGATTTCTTGGATAAATACGACGTACTCGGCAAAGCCAAAAAAGGGGCTACCGTGCTTATCAACTCGCCGTACAACGCCGAGGAAGTGTGGAACCATTTAACTGCGGAAGTACAACAAATCATCATTGACCGCGAGTTAAAGGTATATGTGATTGATGCTTCCGAAATTGCCCTCAAAACAGGTATGGGTAGCCGCACCAATACTATCATGCAAACGGCGTTCTTTGGCATTGCGGGTGTCATCCCGGCCGAAAAAGCCATTGCAGATATCAAACACGCTATTGAAAAAACGTATTCTAAAAAAGGCGAAGAAGTGGTGCAGAAGAACTACAAAGCCGTAGATGCGGCCCTAGCCGGACTCCATGAAGTAAAATACCCGGCCAAAGTTTCTTCCAAACTGCACACCAAAGCTCCCGTTCCGGCAGATGCTCCGGCGTTTGTAAAAGACGTTCTGGGCGAAATGATTGCCGGCCGCGGCGATAACTTGCCGACTTCGGCCATGCCCGAAGGCGGCGTCTATCCCACCGGTACCACCCAGTACGAAAAACGCAACATTGCACTAATGGTTCCGGCGTGGGACCCGAATACCTGCATCCAATGCGGTTTCTGCTCTATGGTTTGCCCGCATGCGGCTATTCGCATAAAGGCCTACGACGCGGATGCTTTGAAAAACGCCCCCAAAACCTTTAAATCTGCCGACGGAAAAGCCGACCTGGCCGGTAAAAAATTCACCGTACAAGTAGCGGTGGAAGACTGCACCGGCTGCGGCGCGTGCGTATTTAACTGCCCGGCCAAAAACAAAGAAAATCCGGAAAAGAAAGCCATCAATATGGTACACCAACTTTCCGTACGCGAAAACGAAGTGGACAACTACGCTTTCTTCTTGGGTCTTAAACAAGCCGATGTAAAAACCAAGAAGGAATCTGTCAAAGGCTCTCAAATGAGAAAACCCTTGTTTGAGTTCTCCGGCGCGTGTGCGGGCTGCGGGGAAACACCGTATGTGAAACTTTTAACGCAATTGTTCGGCGACCGCTTGGCCGTGGCCAACGCGACGGGTTGCTCGTCTATTTACGGCGGTAACTTACCCACCACCCCCTACTGCCAACGCGAAGACGGCAAAGGGCCGGCGTGGGCGAACTCGCTCTTTGAAGACAATGCGGAGTTCGGTTTGGGGATGCGCTTGGCATTTGACCAACTCAACCACGATGCCAAGGCCCTGTTGGAGCAAGCCAAACAAGATGATAACTTTAAAGCCCACACGGCCTTGATTGACAACATCTTGAACGCCGATCAAACAACCGATGCCGGCGTAGAAGAACAACGCAAACGCGTAGCTGAACTCAAAGGCATCTTGGAAGGCGGAGCCAAAAAAGGATGCGAAACCTGCAAACGGCTTTTAAGCTTGGCCGATTACCTCATCCGCAAATCCGTGTGGATTTTGGGCGGTGACGGTTGGGCCTATGATATCGGCTACGGTGGCTTAGACCACGTACTCGCCAGTGGCAAGAATATCAAAATCTTAGTGTTGGATACGGAAGTCTATTCCAACACCGGCGGCCAGATGTCCAAAGCCACCCCGTTAGGAGCCAAGGCCTTATTCGCCGCAGGCGGCAAGACCATGCCGAAAAAAGACCTCGGTATGAT
>JAEEGL012023586.1_pt1 | contig 12767 bp, 8 predicted proteins | sample 9134231 | NCBI WGS metagenome assembly JAEEGL01 (sample SAMN16246548, study PRJNA631951) | gut metagenome | biome: gut microbiome; feature: rumen; material: fiber-attached | host: Bos | place: Iran: Karaj | collected 2018-10 | reverse complement strand
CATCATACGGAATTTATGATATTTTAAATGATGAAAAGAAAAAAGGTACTGGTATCCTATTTATTGGTGAGGACTTAGACGTAATGCTTGCTCTTTGTGACAAGATTTTAGTTTTATGTCATGGTAAAAACATGGGTGTAGTTCATGCTGCTAAAACATCAAAAGAAAAAATCGGTTTAATGATGACTGGTGCTTTAAACCTTCTTGAAGAGCAAAAGGAAAGAAAATGGGGTCAAGCAAAAGACTCAAATATTACAGAAGAGCAATGGGATGCACTTGTTAAAGAAAGTATTATCCTTGACGAAGCTGAAAATCAAACTGAAGAAAATAATGGGGAGGTGGCAGAATAATGGAAAAGACTATTTCAAAACCTAAAAAAGACCCATTAATCCATATTGCTAAAAAGGATACAATTACAACAGGAAAGCTAATTGGTATAAAAGCAATTGCTCTTCTACTTGCATTTATAATTTCTTCAATTATTTTAGGAATTTCTGAAGGATGTGATCCATTCACATTCCTAATCTCATTAATAAATGGTTCATTTGGTACAAGCCTAAGCTTCTGGATTTTACTTAAGGATTTAGCAATTCTATTAGGATTAGGCTTAGCTTTACTTCCTGCATTTAAGATGAAATTCTGGAATGTAGGAGCTGATGGTCAAGCATTAATTGCCGCACTTGCCGCTTATACTGTTCTATATTTTGGACATGACTCAATGGGCAATTTTGCATTAGTAATTCTAAGTTTATTAGCGGCTATAGTTGCCGGTATTGTTTGGGCAGTTATTCCTGCAATATTTAAGGCATTTTGGAATACAAATGAAACATTATTTACATTAATGATGAACTATATCGCTATTCAAATCGTTGCTATCTTCATTAATAAGTACGCGACAGGTGGTAGTAATACATTACCATATATTAGCGAAGGTTCACTTGGTATGATTTATAACTATTTGACAATAGTAATAATTATTGCCTTACTAACCGCTGCTGTTTCAATATATATTAAGCATACTAAGCATGGTTTTGAATTATCATTAGTTGGTGATTCATTCAATACTGCTAAATATGCTGGCATTAACGTAAAAAAGGTAATTATTAGAACATTAATTCTATCTGGAGCTATTTGTGGTCTAATTGGCTTCATCCTAACAAATGGATTAAACCATGTAGTTAATACAAATACTCTTGGTGGAAAAGGATTTACTGCAATCATAATTGTATGGCTTGCAAACTTTAATCCTTATTTCATGATTTTAACATCATTTATGGTTGTATTCCTACAAAGAGGTTCTGCCGAACTTTTAATGGAAATTGGTGTTACAAATGATTCAATTACATCAATTATTACATCAATCTTCATCTTCTTCATCATTGGTTGTACATTCTTCTCTCGTTACAATTTAATATTTAGAAGAAATGAAGAAGGGAAAATTGATAATAAATTCTTAGCTTTCTGTGAAAAGATTGCAATTCCAGTTTCTAAATTCTTCACAGTTATCTATGTTAATGTAACTAATTTCTTCAAGAAAATAATCAATAAGATTTCTAAGAAAGAAAAATTTGAAATTATTGATTTAAAGAAAAATAAAGGAGAAAGTGATACTTCTTCTAATTCAACTGAAGAAAAGGTTCTTGAAGTTAAGGAAACAGAAACTGATAAAGCTATAGATACTAAAGTAAATGAAGAATCAAATAATGAAACTTTAGAACAAGTCGAAACAACTAATAAGGAGGATGAATAATTATGGTAACATTAATAACATCAGCTATTAGATTATTCACAGCCTTCCTATTTGGTTCTGTTGGTGAAATCATAACTGAAAAATCAGGACATTTAAACTTAGGTACTCCAGGTGTTATGTGCTTTGGTGGTATCGGTGGATGTATAGGTATTTCACTAGCTGTAGATATGATTGGAACAGAAAATGGATTCTTTAGTGGATTCTTAATAATATTATTTGCAATTATATTCACAATTCTATTTGGTTCACTAGTTGGCCTATTATATAGCTTCTTAACTGTTACATTAAGAGCTAATCAAAACATTACAGGTTTAGCAATTACTACATTTGGTGTAGCATCAGCTAATTTCTTCAGCTTAAAGCTTGAAAGAAATAATTTAATTGCTGCTTCTAATAAATTCTTTGTAAAAATATTCCCTGTAACAACTGAATCATCTGATTTTGCTCAAATCTTCTTTAGCTATGGATTCTTAGTATATCTTGGAATCATAGTTGCAGTATTAGCTACAGTTTTCTTAGCAAAGACTAGATCAGGTTTAGGATTAAGAGCTGTTGGTGAAAACCCAGCTACTGCAGATGCTGCTGGCTTAAATGTATCTAAATATAGATATGTTGCAACAATTGTTGGTTCTTCTATTGCAGGCTTTGGTGGTTTAGCATATATTATGGATTACAACTATGGTCTATTTGAACAAGCTGTATCCATTGAAACACTAGGTTGGTTGGCTGTTGCCCTTGTTATCTTCTCAACATGGAGACCAACAGTTTCTATCTTAGGATCATTCATATTCGCATTACTATATGTGCTTCCATATTCATCTTTATTACAGATGGATACAACAACTATGGAAATGATTAAGACACTTCCATATATTGTTACTACAATAGTATTAATCATTACTTCTATCTTAGGTAGACGTCAGGTTCAACCACCTGCATCACTCGGTATTAATTATTTCCGTGAGGATAGATAGAAAAAACGAAGGGGTTCACTTTATGTGCACCCCTTTTAAAATTTATTGATTCTTTTTAATATTCCCTTTTCATAAAACAATTCTATCTCAAAATATGGCTCATTTTTGATTAATAGTGGCAAGAATGATTTATCACCCTCCCAAAGATTTAAATCCATTATTTCGTCCTTTTTCACCCATTTAAGAGTACCTTCATCACATTCCTTAAGATTTCCATTAAAAGATTTAGATGTATATAGATTCATAATCTCCATATAATTATCATCGTGGAAATAAATTACGCCACTTAATTTATAATCAATTAAATCTAAATTAGTTTCTTCTTTAACTTCTCTTAATAATGCCTCATCCTTAGTTTCACCATTTTCAATGTGGCCACCTACACCAATCCACTTACCACTATTCATATCATCTTTTCTTTTATTTCTTAGAAGCATTAAATAGTAATCATCCTTTTCAATATAGCATAGGACAGTATTAGAAATAATTCTTAGTACTGTATTTTTATTTATGTTATTAATTACTTCTACTTTACCATCAATTAATGCATTAACAGAAAATAAATCATCATTAGTAGAAATAACATTTCCACCTATTTTATTATCATTATAAATAAATTCAACATAATCATTTATTCTAAGACTCATTATTTATACCTCTAATTAATTTTATTTCACTTAAAAGCATTATTGGAACTATGACAACACCTAAAATTAAACATGGTAATAACCCAAATCCTATATAGCCTAATGCGTACATAGGGGCTCTTAATGAAAATATATCAAAATCTCTTCTTGTTATTCCTTGAATTACATTATTATTCTTTCTTAAGTAATTACAATATAATCCAAACATTGGAACAAATGTAAATGGGAATGATACAGAGGCGGTTGTACTTAATATGTATAAAGCTATATTATTTTTTACAAATATTATCGCGATAATACTAAAAAAGAATAAAACAAAGCTTATACATATTAAATATATCGATTTATTATGTCTTACTGCTATTTGACTTATCATATTAGCTAAGACCTTTAAAAACTCTACTAATACAATAAAGATAGTTACAGATTGAAATGATAAATCATTAATGTATAAATATAGAGGCACTATATTATCCATTATTGGCTGAAATAATCCAAATGCTATATGAAATACTATAAACCAAGGATTAAGCTTAACATGCTCACTATTATTTGATTTAGTATTATCATAATTATCCTTTAATTCCTTATATGCAAATAAGATAGGGAATATAGAAATCACATAAAATATTGATGATGCGATACTTAATATTAAAAATGAATTTTTAATTTCACTAGATAATAAGAATCCAGATACTAAAGTAAATACTATTTTTCCAATGTTAGTTGCTATCATAAATAAACCGACATTGTTCTTCTTATCTCCAAATGTAAATACTAAATTCAAAGGTATTGAATATAAGGCTTGTGATAATCCCATTAATCCTGCAGATAAGATAATTACTCCTATATTTATAGTCGCAAATGATAATACATATTCAGTGATAATAATTGGAATAAAATGAATTATCATAGCTAAAACACCATATTTTTGAATTATCTTCTTTAAGATAAACATAAAGAATAAGACAAATAAAGAAAATATGATTAAATATGCCATAGATAATCTAAAATCATTTGTCACCTTTAAAATATATAAAGGAATAAAAACAATTATAATTGAATCTGCGATTGATTTTAATAATTTATGTATAAATATTTGATTACCCTTTTTCATATTACTACTCCCAGTTAATCGCATTAATTATAGAACTATTTTAGTATATCATCAAGTCAAAATAAAATAAAAGGATGCTTACGCATCCTCATTTTTTATCTATTAGCTAAAATAATCTTTGTTAACTCAACAGGGTCAACAATCTTGCCATCCTTATATACTCTCATATTTCCAGATGCAATTTCATCAATTAAAATAACTTCATCATTATTATAACCGAATTCAAATTTGATATCCCAAAGGTCTAAGCCCATTCTCTTTAATTCCTTAGCTACAACATTTGTAATCTTTAATGTTTGTTCCTTAATAGAATCATACATATCAGCAGTCATAATATTTAAAGCTACTAAAGCATCTTTAGTTACAAGTGGATCACCTAATGCATCATTCTTAAATGTACATTCAACATAGCCACCCTTTAAAGGTGTACCATTCTTAATATATTCACCATATCTTCTAATGAATGAGCCAGTAGCTACTAATCTACATACTACTTCTAGACCATGTCCAAATACCTTAGCTGGTAATACTTCCATAGTTGCGTCCTTAACATTAGCTGATACGTAATGAGTCTTGATTCCTTCCTTCTTTAAAATTTCAAAGAAATGAATTGATGTTTCAAGATTAGATCTACCGATACCTTCAATCTTTAAACCTACTTGATTCTCACCTGGATCAAATACTCCATCCTTACCTGTACAATCATCCTTAAATAATAATTGAACATTACCATTTTCTAATTGGAAAACATCTTTAGTTTTGCCTGAATAAATTTTCTTCATTATATCTTACCTCACGTAGTTATTTTATATCAATATTGATTAAAAACAAAATACTTTTTTAAATTTGTGGAATAACTCCAACTGTTCTTAAGATTAGGTATGTTAAATATAAAACATAGATAGCAATAAATACTATACCCATCTTTCTATTTAACTTCTTTGTTAATGCAAATCCAAATAGTAATACTGAAATAGCCATCATTACAATTAAATCAATGATAATTTGACTTCCTGTAGTTAACGGATTAACTGTAGCAGAAATGCCTAATACGAATAAAATATTGAAAATATTTGAACCAATAACATTACCTAAGGCAATATCATTTTCACCCTTCTTAGCGGCAACAACACTAGTAACTAATTCTGGTAAAGATGTACCAACAGCTACTATAGTTAAGCCTACTAAGCTTTCAGCTAAATCATGATTGATACCCATAGCTGTCGCGCCAGTTACAGCTAAGCCCTTAGCACCAAATACAACGAATTCACCACCACATGCAATACCAATAGCACCTAAAATTACTAATAGGATAGCCTTCCACATCTTCATATCCTTTATTTCTTCTTCATTTTCATCTACTATTGGATTTTTCTTTGCATCAATAACTAAGAATGTAATATATGCAACAATTAATACAACAAATACAATACCCATCCATCTAGATACTTCATAAGTACCAGTTACAGCACCACTAATTAATACAAATAATACTAACAATAATGAAACACCTAATAAGAATGGAAATTCTTTCTTTAAGCTAGATTTCTTTACAATTATTGGTGTAAAAATTACTGATAAGCCTAATACTAATACAATATTACAAATATTAGAACCTACAACATTACCAATGGCAACATTGGCATTACCACCTTCAACTAAACAAGCAATTGAATCTGAAACTGATACAGCAAGCTCAGGACATGAAGTACCCATAGCTACTACTGTTAATCCAATTATCATAGGTGCGATGTGTAGCTTTTTAGCTATTGATGATGCGGCACCTACAAAAACATCACAAAACTTCACTAAGAAAAAAACACCAACTGCCATAAATACTAATAAGATTAATATTTTTGGCGCTGTTGCCCAGCTCTCATAAAATTCTGGAATCATTTTATATTTCCCCCTTTTTTAAATAAAAAAGACTTCTACCACTACTATGGTAAAAGTCTCGAAATTTAATTTATGCACGAGTATTTAAAATACTGGGTATGTCGACACATAATCCTGTAAAACAGGTTTCTACTCCCTTTTAGAAGTCTATTAATTTTACTTTAATATATTAACACTTTAATTATTATTTTGCAAATGAGTATTTAATTTAGAAAAAGAAAAAGGAAATTGCAAAACCTGCAATTTCCTCAATTTTTAACTATTTACATTATCTGTAGAATCTAAAGTCTTAGATAATTCCTTTTGCTCATTAACAAAGTCTTGAGCTTCTTCTTTCTTCTTTTGACTTGTATGATAATGAGTAGGTGCATAATTTTGAATAACAACCTGATTGAATGATAAGTCGATACCAGCCTCTGTAAATACCATACGATATTCTCTTAATAAGTCACGTTGAACTTGATATCTATCCTCTTCAGCACACTTAGCAACAATCTTAACGGCAACGTTTGAATCACCATATCCAGAAACACCTTTATAGAAAGGTCCTTCAATAATTGCAGGAATCTTTTCACGGAATAAATCGAAATGATCCTTTAATAGATTTTCGATTACTTCAATAGGTACATCATATGGGAATTCACAATCTACAACTGCTAAAGATAATTCTCTAGACATGTTGATTACATTTGAAATATCTGAATTGTTGATAATCTTAATATTACCAGCCATATCTAATATCTTAGTTGCACGAATACCAATTTCTGTTACAGTACCTCTAAAGTCACCTACAGTGATAATTTCACCTACATTATATTCATCTTCGAAAATGATAAACATACCAGCAACAATATCGGCAATTAAGCTTTGGCAGCCTAAACCTATAACTAGTGTTAAGATACCAACTGATGCGAAAATTGCAGTTGCGTTTACACCTAATGCTTGAAGTACGAAAATGATAATAGCGATAGCACATGCATACTTAACTAAACCATCTAATAATGTTAATACAGTTTTAGTTCTGTTTGATTTAGCCATTTTGTTATGTAATATCAGTATTATTAGCTTACATACTGCATAAATTACTACTACGTAAATAACGCTTTGAATTAGAACAGGGAGGTGAGTTACGAAATCTTTTCCAGCCTTCTCTGTATCCCAAATATTTTCTTTTACCCATTCACCAACAGATGAGGCTGGTGAAGCCATTTCAATAATAATAAATGTTAAAAAGGCAATAATTACTACAAATATTATTGATAATTCAACAATTGTAAAAGCCTTTTTGCTCTTCTTTTCTTTCATTTTTTCTTTCCTCCTTTAAATAGTGACAGTATATGTGTCGCCATTCTTATTAGTAACTGTAATCTCTACAGACTTTAAGTATGTTGCAAGTGTCGATGAGCTTGCTTCAAAATTCAATAATACACTTCCATCATTTTCTCTCATGTCAGTGACTGTTAAAGTTATGTATCCATAAACATAGTCTTTTGACGTTGGAAGACTATCTAGCGTAAATGTATCAGTAGCTGTATATGATGAATCTCCTGGATTAATTGTAAATGTAATATCTTCTGCGTTATTAATTGCATATGAATTCAATTTTACATATCCGTATTTATTGCCACCGTAATATTCTCTAATATTAGTTATATTTGTGAATGTTGCACCAACATCACCTAATTTTATCGATAAATTGCTTGAATCATATTTCATATAAGTAATTCCGTTATAGAAATATGTAATTATATCAACAATATAGCCTCTTTCAGAACCAGGAAGTCCCGTGCATGATATTGTTGATGAAGTCTCATAATCACTACTTTCTTTTAATACATTATAGCTTGTATCATATACTATAACTTTATAATAATAATTTGGATTTGCCGTTGAATCAAAGCCAGTATTGATACTTAAATCATACGTATCACCATTTTTAGTTACCCAATCGAATTTATTAAGTACATTTAATGCATCTAAATCATATAATTCGTCTAAAGCTTTGGTTCCGTTTAACTCATATGATATTGACTTAGTTTCACCACCATCAATATTGAATGAAAGTTCAACACTATCAACAGATGAAATTGTATTTTCATTCATCGTTATGTTGTGTAACATTATGATACTAATAGGTTCTGAAGATCCTTCAATAGAATAGTTTGATTCAACAGAAAGTATTGTATCTGTTGCATCTCCCATACCCATAACGGCCGCACCCTTTAATACATTAATTGTGAAATCTGTAAAATTATGTAGTGCGTAACCCTTATAACTTGCATTAACATTAACTAATGCTTTATATAAGAAGTATGTTGGATCTTCTTGATTATTAGATACTTGAATTCCATTGTCATCATTTTTTACATAATAATATGAAGAATCATGATACATTGACATTGTTAAATCATAATCGATGTCAACTTCAAATTCATAATGCTTTATAAATGATGAAGTAACAAGGATTCCATCCTTTTGATATGTTAAATCAAATATAAAGTCTACACCCTTAGAAGTTATATTTTCAATTTCAATATTTCCAACTGATGAACTAATATTGCTTACTTCATCACCTACTGTAACTGTTGAATCACCTTCAATTTGAACACCATTTGCTACCTTTATCTCATAAGGAACAACAATTGTTTCATCTACAGAAGGCTCACCAAATACAACATCCATTGGAAGATATACTGAAGCTTGAACTCTATCGTAATATAAAACCTGAATTTCAATATTCTTAATTTTCTTATTTTCTACTGCGGTAATTGTTAACTCTAATGTATCTTTACTTTCTTCTTTTTCAGTTATTTCACCATCATCATAATAAATAATGGCCTTAAGATTATACTCTGTGAAACTATCAACCTTAGTAGCTGTTATATTGTAATCCAATCCTTCATTAGTTACAGCTATTGAAGAAATTAAATTTTCAATTGATTGTAATGGTGGAGTTTCTATTTCTCCATCTTCACTTAGTACAATATTATAATTATCTTGGCTACTTTCATAATTCATCGAACTAAAATTTTGTTCTAATATTTCAACTAATTGAATATCTAAATTACTATAGCCTCTATCAACAAGTAGGCTTGCAGATTTACCAGTAACATTAGCTCTTCCTACTTCACGACCATTATAATATGCGATTGCATATAACTTATAAATCGAATTAGTTGATGAATAATCAGGAACCTCAACAGTTATAAGATTTTGAGTTGATAGCTCAGATAATTTAGTAGTTACATTATCCTTTGTATAGCTAATTGTATTATTAATGATATTTACTTTCTTAGCTACACTCTCAGTTGAACCAGTGAAATAATCTTTAACATAATACTTAGCAGATGCGTTATAATCTATTTCTGTTCCACCACCAGTTAAATAGAATTCAACCTTGATGTTATCATATTGATTATTATCATTCTCATTATAATAGAATAATGAATAACCATATCCGTTTCCAGTATAATCAAATCTCTTACCTTCATGGCCACCAAATTCAAATACTAATTCTGAAGTTTGAGTTAAATCAATTTGATATTCCTTACCACCATAAGTAATTGTAAGTCCTTTTGATATATCAAGATATCTAGTATTTAATGTTACATCCATAACTGCATCATTAGTATCATTTCCTGATATTGCAGCTCCTAAGAATGTTTCATTAGATGAGAACACATTTGAATAATCTCTTGTTTCTACAGATATTACACCATAAGTAAATTCTGTATCATATAGCATATCGTCAGCCTTATGATATGCTCTTACTCTAAAGTTGTAATTTAAATCTTTAATATTTAATAATGAAAGACTATCTTGTGATAGATCAGAATAAATGAATTTTTCTTTTCCGTTTTCTATATAGCTTCCTTCTACTCTAATATAATGCGGTTTGCTAGCTACATTATCTACAAAATTTGGATTAAAATAGTAACTTACTGTACCATCAGAATTAACTTTCTTTGAGTAATCAACATAATATTTTTCAGTTGAATCATCATAATAGCCAAGTGAGAAATCATTAAGATTACTATCGTATTTTGAAGAATATTGATCACCGATACCTGCATTAACATCAACCGTATATTCTGTACCATTTAATGAATATGTTATTGATGAAGCATTAGAAGAGAATGAATATCTATAATACTTACCATCCCTTGCGTCACTATCAAGTCTATCGCCATCAACAATAACCTCAGGATATAAATCAATGTTTACATTCTTTCCACTTATTGTAGCGTCATACTTAATATTGAAGTATGAATAATAACTTCCTGAGTGAGATACGAAGTATGATACATCATAATCAGCACCTAAGTCATAATCTTCAACTCTTACGCTATTACGAATTGTAACACCATCAATTACATAGCTCATATTTAATTGAACATTAACTACGTTGCTTTGTAAGTTTTCAAGAGTCAATTTACCTTGTTTTCCATCAAACTCAACAGCACATTCTTCTTCATCTATCATTGGATCAATTTCTACTTGATCAAACTCAGATAAATCAACATCAAATGGAATAATGATGTTACCATCATCATCGACGTCAGCCTTACCTAAACTAAAGTCATCAATTACAGGTGAATTAAATTTAGTAATTAATGTATCACCATAAGTAATTGAAATGTCAAATGATTCTACCTGGTCTATAGTGACATCTTGATTCTCAGATATTTCACCTTCAATTGAGATTAACTCACCATCAATTAACTCTATATTTCCAGCTTTTTCTTCTTTTGTTCCATCTTTGAAGTTTGTGACAATCTTCATATTAAGTGGCTTTTCAGCCAATTTATCTTTATAATCTTCTGAAACTCTACCTTCAAAATAATAACCAGATTCATACTGATCAAAATAGATTTCAGAGAATAACTTAGGGTCAATATCATATTTAGAAACAATAGTTGGTTCATATTCAGTAACATTGTCACCATCAATTCTAAGTGGTGTAAATTTTAAATCAACATTTCTAACATATGAATCTAAATTAATATTAACAATCCTATCAGTTGATATAACTGACTTTATTACTTCTTTATGGTTAATTACATCTATTCTATATGCTTCCTTTTCATCTTCTGTTTCAAAGTTAGTATTAATCTTTAAATCAGTACCACCTAATAAATCAAATGTTTGTGAGAAGCATTCTGTACCAAATGTATAAGAACCAGAGAATATATTTTTCAATTCGAAGTCCGCAGGCATTTCGATATCATATCCATATGAACCTATTTCAGTATCATATACAACATCTAATCCATTAAACCAGTCAGTATAAGCAATAGCTCTAATAGAGTCTGTACTTACATTCTTTATCAAACCTTTAAAGAAATGATCTTCTGGCATTTCTCTATCTTCTAGTATTAATTTGTTACCTGAATAAATTTTTAAATATGAATTGCTACCATTCTTATAATAATCTGAAATATATGTTTCATATTCCAAATCAATTCTACCTAAAACATAATCAAAATGAGGTGTAAATTTAAATACAGCCTTAGGCTTAGGTAAAATATCAGTATAGCATTCACGTGTATAATATGGTATTTCACCAAATTCCTTTGAAACACCAATAATTTCTAAATCATATTTTCTATATGGTAATAGATCTGGAACTATCTGACGCTGTAATCCAGGTTCTACTACTGGATATTCAACTGAAAAGCCTGGCTTAGATATCTTTATCTTATAATCCATGTTTTCAGATAACTCACTTAAATCTATTTCATATTTAATATAGTTAGTACCAATCTCATAATTTTCACTAATGATTGTTGGTTCTTTTTCTAATACACCACCGGCGATTGATGCAACTAAGGCAGCGGCAGCAGCAACAACTGTTACAGAACCAGCTAAAGATGCGACTGTAGATGTTACAGTTAAACTTGATGCAGATGAAGCCTCAACAGCGGCAACCTCAGCGTCAGCTTCTGCCGAAGCATTTAAAGTTAAATCAGGTGTTTTAGTGCCATCTGCGGTATTTGTTATTTTATCTAAATTTTCTTTTGCTTGTTCATATTTATCCAAAGTGGAAGTCGTATCTTGTAAAGGCTCTCCACTATTATCATTTGAATTTTCGCTATATGCTAATAATTCGGCCGGTCCAGCTACTACTTCGTTAATAGGGTAATACTCCATTGCTGGTATTTCTTTATATTCAGAAATAGGCTTATTCATTTCATTACCACGACTCTTGAATTCGTCATCCATATGGGTTTACCCCCTTTCAAACCATTGTATATTATATCAAGAAAACGTTGTATTATCAAACAAAATCGATACCAATCAAAAAAAAGAGTATTAAAACTCTTTGTTTTGGAGATATTCCGCATAAAAATCGTTTAAATCTTTTGAAATTGTTTTTATTCCAT
>JAEEGL011504152.1_pt1 | contig 12767 bp, 9 predicted proteins | sample 9134231 | NCBI WGS metagenome assembly JAEEGL01 (sample SAMN16246548, study PRJNA631951) | gut metagenome | biome: gut microbiome; feature: rumen; material: fiber-attached | host: Bos | place: Iran: Karaj | collected 2018-10 | reverse complement strand
CGAAAATGGTAGCCACGGCGTCCCGCCGTGGTCCCCCCGGCGAGCGACGCAGCGAACGATTTCGCCGCCCCATTGCAAACCCTGTGTGGCTCACCCGCCCGCCACGGCGGGACGCCGTGGCTACGTCCGCTTCATCAATCACGCCCAACCCACAGGCTTCTGGCGTGTCTGCATTATGAGGTGCTGTTACCGGCCCTCTTGGGGAACTGCGCCTTGAATAAAAACGAAACCCATTGAATTGGAAAAGGAGATCGCGATGCTTCGGCTGGGTTGTGCGAAAGTGGATGTAATCCCGGATTTTCCAGTGTTCCTGCATGGCTACGGCGCGCGGAACCAGCGGGCGGACGGGATCGAGAGCCCAGTGGAGGTCGGCGTCCTGGCGCTGGAGCAGGACGGGCGTCGCGTGTTGCTGGTCACGGCGGACATGATCGGCGTCTTCATGGACACGGCGTGCAAGATCTACGCGGCGCTGGAGGCGAAGTTCGGCATCGCCTATCCCGACATCTGGCTGTCGTGTTCGCATTCGCATTTCTGCCCGGCGCTGGCGGGGTTCGGCGTGACCGCCGCGGGCGGCCTGGAACTGGGCTGGTATCCGCAGTCGCAGGAGCACTACTATGAGTTCTGGATGGAGCGCCTGGAGCGGTGCGTCGAGCAGGCGCTGGGCAGTCTGCGCGAGGTGACGCTGGAGCAGGTGACGATCCCTGTCTCGGGCATAGCCTTCAATCGGCGCCCCGTCAACAAGGCGACGGGGCTCGTCGAGACCAACTACACCTGGCCCAGGGGCAAGGCGGACAAATACGATTTCCAGCGGATCGACGAGACCTTCTCTGTGTGGCGCTACCTGGCGGACGGCAAGCCCGTCGCCATCCTCGGCCGCTACAGCTGCCATCCCGTCTCCGGCGGCCAGAACCAATACGCCTTCTCAGGTGACTATCCAGGCTACTTCAAGGCCGCGGTGCAACGCATCTTCGACTGCCCTGGCTTCTTCCTCCTGGGGACGGCAGGCGACGTGGTGCCGATGCGCCGCGCCGGGGATTCGCGCGAGGACCTGGGCGAGACGCTGGCCCGCGCCATCCGCCTCAACGACCTGCGCTTCCGTCCCGCCCCGGAGTTCCGATTGGAGACGAAACTGGTGGAGGTGACGTGCCACATCTCGCGCCTCGACAACTACGACCGCTCGCAGCGCGAGGCGCGCTGGCAGGCGGCGCTCGCCGCCGCAAGCAGGGATCCCAAGGCCCCCTACAACGATGCGCTCGCCGCCGAACTCTACCGCTACGACATCAGCGCGCGCTATCCCGACACCGTCGATCCCGCGATCCCCATCCAGTTGCTGCGCCTCGGCGACAGCGTGCTGGTCGGCATCCCCTTCGAGCCGCTCTCGCAAGTCGGCCTGGCGTTCAACGCCGCCTGCCCGAACGGAGTGCTCGTCTCGCTGACTGGCGGCCAGGAGGGCTATCTCGCACTCGCCTCGCAGTTCCCCCATGGCGGCTACGAGACCGAACGCGGCTCCGACTTCGCGCCCGGCACAGGCGACGCCATCCTCGCGGCCGCCATCCAGGCCGTCCGCGATTTCCAATAAACGGGCGCGGCCAGTTCGGTGCCGCCGGCGGGGAGGCGCGCGTGTTCTGTGGCGGGCCGTTCTCGGCCCGCAGTCTCTGCGGCTACCTCCGGCTTTCGTCCCGCAGCACCTGCATGACCTCGGGGGGATAGTTGCGGTAGTCGACGCATTCAAGTACGACGCCTGCGCCGCCAGCCTCGCGGGTGATCTGGAGGAGGCGCGCGGCGACTTCGGCCTGCGTGAGGCCAGTGGCCGCCGCGTAGTCGCGGAGGCCCTTGTGGTTGAAGTGGTATGCCTGGACGGGGAAGAAGACCTGGCATTTGCCCGCGCACCGCCGCATGATCGACTGGTAGATTTCGCGGGTGCTCTCCCAGGGGCGTCGGCGGTTCCAGTTGACGCTCATGACGACGAGTCCATCGACGAGCCCCTCGTCCACCAGGCGCGGCCAGTCGACGCCGTATTGGCGCAGGAGCTGGTCTCGGGAGCCGTCCTTGCCGACGGGCTGGATGCCGACGAGGAGGCGCGGGCGGGGCGTCATGCGGTCGAGGCGCGCGCGCAGGAGGCGGTACCACTGCATCGTGGGTTCGACGGCGTGTTCGCACCACGCCAGGTCATTGGGGGCGGGCGGTTCCGTGCCATGGAGTCTCCGCCAGCGGGCCACCTGCGGCTCGACATATTCCTGGTGGGGGCCCCAGCCGCCACTGCGCCACGTGTCGATGAAGAGCACCTGGGGTTTCATGGCAAGCATTTCATCGACAATCCGCAGTTTATGCTCCATGACCTCGGGGAAGGCGAGGCTGGTGCGACCTGGCCAGGGGAAGCCCGCGTGGTTCACGCACCAATACTGCGGATGTTCGAGGTTGAAGGCGCCGATGGTCCAGCCCCGAGAATGTATCTCCTCGAAGGGCCAGTGGAGTCCGCAGACCAGTCCGCGCTGACGGATTTGGCGAAGGCTGTCGCGCACCACGTCGACCTTCGTCTCCGCATAGCGGACCCAGCAGTAGGGGCTGGAGTTCAGGATCAGCCGCCGCTTGTCCATGCCGATGCGCTGCAGGAAACTCTCCTCCTGGCTGTGGTAGCGCATCATGGCGCCCGCCTCAGGCCGCCAGAGGATGGTGCGCGCGCCAGTCTCGAGGACATGGTCGAGGATTTTGGCGCAGCCCTCCGGCGTCTCCGTGTCGAAGAGGAAGTGGCCTCGGCGGGCGGGGTCGAGCGGCCCCACGAAGTCATAATGGTCGACAAGCGCGATGATTTCGAGCGGGTGGGGCGGCTCGGCCTGGCTGGACAGCGCGGCGAAGAGGAGCAGGGCGGCGACTGCGGGGACTAGGCGGTTCGTCATGGGCGATCCTCGATCTCAAAGAGTTGCGCCAGGGTCTTGGGGTGGGGCATGTCGGCGGGGAAGCCCAGGCCGCATTCCAGGGAGAGCAGGGTGCCGCGGAAGGGGAAGCCGCCGCCTTTGGCGGCCTGGAAGGTCAGTTCCTGCGCCTGGAGATGCGGTCCGCTCGGCGGCAGGAGGGCCGCGACGGCGGGCTGGCCGCTGACCAGCAGGTGGGTGTGGCCATTCGGCTCGTGCACGCAGACGAACTCATATTCCTTGTTCATCCGCAAGGCGGCGCTGCTGGTGACGTCGATGTAGTCGCCAGCGGGCGTTCGCGAGGCGAAGCGCAGTTTATGGTTGGAGTTGAGGAAGACCTGCCAGGCGGGCGAGGTGGAGAAGGGATAGAAGGCGGAGACGAGGACGGCGGCCTGCGAGTCGCGGGGGAGCGCATCCAGGCGGAAGCGGCCGCGCACATAGAAGATTCGCTCGCCGAAGTCGATGCCTTTTGGAGCGAGGAGGCGGAAGCCCTGGCCTTTCGTGCGGGAGGCGGTCTGCGTCTCGCCTGAGGCGGTCCGCCACCGGAGGACGCCGTCGGCGCCACGCAATAGGCTGGCGGTTGCGGTGGCAGGCTCATAGTGGCAGGTCGGCTGGGGCGTGGCGCGCGGCGGATGCGGCCGCACCTCAACTTGGTAGAGCCGGTAGGAGCCGGTGGCGTTGCATTCGTAGACGATGGACTTGCCGTCCGGCGTCCAGACTGGGTTCTTGGCATTGCCCTTGCGGGTGTCGATGCGGGCGAGCAGTCCGGTCCTGGGTTCGAGGAGCCAGATGCCCCAGCCAGGGTCGCCTTGGCGGAAGGCGGTCATGGCGATGAAGCGTCCGTCGGGCGACCAGCGTGGGGCGTAGCAGCACATTTTGCGCGGGGTGAGGCCCAGGCCGTAGTTTGGGGCGTCGACCGAGGCCAGATGCAGTTTCCAGAGGCCGTTGGGGCTGTCGAGCTCCGCCCAGGCCACGAGCCTGCCCTTGGGCGAGAGGGCGGGCGAGACCGCCGCATGGCTGCTGGCGAAGGCCTCCCCGCGGAACTCTTGTACTTTCAAGCCGTCTTCCAGGTCGATGCAAGCCAGGTGTGAACCCTCCCCAACGTAGGAGCGGCCGCGCGTGGTCGAGAACCAGACATGGCGCCCGTCGGGGGCGACAGCAGGGGTGATGTCCCGCCAGCGCCCCTGGGTCAGGCGGGTATGCGTGCCATTGCGCCACAGCCACAGATTGCAGCCGATGTCGCCGAAGTTCGGGGCCTGCGCGGCGACGGTGCCGTCAGGGCGGCTCAGGCAATATACGAGTCCGCCGTCGGGCATCCAGGCCGGATAGGCCGCCATGGCGGGCGCCTGACCGCCCGCGACCTGGGTGGTGGCGCCGGTTGAGGGATCCAGGACGAGGATGCGCATGCCGCCGCCATGGTCATTCTGGTAGGCGATGCGGCCGTCGGGGGCGATGGCGGGCTCGAGGTCGTTGCCAGGGCCTGAGGTCAGTTGACGCGGGATGCCGTGGGAGATCCAATCCTCCGCCGGCTGTGGCGCGGCGCGGAGGCAGGCGAGTGCGAGCGCGACGGCAAGCGCCAAGAGACGGGGGAGGGCGGTGGAAGTCATGGTCAGATGCCTGCCTGTTCCCGGAACCAGCGGGCGGCGAGGGCGCCCCAGTTGTTGATGGGATTGCCGCGGCGCAGCATGCCGTAGCCGTGGCCGCCTTTGGCGTAGAGGTGCATTTCGGCGGGGACGCCCGCCCGCTTCAGCGCGAGATACCAGGCGAGCGCGTTCTCGACTTGGATCGCGTCGTCCTCCGCCTGCAGCAGGAAGGTCGGCGGGACCTCGGCGTCGATGCGGAACTCCGGCGCGGGGTTCAGCTGCATGTCGGCGAGATAGGCGGGATAGATGAGCGCGAGGAAGTTCGGCTTCCAGGACAACTGGTCGAGGGCGTCCTTCGGCTCGTACGGGACGGGGTTGGCGTAGGCGCCGAGAGTCGCGGTCAAATGCGCGCCCGCGGAGAAGCCCATCGCGCCGATGCGGTCTGGCGAGATGTTCAGTTCCGCCGCGTGGAAGCGCATCCAACGGATCGCGCGCGCCGCGTCCGCATGGGCGGCCTCGCGGCGGTCGGGGCAGCGGTACTTGAGGAGGCAGGCCGAGAAGCCGATGGAGTTGAACCAGTGGCAGATGTCCTGTCCTTCATGATTGTATGCAAGGTACTTATAGGCGCCGCCAGGGCTGACCAGCACCGCGGGGTGCGGCCCTGACCCGCTGACGGGATACCAGGTGACCGACGGGCGGACGATGTCGCCGATGCGGTCGATGCCGCCGTCATGGTTGAGGAAATGCTCCTCGGTGGCGGCGTCGGCGGGAAGCGTGAACGGAATCTCTGCGGGATTGTCCCACAGGGCGTGCGTGGTGTAGCGGTCGAACATGGGGGGACTCCTGGAATGGAACGGTTCTGTTTCCCAAGGCAGTTTAGGATGACTGAAATCGTCTCTAAATGTTAATATAGTCGCCCAACACCAGGCACGGAGGGATCGCTTGCAGACAATCATGGGTTTGGAGTTGAAGCCATGAACTGGACATATTTACGGTTCTAGGAGAACAGTGGTAAAACGGCAAAAAAGTGTTATTGTAAGTACATAGTTCTGTTTTCCATTTTACGCGAACGCGCTTTTCCCCATGAGGGTCGATAACTGCCTAATTACCGAGGCGGCATAGTTGAGCCGGCGGGAAGGCGAGAAGGCGATAGTTCGAGTCGGCGTGAAGGCGAGAAGGCGTTGCGGAAAGCCGGGATGCCAGATTTCAGAACCGATCCTCTTGGGGAACAGCGCATACGCGAAACATTCATGCGGAATCGGGCAATATGCAGACGGCAATCTGGATGCGGTTGAGTTCCGGATGGCAAAGCAACGCGAAGGGCATCGGGATTTGGAGTCGAATCGGGATGTTTGTGAAGAACTCGCGTCTGTCGACGACAGCCCCGAATACGGGGGCGCATGCCGGGTGCATTGGTGAAGGGCGCTTCTGCGGGATCCGAAAATGACGAAGACTTCGTCCAACATTGTGCTTCCTGACGGCATGACCGAAATTAGGGAAGGGGCTTTTGCCGGACGCACAGATTTGACGAGTGTCGTCATCCCAGCCAGCGTCACGAAAATCGGCGACAAGGCCTTCATTGGCTGCACGAGACTGACGGGTGTCGTCTTTCCGAAAGACCTCGCGGCCATTGGCGACAAAGCATTCTCGGACTGTACGAGGTTGACGAACATCGCCATTCCGACCGGGGTTAAAAGACTCGGCGATGAAGCCTTCTCTGGCTGCACGGGGCTGACAAGCGTCTCTTTTGCCTCGAATTCCCCAGGCGGAACCATTGGCGTTTCAGTCCAATGGGGAGTAGACTGTTTGTTCGTGGGTTCAAGGAAGGTCTCTTTAGACAGTGTCACGAAAATCGGAGAAAGCGCCTTCCGAGGCTGCACGGGACTGACGAGCATCGTCTTTCCGAAAGACCTCACGATCATTGGTGACAAAGCCTTTTCGGGCTGCTCAGGGCTGACGAGCATCGCCATACTGGACAATGTCGTGCGAATTGGTTGCTATGCCTTTGAGGGCTGCACGGGACTGACACGCGTCTCTTTCTCGCCCTACGCTTTTTCTTCTGGCAATACTTTTCATGGTTGCACGGGACTGAAAGAGCCATTGTTCTGCAGGGAGGATTCAGTGTTGTGCTTTCATAGAAATGCCGTCGGTCATTTCCGAATCCCTTTTGGCGTCAAGATCATTAGTTTTGAAGCATTCATGGACTGTGCGGGTTTGACGGGCGTCGAAATCCCGGATTCTGTCACGGAAATTTACGATCGCGCTTTCGTAGGGTGTACGGGACTTACAGGTGTCATCATTCCTGGCAGTGTTCGTAAAATTGGACGTGATGCTTTCTCAGGCAGCGGTGTCAGAACATTGATTTTGGAGGAGGGGATTGCTGACATAGACAACTATGCCTTCCAGGACATGCCTTTTTTGGAAAGGGTCATTTTCCCGGACAGTCTCACGGATATTGCTGGAGACGCGTTTTGCCGATGCAATAGCCTTCGTATCGTCATCATTCCTTCAGGGATTGATACCATTTGGAATCATGCCTTTACGGAGTGCGAGAACCTGAAGACGGCAATGGTACCTAGATCCGCTGGTTTTTTTGACGAATCCTTTCCGAAGGGGTGCGAGGTGATCATGTATTGACTTTAACGGAAGAGGGGACGCCGTGATGGCGGATGAACGTGGAATGGACAAGTAGGGTAATGAGATGATCCATGCCGAAAAGGAGGCCGTGCGAACGACCAAGACGCCCCTGCGTGAAGCGCTGAACAAGTGGAGGAGCGATTTGGGCCGCCAGAACGCCAGTGAACCCTCCTTCCGGGATCTGACTGCATGACGGGCAGGAAAAACGAGGGAAAGAATTGCATTTTTCCGCATTCTGCGGTGGCAGAATGCGTGGGAGGGATTATATTTGAGCGAATGCGCAGAAATGCGCAGATTTGCTCATGGATTCACGCATAAATGCTCAATGGCAGCGAAGCGACACAGGTTATTGACGGCGGAGCGCGAGCAGCGCATTTTGGCGTTGCTGGGGCGTTCTGACGCCTTGTCGGTGCAGGAGTTGAGTTCGTCGCTGGGGGTGTCGGCGGCGACGTTGAGGAGGGATTTGGCGTCATTGCGTGACAAGGGCATGCTGTCCCGCTTTCACGGTGGGGCGTCGTTGAAGCCCGCGCTGGCGTCGGAGCAGATTTTCAGCGACAAGGAATCGCAGCAGGGGGAGGAGAAGGCGCGGATTGCGCGTGCGGCCTTGGAGTTGATCGAGGATCACGACCGAATCTACCTGGACGGGGGCAGTTCGGTGCTGGCGCTGGCGAAGTTGCTGGGGCAGAAGCACGATTTGACGATTGTGACGAACTCGCTTATGGCGGCGTCGGTGCTGATGGAGACTGGTCATCGGATGATTTTGACGGGGGGCGAGTTCCGCGCGCTGTCGCGGACGCTGGTGGGGCCGCTGTCTGGGCTGGTCCTGGAGCAGGTGTCGGTCGAGAAGGCCTTTCTGGGCACGATGGGGCTGACGCTGGCGGACGGGCTTTCGACGAGCGACCCCAACGAGGCGTACACCAAGCGTCTGATCGGCGCTCGTGCGCGGCAGGTGATCCTGCTGGCGGACCACAGCAAGATCGGGGTCAACTCCTTCATCAACACGGGGCGGGTGTCGGATGTCGACATCCTGGTGACCGATGACTTGAGCGACACGCTGCGGCACCGCCTCACTGAAATGGGGACGCGGGTCATCATCGCTTGAGGGATTCAAGGGATCAAAGGGATTCAAGAGATAAGATGGAGGGGGGATAGAGCATTTCTTTTTTGAGTGCAGAGTCATCACGAACGTGAACCAAACAACCAGGAGAAAGCAATGGCAAATGCAATCGTAATGCCGAAGGCAGGCAACTCGGTCGAGGAATGCATCCTCAGCAAGTGGCGCATCAAGGTCGGCGACCAGATCGCCAAGGGCGACATCATCGCGGATGCGGAGACGGACAAGACCTCGATCGAGGTCGAGGCGACCGAAGGCGGCACGGTGCTCGCGCTGCTGGGCAATGAAGGAGAACTGATTCCAGTGCTGAAGCCGATCTGCGTGGTCGGCGCGGCGGGCGAGGACATCTCCGCCTTCACGGCTGGCGCGGCGGCCCCCGCGGCCCCTGTGGCCGAGGCCCCGAAGGCAGAGGCGGCCCCCGCTCCTGCGGCGGCCCCCGCGGCTCCTGCGGCGGGCGGCAAGGGCTTTGGCGGCACGCCGATCGTGATGCCGAAGGCGGGCAACTCGGTCGAGGAGTGCATCCTCTCAGGCTGGCGGATCAAGGTCGGCGACAAGATCGAGAAGGGCGCCATCATCGCGGACGCCGAGACCGACAAGACCTCGATCGAGGTCGAGGCGACGGCGGGCGGCACGGTGCTCGCGCTGATCGGCAAGGCGGGCGACCTGATCCCCGTGCTGACCCCGATCTGCATCGTCGGCGAACCTGGCGAGGACGTCTCTGGCTATCTCGCAGGCGGCGTGGCTCCTGCCGCCGCTCCTGCCGCGGAGGCCCCGAAGGCCGAGGCTACTGTCGCGGCGACGGCTCCTGCGGCGGCGGCTCCTGCGGTCGCCGAATCGACTGGCCCGCTTTCACCGCGCGCCCGCAAGTTCGTCGCCGAGCATCCGTTCGTGATGGGCGCGATCGCGGGCAGCGGCGCGCAGGGGCGCATCATGGAATGCGACGTGGCGGCGGCCTACCAGACCAGCCCGCACCTCACGCCTGCTGCGGCGGCGATGGTCGCGGCGGGCGCGAAGGCCCCCGCGACAGGCACTGGCGCGGGCGGCGAAATCACCGCCGAGGACATCGAGAACTTCGCGAAGGGCGTGGCGCCTGCCGCCGCGCCAGCCGCGAAGGCTCCTGAAGCGGCTCCGAAGGCGGAGGCCCCGAAGGCCGCCGCGCCGACCGCGAAGGCGGGCGAGGACGTCGTCACCGAAAAGCCCTTCAGCCGCATCCGCGGCATCATCGCCAAGCGCCTCCAGGAATCCCTGCAGACGATGGCCCAGTACACCCTCAACGCCGAGGCGGATGTCACGGGGCTGCTCGACCTGCGCAAGCGCATCAAGGCGCAGGGCGAGAAGCTCGGGCTGGCGAACATCAACATCGGCGACATGGTGATGTACGCCGTCATCAAGACCCTCCAGCAGATCCCGGAACTCAACGGCGAGTTCTCCAACAACGTCGTGCGTCTGCACAGCGCGGTCAACATGGGCTTCGCCTGCGACACCCCGAAGGGCCTGCTGGTGCCCGTGCTCCATCACTCCGAGACGATGAGCCTCGCCGAGATGTGCAAGCAGGTCAAGGCCCTCGCGAAGGCCGCGAACGCCGGCAACCTGGCGCCGGACCTCATGAGCGGCGCCACCTTCACCGTCTCCAACCTCGGCTCCTTCGGCATCGTCAACTTCACGCCGGTCATCTCCGCCCCGCAGATCGCCATGCTCGGCGTCGGCAAGACGCTGCTGCGCGCGGTGCGCCAGGCCGACGGTTCCGTCGCCTACCGCGACTACATGCAGTTCTCGCTGACCATGAACCACATGGTCGTCGACGGCGCGCCTGGCGCCCGCTTCCTGCAGGCCCTCACCGCCAACATCGAGAACTTCGAGCTCATCTGCATCGCAAAATAGGAAGGCGGGTCTTTGGAGGGGGGATTCTTCGAAGAGTTTCAAGGGATTCAAAAGGATAGATTGAACTAAGGAGAAAGCAAGAATGTACGATTTGATGGTCATCGGCGCAGGTCCTGGCGGATACGAGGCGGCTGCCTACGCGGCGCGCCATTTCGGCAAGAGCGTGGTGCTCTTCGAGAAGGACGAACTGGGCGGCACCTGCCTGAATGTCGGCTGCATCCCGACCAAGACCTTCCTGCGCAGCGCCAAGGCGCTGGAGGATTGCGAGGACGCGGGGCGCTACGGCATCGAGGTCGCGGGCGGCGCGAAGCTGGACATGGCGAAGGTGCAGGCGCGCAAGCAGCAGGTGGTCTCGCAGCTCGTGAAGGGCGTCGGCGGGCTGCTGAAGGCGGCGAAGGTCGAGGTCGTGAAGGCCGCGACGAAGATCGTGGCGCCTGGCAAGGTCGAGGCAGGCGGCAAGGTCTACGAGGGCGCGAACATCCTGGTGGCGACTGGCTCGGTGCCTGCGTGCCCGCCGATCCCAGGCCTCAAGGACAACCCGAAGGTGCTCGATTCGACTGGCATCCTCGCGCTGGACAAGGCGCCTGCGGCGCTGGTCATCATCGGCGGCGGCGTGATCGGACTGGAGTTCGCTTCGTTCTTCGCGACGGCGGGCGCCAAGGTCACCATCGTCGAGATGATGCCGAAGATCGCGCCTGTCGTCGATGACGAAATCGGCCAGAAACTCCAGGCGGAACTCAAGAAGGCGGGCATCGTCATCAACCTCAACTGCAAGGTGGTCAAGGTCGAGGGCTCGACCCTGCACTACACCGACCCCGAGGGCAAGCCGTGCACCGTCACTGGCGACTACGTCCTCAACGCCACTGGCCGACGCGCCGTCACCGCGGGCCTCGGCCTGGAGGAACTCAAGGTCGACATGAACCGCAAGGGCATCGTCACCGACGACTTCGGGCGCACCTCGGTGCCTGGCATCTGGGCGTGCGGCGACGTCACGGGGCGCGTGCTGCTGGCGCATGTCGCGACCCGCGAGGGCATCGTCGCGGTCAACAACATGTTCGGCGTCGCGGACCGCATGAGCTACAAGGCGATTCCGTCGGTGGTCTACACCCATCCCGAGGTCGCGCAGGTCGGCGCGACCGAGCAGGAACTCAAGGCCAAGGGCATCGCCTACAGGAAACTGGTGCAGCCGATGGCGGTCGCGGGGCGCTTCACGGTGGACTACGCGGGCAAGTCCGGCACGGTCAAGGTGCTGGTCGGCGAGAAGTACGGCGAAGTGCTGGGCGTGCACACGATCGGCGGCTGCGGCGGCGAGTTCATCTGCGCGGCGTCGGCTTTCGTCGGGCAGGAGTTCACGCAGGCGACGGTGCTGCGCACCATCTTCCCGCATCCCACGATTTCGGAAGCAGTCAAGGATACTGTCATTCACGCATAAACCACAGCAAAGAAGGAAGCAGAAAACATGACCAAGTGCCTCACCATCACCCCCGAAGACTGGTTCAAGCCAGGTTCGATTGACTTCAAGTCCATCCCCGTCTGCCAGTACAAGAAGACCCTCGCCGAGGAGAAGAAGATCTTCACCAAGGACGACTTCCTGGCGATCTACCACGACATGAAGGTCTGCCACCAGTTCGAGACCATCATCAACGAGATCAAGCTGCACGGCGTCTTCGAGGGCGTCGAGTACAAGCATCCAGGCCCCGCGCACCTGTCGCTGGGTCAGGAATGCACCGCCGTCGGCGCGGCCTACTGCCTGGACATCAATGACTTCACCTTCGGCTCCCACCGCTCGCACTCCGAGATCCTCGCCAAGGGCCTCTCCGCGATCCGCAAACTGGACGACGCGGCCCTGCAGAAGATCATGGAGGAGTTCTTCGGCGGCGCGACCCTGAAGGTGGTGCAGGCGCACTGCAAGTGCGACACCGTGAAGGAACTGGCCAAGTTCTTCCTGATCTACGGCGCCTACTCCGAGATCTTCGCGCGCGTCACTGGCTTCAACAAGGGCTGGGGCGGCTCGATGCACTGCTTCTTCACCCCGTTCGGCATCTATCCGAACAACGCCATCGTCGGCGGCAGCGGCCCGATCGCCCCCGGCGCGGCGCTCTTCAAGCTGGTCAATGACCAGAAGGGCATCGTGCTGTGCGACATCGGCGACGCGTCGTTCGGCTGCGGCCCCGTCTGGGAAGGCCTGATGTTCTCCGCGATGGGCCAGTTCAAGACCCTGTGGAAGGAGAAGGGCTACAAGGGACTGCCGATCCTCTTCAACTGCTCCGACAACGCCTACGGCATGGGCGGACAGACGGCAGGCGGCTCCGACAAGGGCTACCTCGGCGAGACCATGGGCTTCGGCCAGCTCGCGCGCATCGGCGCCGGCGTCGACCCCGACCAGATGTGGGCCGAGCGCGTCAACGGCTATGATCCGCTGGCGATCATCGACACCGTCAAGCGCCAGAAGGCGCTGCTGCTCGACGGCAAGGGCCCCGCGCTGCTCGACGTCGTCACCTACCGCACCAGCGGCCACTCGCCGTCGGACGCCTCCAGCTACCGCACCAAAGAGGAGCTCGACACCTGGAAGGACTACGACGCCATCGCGCACTTCCGCGAGAAGATCGTGAAGGGCAAGATCGCCTCGGAGGCCGAGGT
>JAEEGL010396972.1_pt1 | contig 12767 bp, 10 predicted proteins | sample 9134231 | NCBI WGS metagenome assembly JAEEGL01 (sample SAMN16246548, study PRJNA631951) | gut metagenome | biome: gut microbiome; feature: rumen; material: fiber-attached | host: Bos | place: Iran: Karaj | collected 2018-10 | reverse complement strand
TATTCCCGTCGGACGTTGAACTGAAGCGCGAGGGAAAAAGCTACACCGTCGATACCGTTGAATTCTTCTCAAGGCAGTACAGGGGCGCCGAGCTCTTCCTTGTGGTAGGCGGCGACATGCTTGAAAACTTTCCCACCTGGCGCGAGCCGGAAAAGATACTTTCCATGGCAAAGCTCGTTGCAGTGACCCGCCCCGACGAGCAGCGCGACATGCGCGCCCTGGCCCGCGATATCGAAGCGAACCTTCACGGGACGGTGCTCCTTTCCGAGTTCACCGGGCCGCTCATCTCTTCAACCGAGGTCAGAAGGCGCATGGAGGAGGCGATACCGGTCACGGAGCTGGTCGCCCGCCACACCGAGCTGTATATGTATGAGAACGCGCTGTATATGCCGCGCGAGCTGCAGGATATAAGAGCCGTGCTTTCCGAGCGCATCAAAAGGAAGCGCCTTTCGCACACGATGCTCACCGCGCTCGAGGCGGTCAAGCTCGCTTACCGCTATGGGGCCGACACGAAAAAGGCCCGCCTTGCGGCGATACTGCACGACTGCGTGAAGCTTCCCAACAAGGAGCTTGTGGAGTTCTGCGACGCGAACGGCTACGAGATATCCGATTATGAGCGCGAGAATCCCTATCTGATCCATTCCCGCCTGGGGGCAAGGCTCGCTCAAGAGGAATACGGGGTTGACGATGAGGAGATACTGCAGGCGATAAGGCATCACACCCTGGGGCGCGTGGGCATGAGCCTTATGGACAAGATCATCTACGTTGCCGACAAGATAGAGCCCTCAAGGCATTACGAAGGGCTGGACGACGTGCGAAAGGTCGCATACGAAAACCTCAACCGCGCAATGCTGCTGGTCATGCAGCACTCGGCGGATTACACCGTTTCGAGCGGCAGAAAGATAAACCCCTCCACGGCGGCGGTCATGGAATACTTACAGGGCGAGATACTGTCCGGCAGGGATCGCTGATTTTAACGACAATAAAGGCTTTCACGCCTCAGAAGGAGATATAAATGGATAACGAGATTTTCCCCAACGAGATCGAGCTTCGCATAAGGGCGGAGGAGAGAGCGAACGTAATGAAGCTCCTCGAGATCCTCGACAACAAGAAGGCGCTCGACATAATTGCCATCGACGTTGCGGATAAGACCATCGTAGCGGATTGGTTCGTTATTTGCAGCGGCTCGTCCGTCATACAGACCAAGGCCATATGCGATGAAGTGCTTGAAAAATACCCCGAGGCGGGGCTCAACCTCCGCCGCAAGGAGGGCTATGCCGAGGGCCGATGGATAGTGCTCGATTTCGGCTACGTGCTCCTGCACATATTCTATCCCGAGGAGAGGGAATATTACAACATCGAAAGGCTTTGGACCGACGGCGCGGCCGAGGTCGTAAGGTTCCCCGAAAAAGAATAAATGGCATACAGCGCGCTTTACCGCAAATTCCGCCCGGAAAACTTTTCGGGCATCATAGGGCAGCCCCATATCACGACCATCCTGAAAAATCAGATCAGGACGGGCCGTGTTGCGCACGCCTATCTTTTCTGCGGCAGCCGCGGCACGGGCAAGACGAGCACCGCAAGGATACTCGCCAAGGCCATCAACTGCCTCGATCCGCAGGACGGCGAGCCCTGCGGCAAATGCGAAGCGTGCTTATCTCAAAATGACGTCGACATAATCGAAATGGACGCCGCGTCCAATTCCCGCGTGGAGGAGATGCGCGCCCTTATCGAGCGGGCGGAATTCGCGCCGCTCCACTTAAAGACCAAGGTCTATATAATCGACGAAGCGCATATGCTGACCAAGAACGCCTCGAACGCGCTGCTGAAGACTCTTGAGGAGCCTCCCGCGCACGTGGTGTTCATACTTGCCACCACCGAGCCGCAGATGCTTCCCGCAACCATCGTATCAAGGTGTCAGCGCTTTGAGTTCCACAGGCTGAAGGTTGCCGATATGGTCGGCTCCATGAAGGCCTCGCTTGCCTCGATCGGCGCGCATATCGACGAGGAGGGGCTCATCGCCATAGCAAGGGCTGCCGAGGGCGGCATGCGCGACTGCCTTTCCATTGCCGATCAATGCCTTTCGTTCTGCGGCGGCGCCGTTTCGGCGGACGACGTTATGAGCGTGCTGGGCAGCATGAACGCCGATTTCCTTTTCGGCATCGCCAAACACATTATCGATTCCGACGCCGCGGGCGTGTTGCGTTCCGTGGGCGAGGTGGTCGCCTCCGGCCGCGATCTGGGCGTGTTCGCGCTCGATCTGGCCTCGCACTTCAGAGCGCTGCTGCTGACCAAAATAATAGGCGACTGCCGGGATATACTCGACTGCACCGGCGAGCGTATGGAAAGCTACAGGAAGCAGGCCGAGGAAATATCCAAGGAGCGCGCCGAACGTGCCGTGGAGGAGCTTTTGAAGCTGCAGCTGGATCTTAAGCTCGTAAGCACACCGCGCACGCTCGTTGAAAGCACACTGCTCAGGATTTGCCGTCCCGAGGACGAAAAGAGCGTGATCGCGCTCTCCGACCGGGTTTACGAGCTTGAGCATTCGCTTAAAAACGTCGCGAAGGAAGCGGCGGAAGCGGCCTCCAGGGCCGCGGCGTCCATGCCCAAGGCGCAAGCGGCGGCCGCGGAGAAGGCCGAAACGCCCGCCGTGACCGAGGAACCCGATCAATACGAGGCGCCGCCTCTCACCGCCGACGCGGACGAGCTGTATGAAAAATTCCTCGAAGCGCTCAGGGAGGATGATGAAACTCTCGTCGTTTCGTTCGGCATGTCGAAGGCGCATTGGGTAAGCGAGGGCGTGCTGCACATCTGCTTTGACAGCAGCTCGCTTGCGCTGTATAATTACGTTTCAAATCCCGACAGCCACGCAAAGCTGATAAGCGCCGCCAAGCGCGCGATAGCGCCCCACACTGTCGAGGTCGAGATGAAAAGGGGAAACATACGTCAAAGCTTCGTCAAGGAGCTTTTCGGAGTTCCCATAATAGAAAAATAACGATACTACGAAAGGACGCTTTTTTAGGCGTTGGTGATCAATATGCAGGAAATTCAGGCGCCCAAGGGCACAAAGGACGTGATCCCCTCCGAAAGCCACAAGTGGCACTATATCGAGCGTGAAATGCGCGAGCTGTGCGCGCTTTACGGCGCGAGCGAGCTTCGCACGCCCATAATAGAGCATACCGAGCTTTTCGCAAGGGGCGTTGGCGACACCACCGACATCGTCCAGAAGGAGATGTACACCTTTGAGGACAAGGGCGGAAGATCCATCACGCTCAAGCCCGAGGGCACAGCCGGCATGGTCAGGGCCTTCCTCGAAAACAGGCTCTTCAACGAGCCCATGCCCCAGAAGCTTTATTATTTGAATTCCCCGACCTTCCGTTATGAAAAGCCCCAGGCGGGCAGGCTGCGCGAGCATCATCAGTTCGGCATCGAGGTAGTGGGCGCTTACGGCGCCGAGACCGACGCCGAGGTCATACTGCTTGCGCTGACGCTCTTGAAAAAGCTTGGCGTGGGCGACCTTACCCTGCACATCAACGGCATAGGCTGCGGCGAATGCAGGAAGGATTATAACAACGCCCTGCGCGAATACCTTTCCGGCTATATAGGCGATATGTGCGATACCTGCCGTTCGCGCTTCGAAAAGAATCCCATGAGGATAATCGACTGCAAGGAGCCCGGCTGCCGCGAGATCGTCAAGAACGCGCCCAGGACGATCGATTATCTCTGCGACGACTGCAAAAAGCATTTCGAGCTGGTCAAGGCCTGCCTTGACGCCGCCGGAGCGAAATACGTGGTCGATCCCGATATCGTCCGCGGGCTGGATTATTACACCGGCACCGTGTTCGAGATCATATCCTCGCGCATAGGCGCGCAGGGCACCGTGTGCGGCGGCGGCCGCTATAACGGCCTTATCGAGGAGCTCGGCGGCAAGCCCACCCCCTCGATGGGCTTCGGCATGGGCATGGAGCGCCTGCTGGCGGTCATGGAGGCCAACGGTGTGGAATTCCCCAAGCCTCCCGAAACGACCGTCTATTTCGCCGCCAACGGCGAAGCGCCCCGCATGAAGGCCTTCGCGCTGACGCAGGAGCTCAGGGAAAAGGGCGTTTCCGCCGAATTCGACCATATGGACAGGAGCTTCAAGGCGCAGTTCAAGTATGCCAACAAGCTTGGCGCAAAGTACACCGTTGCCCTGGGCGACGAGGAGCTTGAGCTTGGAAAGGTCAAGGTCAAATGCATGGCCGACGGCACGGAGGAGGAGATATCCATATCCGCTCTGGCAGAATACTTCCTCGGCTGAAAAAAGACATAAAAAAGGCGCTTCACCGCGAAGCGCCTTTTTAGATGCGGTAAATTACTTTTTGACCTGTTCAAGCCACTCGGAGATCTCGTCAAGATCCTTATCCTTGATATTTCCGTTGGCATAGAAGGCCTTAAGCAGATCGGCGATCGACGCGCCGGGCTCGCCGTTGAACAGATGCCCCTTGGTAAGAGCAAGATACTCAGCGCGAGTTACACAAGGAACGTATTCGAAGCTGCGGACGCGCTTGCCCACCATCTCGATAAACCCCTTCATGTGGAGACGGTTGACAAAGGTCTGCACAGTCTGATAAGTCCATTTGTTTTCGCCGACTTCGTGCCACACGTCCTTAATGGTGGTGGGCTTACCGGCTTCCCAAATCTTTATCATGACTTCGAGCTCGGCAGCGGAAACGTCTTTAATGATCATAGTAGTAACCCCTTTCCTTCAAATAATAGTATTATATAACTTTTGTAGGAACTGTCAATACCTTTTTCGAAAAAATTTACCGTTATTTTCAAAAAGATTTATCACATTCTTTGAATCGATATTAACAATGTTAACAAATATATAATCTGGTACTATATTGATTCACAAACAAAAACGAGCTTGGCTTTGTACTTTGCGTCTGTAATTTTTTTACAGTGATCGCGAAGAGAGTGGCTCGCGTCCGGATCGGCGCAAGAGCGCATACCCGGGAGCTATCCGCAGGTTTTTTCCAGCAAAACCGCATAGCGCAGGGCGGTTTTGACCTTAAGCTCCTTCACGGCGGAGGAGAGCGCGGTCTCCGACTGCGAGGCTCCCGCGGCGTTTTCGATAAAGCCGCACACGTCGGAATAATACCCGCACAGCAGCTCCAGCACGGAGCTGCGGGCAAGCGAGGCTTCCACCCCCTGCGAGGCCGTGCGTGCGTTGGCGGCGATCTCCGACAGCACTTCCTTCACGTATTCGGCGCTGCGCGAATTGGCGTCCATGTCTATCGAGAGCTCGTCTAACTGAGTCACCGTATCATAAGCCGAAGCAAAGGCGGTGCGGATCGGCGTCATATGCGCCTCGTCCGCAGTCACGAGCAGCTGCACGCCCTCGCGCACGACGGAGAAGATGCCGCATTCGATCCCTTCCGAGGCAAGGCTTTGCTTAACGCTTTCGGCCTGCGCTTTTGTGGGATAGGCCGCGAGTATCAGCCGCAGGCTCCCGCCGTCGTTATAAACGTATCCCGCGCCGCCGCGGGCTTTTACGTTGGCCGCTGCGCCCTCGAGCGCCTCCGCGGTATCGAATATCCCAAGTTCGAGCATGTGTATCTCTATACCGGGCAGGCTCACCTCGGCGGTCGTTCCGGCGCTCGTCGGCGCGGGAAGCCCGCCCGGAGCGGGCGTGCTTAAATGGGGAAGGGGAGTTTGCGCCTCCGGCAGGGCTCCGCTTTGGACGCCGCCCGCGCAGCCGTTTATGAGCGACGCCGCGTAACCCTCCTTAAGCTTTCTTCCGACCCCCGTTCCAAGCAGCAGATATGCCGCCGCGCCGAACATCAGCATGAGTATCAGCGCCCTGAGCGCGCCTCCTTGGGCTTCGTTTCGACGCCTTGCGCTCCTTCTCCGTCTGTATTCCATGGCATTCGATCCTTTCGTTTTTTGCATCTATATGCTCGGAGCGCCGGTGATAGACCGTCCGGCTCGGCGCATCCCCCAAACGGAAATTTATATCTTTTCAAAACGCCCTTTTAGGACGTTTCCGCCTTGACCTTTGATGGCCCGTGCGATATAATAAATCAGTTATTCATCAAATATTCCAAGGAAGAAGGATATTTCATCATGGCAGTTACTATCGATGGCAAATCTTTGACACTGGAACAGGTCGCGCTCGTGGCACGCGGGTATGAAAAGGTCGTTTTGTCCGATTCCGCGAAGGCAGCCGTCAACAAGGCAAGGGCGTACGTAGAGAAAAAGCTTTCCGAGGGCGCGGTCATCTACGGCCTCACCACCGGCTTCGGCAAATTCTCCGACACGTTCATTCCCGCCGATGAAACGGCGCAGCTTCAGCGCAATCTCATAATCTCGCATTCCTGCGGCATGGGCGATCCCCTTCCCACCGAAGCGGTAAGGGCCGCGATGCTGCTCCGCTGCAACGCCCTTTCAAGGGGCCACAGCGGCATCCGTCTTTCCACTATCGAGACCCTGCTCAATATGCTCAACGCGGGCGTGCATCCCATAATCCCCGAAAAGGGCTCCCTGGGCGCCAGCGGCGACCTTGCGCCCCTTTCGCACATGGTGCTCGTAATGCTGGGCGAGGGCGAAGCCGAGTATCGGGGCGTTCGCATGAGCGGGCGCGAGGCCATGGAAAAGGCCGGCATCCCCGTGATCGAGCTTGCCGCCAAGGAGGGCCTTGCCCTGATCAACGGCACCCAGATCATGACCGCAATAGGCTCCCTTTGCGTGATCGACGCGCTGGATCTTATGAAGACCGCCGATATCGCCGCCGCGCTCACCTGCGAAGCGCAGCTTGGCATCAAGGCCGCATTCGACCATAAGGTGCACGACGTGCGCGGGCATCAGGGCCAGAAGGACGCCGCGGAAAACCTTCTTAAGCTTCTCGAGGGCTCGACCCTCGCTCTGCGCACCCAGCCCAACAAGGTGCAGGATGCTTACGTCATAAGGTGCGTCCCGCAGATCCACGGCGCTTCGCGCGATGCGATCGCTTACGTCAAGGCCGCCGTCGAGCGCGAGATCAACGCCGTTACCGACAACCCCATCATTTTCCCCGATGAGGACGAGGTGATCTCGGGCGGCAACTTCCACGGTCAGCCCATGGCGCTGGCGTTCGACTTCCTCGGCATCGCCGTTTCCGAGCTTGCCAACGTTTCCGAGCGCAGGACCGAGCGCATGGTCAATCCCGCGCTCTCGTTCGGGCTTCCCGCGTTCCTCACCAAGCACGGCGGAGTCAATTCCGGCTTTATGATCGCGCAGTATTCCGCGGCCTCCATGGTTTCCGAGAACAAGGTCTATGCGCATCCCGCCTCCGTCGATTCCATCCCCTCCTCCGCAAATCAGGAGGATCACGTATCCATGGGCACCACCGCCGCGCGCAAGTGCCGCATGATCGTCGACAACGCGCAGAAGGTGCTGGGCATCGAGCTCACCGCCGCGCATCAGGCGCTCTGGCTCAGGAGCGAAGAGGGCAGGGGAGAGATGGCCCCCGCGACAAAGGCCGTTTACGATCTGCTTGGGACCAAGATCGCTCCCATCGAGACCGACGTCGTTATGTATACCAATCTCAAGGCGGCCGACGAGCTTATAAAGGCTCACGCAATAGTTCCCGCGGCGGAAGCCGTCTGCGGCGCACTCAAATAAAACATATCGGGCGGCAGCGATGTCGCCCGTCAGTATTACAGAAAGGAAAATGGCAATGGATAACAGCATTATTTCTGGCGCAATGACTATAAAGCTCGACGCGACTCTTCCCGAATACCCCAAATTCGAGGAAGGCAAGCGCCGCGCGCCCGACCGCGGCTTCCGCCTTACCAAGGCGCAGACTCAGCTTGCGCTGCGCAACGCGCTCCGCTACGTTCCCGAGGAGCTGCACGAAAAGCTCGCTCCCGAATTCCTGGAGGAGCTTAAGACCCGCGGACGCATTTACGCTTACCGCTACCGTCCCGAGGGACGCATTTACGGCAAGCCCATCGACGAATACAAGGGCAACTGCATCGAGGGCAAGGCGTTCCAGGTCATGATCGACAACAACCTCGATTTCGAGATCGCGCTCTATCCTTACGAGCTTGTCACCTATGGCGAGACCGGTCAGCCCTGCCAGAACTGGCTCCAGTACCGTCTCATCAAGAAATACCTCGAGGAGCTGACCGATCATCAGACCCTCGTGCTCGAGAGCGGCCATCCCGTGGGCCTGTTCCCCTCCAAGCCCGACGCGCCCCGCGTGATACTCACCAACTCCATGATGGTCGGCATGTTCGACAATCTCGAGGATTGGGAGATCGCCGAGGAGATGGGCGTTGCCAACTACGGTCAGATGACCGCCGGCGGCTGGATGTATATCGGCCCGCAGGGCATAGTGCACGGCACCTTCAATACCATTCTTGGCGCGGGCCGCAAGTATCTGGGCATTCCCGAAAGCGGCGATCTCACCGGCCGCGTATTCGTATCCTCCGGTCTCGGCGGCATGAGCGGCGCTCAGCCCAAGGCCGCCAATATAGCCAACGCCGTGGGCGTTTTCGCCGAGGTAGATCGCAGCCGCATCGAGACGAGGCTCGATCAGGGCTGGGTGAACATAATCTCGGACGATCTCGACGAGGTGTTCCGCATCGCCGAGGAGCACAGGGCCAACGGTACCACCATATCCATCGCCTATCACGGCAATATAGTCGATCTGCTCGAGGCGGCGGTAAAGCGCGGCTTCAAGATCGATCTGCTTTCCGACCAGACCTCCTGCCATAACGTGTATAACGGCGGCTACTGCCCCGTGGGCTACACCTTCGAGCAGAGGACCGAGCTGCTGCATACCGACCGCGAGGCCTTCAAAAAGGCCGTCAACGCTTCACTCAGGCGCCATTTCGACGCCATCTGCGCGCTTAAAAAGGCCGGCACCTACTTCTTCGATTACGGCAACTCCTTTATGAAGGCCGTGTATGACTCGGGCGTAAAGGAGATCTCCAGGAACGGTCACGACGAGAAGGACGGCTTCATATTCCCCTCCTACGTAGAGGATCTCATGGGCCCGATGCTCTTCGATTACGGCTATGGCCCCTTCCGCTGGGTATGCCTCTCCGGCAAGGAAAGCGACCTTATCGCCACCGACCACGCGGCAATGGACTGCATCGATCCCAACCGCCGCTATCAGGACAGGGATAATTACAACTGGATCCGCGACGCCGAAAAGAACAAGCTCGTCGTGGGCACCCAGGCGCGCATACTGTATCAGGACGCCGAGGGCCGCACCAGGATCGCCCTGCGCTTCAACGAGATGGTGCGCGAAGGCAAGATAGGCCCCGTCATGATCGGGCGCGACCATCACGACGTTTCCGGTACCGATTCCCCCTTCCGCGAGACCGCCAATATCAAGGACGGCTCCAACGTGATGGCCGATATGGCCGTGCAGTGCTTCGCGGGCAACGCAGCGCGCGGCATGAGCCTTTGCGCTCTGCATAACGGCGGCGGCGTGGGCATCGGCAAGTCCATCAACGGCGGCTTCGGCCTGGTGCTCGACGGCTCGGAAAGGGTCGACAACATAATCAGGTCCGCTATGATGTGGGACGTTATGGGCGGCGTCGCCCGCCGCGCGTGGGCAAGGAACCCCCATTCCATAGAGACCTCCATGGAATACAACAAGAAGCATGAGGGCGAAGCTCATATCACCATTCCGTATCTCGTTGACGACGCTCTCATCGAAAAGCTGACCGAGAACATGTAATAAATATTTTCAGCATAAAGGAGAAAAAATCATGGCAAAGATCATCGAATGCGTACCCAATATCTCTGAAGGCAGGAACCACGAGGTCATCGAGGCCTGCATCGACCAGATCAGGAACACCCCCGGCGTCACCCTGCTCGATTATTCCAGCGACGCTTCCCATAACCGCAGCGTCATCACCTTCATGGGCAATCCCGAAGGCGTTATCAACGCCGCCGTGGCGCTTGCCAAGAAGGCCGCCGAGCTCATCGACCTCACTCATCACAAGGGCGAGCATCCCCGTATGGGCGCATTGGACGTTTGCCCGCTCATCCCTCTCAAGGACTGCACCAAGGAAGAGACCGTGGAGTATTCCAAGGTCCTCGGTCAGCGCATCTGGGACGAGGCCGGCGTGCCCGTGTTCCTCTATGAGGATTCCGCTTCCGCTCCTCACCGCGTGAACCTTGCCGACATCCGCAAGGGCCAGTTCGAGGCCATGCCCGAAAAGGTAAAGGATCCCATGTGGACCCCCGATTTCGGCGGCGCTTACTGCCACCCCACCGCCGGCTGCACCGCCGTCGGCTGCCGCATGCCCCTTGTTGCGTTCAATATCAACCTTTCCACCGATAACGTCGATATCGCCAAGGCCATCGCCAAGATCATCCGCCGCAAGAACGGCGGCTTCGACTGCGTCAAGTCCAACGGCTTCCTGATCGAAGTCCCCGCCGATCCCGAAAACGGCGTTCCCGAAAGGAAATACGCTCAGGTCTCCATCAACATGACCGATTTCAACCGCACTCCGCTTTACCGCGTCGTCGAGGTCACCAAGGCCGAGGCGCGCCGTTGGGGCGTGTGGGTAACCGGCACCGAGATCGTGGGCCTCACTCCCATGCGCGCCCTCACCGATTCCGCCGAGTATTACCTCCAGCTCGAGGGCTTCGATTTCAATAAGCAGATAATCGAGAATTACATGCTCTGACAGACCTCATCCACCGCCGCCTGCAGCGGCGGTCCGGCAACGCACCACTGGGGCGTTGCCTCCCAAAGGGAAGGCGCATAAGGAAGGATCATATGCTTTTAATCAAAAACATTGGTATGCTCGCAACCGCGGAGGGCAATGAGCCCCTTCGCGGGGCGGCGCAGCACAGCGGGGTGAAGCTCCGCAGGAATGCCGCCGTGATGATAAACGGCGATACGATACAGGCCGTTTACGATAACGGCTCCGCGCCCGAGTGCGATAACGTGATCGACGCGGGCGGCCGCCTTGTCACCGCGGGCCTGATCGACGCGCACACCCACCTCATTTTCGGCGGCTGGCGTCAGCACGAGGTGCCCTTAAAGCTCCGCGGCGCGAGCTATCTCGAGATACTGCAGGCCGGCGGCGGCATACTCAACACGCTCGTCGCCACAAGGAACGCCTCCGAGGACGAGCTCTATGAGCGCGCGGAAAAGGCCCTTGCCGAAATGCTCGATCACGGCATCACCACCGTTGAGGCCAAGTCGGGCTATGGGCTTGACGTTGAGAACGAATTGAAGCAGCTGCGCGTCATAAGGCGCTTAAGCGCCGAGGGAGGCTTCAGCGTCGTGCCCACGTTCATGGCGGCGCACGCCGTTCCCCCCGAGTTCAAGGGCGATCCCGACGGCTATATCGAGTTTATCTGCACGAAGATACTTCCCAAGGTCGCCGACGACGAGCTTTGCGAATTCGTGGACGTGTTCTGCGAAACGGGCGTATTCGACGTGGAGCAGAGCCGCAAAATGCTCACCTACGGGCAGGCCTATGGCTTCAAGACCAAGATACATGCCGACGAGATCGACGCGATAGGCGGATCCGTGCTTGCGGGCGAGATGGGCGCGGTCAGCGCCGAGCATCTTATCGCGATCGACAAGGCGGGTATCGAATCGATGGCAAGGGGCGGCACCATCGCGTGCCTGCTGCCCGGCACGTCGCTTTATTTGGGCAAGGAATTCGCTCCCGCAAGGGATATGATCGCGGCGGGCGTGCCCGTTGCGGTGTGCACGGATTTCAATCCCGGCTCCTGCCCCTCAAACGATCTGCAGCTTTGCATGAACCTTGCTTATCTCAAATACCGCATGACGCCCGAAGAGGTGCTTGCGGCGGTCACCATCAACGCCGCGTGCGCGGTGGGCAGGGGAGAGACCCTTGGCACTGTCGAGCCCGGCAAGCAGGCCGATCTGGTCATCTGGGACGCGGAGGATCTTGATTACCTCGTTTACAGAATGGGCACCAACAAAGCCGAAAAAGTTATCAGGAAAGGAAATATCGTAAAATGAAACTCACCGAAATGCAAGTATCCGATTATCTCGAGCTGGTTGCGTCCGACGCGCCCGCTCCCGGCGGCGGAAGCGCTTCCGCGCTCGTCGGCGCACAGGGCGTCGGCCTGTTCACCATGGTCGCCGGCCTCACCCTCGGCCGCAAGAAGTACGTCGATTTTGCCGACAACTGCAATGAGATCATCGAGGCGGGCAAGCCCATCGTCGCCGAGCTCACCGCGCAGATCGACCGCGATACCGACGCCTATAACATGATCTCCGACGCTTTCAAGATGCCCAAGGAGACCGACGAGGAGAAGGCCGCCCGCAAGGCCGCCATCCGCGAGGCTACCATAGTCGCCACCAACGCGCCCCTCTACACCCTCGAGCTCTGCCATTCCGGCATGGAGCTGGGCAAGAAGCTCGTCGGCAAATTCAACACCAACTGCGCCTCCGACTTCGGCGTGGGCGCGCTCAACGTAAAAACCGCGGCTTACGGAGCGTGGATGAACGTGCTGATCAACGTCACAGGCCTCGACGAGGCGATGGCCGCCGATTACAAGGCCAAGGGTCAAAAGATGATCGACGACATCGACGCCGGCTTCGAGATGATCTATAACGAGACGATGCAGTACATGCAGTAACGACAAGAAAAAGGGGGCTCCCGATGCGAGCTGAGCGAGCGCCGCAAAACCTTTGGTTTTGCTGATCGAGAAAAGCATTTCGGCAAAAGCCCTCATGCTTTTCTCGGCCGCGCTGCGCCACATGGAGCGTAAAAAAGGGGCAACAGTGTTGCGCCTTT
>JAEEGL010175999.1_pt1 | contig 12767 bp, 12 predicted proteins | sample 9134231 | NCBI WGS metagenome assembly JAEEGL01 (sample SAMN16246548, study PRJNA631951) | gut metagenome | biome: gut microbiome; feature: rumen; material: fiber-attached | host: Bos | place: Iran: Karaj | collected 2018-10 | reverse complement strand
TGTCCCGTAAAGAACAGTGGAGTTGTCCTCTGCCGCATAGTAAGTCCAGGAGGCCGTCATCATGCCGATCACGCCGTCCGCCATCTCGTAGATGCAGATCGCGTTGTCGTCCACACCGATGAGGTTGCCGTCTGCGCCGCGCTTGTCCAGTGTGGTAAGCTTGGCCGTCGTACGCACGACCTTTTGGCCCAGCAGGAACTGGATCAGGTCGGTCTTGTGGATGCCAAGGTCGGCCATGGCACCCATGGCTGCCTTGGTCTTGTCGAAGAACCAGGTGTTTTTACCCGGGGTAATCGACCAGGTCTCGGGTCCGCCGTGGCCAAAAGCTGTACGGAAGGTGATGACCTTTCCGATCTCACCGTCGGCGATCAGCTGTTTTGCCACCTGATGTGCTTTTGCAAGACGCTGGTTCTGGCCGATCATGAGAAGCTTGCCCTCTTCCTTTGCGACCTTTACCATCTCCTCGCAGTCGGCAAGGGAGATCGCCATGGGCTTTTCGCAGAGGACATGCTTTCCGGCTTTCAGCGCCTTGATGGTCAGATCCGCGTGGGCATAGTTTGCCGCACAGACAGAGACCGCGTCGATTTCGGGATCGGCCAACAGTTCTTCAGCGGTATCATAAACCTTGCCGCCGTACTTTGCTACCATGTCCTCTGCACGTGAACGGGTCGGGTTGAAGAATGCAACCAATTCACAGTCGGGATTGTCTGCGTACTCGGGGATATGTCGGACCTGGGCAATTTTGCCGCAGCCTAAAACTCCGATTTTAATCATGTTTTTCCTCCTGTCAGACAATCAGCAGACGTCTGCTGTTTGTGTTCTGGCCAAACTCTCTGAAATAGATGACCGCGGGCTTATCCGGATCCTCGAGCGCTTCCATAAACGGCGGCATATAGGAATGGGTGCAGCAAAAGCCATAGGTCAGATCATGGAAGCCCTGTTTCAGCCCGCCGGGCTTTCTGACGATCAGCGTCGCAGGCTCCATGGGATGCCAATGATTTCTGCAGTCCTTACGCATATCGGTGTAGGTATAGTCTTCTCCGTTGACGCGCCACATGATTTTGTCTTCTCCGAAGATTTCGCCGTCCACGATCAGGTGGCCCGGCCTGATCTGGCTGAGATACACCCCACGGTAATAGGGAAGACGAATCTTAAGTTGGAAGCCGGTTACTTCACCGTTTTCCTCAATGTTCCGGAAGCCAACCGATTGAATAACCTGTTTATCCATGATTCCTCCTCCTTAATACCCCAGAATATTCTTCATCATGATGTGGTGCTTACGCAGAGTCTGACCGACTTCATAGCCCTGATCATATTTGTCCGCACCTTCATACTCACTCAGGAGATATCCGTTATATCCGTTTTCCTTCATAACGGTCAACACTTCCTTATAGGGAATTGTGGTCTCCTCAAAGTCGTCGTTCATGTGTATGAACTTGGCGTGACAGCAATAGATGTATGGAAGCAGAGGGATGATGTCTTCCGGTTCGTTGGGAACGAAGTGAGGATCTACGAATTCGCCCTCGTCAAACTTGTGGCGGAAGACGGAGAAGTCGATGTTCAGGCCGAAACACTTGGTTCCGGTCTCCTTGATGAAGTCCACATAGTCCTGAATCATCTGGCTCTTGAGATTCGTCGGGATGTGGATCTCCGGGCAGAGCTGAAGCTCCAGGCGTTATGCCAGGGGCAGTACACCGCGAATGATGTCTCGCCAGTTCTCCACGGGGTTCAGAGCATCGTCGATAACGCTCATCTTGGTGCGCAGCACATGGAAACCCAGGCGATGCGCCAGGCGCATATCCTGTTCCAGCCGCTCGATGGCCTCTTCGGTGGTCAGCATGCGATCCTGCAGAACCCGCAGGTCAATCCAGTGGCCGTACTCAACCGGCTCCACCTGATATTTGTCGCAGAGAGAGAACCAGTAGTCCACCCACTCGTCTGTGGGATAGGGATAATTCTCGATATGGGTATTGGCGAGAATCTCCACACCGGTAGCACCCATGTCATGGATGTCTTCAAAGCAGTCTTCCAGCGTTTTCTCAAAGCCAAATTCGGCGGAATAGCTGTATAGTGCTACCCCTCTCTTTGGGCCTGGTTTTGTGTTTCGGTACATACCATTTCCTCCCTTTTAAAACGTCATGGGTTCGGGCACTTCGAATGTGGTGGTCATCTCGTAGGGTTTGCCTGTCTCGACGCAGATATTGAATGCGTTGATTCCCTCTGTGACATGACGGCAGAGCTCCGCACTGACGCGAGGTTTCCGGCCTTTGACGATGGCTGTCGCCATGTCCGAAACACCCGCACCACGCTGGTTCCCTGCACGCGGAGCCTGTGTTTCGATTTCGGTAAAGAGGCCCATGCTCTCCGGTCCGTAGATAGCACCAAGTCTTGCGCCGACATTGTCGCCCTTGCTGTTGACCAGTGCCTTGAAATCCTCAGCCTTCAGGAGCTTGATGGGGCCTTGCATGGCGTTGGGATCCGGTGCGATGATAACGCCATCTGTGCCATATAGTTCCATACCGGGCAGGTCCGACTTCCACTCATCATAGGTCAGGTTCAGGTTGCCGATTGTGCCGTTCCTGAACTTCAGCACAGCACAGTAGTTGGTGTTGACCTCCACCTCCACATCCTTGTCCCAGATTTTCCGCACATCCCAGCCGCGGTTGGCATAGCAGAAAAGACTCTCGATGGGGCCAAGCAGGGTAACCAGTGATGTCAGGAAGTATGGGCCCATGTCCAATGCAGGACCGACACCTTTCTTGTACAGATATCCGGCATTCGGATGCCACAGGTCGGCACCGGGGCCTACATAGTTGGCTGTAACATTGATAACCTTACCAATAGCGCCTTCGTCCAGAAGCTTACGAACGGTCTGGAATTCGGGAGTCAGGAAGGTGTCAGGGGCAGCACCGACGAAAAGGCCCTTCTCCGCGGCAAATTCAACAATTTCATTGGCCTGTTCCAGACTGTCTGCCAAGGGCTTTTCACAGTAGACATGCTTACCCGCTTTCAGGGCAGCCATGGTCAGGCTGTAGTGCGAAGCCGGGTTGGTCAGGATGATTACAATATCCACCTCGGGGTCTGCAAGCATCTCTTCCGTGGTGTATACCTTGGGAACATTCCATCGCGCCGCTGCTGCTTTTGCCGCTTCCGTGTTCAGGTCCGAACAGCCGATCGGGCGCAGGTTTTTAAACACGGGGCCAAGAGTACCGAAATAGTGGTCGCAGTAGACGCCGGTTCCGATGACGCCATAGCCAAGAACTCTTTCTTCCATATTTTCTCCTCTCACGAAGTATTATCTTTTAGATACGGACAGGCACAGTTTTTGTGCCTGTCCGCAGCATTCTCTAAAACTCAGGCGGCTTCTTCGACGCCGAAGTCCTCAAGTGTAATGGAAGTCATGCCACTCTCGAGATATTCATCAGCAACCTCGCCGTTGACAAACACGGTGGTGGCGTTGGTGACTGTGCCGGAGGGCAGCTCGCCGCTGTAGATACCGGTGACAACATCGCGGATCTCATTGCAGGTATCCTGTACACCGCCGGTGAGCACCATGCCGCGGAACGGGGTCTCTCCGTCGACGGAGGCCTTGATCAGCTTGCCAGTCTCTTCATTGCCGTTGACACAGAAGACTCCCATGTCGGAATAGTCAGTAACGGGGGAGCTCAAACCGGTGAAGTAGTTGTTGATACCGAGGGCAAGGCCGTTATGGGCAGTCAGGAAGACCTTGATATCGGGATCTGTGATATAGAGGTTCTCTGCGGCGGCCATGCCGGTGTCGGTGTTTTCATCCTGGAGTTCCACTTCTTTGACAAACTTGGCTTTGGTCGCGTAATCCTCGATCTTGATCAGCTCGTCAGCCTGGGTCACGCCGGTCTGTGCGGTACGGCAGCTGAACACAGCCACAGGGACGGAGTGATCTTCTGCGTCGGCGAAGGTCTCATCGATCCATTTGGCAGCGAGGAGGTTCAGCGCATCGGCCAGCTTCGCATCTTCCGCGAGCATCAGTGCGTCATAGGCATCGGTGGGTGCAACAAAAGCGACAACCTTGATTCCGGCAGCCTGTGCCTGCTCGATGACAAAGCCCATGGCTTCAGGGGCAACAGACCAGAGGATGATCACATCGACGCCCTTTGCGATATAGTTCTCCATGGCGTCAATCTGTGTGGTCGGGTTGAACTGACCGTCTGCATACTCAGCATCCCAGCCGGCTTCGTTCATGGTGGTGACAAACGTGTCTGCAAGAGCCTGGAAAAAGTCGCCGCCCAGACCAAAAGTGACGAAAGCGGCCGTCGGCTTCTTGTCCGCCGCGGAAGCGGAGGCGCCAAGGGCAAAGATCATTACGAGCACAAGGATCAGGGAAAGAGCTTTTTTCATGTTCGATTCCTCCAAAAAAGATTTGTTTTTATTTTCACCCGCGGCGAACCGCGAACGATGACAGAAGTGTCGGCAGGTCTCAGGCCTTCTTCGCCGTCTTGTTCGACAGGTAGAGAGAGACCAGCATGATGATGCCTTTTGCGATGTACTGCGGATAAGTGCCGAGATTGATGAGTTGCATGCCATTGGAGAGGACACCCAGAACAAACACCGCCACAATGGCTTTCCAGAGCGTACCTTCGCCGCCCTTGAGTGCAACGCCGGAAAGCACGCAGGCGATGATACCCGTAAATTCAATACCGGTACCGGTACTGGAATCTGCGGAGCCGGAGCGGGCAGCCAGCAGAATCGCGGAGATACCGACCAGAATGCCGGCACAGGTAAAGACCAGAATTTTGATCTTCGCCACGTTCAGACCGGCCAGTTTGGCCGCCTCGGGATTGTCGCCCACAGCATAGATCTTTCTGCCGACATGGGTGCGGCTGAGGATAATGCCGACAATCACAATGATAACCAGTGCTATCACCGCGTTCAGCGGGATCTTGCCAAACAGCTTGCCCTGGCCGAGATACATGAAGCTGCGGGGCAGATTGTGATATGTTTTGGACCCGGAGATCAGGTAGGAGATGCCCTGGAAGATGGCCATGGTACCGAGAGTGACGATCATCGGCTGGCTGTTGAGCGCAATGGACATGACCCCGTTGAAGCAGCCGAGAGCCACGCAGATCGCAATGCCCATAATGATCGCAACCGGCACGGAAACCGTTCCGTTTGAGAGGAGTTTTGCCACCAGAACAGCCGCCACAGACATCTGGTAGCCGATGGAAAGGTCGCATCCGCCGGAAATCATGATCATAAACACGCCTGTGGCGCAGATGGCGATGTGCACATTCTGGACCAGAATATTGGTGAGGTTGAGCGGGGTCAGGAAGCGATCCGAGAGGATACTGAATACTACAATCAGAAGAAGCAGCAGAATCGGCATCGAGAAGTTAGAGACAATCTGTCCGAAGGATTTTTTATTATTTTCCATAACAAACTCCTAATCCGTTATATCCCGGAGGCGAGAGCAAGCACGCGCTCCTGTGAAAAATCGGGTTTTTCAATCGTACCGGTCTGTTCGCCCTCGTGAAGAACCACGATGCGTTCCGACATGCCCAGCAGTTCCTCCATATCCGAAGAGACCATCAGGATGGACTTCCCCTCTTTGGTCAGGTCGATCATCAGCTGATAGATTTCATAGCGGGCGCCGATGTCGATGCCTCGCGTGGGTTCGTCAAAGATCAGGATGTCCGGCAGACTCGCCAGGGATTTCGCGATGACCACCTTCTGCTGGTTGCCGCCGGAGAGCGTCCCTGCATTGACCCGGAAATCCGGCGCCTTGATGCGCATGCGCGCTCCATAGTCATCGGCCTGCGCTGCTTCTTTTTTTTGGTTGATGAAGAGGCCATTGCACAGGCTCTTGATGTTCGCGATGGAGATGTTCCAGTAGATGGGCTTGTCCAGGAAACAGCCCTGCCCTTTGCGGTCTTCCGGGATCAGGCCAATCCCGGCTTTCATGGCATCGGAAGGGGTCCGGATGCTGAGTGTTTTGCCGTTCATGCTCACAATGCCGCTTTCAATGCCCGCAGCGCCGTATAACAGCATCATCGTCTCAGTACGGCCTGCGCCGACGAGGCCTGCAAAACCGAGAATCTCTCCTTTGTGAAGCTCGAAATTGATGTTCTTCACACCGTTCCCGCTAAGGTTCTCGACCTTCAGCACAACCTCCTCTCCCGGAGGATTGTCCTTGATCGGATAGTTTTCAGAGAGCTCACGGCCGACCATCAGCTTAATGAGTCCCTGTTTGTCTGTGTCGTCAATATTGATGGTGTCGACATACTTGCCGTCCCGCAGGATAGAAACCCGATCACAGATCTCAAAAAGCTCATCCAGGCGGTGGGAGATATAGATGATCGTCACACCCTGTTTTTTCAGGTCCCTGATCACGTCAAAGAGACGTTTCTGTTCTTCCACAGTGATGGAAGCCGTCGGTTCGTCCAGAATCAACACTCTCGCGTTGCGCAGAATCGCCTTACAGATCTCGACAATCTGGCGGTTGGCCATGGACAGTTCCCGAATCCAGGTTTTCGGAGAGATATGGCACTGGAATTTTTCGAGCAGTTCGGCCGCCTTTCTGCAGCGCACAGCATCATCTACAAAGACACCGGAGTCACTCCCCTCGCTCATGAAAAGGTTGTCTGCCACGGACATGGCTTCAAACTGAATCATCTCCTGGTAAACCACGGAGATGCCGAGCTCCAGTGACTTCTGCGGTGTTAAATGCTTGTAGGTTACACCATCAAAGATGATTTCTCCTTCGTTCGGCTGTACCGCTCCGGAAATCGTCTTGATGAAAGTAGACTTGCCGGCACCGTTTTCGCCCACCAGCGCGTGCACCTCACCCTGACGGAAACTGATGGACACATCGTCCAATGCTACGACGCCGGGATATCGCTTGGTAATATTGTGTAGTTCAAGCAACTCCATCCTTTCGTATTCCCCCTCTCTTTCTTTAAATGATACTTGCTTTTTTGCTGATTTCAGTATATAAAAGAGACACAGGCATCGTAGTGACACATGTCACTTTCCTGTTCCAAAGTTTTTGTCCGGTTTTTGTGCATATTGTACAGAATGTACAAGTATGACCGTTTTTTAACAAATATTTTTCAGTTTTTTTGTGCTCTTTGCTCAGGAGGTGTAACTTGGAAACCGTCAATGACCAAAAACTGCTGGCATCGTATGTGACATCCAGCGGGATCCGTTCTCATTTCAGCGGTGAACTGCCCAAGTTTTTTCTCTTTCATTATTCCCCGGGAGAACTGCTGACCAATCCGTTCTCCCCCAGCAAATATCTGCAGTTCATCGTGGAAGGGGATCTACGGTTATACAATATGCCGGATGAGGAGTCTACCGTCATGCTGCAGACCACTTACAACGAGGTCAGTCTTCTCGGCGAGGTTGAACTGCTGGATGCCAAGTTTACACCGTTTTTTGTGGAAGCGAGAACCGACGTGTACACGCTTGCGCTCTACCTCGTGCAGTACCGGCAGCAGCTTCTCAATGATCCGGTTTTCCTGCGCTATCTCTGTCTGTGCCTGTCGAACAAGCTCAACGGTGCGGTGGTTTCCTCTTTAAAGATTCCCCTTCGGCAACGTGTGGGTATGTCTCTCCAATATTCCCTGCCGGGTTCGCATATTTCGGATATCGGGCAGCTTGCTAATTCTTTAAACGTCAGTTCCCGCCAGCTTCTTCGGGTGCTGAAGGAATTCTGCGCCGAAGGGATTCTGGAGCATGAAAAAAAAGGCGTCTACCGGGTTCTCCGAAAGCCGTAAGCTTTAATAAATAGAGGGACAAAACATGCTGTATCATCATTGTGAAATACTTAGTCTGATGGAACAGGCGGAGCGCTCCGCTGCCGAACTGATTCTGCAGGCACACGGCATTCTAGCCGAGACGAAGTCCGGGAAACGGGATGTTGTGACGGAATATGACCGCAGGGTGCAGGAGCTCCTCATGGCACAGCTGCAGGCGTCCGTACCGGACGCGCATTTCTTCTGCGAGGAGATGAAAGAGCAGGACCGGCTGGATGCGGATCTCCTTTTCATCATCGACCCGATTGACGGCACCATGAATTTCGTCCACGGTTTTCATCACAGCTGTATTTCCATTGCTTATGCGGAGCGCGGAACTGTACTCGCAGGAGCAATTTATAACCCTTATGTTGACGAGATGTACAGTGCTGTCCGCGGGTATGGCGCGTTTCTGAACGGACACCCGATTACAGTAACCGATGCCGGGCTTTCCGAAAGTGTTGTCTGTTACGGTTCCGCTCCTTATAATCCGGAGCTGACGGCCAGGACCTTTACCCTGGTCAGAAAGGTTTTTGATTCCTGCCTGGATGTTCACCGGGAAGGAGCCGCCGCACTGGACCTCTGTACTGTTGCTGCAGGAAGGGCGGGTTTATTTTTCGAATTGCAGCTCAGCCTGTGGGATTATGCTGCCGGTGCTCTGATCGTTCAGGAAGCCGGTGGGCTTTGTCGTCCTGTGGATGCGCCTGACTTTCCGACAGATGGAAGCAGGACGAGCGTTGTCGCAGGTTCTCCTGCCGCGATGAAAGACTTTTTACGACTGCTTCAGGATTGATTCTCGAGTTCGAAATTCTTTCGATGTTCCTCTCTCTGTTTCCGATTTCATAACATAAAATAGCACCAGAGCAGAAGTTCCGGATTGGGATTTCTGCTCTGGTGCGTCTTCGCCTGTTTCGCCTGTGATTGCAGATCAACGCTTGTTGCTCTGTCTCCAGATTTTCTGTTCTTCGGCAGCTTTAATCAGGTCTTCGCGGAAGTCGGGGTGCGCAATTTTGATAATTGCTTCCGCCCGCTGCCAGGTGGTACGTCCGGGCAAACTTGCAATGCCGTATTCGGTCACAATATTCGGCGCCTGGGTACGCGGCGTCGTAATGATATCGCCCTGCGTAAAATACGGGATGATGTTGGAATGCAGTCCGCCGGACTTATCCGTAAAGGTGGAGTGCATGGCGAGAAAGGCACGGCCGTGTTCCGCTTCCATTGCGCCGGTGATGAAGTCTACCTGACCGCCCGTACCGGAAATCTGCCGGGTTCCTGCAGACTCCGAGCTCACCTGTCCGTACAGATCCAGAGCGATGCAGCCATTGATAGAGATAAAGTCATCCAATTCCCGGATGGTTGCCGGGTTGTTCACATAGGACATCGGCGCGGAAATGATTTCTCCATTGTGATCCAGGAAATCAAACAGCGCACGGGATCCGTTGCAAATTGAGAAGACTCCCTTTCCACGGTTCAGTTTCTTGAAACGGTTAGTGATCTTCCCTGCGAGATAGAGGTCGAGGTATCCATCGCTCATCAGTTCCGTGTGCATGCCGAGGTCCTTTACATCGGAATCCGCAATCATGCTGCCGATGGAGTTGGGAATTCCGCCGATCCCGAGTTGCAGTGTGCAGCCGCTGGTAACATAAGGAAAGATATAAGACGCAATCTTCCGGTCGGTCTCTGTCGCACTCGGGCTCTTCACAGTTGGAACCGGAAGGTCGCACTCCACGACACAATCGACATCCCGGATGTTGATGTGATCGTGCGCAGTGCCAGCTATCACCGGCATGCTTGCATTGACCTCGACAATGATATACTCGGCCGCATCCACGATCTCCTGTGTTGCACAGTTGGTCAAACCGTAGGAAAAATTGCCGTATCGGTCCATCGGCGACACCGTGATCATGGCGACATCGACCGGGGCATATCCTTTGGTGTAGTAGGTCCCGCAGTGGCGGAAAAGCATGGGAGTATGAAAGGCCTTCCCCTGATCAACATATTTCCGGTCCAGACCGGAACAGTGCCAAAGATTATAGGTAAAGGAACCGCAGGGGTCGTTCTCCACGGTCTGCACCGGCAGCATGGAGATTGCATTTCTGATTTTGACATCCTTTACTTCCCCGCTGCGTTTTGCAAGTGCGGCATCCAGTGCCTGCGGAAACGAGCAGGCCTGGCTGTAGTCCACCCAGTCGCCATCTTTGACAATCTGAACCGCTTCTTCCGGTGTGCGGAGCTTCTCCCGATACAATGCCTGAAAGTCCACTGTTTTCTTCCTCCTGTTTCCGCTCTCTCTAAAGATCTCTCTTACTGCATTTTTGGCGTATGCAGTTCACGAAGTGCCGTCACCAGGCTGATTCCCGCTGCAATGGCAAGCGCACAGACCAGTGTCCGATGGCCGTACTCCCCTGCTGAAACAAAGTCTCCCTGAACAGCACTGCTCATCGCATAATAAAGCGAGCTTCCCGGAACCAGTGGAATGATGGCAGGAATGACAAAGAGCGTTGTCGGGCACTTTCGCAGGTGCGCCAGTACCTCGGCATAGGTCACCGAGAAAATCGCCGCGAACAGATTTGCGAGAAAAAGGCTCGGAACCAGTGCGTGAACTCCGAGAAAGACGCCCCAGGCGATCATACCGCCCAGCGAAGCAAACACAATATGTTTTGCCCGGAGACCGAACAGCAGGCTGAAGCCGAGTGAACCAAAAAAAGCAGTCACCAGCTGAATCAGGATTTCCTTCATCGTTCTCCCTCCTTACCGAATGAGTCCGACAACCAGCATCGCTGTCATAAAGCCGCCAGCGAGCGCACCCGCCCAAATCAGACATTCCGTCAGGCGGACCACACCGGAAATCGTGTTGCCGCCGAGGATGTTCCGAATGGCATTGGTAATGGCAAGGCCGGGAATCATCAGCATGATATCGCCGATCAGGATCTTGTCCATATGCAGCACGGGCAGCGCCAGGCAGCAGAAGCCAACGCCGAGTCCGGTCAGCAGCGAAAGCAGCAGATTTGCTCCGACAGGATTGATCTGTGTGTCTCCGAGCTTTTTCTGCATCAGGCAGATCAATACGGCAAATATGGCTGCAGTCAGGCCGTCCCACAGAGAACCTCCGAAGAACACCGCGAAAGCCCCTGCTGCGAAAATGCTTCCCCATATGTCCACGTGCGGCGCTTTTCGTCCGGAAGCAACACGCCGGAGCATTTCTCTCAGTTTCTCCGGCGCCAGAGGTTCTGCACAGCATTTCCGGCTTAATTCATTGAGTTTCTCAAGACGATAGAAATCCGTTCCCGTGCTGGAATAGATCCGTCTGGTCTCCGTGATCGCCTCATCATCGGGAAATTCCATGCTGAGGCTGATGATGGAGGTAATTACAAATGCGTCCACATGGATGGCGCCATATGCTTTTCCAATACGGCAGAGGGTATCTTCCACGCGGCTGATTTCTGCCCCGCAGTCCAGCAGCAGTGCACCCATATCCAGCAGGCACTCTGTCAGCTCTGTCTTCTTTTCCTGTGTCAGCGTCATTTTAATCCTCAATATCCGATGGTATTCTTTCTGATCCAGTACAAAATGAGAATATGCAGGGGGTATGCTATATAGAAGGCGTACTTCAGAAGAGGTGTCCGGATGAAGCCCCGCTTCCCGTTATACAGATTGATTGGGATAAACGCCAGTCCTGCTGCCCAGCCGCCCGACTCAAAACAGGTTCCCAGAACCGCCTGCAGAATCTTCTTCTCTCGCAGCACATAGAGCAAAAGGATGAAGCCGAATCCTCCGACTCCATAATCCGCTTTCAGGCCCATGGAGGTCAGGAAAAGAATCAGCAGAGAGCAGAGCTGTTCCAGCGGTTTCTCATGAAAATACTCCAGACAGCAAAGTCCGGCATATCCAAGAAACAGGGTGAAGAACACGTTCTGCGAAGCGTAGTGCAACGATCCGGTATGTTCCAGATTCCAAGGAATTTCTGAGATTATCGCAAAGAGAAGCAGGCGTAATCCGTATTTTCTTCTGTTTCGCGTGTGCAGGAAACCTTCTACCAGCAAAAAGCAGTAAAGCGGAAACGCCAGTCGTCCGATCTTTCTCGTCAGGGTATACAGCGTCAGGGTTCCTAGTCCGGTCTGCAGTAGAACAATGCCGCTGTTTTTCAGCAGCACCACGCCAACATGATCTATGATCATCGTGACCAGCGCCAGACACTTCAGTGCGCTGCCGCTCAGTATTTTGTATTTTTCGGCTATGATCGCACTTTTGTTCTCCATCTTCCAATCCTCAGGTTTCTCTTTGTACTGTATTGTATCATCTCCCGTGTCGCCGGGCAAGAAAAAGATATCTGCACCTCTGCTGCCGGTGATTTTTCTGGTTGTTTTCGATGGTTTCATCTGTTATAATGCTTTCCCGTATACTGACTCTGTAGATCAAGGCAGCTACCATCTATGAACAAGAGATCACATATTCTTTTTCTGTTTCTCTGCTCCTTTCTCTGGGGAACTACGTTTGTCGCACAACGCATGGGCGCGGACCATGTCGGCGCTTTTACCTATCTTGCCGGGCGCAGTTGGATTGCCGTTGTCTTTCTGACGCCGGTGATTCATTTTATGGATTGCTTTTTTGAGAGACGCGGCATTGACAACCGTCGGCCCCGTACAGGCAAAGATCGTAAAACACTGGTTGTCGCCGGATGCCTCTGCGGGATTATGCTCTTTGCGGCAAGCGCCGCCCAGCAGATCGGCATCGGGACGACCAGTGCCTCAAAAGCCGGCTTCATCACTGCGCTCTACGTCGTTTTGGTTCCGATGCTCAGCATCTTTCTGAAAAAGCGCCCGACCCCCCAGATCTGGCTCTGCGTTCTCCTGGCCCTGACCGGGCTCTATCTGCTGTGTATGAAGGTGGGCTCATTCACGCTGGAAACCGGCGACGCCTGGGTGCTCGCTTGTGCCTTCCTGTTTTCCATTCAGATTCTGCTTCTCGACCACTACAGCCCTCTGCTGGACGCGGTCC
>JAEEGL017446465.1_pt1 | contig 12768 bp, 11 predicted proteins | sample 9134231 | NCBI WGS metagenome assembly JAEEGL01 (sample SAMN16246548, study PRJNA631951) | gut metagenome | biome: gut microbiome; feature: rumen; material: fiber-attached | host: Bos | place: Iran: Karaj | collected 2018-10 | reverse complement strand
GTTACAGGGCAATTTCGGCGACAGCTGGCAGTATACGGCCCCTGTTCTCCAGAAGTTCAGCGAGTGCATAGGCATCTCATTCTGGATGAGCGCCATCTCCATGGTATTTGAGTGGCTCATAGCCATTCCTTTGGGCATACTTGCCGCAAGGAAGCAGTATTCGAAGACCGACTATACGATCTCGATAACCGCTATCGCGTGCATGTCGCTTCCGACGTTCTTCCTTATAGCTCTTTTAAAGCTCGTGTTCTGCATCAAGCTCGGCTGGTTCGACCTCATAGGCGTCATAGGAAGGAATTACGCCATGCTCGATCCGTGGCATCAGTTCCTTGACCGTGCGGCACACCTTGTACTGCCGATAATAACGCTGGTGCTCATAAGCATAGGCTCGCTCATGCGTTACGTAAGGACGAACATGCTCGAGGTCTTAAATGCCGACTATATACGTACCGCACGTGCGAAGGGCCTTTCCGAAAGCAAGGTCATAAACAAGCACGCGTTCAGGAATACCCTTATCCCGCTCGTTACATTCCTCGGAGGATCGCTCCCGGGTCTGTTCGGCGGTGCTCTGTTCACTGAGACGATGTATTCGATCCCCGGCATAGGTTACTATTCATATCACGCCATGTCCGCGGGCGATATACCGTTCTCCATGTTCTATATGACATTCTCCGCGCTTCTTGCCCTCCTTGGCAACCTGCTTGCGGACATACTGTACGCAGTGGTAGATCCCCGCGTACGTGTATCATGATGAAAGGAGACAGGAAATATGGCTGACAACAGAAAGATCTTGACTGACGAAGAACTAGAAAGCACAAAGAATGTCTCCGAAAATGAAGAGTATTCGTTAAACGATGACCGCCGTGTCAAGGTGCTCTCACCCGGCGCGATGGTCGCAAAGCGCTTTTTCCGCAACCGTTCCGCGGTATTCGGGATAATAGTCCTTATACTTATGTTCCTGTTCGCGTTCGTGGGCGGCATGCTCTCCCCTTACGGGGAATCCGAACTGTTCTACAGGGAAGAGTTCCACCAGAAGGAATATGCGAGCGCCGTTGAGAACAAGGAGTTCCGCTACAGGGGCACCGATGATTTCTCCGCCATCATCCAGGCGCAGATGCTCCTTTCGATCAATAAAGGAGCGGACAGCTTCGAATGGATGAAGGAATCATATACCATAGTAAAAGAAGGGGAAGACCTCTACACCTGTCTTAACAGTTCAGGCGAGATGATAGGCTTCGGCTTCAAGTCGATATTCAACCCCGCCGAGCAGGGCGCCGAGCCCGATCTTGAGACGCTCCTTGCCATCCAGAAGGCTCATGCAGCAAATCAGGCAGGGACATTCACCGCGGGCGGAAAGACCTATACGATCGACGAGGACAGCAACATATTTACAGAGTCCGGCGAAGAATTCGGATATGTAAGCGTATATAATGTCCAGCCGCTGATGGGCGACATCTTCCTTTCAAGGGAATTCAAGGAACAGGTTATCGAGGAGATCGAAGCCGGAGTCAATGAATTCGTCTTCACGGATGTCGACGGTGAGGAGCATGAGTACAAGCTCGAATATGTGGCTGCCAACGACAGGTATACGATAACACAGGCCACCGCGACGCGCGTATATGACCGTTATTCCGCTCCCTCAAAGGAACATCCTTTAGGCACGGACAAGAACGGTATGGACGTCATGACCCGTCTTATGTACGGCGGACGCGTATCGCTTACCATAGGCTTCGTGGTAGAGATACTCTCAACGGCGATAGCTCTGGTACTGGGCGGCATCTCCGGATATTTCGGAGGATGGGTCGACAACCTGATCATGAGGATAGTCGATATATTCTACTGTGTGCCTTCCATGCCCATACTGATCATCATAGGAGCCGCGATGGACAACGCGTCAGTGCCTCCCAAAACAAGGATGATCTACCTTATGCTCATACTGGGCGTCCTCGGATGGCCGGGCCTTGCCCGGCTTATAAGAGGACAGATCCTCTCGCTTCGTGAACAGGAATTCATGACTGCTACCGAGGCTACCGGACTTTCGGTAAAGAGAAGGATATTCCAGCATCTGATACCGAACGTAATCCCCCAGACCATAGTGTCCGTCACGATGGGCCTCGGCGGAACGATCCTTACCGAGTCGTCGCTGTCCTTCCTTGGACTCGGCGTACGGTTCCCGTTCGCTTCGTGGGGAAATATCATAAACGATATAAACGATACTTACGTGCTTCAGCACTATTTGTTCATCTGGATCCCGGCAGGCTTGCTGCTCCTTGCTACGGTCCTTGCCTTCAACCTTGTCGGCGACGGCCTCAGGGACGCATTCGATCCCAAGATGAAGAGATAAGGGGGAACAGGTATGGCTAAGAAAAGAGACGACGGTTATCTGTCCGCGAGAGAGTCGAGACGTATCTCGAGAGAGAACCGCAGGATAACGAACGCGCTTGAGAAAAAACAGAAGAGAAAGAACGTGCCTGAGTCCGAATTCCTGACTCAGATGCACGATGATAAAAACGTACTTGAGATAGAGAACCTGCACACCTACTTTTTCACGGATGTGGGAACGGTCAAATCCGTCGACGGTATCTCGTTCGAGGTGCCCGTCGGAAAGACCGTCGGAGTAGTGGGAGAGTCCGGCTGCGGGAAATCGGTCACGAGCCTTTCCATAATGCAGCTGCTCCAGAGACCGCAGGGACAGATCGTGGACGGCGAGATCCGCTTCAATCTGGGCGACAAGGCCTATGATATAGCGAAGACACCTATCGAGACCATGCAGAAGATCCGCGGGAATTACATCTCCATGATCTTCCAGGAGCCCATGACCTCTCTTAATCCCGTGTTCAGGATAGGCGACCAGCTCCTTGAGGTCCTTGAGCTCCACAACGAAGAGGGACGGACGAAGGATCAGATGAAGGACCGTGTGTTCGAGCTTCTTGAAATGGTCGGTATAGCCAATGCGAACGGCGTTTTCAGGATGTATCCTCACGAGCTCTCGGGAGGTATGAGACAGAGAGTCATGATAGCTATGGCTCTTGCCTGCTATCCGAAGCTAATAATCGCCGACGAGCCTACGACGGCTCTCGACGTTACGATACAGGCTCAGATCCTGGGTCTGTTAAGGAACCTGAAGGATCAGATCAACTCGTCGATCATGCTCATAACCCATGACCTCGGTGTCATAGCCGAGATGGCGGATTACGTAGTCGTCATGTATTCAGGGCGTATAGTGGAGAAGGGGACCGCTGAAGACATATTCAAGCATCCGGCTCATCCGTATACGATCGGTCTTATGGCTTCAAAGCCTGTCGTCGGGAAAAAGGTGGACAAGCTCTATTCTATCCCCGGCAAGGTCCCGAATCCTGTAAATATGCCTAACTACTGCTATTTCAGAGACCGCTGCGAGAGCCGCCTGCCCTGCTGCAACGGAGCTTATCCCTGTGAGATAAGCCTGTCGGAGACACACAAGGTGGCATGCTACCGCTATTACGAAGAGGAGAACAAAGATGAGTGATTTAAAGGAAAAACTCAGGATCGTAAATGATTTCGTCCCGATAGAGCCGGACGATAAATATATTCTGCAGGTCAATGCCTTAAAGAAATACTTCCCCGTAAAGGGCGGCATAATCTCCCATACCGTGGGATACGTCAAGGCTGTGGACGGCATCACCTTCAACCTGAAGCGCGGCTCCTGCATGGGCCTTGTCGGCGAGTCAGGCTGCGGCAAGACCACGGTAGGACGTACGATCCTCCGTCTTGAGGACGACAAGACAGGCGGACAGGTGCTTTTCGAGGGACGTGAGGTCTATGACTTAAGCCCCAAGGAAATGAGAGCGCTGCGCCCTAAGATGCAGATAATATTCCAGGATCCCTTCTCATCGCTTTCGCCCCGTATGCCGGTAAGCGAGATCATAGGCGAGGCAGTACGTGAGCACGGTCTCGTATCAAAGGAAGAGTTCGATGATTATATCGATAACATAATGGACGAATGCGGACTTCAGCCGTTCCATAAGGACCGCTATCCGCACGAATTCTCAGGCGGACAGAGACAGCGTATCTGCATCGCAAGGGCTCTTGCTTTAAACCCCGACTTCATAGTATGCGACGAGCCTGTTTCGGCTCTCGACGTGTCCATACAGGCGCAGATAATAAACCTTCTTAAGGATCTGCAGAACGAGCATGACCTTACATATCTCTTCATATCCCACGACCTCTCGGTCGTTGAGCATATATCGGATACGGTAGGCGTCATGTACCTCGGAAGCCTTGTCGAGTACGGTGAAACGGCAGATATATTCAGGAACCCGCTGCATCCGTATACGCAGGCCCTGTTCTCGGCTATACCGGTACCGGACCCGACGGTAAAGACGAACCGTATAGTCCTCGAAGGCTCCATACCTTCACCTGTTAATCCGCCCAAGGGCTGCAAGTTCCATACGCGCTGCAGGAACTGCATGGCGTGCTGCAAGGAAGTGGCACCCGAGCAGAAGGAGATCGAGCCCGGACACTTCGTCACATGCCATCTGTATGACGACGTGAAGAGCGTTTCGGAAACATAAGACTGAAAAAGCAGCACACCGATGCTGCTTTTTTGATAAGACGGGAGGTAAGGCCTGTGTCTGGCAAGAAGAAAAAGCCATACTGGTTAAAAGACGATGACGACGGAAGGACTATAGCCGATATGAGCGGCGTCGGCCGCAGGAACCTTCTTTTTCCTGAGCCTTTAAGGGGCATTAAGAGACCGGGTGACCGTGCCGCAGGGCAGGAAGGGAAGATAACGGATGAGGATGAGGCTTCCTCCTACCGCCCCTGGGAAAACAGGGACGAAGATAAAAGGGAGACCAGACAGTGGATATTCAGCGCTACTCTGGCGGGGCTCCTTCTAGTGGCGATATTCATCGCGGCAGGCTGGCTCGTCATACAGCTCATGCTCTGGGCCTGGACCTAGACAGCTTTCAGAAAATTCATATGTATAAAAAAAGACTCAACAGCCGTATGAGTCTTTTTGCTTTAGGTGTGTCACTCGCCGTCTATGATATCGTTGATATCGGTCACGAGGCCGGGGGCGTTCCCGGAGCCCGTCATGATCTTAGGCAGCGCGCCGTCCCACTTGTCGTAGAAGGACTGCTTTAAGGTGTTCTCGGTTATGGATTCAGCCAGGATCCTGTTTGCTTCCGCCTGAGCCTTGGCTTCCGTAACCAGGGCGTTCGCTCTTCCTTCCGCCGCGATCTCGGATGCCTTGGCGTCCGCCTCGGCCTTTTCTATTATCGTCTTGTTCTCGATCTGGGCTGTCTCATATCTCTGCTGCGCGATCGTCTTCTCGGATATCGCGGTATTGTATGAATCCTCGAAGTTCATGTCGTTGATGGTGACCCTTATGATGAGGACGGTGTCCTCGCCGTATTTCTCGTTGACAACGTTCTGCAGATATTCCCTTGCCAGAGGCTCGAGCGCCGCCCTTGACGTGACCTTCTCGGCGGGGAGCTCTATCGTGCTGCTCTTAAGGGCAGAGGATATGATGCTGTGGGAGAGGAGGCTCCTCTCATAGTCGGTCACGTTGGCGTAGATCCAGGCGGATCTTGCAGGCGATATCTGATAGGTCACGGAGATGTTGCTCATATATACCTGGACCTTGTCGGACGATTCACACCATATGGTAGAATCGAGGACTATATCCTGCTGCTTGTTGTTGACCGTCTCTATCCTGTTTATGAACGGGATCATGAAGTGGAAGCCTTCCTTTAAAGGCTCCTTGTTTACCTGCCCCAGGGTTATCTGGACTCCCGAATAACCGGTGGGAACGATCTTTATGCTCATGAGCGCCAGCAGTATGACGGCGACGACTATGACCGCGGCGATAGCCAGTTTCTTTTTCATTTTCCCTTTTACCTCCTTAAAAACATATAAAAATGTCGTACACCCTCAGTTGACTGGTCGGACTTCAGAGGAATTCCGGCGTGAAGCTCGGCACAGGCAGCCCTGCGGCACATACTCACATCTGCTTAGTGCTGCTTCTGTCAGGACCTGACACGGTTCACAGCAGAGTATTGCACAGGACCCATGCTTCAACGCTTCCGTTTCGTCTCCGTACCATCGTAGGACTCAGCCGCCTGAAAGGGGATTCGGCTCCGCTTAGCGGGTTTCGGATTACAGGGGACCGCTACTCCCCCGCTTAGTACGACAAATCAAAAACATATTAAAACGTCTGACTTATGATATCAATTTTCCCGTCTTTAGTCAATGACGGATGACAGGCCTATATATTCTGCCCGTAGTAGTCGAATATATCCCTGAAGCCTTCGAAGCCGGGGAAGTTTGTCACGGCTCCGTTGATCAGCTGGATGACACCGGACAGTATAAGGCATGATATAACGAGGGAGACCACGGAGATCACTATGCCGGCTATCGCAAAGCCCTTACCTCCGCGCTTTATCCCGTAAAGGCTGAATACGAGGCCCAGAATACCGTTTATAAGGCCGAGGAAGATGGTGAAGGATGTGAAGAAGGCTATTATCGACAGGACGAAGCCTGCTACCGAATAGCTCGTTTTCTTTCCTTCGGTCTCCATCTGGGAGACCTTTATGTCGGGCATCTGATAGGTACCGTATTCCGATGTATATGAATTGGTGTTCTGTTTGTTCTCTTCAGTCTCGTACATCCTGAACGCTCCTTTATCGTCTTTATCGTATATATGATTGTATCACAGAAGGGAAACAAAATACATATGTTCGAAAAAGGCACGCGGATACGGACGACAGTATGAAAAAATACCGATTTTTATTGTATTTGTGAAAGATACATGATATCATACAAAGGATGACGCACTTTTGCGGATGTGTCCGCCTGTGCCTTTACGGGTGGCGGGTGCAGATGATGCAAAGGGAGGTTATAACAAATAAGGAGGACATTAGAATGTCAGTAATCTCAATGAAACAGCTTCTTGAAGCTGGTGTACACTTCGGCCATCAGACACGCAGATGGAACCCCAAGATGAAGAAGTTCATCTTCACAGAGCGTTCAGGTATCCATATCATCGACCTTCAGCAGACGATGAAGAAAATGGATGAAGCCTACATGTTCGTACGCGACATAGCCATGGAGAACAAGCCCATACTGTTCGTAGGAACGAAGAAGCAGGCTCAGGAATCCGTTGAGACGGAAGCAAAGCGCTGCAACATGCACTACGTATCCAACAGATGGCTGGGCGGAATGCTCACGAACTTCAAGACCATCAGGGGCAGAGTAAACCGTCTCGCTTATATCGAGAACCTGGTCGAGTCAGGCGAATCCGATCTTCTTCCCAAGAAGGAAGTCATCAAGCTCATGCATGAGAAGGAAAAGCTCGAGACCAATATCGGCGGTATCCGCAACATGACCGAGCTCCCCGGCGCACTCTTCATAGTTGACCCGAGGAAGGAAAGGATCGCTGTTGCAGAAGCACGCGCTTTAGGGATCCCGATCGTTGCGATAGCAGACACCAACTGCGACCCCGATGAGATCGATTACCCCATCCCCGGAAACGATGACGCTATCCGTGCCGTGAAGCTCATCGCCGGCAAGATCGCCGATGCAGTCCTCGAAGGAAAACAGGGCGAGCAGGTAGAGGAATTCGAGGAAGTCGAAGTGAAGACAGACGACGAGACCGAGGCTGAGATCGCTGAAGAGATCGCAGAGGAAGTCGAAGCTGAGATCACAGAAGCTCAGGCAGAAGCTTAAAACGAATACGGTATAGGAGAATAAAAATGGCAGATATCACAGTAACTGCAAGTGCAGTAAAAGAATTACGTGAAAGAAGCGGCGCCGGCATGATGGACTGCAAGAAGGCTCTTGTAGAGTGCGGCGGTGACATAGAAAGAGCAAGCGACTATCTCCGTGAGAAGGGACTTGCAAAGGCAGTTAAGAAGTCCGGAAGGATCGCGGCTGAAGGTATCGTCGACAGCTACATCCACATGGGCGGCAAGATCGGCGTCATGCTCGAAGTGAACTGCGAGACAGACTTCGTCGCAAGGACCGATGAGTTCAAGGAACTGGTACATGACATAGCTCTCCATATCGCAGCTTCGAACCCGATGTTCGTACGCGAAGAGGATGTTGATCCCCAGGTAGTGGCAAAAGAGAGAGAGATCCAGATAGCTGCTGCAAAGGAAGAGAACAGCAAGGCCGCAAAGCCGAAGCCGGACGCTATCCTTGAGAAGATGGTAGACGGAAGGATGAACAAATTCCTTAAGGACATCTGCCTCCTCGATCAGCCGTTCGTCAAGAACCCCGACCAGACAGTCGGCGATCTCGTAAAAGAGAAGGTCGCAAAGATCGGCGAGAACATCCAGGTAAGACGTTTCGTACGCTGGGAGATGGGCGAAGGCCTCACCAAGAGAGTCAACGACCTCGCTGCTGAGGTAGCTGAGCAGATCGCAAAGAACTGACAGCCGTCATAAAAGGTATATGAAAAAGCGGACCCGAAGGCCCGCTTTTTTTTCATGTCCTCAGCACTCTTTTTCAAGCTCGAGTATCTTCTCTTTGATGAAGCCGATCGTATCGCTGAACACCTTCTCGTCGAAGGGGATCCCGAGGTCGGCTGACCTTAAGGTCTCGAAGTATCCGAGGCTGCCGCCTCTCTTGCAGAGCTCGAGATAATCGTGCCATGCTTTTTTGCTGTCAAGGCACATGCGCTTATACAGCATGAAAGCGCAGGTCTGTGCCAGAGCGTAGTCGACATAGTAGAACGGGTAGATGAATATGTGCTGCTTCTGCATCCAGAATCCGCCGCTCATGAGGAACCCGTTGCCGTCGTAGTCCCTCCAGGGCATGTATCTGTTCTCGATCTCTTTCCAGCATGCCCTGCGCTCTTCGTGGGTCATGTCCGGCTTTTCATAGACCCTGTGCTGGAACTCGTCGACTGAGACCAGATAGGGGATGGAGCCAAGAGCGTCGAGCAGGTGTGTGAAGACTCTTCTGTTCGCGTCCTTTCCGAAGAAGAGGTCCATCCACGGATACGTGAAGTGCTCCATGGTCATGGAGTGTATCTCGTTGATCTCGCTCGTGGAATACGTATAGTCGCTCAGCACCTGGCTGCGGTAAGCCATATACGCCTCGAAGGCGTGACCGGCTTCATGCGTAAGGACGTCGACATCGGCCGCCGTGCCGTTGAAATTGCTGAATATGAAAGGTGCCTTATATGAGTCGAGAGAAGTGGTGTAGCCTCCCATGCGCTTGTTGGGCTTCGTCTCGAGATCGAACAGCTCATACCTGCTCATGAAGCGGAAGAATTCACCGGTCTCGGGAGACAGTTCCTCATACATCTTAAGGGTAGCGTCTATCATATCCTGAGTGCTTCCGTGAGGTGTAGGGTTGCCTTCGGGGAAGGACAGCTTCTCGTCATACCAGTGGAGCTTATCAACGCCTAAAAGCTTCCTCTGCTTTTCGAACATATCATTTATGAACGGGGTCACGTATTTTTCGACATATCCGCGGAACCTGGCGGTATCACCGGGCTTATAGTCGAATCTTCTGCGCTTGAGATATGCCATTTCGGTAAATGAGCCAAAACCGAGGTTCTCTGCCTGCTTCACCCTGTTCTTTATAAGTTTGTCGTATATGCCGTCGAGCCTGTCCGAGATGTCCTCATAAAGGCGGGCCCATTCCTCAAAAGCCGCTTTTCTCTCGTTCCTGTCGGTCGATTCCATGTGCTTTAGGAGCCCGTAGAAATTGTTCTTCTCGCCCATGAACTCGCAGGAGCATGAAGCCGTTAAGAGCTTGTACTCGTCGCAGAGTTCCGACTCTTCTATCGAAAGAGGAATATTCTCCTCGGCTATGACCCGTTCCCCGGCATCAAGCAGGCGGAATATCTGCTCTCCGTACTTTGCCTTAAGACCGTCCTTAAACGGAGTGTTGAGGATGGCATGGTTGATCATCTTGGTAACGGGCATGAGCCTTGCTGACTCCGCGTTTATGTATTTCATCTCCCCGGCATAGAACGGGTCGGAAAGATCTACCGAGTTCCTTATGCTGGCGACGGTGCACATCGTCGTGACGTCGCTCATAGAGCTGTCGAGCTCGAGGAAAAGTTTGTCGGCTTCCTCAAAAGTCTCTGCCGCCTCGAATCTTTCAAGGACCTTAAGAAGATCCTCTCCCGCTTTCCTGATATCAGGCCTTACGTATTCGATATCCGAAAATCTTATCATATGGTGTTTCCTTTCTGTCATGTCATTTATGATGTGAGCGGCTCCTGCCGCGCTTTGTCATATCCTTTCAAGTATCCAGTTTACCGCCTTTAAATGGCGTTCCGTGACCTCGAAACCGTGGCCCCCGTTGTTCCATTCGAAGACAGAGCTGTCCTCTCCCAGGACCTCAGAGAAGCGCTTTAACGCCTCTTCATAGAATTCCCCGTTCTGCTTCATCAGGGGATGGCGCGTCTTTATCTCCTTTTTCCCGAGCGACAGATACATGAGGCGCCCGTTTCCGGACTCTATTTCAGTCTCTTTTATATAGCTGACGGTGCCCGGGAACCAGAGGGATCCCGAAAGGCAGGCGCAGGCACGAAAGAAACTGTCCTTGGTAAAGAAATAGAGCGAAGCCAGGGCTCCAAGGGAATATCCCATCGTGATACGTTTCATGGGATCCGTCCCGTACAGCTCCTCGGCGGCGGGAGCGACTTTTTCCTTTATCCTTTCAAGGACCCTGTCCGCCTCCCCGTCATAGACGCGGCCTGATACCTCCGCCTTCCACGGCGAATAGTCCCTGTCCCAGTCCGATGTGCAGGGGCTTATCATTACGAAAGCGGGGCCAAGGGAACTGTTCTTTTTATAGTAGAGACGCTCTATGTCATTAAAAAGCTCAGATGAGTCGGATCCCCCGTTCACATAGAAGCAGGGGAGGCCCGGAGCGTTCCATCTGTCAGGCGGTATCATGAGAGTACAGGCGGCTCCGCCTATATCTGTATTTATAACGGGCATGGACATCCCTCCATAAGGTCGATAAAGTTCAGGTACATATAAAAGTATAATCTTTTTAAGGTCTCAAAACAACGGCAGGCTTCGCTATTGATGACTTAGGCATGGTAATGTATAATATTTAATATCACCAAAACAAAAAACATAAAGGATGGGATACGATGGAGAACGACCGCTATCTTGTTAGGAAAGAAAACATTTTAAGAGCTAAAAAAGCGCTCCTTGCCATGCAGAGATACAGCTGGGAGCAGGGCACGGCAACACAGGCTTTTCTTGAGCAGGGGGATATGGACATAGTCCTGCTCATGGTAAAAGAGGGCATATACAGGGCCATTCCTGACGGAAGGGTAGCGGAGATGGGCATACCGAACGCTGTTACCGATCCGTGCAGCATGGGCGAGTCTCTCATAAGATGCTGGGAGCTCACGAAGGACCCGTATTTCAAGAAGGGCCTTGACGATCTTCTTGAGTGGATACTGAACAAGGCTCCGAGGAACGCCGACGGCATCATATATCACTTCGACGACATGAACCAGATGTGGGTCGACTCGTTCTACATGGCTCCTCCGTTCCTTGCGGCAGCAGGATACTATGACGAAGCCTTAAAGCAGATCTACGGATGGTGGGATCTTCTGTTCCTGCCCGAGACGGGGCTCCTTGCCCACATGTGGGATGACGACAAGAAGGATTTCGCGAGGAAGGCCAACTGGGGGACCGGAAACGGCTGGGCCATGGCGGGGCTCGCAAGAGTCATCGCGTTCCTTCCCGACAGCTATGCCGATGAGAAGAAGGATCTTATACAGAAGGTCCATATCTTAATGGACAGCGCCCTTAAGCACATGAGGGAGGACGGGCTCTTCCACGATGTCATAAACGATCCTTCGACATTCAGGGAGACGAACTTCCCGCAGATGTTCGCGTATACGATCTACAGGGGAGTGAAGGCAGGCTGGATAGATGAGAAGTATATCGCATATGCGGATAAGATGAGGAAGGCAGCCGAAGCCCAGGAAGACGATTACGGTCTTATAAGGGAATGCTGCGGCGCACCGACCTTCGACAAGTCGGGAGTTTCCCCCGAAGGCCAGTCATTCTTCCTGTTAATGGAAAAGGCATACGAGGATTATCTTGCCTGATACGGTATTATTTAAAAAAGCCGGAACGGACTGCGGCAGCGGTCCGTTCTTTGTTTACCGGGGCGGATTGATAATACGGTAACCTTGATGATATAATCAAAGGCACAGATGCGGCCTTTTTAGCCGTATACCGTATGCTTTCAAAGCTCAAAGGAGAGATCATGAAACTTGATAATCTTATAAGAATGTGGGACGGATTTTTCTTCGTTCTGCTGTCAGCAGCGGTGCTCCTTGTCGTTATGCTGCTTTTTGCGCTCCGCAATAATCTCTTGAAGGGATTCCTTAAGACAGTGATAACGCTGATACTCGGTGTGCTCGTCGTGGCGTATATACTGCTTTTTATCCATTCCGCTATGGTGCTGCTTACTGAAAACCCGACACCGATCCCGTTCCTGCTCTGTCTTGCGATACTTGTATTTGGCGGCATATATTTCGGACGCAGTAATAAAAAGTCGCGTACTGCAGAGGCTATCAATGCAGCCAGACTGAATAAAAACCCGATCGTAAGGGAAATGACCGCGCTTATAAGGAAGGAAAGGCCCGAGATGGCCGTGATCTATATAAACGGCGCCGCGCTTGGTGATATCAGCTCACTTAAGGTGGATGAGTTAGGTATGAGTCCCGGCTCATCAAGACTTCCTTTTGGGATGAGAGCCGGAAACGGTATATCACATGTAATAGATTTCAAT